>Ga0076930_100415_pt1 | contig 43264 bp, 43 predicted proteins | sample HotLakConsoUCCRE_FD_71149 | JGI IMG/M metagenome (GOLD analysis project Ga0076930, IMG submission 71149) | Hypersaline microbial mat communities from Hot Lake, Washington, USA - Hot Lake Consortium UCC-RE (version 3) (version 3) ...
ATGTCCGGACGATCAGAAATTCCTTGCAAACCGAGCGGCATCCACAAAAGAACGTTCGACGCCGGTCCCGTCCCCTCCGCCATTACCCATTGATTTCGCTGGGTAAATGTTACAATCAGATGACTTGCCGCTCATAAAGCCCCACCGAAGGGTCTTGTCAGATCAGCATGGCTTGAGGCGGTGCAGGGCGCTGGTTGGGGTCGGCGCATGACCCGACCCAACTCCTTCAAATGCCGCAAAACGAGCCCTGACCTCTCCGAGGGTCGGCGCTCCTACACCACGCCGTGGGGCACTACCAGTTTGGGCGCGTAGCTTGCGGGCAAGCACCGGCAGGTTGCGCAGCGGCTCAGGCAACCTTCGCGACCGGTTCGAGGCCGGCCCTTGCGCCGTCGCTTTCCTTGAGGCGGTCAAACTCGAGAAAGAAGGTCGAACCGCTGCCCAGTTCGCTCACGTAGTCAATGGTGGCCTTGTGGCGCTCGACGATCTGCTTGGAGATGTTCAGGCCAAGCCCCGTGCCGCCGACCTTGCGGTTGTCGGAGGAGTCGACCTGCGTGAACTTGCCGAAGACGCGATCCTTGGCGTCTTTCGGAATTCCCACTCCCTGGTCCTCGACCGAAATGCGGATGCGTGAGCCGAACGTTTCCACGCGCACCTCGACCTCGCTTCCCTCGCTTGAGAACTTCATGGCATTCGACAGCAGGTTCTGCATCACCTGCATCAGCCGGCTTCGGTCGCCCATGATCCGGCCATCCGCTGCGCATGGGACGGTCGTGACATGTATGCGGAGCTTGCTGGCGAAACCCGAGGTAGCTTCAACCGCTTCGGCGACCAATTCGTTCACGTTGACGGGCTCGAAACGGAACGCCATCTCGCCGGATTCGATTTTTTGCAGGTCGAGCAGGTCGTCGATCAGATTCGCCAGCCTCTTGGCGTTCTTGCCCGCGATGGCCATGACGGGCTTGAGGTGTTCGGGCACGTCGCCGAGTGCGCCGTTGTTGGCGAGATCGAGAGACGCCTTGATCGAGGTGAGCGGCGTGCGCAACTCGTGGCTGACCGTGGACAGGAACTGCGACTTGACCTCGAGGGCGGCTTTGGTGCGCTCGTTTTCCTCCTTGAGAAGTTTCATCTGTCCGAGCCGTTCCTGATAGCCGAGGTAGAATTTCAACGATGTGTCAGCCACGAAGTAGAGCACCAGGGTAATCGTGAAGAACTCCAGCCAGATGTGGGAATTGAGCGGTGGACGGAACCGGATCACATCGAGAAACGCTATGAAAATGAAGGCAATTCCGTAGATCGAGAGGCGCAAGGCCAGGATCGCGATCATCTGGCTGTTGTACATCGCCGCGAAGAGCGCCGCGGAGAACAGGAAAAAGAGCGGCGTGAAATGCCCACCCGTTGTCTGCTGAACCGCGATGCTGACGATGAAGAGGCTGATCGCCGTCGCGCTGAAGGCCGTGTTGAAGGCAATCCGCTTGAGGATCTTCCGGCCCAGGACCGTATCCTTGCCATCCCAGGCTTCGGACTGGCGGCCAAGCCTCTGGTCCAGAATCTCGGCAAACGACACGATCACGTAGCATGTGAGCGCCCAGACCGGATCATAGTACAGGGCCGCCAGCACCGCGACGGCGAAAAAGCTGGCCTGCCGCTTCCAGATCAGCTGATTGGTCAGGACCATGTAGTCCTTGATCCGCTGTTCACGACCCTCGGGGTTGAACCATTCGGATCGCGCTGACCATAACGCCTTCAGACCCACCATGTTCGTCTACGCCGCTGTTTCATGCGTGCCTCATTGCGCGACACACCAGTAGGTCGCTGTAGCCACGATAAACGGAGTCCTGCCTGAGGATCTTGAAGCCGGCCGCGGTGACGGAAGATGCGATTTCTGCCTCGGTGTGCGTCCAGTAGACGCCACTCACCTGTGCGTGGAGGATCGACTTGTTCTGTTTGCCGATTTCTCGACCCTGCCAGAAGATACGGAGCGCACCGGCCAGCCCGTGTTCCCTTTTCAGGTGCGAGAACAGGTAGCTGCGCCACTCGGCCACGTTCATGTATCGGCCCAGGTCGATGAGATAGAGCCAGCCGCCCGGACGGAGCAATCGACGCAGGTCACCGAGCCGCTCCTCCTGACGTGGCATCGCGTAGAGCGCGTGGACGCAGATCACGAGATCGGCCGTGCCCGATGCATCCACGTCTTCGAGCGCGCGATTGAAATAGGTGACATTTCCATGGGCTGACAGTTTGGCCTGCGCCAAGCCCATCATGCCTGCGTCGGGTTCCACGACACGGATCTCGCTGCCGGGGCAGACCCTGGCTGCGACCTCCGTGTAGTTTCCGGTGCCGCCACCGACGTCGTAGATCACGCGAGGTGTCTCGATCGTTCCGAGGAATGTCTCGAAGTCCTGCAGAAGCGCCTGATATGCCGGGTTGTACTCGGACAGCATGTCGTAGGCCTTCGCATAGGCGCTCCAGTCGGCACGCGCCGTTTGACCGGCGGGGGCCGACCAATCGAAAGACAGGGGCGCAGGTGCGCCAGCACGTGCTTGTGAAGGCATGGGAGACAGACTCCAAAGGTCACCTGTGAACGTTCTGGCGCCATGTCAGGCGTGCTCCAGACGCTTCTTGAGCCTGCAACGTACCGAGCGAATTTGTTGGAAATTTGCCCTTTCTTGGACATGCCGCGCCAGTTTCCTCGCAGCATTCGGGGCATGGCTTGAGTAACGACCGTGGGCCGCAGTCCATACCGCGATCCGCGGTGTGCCCTGATTGCGCTTGATTCTGAGGTGAAGCTGCGTCCGTCGCGGCGGTCAGGCCGCGTTGTGACGGCCACCCGAGGAGGCGACCGCGATCCCGGGAAGGGTGGGAAAATCGATGCTGGCGCTCGGAATGTCGTCCACCGGACCGAAGATCGGATTGCGCTCCAGCACCGCTTTGCGCTGTTCGCGTTTGGCGATCAGGAGCTGGATGGGCTTAGTCAGATTGGGGTAGCTGCGCGGTTCTATCGCCATTTCATGTCCCAGGTAGCGGCGGTAGAACGCGGCGTGTTCGGACCGGACCGGGGCAAGCGCCACGTCCACATCGTAGAAGATCGTGGCCATGACCGGGACGCGCAAGGTCAGGAAATGCAGTGGCAAACGCTCCTTGCGGGCCGTGGGATCGACCACGAAGCGCGTCGGATCGAGAAGCGTCTGCCCACGCTCGAGGTATTCGTGAAGCTCGGGAAACACTTCGAGCGTCGGCGAAAAGGGCGAGCGCTTCGAAATGAGGTGCAGCCGCACCGACGCCATGAGTTTACCGTCCATATCAACGGCGACATGCACACAGTTGTCGGTCTCGTCGAAAGCGTCGGTCATGATACCGTTCTCGTTGGCCGAGATCGACTGTTCGGCACAGTAGCAGTCGTGCCGCAAACGATAGATTTCCTCGAGGTCCTCGCGGTCGGTGAGAACCCTGTAGCGGGACCGCTTCAATGCCTCGATAACCTGCTCGTTCATGATTTTCTTTCTGGTCCGATTCTGCTGACGCCCGCGTGCCCGAACGACCGTTTTGTTCGGCAAGTCGCAGCGTCCCAGCCTATACTGCACAGCTTTCATTACAAGTTTTTTATCCACAGTCTGGCGTATTCACGCCGATCGTTTCCGTCTTGACAAACGGAGCTGCGGCCATCGGCACGCCGTTCCGCGCCGTGTCCAGAGGCGTCAAATCCGTAGCAGACGGACATGCTGGCACCAGATTTGCGTTGCGTTGAATCGGACATGCCAAGGTGTTGTAGGTGGCGGCTGGCCCCGGGGTCGTCCCTGGGCGGCGGGGCGTCCCGCGATCGACCAGATGACTGAATCCGGCCGGTGCCCATCACCCTTTCGAACTGCCGAAAATTGAGGCGCAAAGAAGGCAATGACGTCCGAATCCGGCGGCGAATTCCGCTGATCCAACAAAACGCCGCCCCAATCCCGGGCGATTAACGGACGCGTCGGTGGGGGCCGATGACCCTGGGCGTGTGATGAAGAATTTCTCGATCTACAACGATGAGGCGGTGCTGGATCTTGTCGCGCATTTTCTCGGCATCGCAACGCACGACAACATAAATGCTGCACCCTCCGGTCTGGAACGGCTGGCTGACCGACGCGACCCCAAGGCCGCGCAACCGGCCGGCACGTCTCCAAGCAAGGCCGTGGATTTCGGTTTGTCCGTCTGGCGCGATCCGTGACGCGTCATCGCGCCGGCATCAGTCACCGCCCATCCCGGCCTCGCGTTCCGTGTCTTATGCGACGCGACGAGGAAATGGTCTTCGAGAACGGCGTTGTGATGGCGATAGGGTGCGCGCGCCCTCATGCCCGGCCCGTCCTGCACGTTCACCGTCACGGGCGCGTCCATGCTCCTGCCACGTAGCAGGACAAACTGCTCCACGCCCCCGAGGGTTATCCAGCGCTCTTACGCCATCGCGTTTGGTACGGTGTTCTCGCCCGCACCCGCGCCCCGTTTGCATGCCGGGCAGCGTTGCGGCCGCCCGCCTTCAGTAGGCCCCCCGGCCGCTCAGTACCGCGGAGACGGTCCGGAGCAGCACCGAGAGATCGGTCCGCACCGACACACGGCGCACATAGTCGAGGTCGAGGTCGATCATCTCCTCGAAGCCGATATCCGCGCGTCCCGACACTTGCCAGAAGCCGGTGATCCCGGGCTTCACGCGGTGGCGGAGGTGGGCGCGCTCGGGGTAGACCGCGACCTCCTCGATGAGGGCGGGACGTGGTCCGACGAGCGACATCTCACCCCTGAGCACGTTGAAGAGCTGCGGCAACTCGTCGAGGGACCAGCGGCGCAGGACCCGGCCGACCGGCGTGACTCGCGGGTCGTGCCGGATTTTCAGGCAGATGCCGTCCCGGTCGCTCAGCGACTCGAGCGCGGCGCGCCGTGCCTCGGCATCGCGATACATCGAGCGGAACTTGATCATCCCGAAGGTCGTCCCGCCGAGCCCCACGCGTTTCTGCACGAAGAAGACCGGCCCGGGTGAGCCAAGCGCCACGGCCGCCGCGATGAGCAGCAGGAACGGCCAGGTCAGCAGCAGGATGTTGAGGGTCAGGACGATGTCCAGCAGGCGCTTGGCGCCCATCCGGACCTGAAGGGGCGCGAGGCGCGCGATTTCGGCATTGGTCGTGCTCATCGGTTCGGGCTCCGAAAGACGGGGGTCAGGTTCTGACGGCAAGCCAGGGATCGCCCGGCCGCGCATCGGGCATCACGGCGACGCTGCCGTTGCGGGGCAGGCCGTCGAAACGGCCGATCTGTGCAAGTACCGCGGCCTTGCGGTCGGTCGGACGCAGCGACAGCACGCCCACATCCGAGGAAGACAGGAGGAACTGGCTGGAGAGGCGGTCCTGCAGGCTTCCCGCCGACAGGACGATCACGTCGAAAGAGCGTGCCAGCCCGTCGATGGCCGTGCGCACCATCGGCGCCGAGACCGCGCGGTCGTCGATGACGCCGGCGCTGCCGGCCGGAACCACCCAGAGGCCCGCGATCGCCGACGAGCTGCGCGGCTCGACCGGCGCGCCCGAGAGGATGTCGCTCCAGCCGGCGTCCGTTCTCACGGCGGAGGCCAGACCGAGGTCGGCCTCGATGAAAAGCGTGCGCATCCGCGCGCGGGCGTAGCTTTCGGCAAGCGAACGGGCGAGGTCCGACGTGGTGCCGCCGTCGGCTCGGGCCACGGCGATGACGGGCGCGTCGCCGACAAGGCGCGGTCGCCGGAGGGGATGAAGCTGAAGCTCGTTGCGCAGGCGGTCGGCCGCGTCGGGATCGGCATCCCCCGCGGCGGAGACCTGCAGGACCTCGACGAGGTGTTCGACCGGGGTAAGCGTCTCCGCGAACCGCAGCCGCCGCTCGAAAAGACCCAGCGCGAAGGCGATCATCAAGGCCAGCGCGCCGCCCCCGGCAAGCCCCCCGGCCGCGAGGAGCTTGCGGCTGTCGTCGGCCGGCTCGAGCGGCTCGGAGGGCGGCGACATCAGCACCGTATAGCCCGGCAGGGCGCGCCCGGACTCGAGGCGGATGACCTCCAGCGCGCGCCGCGTCTCGGTCAACAGCTCTTCCGTTTCCTCGATCTCGCGCTCGATGCGGCCGAGATCGACGCGCCGGCGGTTGAGGTCGCGCGCTTCGAGCCGCGCGGATTCGAGCTGGTCCTCGACCCTCTCGTAGAGGCTGCGGATCTCGGCCGCGCTGGTCTCGCTGCCCTCGGCCGTCGCGTCGGTCAGCGCACCGGTCTGGCCGAGCACGCGGATCTGCTCGCGCCGGTCCGCGAGTGCGCCTTCGACTACGGCGATCTCCTGGAGAAGCGCCGCCTCACGCTGTTCGAAGCGCGGGTTCGTTCGATCGACGAAGCCCGCGCGCAGCCGGGCGAGATCGCTCTGGAGTTGCGCACGCTCGAAGCCGAGATCGGCCATCGTGCGGTCGAGCAGTGTCGCGCGCATGATTTCCTGGTCCGAGGTGTCGGCCGAGGTGGCTCCGCTGCTGGCCTCCAGGGCGGCGACCGTCGCCGCGATCTCGGACCGGCGGTTGGCGAGGGCCGCGATCTGGGCGATCTTTTCGTCATGGGCGCGCGCGATGGCGCCGGTCCCGTATTCGCCGCCAATCTCGAGCTGGTCGGCGCGAAGGTCGAAGAGGCGGGCGACGAGTTCGCCCTCGCGCTCATGGAGTTCCCCGAGACGGACGGCGGACCGGGCCTCTTCGGCCTCGGCGTTGCGAGCGAGATAGGCGCCGACGACGGCCTCGAGCTTGGCGGTGGCGAAGCGCGCCTCCCGGCTCATGGTCGTCAGCACGATCAGGCTGTCGGAGCGCCGGATCTCGATCGAACCCGTCAGGTCGGACACGCTCAGGTCGGCGGCGAGGTCCGGTCGTTCGGCGGCCAGCGTTTCGACCGCCCGGGACATGACCGGGTGGGAGGCGACATAGCTCGTCTCCGCCCGCACGAAACTGTCGAAGGTCTTGAGAACGGAATCGTCCCCTGTCGCGTAGAGGATGTTGGATTCCTGCGGGAACACCCTGAGAATCGCCTGCGACTGGTAGAGTTGCACGCCCGAAAGGTAGCCGGCGACGCCGAGGCCCGCCCCGAGAGCCACCGCACCGCCCAGGGCAGCTTTCCAGCGCCCCCGCATGGCACGGGTGGCCGCGCCGATCGGGTTCGGCTCGGGCGCCTCGGGCGCCGCCGCGACGAGCGGCTCCTGGTCGTCCTCGAGGGACCTGATCGCGGCGACGACGGTCATGGGCTCACCCGTTCACGCGGGTCGTGGCGTCGCGTTCCCAGCGAGACGCGCCGCGGTCGAGCAAAAGCGACAGGCGCACCCAGACCGAGAGCAACAGGAAAACGGCGACCGGAAGCGCTTCGGCAGGCGAGACGACGGCGCGGCGCAGCATCGCCAGGGCGCTTCCGCGCTCGGGGCTGGCCTTGCCCATGCGGGCCACGTCGCGCGCGCCCCTGAGGCTGCGGCGGCGCACTTGCAGGAGGCTCGCGAGCGTCCTCGGCGCGCGGGCGACGAAGCGGCATCCAGGCACGAAGGCGATTTCGTGGGGTGCGAAACTCCGGCGGATGTATTCGTCATCCGCTGTGACGTCGGGCAGCGGAAAGACCCGTGCCGCCCCATCGGGCGACAGCGCGAAGAGGCCACCGAACTTGCCTTGGGCGAAATAGGGGTTGGTCCGCCAGCCCTCGTAGAAGATCCGGACGGCCGGCGCGACGCCGGAGGTTTCCACGTCCATCTGGCCGCAGGCCGCCTGAGCCGTGCCGTCCTGCAGGGGCGCCAGCAGTGACGCGAGGGCCTCCGCCGTGACTTCGAGATCCGCGTCGAGACAGACGATCGGCGCGTCGGGATCTGCCGCGCGATAGCCGAGGTTCAGCGCGTGGCACTTGCCCGCGCGCTCGGTCTCGATCACCTCGGCCTGCGGCAGCGCCGCGCGGGCCCGCGCCGCCGTCGCGTCGGTGCATCCGTTGGCGATGACGATGATGCGGAACCGTCCGAGCGGGAGGCCCCGCGAAAGGTAAAGGAGCGTCCTGCCGATAACGGCCGCCTCGTTGTGGGCGGGTATGAGGATCGTGGCGGATGTCATGCCGATTGCCTCCCCCGCAACCGGCTGCGGGTGCCGTCGGGCTGGGGCTGGTTCCAGACGAACTCGCGGACGACCTCCAGCAGCGGGTCGAGCGCCTCGCACCCCGCCTGCACACGCGTCCGCGGCGCCTCGAAGCCACGCGCCAACGTCGCGTCGAGTTCCGCGTGAAGCGCCTCGCCGTCATCGACCACGGTCACGTTGGACAGGCGCGCCATCTCGCGGACCGTGTCCTGCTGGTGGTCGTTGCGATGCTCACCGAATTTCGCACGGCGCGGCATCAGGATCAGCGGCTTGCCGAGCTCTGCCGCCGAAAGGATGGTTCCCATTCCCGCGTGGGCCACGACGAGCCGTGCCTCCTGCAGCCGTGCGAGAAACGCGTCCTGGCTCAGCCGCGAGACGGTCTCGATATGGCGGAAGCTGCGGCGGCTCGCGCCGGCCTGCGCCACGATATGGACGCCGGGTCTGGAGGCGGCCCAGCTGTCGAGGCCAAGCAGAAGTCGATCGAAGGGCAGCTGCGTGCCCACGGTGGCGAAGATCATGGCGGTGTCCTTTCCTGTGCCTGCTCCCGTGCCCGCGGGTCAGATCACGGCGCCGCGGTATTCCGCGCCGGTGATTTCGGCCACGCGCGGCCACTGGGAGAGAACGCGGTCCGCGACGCCCAGCGCGAGGCGCGCCGAGATCGACAGCTCCCGCGCGTTGGCGATGCTGTCGATGAACATCGTCCGGGCGCCGATCAGCCGCGCAAGCCGGATTGCCAGGAAACCGCCGGCCGCCCCGGTCGACACGACCACGTCGGGCCGGACGCGGAGCACGATCCAGGCCAGCCGGACAAGGCACAGCAGGAGCCGCAGGGGCGTGTCCTTGTTCGCATCCGGATAGACGTGGACGCGACCCGCATCCTTGCCGGTGGCGGTCGTCGCGTCGGTGACGGCGTAATGCACCTCGGCGCCGGCGAAGGCCGGCTTCAGGCGCTGCATCTGGACCCAGTGCCCGCCGCCCGAGGAGACGGCGAGAATGACGGGACGGATGCGCTTCGGCTTGTGCATGGGATGGTTTCCACTGTCCTGACTGCGTTGTTCGCAATCTGGATAACACGAGTTAACCATCTGAAGAAATTTCGTAAAAAGCGAGATGCGACGCTAAGCCGGACAGGTCCGCCTATCCTTTCGGATGACCGGGCGCGCGTTCTGGTGATTGAGGATCTCCTTGTAGAGATCGACCATCCGTTCGGCCTTGGACGACCAGATCCCCTCGCGCGCGACCTTGCTCCGCGCGCCGTCTCCCAGCCGTGTCCTCAAGGCAGGGGATGCCGCAAGGTGGCGCAGCGCGGCGGCGATGTCCTCGACGTATCTGCGTGGCTCGGTGACCGGGACGCGGAGGCCCGAGGCATCGTCCACGATGAAGGCCGGCCCGCCCCGATCCGCAGTCACGACAGGCAGCCCGTGGCGCATCGCCTCGTAGATGACGCCGCCGGCTGCTTCCCGAAAGGACGGGAAGCAGAAGACGTCATGACTTTCGTAGAGCGCCTCGACCTGCGCATGCGGCACCCGGCCGAGGAAACTCACGCGCTCGGCCACGCCCAGGCGCCCGGCCTCCGTGCGGCAGAGCGCAAGTTCCTCCCCCGCTCCGGCGCTCGTCAGCGTCACCCCGGGCAGGTCCGGCAGGTGCGCCAGCGCCCTCACGGCATCGCGCAGGCCCTTGGTGCGCACGGCGCGGCCCACATGCAAGACACGCATCTTCCCGGTTTCAGCAGCCCGCGCATGAACGGGCGCCACATCGTCGGCGCCGAGTTCCAGCACGCTTTCGAACCGCCTGAGCGGCACGTCGGCCAGCACCTCCTCCACGTAGGGGGCGACGCCGAGGATACAGTCCGCGCGGGCATAGCTCTGCCGCAGCCACGGGTCGTGACGGAACCTGTAGGCATCGAGCGCCCGGAGCCGCGTGAAAAGCGGGGCGCTCGCGACCTCGGCGCGGAACGCTTCCGGCGTGTCGAGCGCGCCGCCGAGCGGTCCGATCACGTAGGGGATGTCGAAATGCCGGAGCGGAGAAGCATAGCGCGCCGCCTGCGGCATCAGCTGGTGCGCGAGGTCGAAGCGGTCGCTCCGCGCCAGCGCCGCGCCGATCCAGCCGCGCACCCGGCCGGCGAAAACGGGCCAGGCGGGCTTGAGCATCGCGTTCAGCCGCTCGTGGGTCATCGCCCAGGCGGGCTCGGGCCATGTGACCACGCGGGCCGCCGGCAACTGCGCCGCGACATCGGCGCGGCCGGGTCGCTGGAAGGTCAGGACGGTCAACTCGACGCGCGTGCTCAGCGCTTCGGCCCATTTGAAGGCCATGAGCGCCTCGCCCACATCCGTGCCGTCCACGTTCGGGGCGACGAGAAGGACCTTCACGGCCGTGCCTCCTGCGGCAGCGCCGTGGGCCAGGCCTTGGGCAGGTCGGCCACCACGGCCAGGAAATGCCGTGCTCTTGCGCGCGCTCCCGGTCGCCCCAAAAGCGAGACCGCAGACCACAGCACCGCACGTGACGCGTTATGGGCCGCGAGGATCGTGAAACAGGCAATCGCGGCGGCGAGCCCCCCGTGCTTGCGGTGGAGCCGCGTGGTCCCCTCCGTCATCAGCACGTCGCGGCGGTGGTCGAGCTTGCTTGCCGTGCCTTTGCCGTAATGGGTGATCTCCGGGATCGGCGCGAAGACCAGTTCCCAGCCGGCCCGCGCGAAGCGGTGGCACCAATCCGTCTCCTCTCCGTAGAAGAAGAACGCCTCGTCGAGGAGACCCACCTCTTCCATCGCCGCGCGGCGCACGAACATGGCCGCGCCCGAGATGACGTCGACCCGGCGCTCGGTGGCGCGGTCCCAGCCGGTCATCCGGTAGCTGTCGAGCCGTGCCACGCGGGTCAGGCCCAACGTCTGCATGGCGAGATGCCGCAGCGAGGGAAAGGCGCTGCTCGACGGCTGGATCGACCCGTCCGCGTTCAGGACGCGCGGACCCATGACGCCGACCGATGGGTGCAAGTCCAGCCATGCGACGGCCTCGGGCAGTACGTCGCCATGGACCAGCGTGTCGGTATTCAGCAGCAGGATGTGTCGCCCCCGGGCGATCCGCAGCGCGACATTGTTGCCGCCCGCGAAGCCGAGGTTGCGGCCCGTCTCGATCAGCCGGACGGTCGGAAACTCCTCCCGCACCATGTCGGGCGAGCCGTCGGCGGACGCGTTGTCGACAACGAGGATCTCGGCCTCGAGGCCGCCAAGCCCCGCGAGCACCGAGCGCAGGCAATCCCGCAGCAGGTCGATGGTGTTCCAGTTGACGATGACGACGGACAGCTCCATTGGGCCTTCCTCCTTGCGATGATCAGAACAGGCGGGCAGGCCGAAGTGCCCTTGCGGGGAGCTTCGGCTTGGCAGCCGGGACGGGGCCGGGGACATTCTGCGGCTCGGGCCGCGCGTCGAGCAGCCAGGCGCCGGCGCCGATGAGAAACAGGAACAGCACGAAAAGCGCGTTCCACAGGTGCACGGTGGCCGCCGCGACGGTGATCCCGAAAAGCGTGAAAGCCCAGGCATGGCGCGCGCGGCGCCATTCGGGCGGCAGGTTCTTGCGCTGCCCCACGGTCCAGATCAGCCCCAGAAGCAGGGCCACGAGCATCAGGAAGGCCGGAAGCCCGTAGCGCACGGCGACCACCAGCCAGAAATTGTCCATGCTGTCGGACATCCACGACGGCCGCTCCCAGTCGCCCAGGCCGATGCCGAAGATCGGATGCCGCGCGACCTCTGCCGTGCCGAACTCGAAGATGAGGATGCGGTTGTAGGCGGACTGAGGCGAGAAGGTGAAATTGTTCACGAAGACATGGAAGGGCGTCTTGGTCGAGAAGAGGTCGATGGCGATGTAGGTCAGCCCGAACAGCGTAAAAAGCGCGGCCCAGCGGCCCTTGATCTTGCCCAGCACACGCTCCCATGCGGCGACGAAGCCTTGCATCATCAGGACCACGTAGGGCCCGCCCGAGGCCGACATGAACGTGGCCAATCCCACGCCGATGACCTTGGCCATGCCCTTGAAATTCATCAGCCGCCGCTCGGCGATCACGAAATAGGCGAGCGAGAAGGCCGATGCCGAGAACACGCCGTAGAGGATCGGGTGATCGAAGGGGCCGAACGTCCGCTCGAGCCCCATGCGCGGATCGATATAGGGCGCCATCGGCCCGCCCAGCGCGCCTGAAATGCCGTCATGCAGGATGTGGATGCCGGTCAGCGCCTCGGGCACCGTGAAGATCAACGTGGCCAGGACCAGCATGACGTAGGCTCGGGCGACGGCGGCGAAATCCTCGTAGGACCGGACGTAGAGCCGCGCGAGCAGGTATGCGCCCGCGAATTCAACGACGTAGATGCCGCCCGACTCGATCCCTTGCGCCAGCCCGCCCCATTTGATCAGCGCCAGGATCGCCCAGCCGCAATGGGCAAGAACCAGCAAGTCGAACAGGTGCATCCGCCCCTTCCGGCCTGACAGGAGTTGCACCAGCATCGGCAGGAACATCACGATCAGGACCATGCGATAGGCCGACAGCCGCAGGCCGCCGAGATTCACCGAAACGGCCGTCGGCAGCATCATCGCCACGAAGAACAGCGCGACGGGGACCGGCACGCCCAGGATCCTGCGCGAGGACGAGGAGGATGCGACGGCCGCCATGGCTAGACCGCCATGCGGCGGCGGCCGAGTGTCGGGCGTTCCACCGCGTACCAGCTCGCCATGGCGAAGGGCGCGGTCGCGGCGAGGCTCGTCAGCGCGAGCGTCCAGGGGCCGATCCCCGGCTGCAGGTGGACGACCGTCTGCGCCACGGGCCAGCCGTAGATGTAGACGCCATAGGAGAAATCGCCGTCGAGCGACAGCTCGGGCGCGCGGAGCGCGATCGCGAGACAGGCGTAGCCAAGTATCGCGACCGCGAATGGCCAGGGCAGGAACGGGATCACCGGGACGAACAGAAGCGCCGCAACGGGGCGCAGGGCCACGCGGTCGCGGAAGACATGCGCGGCGATCCCGAGCGCGAAGGCGAAGAAGAGCGGCGCGAAGGTCGCGATGCGCCCGGGCAGCGTCTCGGCAACCAAGGCCGCCATCGCGGACAGCACGACGAGGCCCAGAACCGCACGGGGATGCCGCGCGCCACCGGCCACCACGAAGAGGAAACAGACGGCATAGGCCGCGACTTCATGGAACAGGCTCCACAGGGGCCCGTTGACCACATCGGCATAGGGGTTGCCGGCGAAGGCGCCCGTCACACGGTGTTCGATCGACACCAGCGTCAGCGCGCGCAGGAACCACGATGCGGCCTCCGTGGATCCCGCCGTGGCGCCGCTCGCATAAGCCAGCGACAGCGTCACCAGCAGCGCAGCGCCGAGGCCGGGCACGATCCGGCGGGCGCGCGCGGACCAGAAAGCTGCCGCGCTTCGCCGCTCCGCGCTGGCTGTCACGAAAAGGCCCGAGAGGAAGAAGAACAGCGCCACGGCCCAGCCGCCCAGCGCATGGCCGGTCAGCCCTGCGAGCGGCTCGGGCGTGCCGGGCCCTAGCGCCAGCGGCCAAGCGTGGCTGATCACCACGCAGGCGGCAAGCAACAGCCGCAGCGTGTCGAGGTTGCCGGTCCGGCCCGAGGCGAGTGCGGCGCCAAGCGTCATCGTGCAAGCCCCGCGATCCTGACACGGCGCCACAGACGCTCGCGGATGACCCGCTTCCACGTACCGGCGACGGATTGCATCTTGCCGCGCAGTGGCAGGCCGAGCCAGAGGCGCAAAAGGCCCTGCCCGCGGTCGCGCGGGGCGGGAAGTCCGAGCAGGCGCATGGCCGCGCGGCGACCCCACACGGCACCATGGGTCGCCCTGAGGTTCGGCTGCGCCCTTGCGATGACGTCACGGCGCCGGGTCTCGGCGGTCAGCGCGCCGGCGCGGATCGCAGCCTCGACAAAGGCCTTGCCGCGCGCCGTGCGCGCCACGATCAGCGACCGGCCGGCATCGGTGTCTCCGCCCGGCGGCGCGTGCCACGGGTCGCCCACGGAGATATCCGCGAAGGCGCCTGTATGGTCGGAACAGACCCGGCAGCGCCAGCGGCGATCCGATTGCAGGACCCGGCCCCAGCCCTCGGCATAGGAAATGCCTTCGCTGACCTGCCGCGTGCCGTCGCCGTCGATCCACTCCGCCTGCATCAGGCCCGGCCAGCCCTCCCCGCGATAGCGCAGATCCACCAGGTTGCCGTCCTTCGGCACGCCAAGCCGGTCGAGCAGGCGGTCGGTGGCCACCAGGTTCGGCGCGCCCGCGCAGAAGATCGCGATGGTAACGGGAACCTTCGATGCCAGCGTCGCGTCGGTCTGCATCGCCTTGTGGGCCGAGGCAACATCGCAGGGCTTGCCGATGAAGGCGACGTTCTCGTCTCCCCCGGCGATGGTCCCGAGGCTTTCGGCGGGACTTGCCTGCGCGTAGCGCGAGCCCGCGCCCCTCAATAGGCCGGCGCGGTCGCGGCTGATCACCGCCTCGTTCAGTCGCGGATCGTCCGCGCGGGCCGCGATATGCGCGACCCCGTCCGCGGCACCGCTCGACAGCGCGAAATCGGCGAGCGCGGTCACTGCTCCGCCGGACGATCCGCGGTGACGGATCTCCTCGTCGCTGGCCCAGCCTTCCCAGGCCGCGAGAACCGGTCCCCAGTCGCGGTCGATGGCATCGGATCTGTCGAGGTCGTGCCACGTCGTCGTCGCGCCTGCGCACCACGACCGGGCGTCCTCGGCGGCGCGGCGTCCCTCCGGGCTTGCCTCGACCACCGGTCGGCGGCCGTTGACCGGGTCGTCGATCATCCGGATCAGGTCCGGAAACGCGCCGGCGCAGGCGCCGCAACCGGTGCAGAGGTTGCGGGACACCATCGTGGAGATCGGATCGGAACTCATGCGAAAGCTACCTTCTGCGGGGGGCGGGAGACAACCGGGCCGGCGAGGATCCAGGCGCGCAGCGTGGCCCCGGCCTCGCCCGCCGCCGCCGCCGCCGCGATGGCCGCAAGCGGGAGACCCATGGCCGCGAAGATGGCCGCCGGAACGAGCGCCAGCGCCCGGACAAGGTTGGCGCGGGCGGGATCGCCCGTGCGCCCCTTCGCGACCGCCAGCTGCGAATATGGCGTGCGGAGGACCCGGAACCCGGCGGCAAGACCAACGGCGAAGGCGAGTGCCAGATCGGGCCGAAGCGCGTCCCCGTAGACCAGCGCGATGGCGGGTGGCGCGACAACCGTGAAGCCAGCGACCAGTGCGGCGGCCAGACCGGCATGGGCGGCGAGAACAGGGCCCCAGACCTCGGTCAGCCTGCCAAGCGCGAGCGCCTGCCGAAGCTGCGGCAGCACGATCGAGGCCGCCGCCCGGCCCACGATCTGCGCCGGCATCAGCGCCAGTTGCAGAACCACCCCGTAAAGCGCGAGCGTCGCCCAGTCATAGGCCCACGCCACGATCATGCGGTCGGCGTAGAAGGTGAAGAAGAGCAGCACGGCGTTCAGCATGAGAGGCGCGCCGAACCGCCAGACGCGCAGGAGCGCCGGGGGCGAGAACCGGACGCGGTAGCGCCGCGCGGCGATCAGGTGGGACAGCAGCACGAACGCGAATGCATGGGCGATCAGCACGCCAAGCATCGCCCTGTGGTCGCCGAACAACGCCACTGCGGGCATGATCGCGGCCGCCATCGCCAGCGTCGCGCCGCCTTCGACGATCGTCATGGGCCTGTAGCGCAGGACCCGCTCGGCGCGCCGGAAATCGAGATTGGCGAAGCCGCGCAAAAGGGGCACGACCGCAAGCCACGCGTAGGACGAGGCGGACGGCCCGTCCGCGAAGAGGGCTGCAAGAAGCGGGGCGGCACAGACCAGCAGGATCGCGCCGATGATCCCGCGCAGGACCAGCGCGCCCTGCAGATTGGCCTGCAGCCCGGCGGAATGCCCGTCTCGCGCCTGCACCATGAGCCGTTCTGCGCCCACGTCGCTGGCCATCTCGACCAGCCGGACGGTCAGGGCCAGCATCATCGCGCGGCCCAGCTCGTCCGGCCCGATCGCCCACGCAAACGCGACGGACCGGCCAAGCGCGGCGGCTTCGGCCAGCACCGGCACCGCCCAGGCCAAGGAGCGTGCTTTTGCGCGGGCGACGGCCATCGCGATCAGAGTCCCGCCTGCCGGGCGATATCGTCCATCTCGCGGGAGGCGCGGTCGCGCAGGTCCGCGACCCGGCCGGCCAGGTCCGCCCGGCGAACCTGCCGGCCCCGGTAAGAGGCGAGGCCACGCTCGGCTATTCCGCGCGCGTCGAGTTGCCTCAGGTCGGCCACTTCGTCCCCGATCCCGCATTCGGAAAACACGCCATGGGCCTTGTCCGAATATCCGAGACCCAGTGTCGGAACGCCCGAGGAAAACGCTCCGATCGCCGCGTGCATGCGCGCGCCCGCGAACCAGTCGAGCCGGGCGAGAACCCATTTCAGCTCCATCGCGTGCAAACGCTCCCCGATCACGCGAACGCGGCCTGCGCCCAACTCGCCGAGGCGGCCCATCAGCGACCGCGCGGCATCCAGATCGCTTTCGGCATCACCGTCGGGACGGTGGACATGGGGCACCAGAACAAGCCTGAGGTCGGGATCGCCCTCCAGCAGCGTGCGGGCGAGCGCCTCGATCTGATCGCAATGGCTGTCGGCGAGGCCGAAGGCCCGGCGCGCGCCTGCCGCATCGTTGCTGAGAAGTCCCGAGACGTTCAGGCCCGCCAGCGGAAAGCCGCGGTCGGGCGCGAGCCAGCCCGCGAGATCGCGGTCCAGCGTTTCCGGTTCGCGTTCCGGCAGGGCGACGGCCACATCGACGCCGAGGCGATGGCGCGCCGGGTCGAAATCGGGCCCGAGCGCGTCCTGAAGGAAGGCGTGGCTGTCCGCGTCGCGCACCCAGACCGCCGCAGCCCGGCGCAGCACCTCCACCGCCTCGGACCGCGATCCTGCGTCCTTGAACGGCCCCAGCTTCTGCGGTAGCAGCACGAGCGGCACGCCCGCCGTCAACGCCATGCGCTTGGTCAGGATCATCGCACGGAACCGCTTTGGCCCGTAGAGATCGGTGAAACTGTCGCCGCCCGAGATGTCGAGAACCGCCTGCGCGCGCGCCACGGCCCGCGCGGGTGCCGTCCGGCCGATCCCGGCGCGCAGCAACGCATGGGCCGTGCGCAGGCTGTCGCCGCGCCAGAACCGCCGGTTATGGGTCAGGCCGACCAGATCGACCTGCGTGCCGTTCCAGTCGGCGCGGCGCAGGCCGATGCCATGATCGGCCACGGTCATCGTCCCGGCACCCCTGCGGACAAGCCCGGACACGACCGAATGGCAGAGGGCGCTTACCCCCTGGTTGCCGGTATCCGGCGCTGCATTCAAAAGAGTGATCATCGGGAACCTCGTCTTGTGTCGGCGAGGCATAAGCCGAGTCGCGCATCAGGTCGCTCGCGCACCGGGCGAGGTTCCGGCCCGCTCGGAGGGGTCGGACCATACGAATGGGTAGGTCGGGGCGCCCGGGCAGATGTTGCGGGTGCGGTCGGACGGGCGATCGCGCACCCGGCCGGGCGGGTTCACACGAGGTTGCGGTCCCGCGCGATCATGGCCGCATGGGTGCGGTTCCTGGCACCAAGCTTTCGCGACAGGGTCTTGGCATGCAGCTTCACGGTCGCCTCGTGAAGATCGTAGTCGAGCGCGATTTCCTTGTTGGACTGCCCGCGACAGATGCCCTGAAGCACCTCGAGTTCGCGGCTGGTCAGGATCTCGGACGTCGTTTGCGTCTTTTGCTGCATGAAGTTGAACGGGGCATAGACCTCGCCGGCGGCCATGAAGCGCGCGGCGGTGATCATGGACTTCGGTGCCAGTGTCTTCGGCACGAAGCCCGCGGCCCCGGCCGCGATGACTTCATCGGCCAGCGCGCGCGTGGTCGTGCCCGAGACTATCGCCACGGGCGTGTCGCCCATCGCGGTCTGCATCTGGCGAAGACCATCGAGGCCGTTCATGCCCGGCATGTTGTAGTCGAGCAGAACGAGATCATACGCCGGGTCGGCCTTCACGACCAGTAGCGCATCGCACAGCGAGCCCGCCGTGGCGACTTCGGCATGTCCCTCGGCGACGAGAAAAGCGGCCATGGTTTCCCGAACGAGATCATGGTCGTCAGCGAGCAGGATGCGCATGGAAATCCTCCAGTCAGGCCGGCGCGCTGCCGACCTGTGACTAATCACTAATTTGCCGGAGGCGATGGTCGCACCGAAATACGTCCTTTTTGAGCCATCGCGACGGCCGGTCAGGTACCATCCACTTGGCCCGCGATTCAATTTCCATTGTGCACGGTCTAGCGGAGTATCCGGCGAGGCGACCTATCCGAAAGCGTAGAATTCCATACCTTTGCCCAAATGACGCCGGGGTCGTTCTGTGCAATCACGCCTGGGTGCAGACCCGGAGGAAACCGCGATGACCCTTGCCACGTCCATACGAAACCTCGCCCGCTCGGTAGCGTCACTTGCGGCGGCGCTGGCCCTGACGCTCGCGGGCCCTGCGACCGCGCTCGAGCCTGCGGAGGGCGAGGTGCTGCTCAGCGTGACCGGGGCGATCACCGAGACCAACGCCGACGGCGCGGCCGAGTTCGACCTCGCCATGCTGGAGGTGCTCGACACCGTGGTGATCGAGACCTCGACGATCTGGACCGATGGCATCCAGACATTCGAAGGTGTCGAACTGTCCGACCTGCTTGCCGCCCTGGGGGCGGAGGGCACCGTTCTGCGGGCGGTCGCGCTCAACGACTACGCGGTGGACATACCGGCAAGCGACGCCGTGGAGGGCGGGCCGCTGGTGGCTTTCCGGCGCAACGGTGCGCTCATGAGCCTCCGCGAGAAGGGGCCGCTCTGGATCGTCTATCCGTTCGACAGTTCTCCCGAGTTCCAGACCGAGCAGATCTATTCGCGCAGCATCTGGCAGCTCGACAGGATCGAGGTTCAGCGCTGAAAGGATGGGCGGAACCTCGGCGCAAGCCGCGTGTGCGCCTCGCCGGTGGTAGCCGGAGACGCGCCCTTGGCTCCGCCGTGGCCGTGTTCGGCGTTGCGCTCGTCGTTTTCTGGCTGGTTCAGATGGCGCAGGAGGTCCGGCAGGAGATCGACGCGCTCGCGACCGCCAATTCCGACAGCACGCAATGGGCACTGGCCCAGACCGATGTCGAACTGCTCGCGCTGAAATGGGCCATCGCGGCGGCCGAGGCGGATGGCGGCGCGTCCATCGCCGAGGTTCGTCGCAGGTTCGATGTCCTTTACAGCAGGATCCAGACGCTCTCGACGAGCCGCCTCTACGCAGTGCTGCGAAACGACCCTGAGGTTGCCGCCGCGCTTGCGCGGATCCGTGATTATCAGGCCCGGAACATCCCCCTGATCGACGGTGGCGACGCGGAGTTGATCGCGGCGCTGCCGGAGCTTGCGGCCCGCACGGAAGCGATCCGGCCGGATGTGCGGCAGGTGACGCTGACGGGGGTTGGCGTTCTGGCGCAGGACGCCGATACACAGCGGCGCGGGATTGCCGAAACCCTCACGCAGGTGTCGGCGCTGACCGCGAGCCTGTTTTTCGTCCTGGTCGTCCTGCTCGTGCTTCTTGTGCATTTCGCCCGGCGCGAACAGGAACGCGCACGCGAACACGGGCTGGTCCGGTCCCGCCTCGCGTCGATCATCTCCACGTCGCTGGATGCCGTCCTCGTCGTCGACCGCGACGGCCGGGTGATCGAGTTCAACGGCGCGGCGGAAGATATCTTCGGCTATTCGCGCAACGAGGCCATCGGTGCCTGCATGGCGGACCTGATCGTCCCCGATCACCTCAAGCAGGCGCATCGCGCCGGCATGGACCGCTACCTGAGCACCGGCGAAAAACGTGTCATCGGAAAGGGGCGTGTGCAACTCGAGGCGCGCAGGAAGAACGGCGAGCTGTTTCCGGTCGAGCTTTCGATTTCCACCGCGGATTCAGAACATGGAGAGCTTTTCGTCTCGTTCGCGCGCGACATCTCGCAGCGCATCGAGGCGGAGCGGGAGCTTATCAAGGCCCGGGACGAGGCCGTCGCGGGCGAGCGGGCCAAGGCCGACCTGATCGCGGTGATGAGCCACGAAATGCGAACGCCCCTGAACGGAATGCTGGGCACGCTCGAGCTTCTGGACACCGAGGCGCGCGACCCCAAGGATCTGGAATACCTCGATATCATCCGCGTCTCGGGCCGGCAGCTTCTGCATCACGTAGACAACGTGCTCGAGATCTCGCGGGCGGAGGCCGGCAAGATCGTCGCCGCACCCGAGGCCTTCTCTCTCCCGGCGCTGGTGCGAGAACTGGTCGAAAGCCAGCGCGGCGTCGCCGAGCATCGCGGAAACGCCCTGTCGCAGCGGGTGCGGATCCATGGCCGGGACTACGTGGTGGGCGATCCAACGCATATCCGGCAAGTTCTGCTGAACCTCATCGGAAACGCCGTCAAGTTCACCCGCAACGGATCGATCACGGTCGAGGCCGAACGTCTCGGCGATGGCGATCTCGTGGAGTTTCGGGTGATCGACAACGGGATCGGGATCGATCCCACCGATCAGGACCGGGTGTTCGAGGATTTCGTCACGCTCGACTCGTCCTATTCCCGCGCCGTCGGCGGAACCGGGCTTGGGCTGGCGATCGTCAAGCGGCTGGTGGATGCGATGGGCGGCGAGGTCGAACTGGAGAGCGCCAAGGGTGAGGGCAGCCTGTTCCGGGTCCGTCTGCCATTGCCGTGCGCGGACGACGCCCCGACGGAGCCCGCGCGCGACAGGCCCGACACGGCCGGGGCCTCCTCGGCCATGCCCGTCAAGCCACTCAAGATCCTGATCGTGGAGGACAATCGCATCAACCGCATCGTTCTGCGCGACCTTCTTGAACAGGACGGGCACGAGGTGGACGAAGCCCATGACGGGCAGCAAGGCGTCCATCGCGTCCGGCGGCGGTCCTACGACCTCATCTTGATGGATATATCCATGCCGGTGATGAACGGGGTGGAGGCGACGCGGGCCATTCGGCAGTCCGAGGCGCCGGGCACCCGCCTGCCAATGGTCGCCCTGACGGCCCATGCAAGGGAAGTGGACAAGGAAGGGTTCCGCGCAGCCGGGCTTGACGACATCCTCCTGAAGCCGATCACGCGCGAGGGTCTGCGCGCCATCGTCCGGCGGTTCTCATGCCAAAGCGCGGAACCTGAAACCGGCATCGCGTCCGAGGCGTCCGCGCCAACCCGGTCGGTGCTGGATCACGGCCATGTCGAAGGCCTCGCCGTTGCACTGGGTCAGGACAGGATCGGGGACCTCATCGGCGACTTCCTGGCGGAGATGGACGAGGCGATCGGGGCCATCTCGGGGCAGGTTGACGCGGGCGATGTCGACAGGTCCCTGCGCGAACGGGTGCACAAGGCGGCGGGGTCCGCCGCGCTCTTCGGGGCCGAAGCCCTGCATGCGACGCTCGTGGCCGTTCAGGATCGGATCGACGACGGCATGGCATGCGAGGCAGGCCACGGCGCCGCGATGCGACGGATCTGGACCGAGACGTCCGGGGAATTGCGCCAGCATATCGGGTGATCTCCCGCGGCGCCCGCTGTCCGGCTACCGGTGGCTTGCCGTTTCTCCGGCGCCGGTCGAGATCAGGGCCGCGTCACTCCCGCAAGATCCACATCGACCCGCTCGGCAAGGCTCACGATGCTGTCATGCAGCAACTGGATCGCATAGGCCGGGTTGTGCACCCATGCACCGCCATCCTTGGCCACCACCTGGTAGTTGTAGGCCGCCATCAGCAGGCGCGGCGTCCAGCTTGCGTAGCGGTTGGGAAAGGCCGCCTCCTCCGGGCCTATGGTTCCGTCTCCGTTACTGTCGTTGAAGAAATAGGGGAAACTGTCGGAGGAATAGCCGATCGGCGCGCCGGCGATCTCGCGGCCATAGGTGACGATGGCTTCGCCGAGCATGGCGTGCAGGCCCTCGATCTCGGTGATGATGCCGCCGCTGGTGGAACCGTCTCCGTCGAAATCGGCATGGCGCGTGCGTATCGCGGTGATGTCGTTCACGCCCTGATGGCAGGCGATGCAGCCCTCGGTCTCGACCTCGGTCGAATGCGGCTCGTGGCAGGCGACGCAGGTACCTGCGCTTGCCACATGGGCGAAGCGCCCTGCATAGGTTAGGTCCGGATACTGGAAGCCGCCGCGCACCTCGGCGCCGTGCATCACCGCGGCCGCCACGCCGTAGTGCACGTTGATGAAGCCGAGGTCCTCCGACACCGTGTCGAGATCCATCCCGTCGGTGGCCGACAGGACTGTGTCCGTCGACGTCCGGCCCTGATGGCACATGGTACAGGTCGCCGAGCCGCCAAGACCGCCGATGGTCACGCCCGAGGGGAAGGGCACCGCGTCCAGCGCCTCGGCCTCGGACACGTGGCAGGAGGCGCAGCCGATCACGGTGTTGATCGTGCCGGGATGCTCCACCGTCAGGGGCGCGGTGTCATCGGCGCCGAGCCAGTCGAGCATGCCTGTCTCGGAATGGCACGCCGCGCAGGCGGGCGGAACCTCCCCATCCTCGTTCCAGTGGGTGAAGGACGGCGAATGGTAGTCGCTGTGCGGCCCCATGAGCCACGCCTCGGTGACCTCCGTCAGACCGAACTCCTCGGCGGCGAGCGGGCCGGAGGCCAAGATAGCGGACGCAGCGAGTTGAAAGAGGAAACGGACGGACGTCATGACGGTCTCCCTCGTACCTGATAGGGTGGGAGTGTTTCACACCGTCGCCGGATGACCTTAATCCAGATCAAGGACGCCAACCGCGTTGCAAGGGACTGAATCGGGAGCAGTCAGCAAGGAGTTGCCGCATGCAGGACGCCCGGTCAGGAACCGCAACGGCGGACGCGCGCCAGCCGCCGCGTCTGCCTGCGGGCGTCGTCGCGGTGCTCTACCCCTTGGTGTGCATCGCGCCGCTCGTGCTCGCGGTGATGCGCGATGTCGCGCCGACCGTCACCTGGGAGATCGCGGCGGCCGGTCTGGGACTGGTCGGCCTCGCCGCGATGGCGGTGCAGTTCGTGACGTCGGGACGCTTCGAGATCGTGTCGGGGCGCCTCGGGATCGACCGCGTCATGGCCTTCCACAAGACCGCGGCCTGGTGGGTCCTGGTGGCGCTCTTGCTGCATCCGGTCGTCTACGTGGTGCCGACCTTCGTCGCCGATCCCGCGCTCGGGGTCGAACGGTTCTGGGCCTACCACACGCTGCCGCATTACCGCAGCGGGGTCATCGCGCTATCGGCGCTGATCCTTCTGGTCCTCGGGTCGGCCGTCCGCAAGCGCCTGCCCCTGCGCTACGAGACATGGCGCGCCGCGCATCTCGTCCTCGCGGCGGTTGCGCTGGGCGCGGGGCTGCACCACGCGGTCACCGCCGGCCGGTTCAGCGCCGCGGGGGCTCTCAACGGGTACTGGTGGGCCGTGGGCGCGGCCGTGGTGGCGGTCGTCGCTATCCTTTATGGCTGGCGCTGGGTGCAACTGCGCCTGCGGCCATGGCGGCTCGCCTCCGTCTCGAAGGTGGCCGACCGGATGTGGGAGCTCGACATCCAGCCCGCCGAGGGGACGCCTCCACTCGGTTACCGCGCGGGCCAGTTCGTCTGGATGACCGAGGGCGCGCGGCGTTTTCCGCTCTTCGACCATCCCTTTTCCATCGCCGACAGTCCCGAACGCCCGGGGCTGAGCCTCATCATCAAGGAGGCGGGCGATTTCACCAACGGCATCGGCAAGCTTGCCCCCGGAACGCCGATCGGGATCGACGGGCCTTACGGGCACTTCACGCTCGAGGGCCATGGCGACGACGCCATCCTCCTGATCGCGGGGGGCGTGGGCATCGCGCCGATCATGGGGCTGCTGCGCGATCTCGTGGCGCGCGGGCATGGGCAGCCGGTGCGGCTGGCCTATGCCGCCGGCACGCCGGAAAACCTCGCCTGTCTCGACGAGATCGCCGCAGCCGGCGCGAAGCTCGACCTGCGCCCGCTGCTGTTGAGCGAGACGCCGTCCCCGGACTGGACGGGCGAGACCGGATGGCTCGACCGCGAGAGACTCTCGGGCATGCTCGACGGCCTCGACAAGCAGCGGACGGTCGCGCTCATCTGCGGGCCGGGGCCAATGGTGACGGCGGTCGCGGACGGGTTGATCGACCTCGGTATGCCGATGGATCGGGTGATGTACGAGCGCTTCGACTATTCCGAAGGCGCCTCCCGGCTCGACAAGCGGCTCAGGTGGCGCTTCATCGGCATCGGGCTTGCGCTGGCGGCGGGCGTCGCGGGGTTCGTGGCGATCCTCGGCTGAGACCGGGGCGGTGGGTCAGAGCGGAACCAGCAGAACGAAGCCGATCGACAGCCCCAGCAGGATGAGCGTCAGCAGCACCAGCATGGCGACATAACGCCGGTCGACCTCGAGCAAACGCCCGAGATTGGTGCGCAGACCCAGCGCCGAGATCGCGACGATCAGGCAGGCCTGCGAGACGGTGACAAGCTGCGCGATGATCCAGCCCGGCAGGACGTCCATGTTGCCGAGCACCGCGAGCGCGACGAAAAGCACGAGGAACCACGGAAGCCCCTTCCGTCCTTCGCCCCGCCCGCGAAGCGACAGAGCGACGAGCAGGAGGACCCCCGGCAGCAGCGCCACGCGAAGCATCTTCACGAAGACGGCGAGGACGCCGACCTCGTCGCTGACGGAATGGCCCGCGCCGGCGACCTGTGCGACGTCGTGGATCGTGGCGCCGATCAGGAACGCCGTCTCTGTCGGCGTGAAGTCGAGGGCGCGGAACAGGACCGGATAGACGATCATCGCGAGCGTCGACAGAAGCGTTACTCCGGTGATCACCAGCAACGTATCCGTCTCGCGGCCTTCGCGGCGGGGCAGGACGCTGGCGATGGCGAGCGCCGCGGAGGCCCCGCAGATCGCGACCGAACCGCCCGCGAGCAGCCCGAAGGCCTGCCGTCGCCCGAAAAGGTAGGACAGCAGGACACCGGCGCCCAGCGTCGCGAGCACGAGGCCCGCCACGGCGGCGACCGGCACCCAGCCCAAGACCGAGACGTCCTGAATGTCGAGCCTCAGGCCCATCAGCGCCACGCCCCAGCGCAGCAGCGTCTGCGAAGCGAAACCCAAACCCCGCGCGCAGTCCGACTGATCGGCCACGCCGTGCAGCGCCATGCCGATCAGAAGCGCCAGCAGCATCACCGGCGCGCCATAGCTCTGCGACAGGAAACCGGCCGCCGCGCCGACCATCGCGGCCAGCATCAGGCCACGCAAAAGCGACGGTCCGTCCGGCAAAAGACCGGCCGGCAGAAGGCCCGAGAGGCGAGACACCGTCAGCCCTGCGCGAGCGCCCGGTCATAGCCGAACAGCGCCGCCGAGCCGCCGGTATGCAGGAATACGATGCGTTCGCCCTTGGCGAAACGCCCCTTGCGGATCAGGTCGATCAGCCCCGCCGCGCCCTTGGCCGAATAGACCGGGTCAAGCAGGATGCCCTCGAGCTGCGCGAACATCGAGATCGCCTCGAGCCCGCCCTCCGTCGGGATGCCATAGCCTTCGCCCACGTAGTCGGTGTTGGCGACGACGTCCTCGCGGGCGACGATGCCGGGACATCCCAGTTTCTCGGCCGTCTTCTCAGCGAGCGCGAAGACATTGCCCTCCTGCGCCGGGCGGGGCGCGCGCACGCCGATCCCCAGAAGCGGGATCTGCGCATTGCACGCCTTGAGCCCGGTCACGAGCCCGGCCTGCGTTCCCGCGCTGCCGGTGGCGTGGACGATGTGATCGACGACAAGCGCGCGGTCGTTGAGCTGCCCCATCAGTTCGAAGGCGCAATTGACGTAGCCCAGCGCCCCGGTCGGGTTCGATCCGCCGCCGGGGATGGTGTAGACGGTCCGGCCCTCGGCGCGAAACCGCTCCGCGACGGCCTCCATCTCGGCGTTCATGTCGGCGCCGCCGGGCCGTGTCTCGGTGGTGGCGCCGTGAAGGTGGTCAAGAAGGACGTTGCCGTTTTCCTTGTAGTTCGGATCGTTCGACCCGGTCCGGTCCTCCAGCAGGAGGTGACAGGCCATGCCCAGTTTCGCGGCGAAGGCGGCCGTCTGGCGGGCATGGTTCGACTGGGTGGCGCCCTGCGTCATGACCATGTCGGCGCCTTCGAGCTCGGCCTCGGCCATGAGAAACTCGAGCTTCCGCGTCTTGTTGCCCCCCGTCGAAAGGCCGGTGCAGTCGTCCCGCTTGATCCAGATCTCCGGTCCGCCAAGCTCGGCGCTCAGACGGTCGAGACGCTCCAGCGGCGTGGGCAGATGCGCGAGGAAGTGGCGCGGAAAGCGGGCGAGGTTCATCGGGTTTCGTCCTTATTTTGAGTTGTGCGTAAGTTAGCACCGCGTTTTCTTGAAATCGAACCGATATCTTGCATGATGACTTGCAATATTTGCATGTAGGGGGTGCCATGCGGCATGACTGGATCGCCGATATCCTCGCCGTGATCGACAGCGGGTCCTTCGCCCGCGCGGCCGAGCTTCGCAACATCACCCAGTCCGCCTTCACGCGACGGATCGATGCGATCGAGGCGCAGCTCGGCGGCCCGCTCTTCGACCGGCGGCGCAGGCCCGTGGCGCTTCTGCCCGCCGCACGGACGCTCGAACGCAGCCTGCGCGCGGCCATGCAGGTCCAGTCCGGCCTTTTGCAGGAGGCGGCGGAAGTGGCCTCGGGCAGCGGGTCGATCACGCTGGCCTGCCAGCACGCGATCAGCGCGACGGTCTCGCCCGGGATCGTGCGCGCGCTCAGCGGGGCGGGGCTGGAGCCGGTGCGCATCCGCTCGGGCAACCGCGACGAATGCCTCGTGATGCTCCTGTCCGGGGCGGCCGATCTCGTCATCAGCTATGCGGTTCGCGATACCGGTCCCGAGACCGGCGGTTTCGAGGAACGCTGCATCGGGCACGACCGTCTGATGCCGGTGGCGCATCCCGGGCTGTCGCGGCGACCCGATGGCCGCCTGCCGGTCGTGGCCTATCCGGCCGACGTCTTCTTCGGCGGTCTGGTGGCCCAGCTCTGGCTGGATCTGCCCGAGGGGGTGCTGCTGCATCGCCGCGCAGAGACGGCACTGACCCTCGCGGCCTACCGCTACGCCGTCGAGGGGCTGGCCGTGGCCTGGCTGCCCGAGGCGCTGGTCGCGGAGGATATCCGCGTCGGTCGTCTGCACCGGGTTGCCGATGCCGGGCCCGACCTCGCGCTCGAAATCCGGATGATCCGTCTCGCCGGAGGCGGGCGCGAGCGGGCGAGGCGCGGCTGGGACGTCATCCTCGGAGCCGGTGGGCCGGTGTCAGAACGCCTCCCATAGCGCCCGTCCGACCGGGTCGAGTCGATCCGGCGAACAGAACAGCGAGATCGTCAGACGCGCGGTCCAGGACGGTCCGCCCATCCGCACGAGCCGTCCATCGGCCAGTTCCTCGGCAATGGAGAAGGCGGGGAGCCACGCCACCCCACTGCCCGCGAGCGCCTGACGCTTCAGCGCCTCGGCGAGCGCGTCCATGTAGCGGACATCGAGCGATGTCTCCCGCCCCCCGACCGTGCGGTCGACGACGCTTCCCAGAAAGGTATCGGGATCGTAGCTCAGGTAGGGCACCGCCCTCTGGCTCGGGCCGCCCAGCGTCCAGCCGTTGCGCACGGCCGCGTTCTGCTGGGCGACGGGGATCAGGTCCTCGTTGCAGATGTCCTTGCGGGCGAAGCGCGTCTCGTCGAGGATCGGCTCCACATGCTGGTGCCGGTAGTAGAGCAGGAACTCGCAGCCGCCATCCGTCAGCAGCTGGCAGCAGGCGGCCATGGTGTCCGACACGACCCGCACGCGCATCTCCGGGATTTGCTTCGCGAATTCCGACAGGCGCGGCTGCAGGTAGTTCACGGAGATCGCATGAAGCGCAGCAATGCGCTGCTGCGGCAGTTTGCTGTGTTCGGCCGCGCGGATCGTCTGCCGTGCATCGGTCAGCTGGGCGAGCGTGACCTGCGCCGTCCCGAGAAACTGCCGCCCGGCGGGCGTCAGCTGCACCGGATAGCTCGACCGGTCGATGAGCGACGTGCCGACCCACGACTCCAGCGACTTGATGCGCCGGCTGAACGCCGACTGCGTCACGTTCCGCTCTTCCGCCGCGCGGGAGAAGTTCAGCGTGCGGCCGAGGCAGACGAAATCGATCAGCCAATTGATGTCCATGGCGGCCCCGTGCGAACCCTGACGGCGAAGTCTATCGCCGCGCGCAGACTATGCAAGATCGGAATAGTTTATTGAGACATAAGCATTGGCGCGCGGACGGATGTCTCGCCTACCGTTGCGTCATCAGCCTTGTGATGTTCAGGGCCAAGCAAGCGACCGGGGCCACCAAGCGCCGGCAACCACCAAGCAGATCAACGGGGATCACCATGAAAAAGACCATCGCGACAGCCCTTTCGACCACTCTGCTGGCGGCGGGGCTCGCCCTGCCGGCCGCGGCCGAAACCATCCGCCTGTCCACCTATGTCAACGAGATCGACGTCCGCCACGAAGGGTTCCAGTATTTCGCCGATCTCGTCGCCGAGCGCACGGGCGGCGAGGTGGAGATCCAGATTTTCCCCTCCTCCACGCTGCACGGCTGGTCCGAGGGCGTGGACGCGCTTCAGGGCGGAGTGTCCGACATCAGCTGGATTCCCGCCGACGAGCGGCTGCCCTGCTACCGTGTCACGTCGCTCTACCCGGCCATGGTCGACCTCGAGAACCAGGTGGCGATGGATGCCGCCTATGCCGAGCTGATCCGCGCCGAGGCGGCGGAGGTCGGGCTCGTGCCGCTGTTCAACTCGAATTATTCCTACGACCAGGAATGGTGGTTCGACGAACCCATCGCCGATCTGGGCGACCTTCAGGGTCGGCAGGTGCGCTCCATCGGGCCGCTGGTCTCCATGATGATCGAGACCTGGGGCGGGTCGCCCGTCTTCGTGGCGCCGAGCGAGGTGTTCCAGTCCGCCGAGCGTGGCGTCGTGGACGGCATCAACATGGGCGTGGCCACCTATTCCAGCTGGCAGCTCTGGGACGTGATGCCCTACATGGTCAACGGCAGCCTGTTCTACGGCAACATCATCTACATGATGAGCGAAGGCGCCTATGAGCGGCTGACCCCCGAGCAGCAGAGCATCGTGATGGAAGCCGCGGCCGAGACCGAAGCCTGGCTCCAGCCGCGCTACGAGGCCTGGGTCGACCAGCGCGTCGGCAACGCCGTGATGGCCGGCGGCGGCGCGGCCGTGTCCCTGTCCGTCGAGGAAAGTTCCGCGCTTCTGGGAAGCGTGCAGGAGACGTGGAACGCCGAGGTCGAGGCAGCCTGCGGCCCCGAACTGGCAAGCGACATCCTCGAGCTCTTCGCGGCGAACGCTCCCTGACGGGCGCGTGATCCGTGGCGCCGTGGGCCTGATGCGATGGCCCGCGGCGCTTCGATCCGGCATCATGGCAAAAACTCCATGGGGGGCGCGGCGGTGACGCAACTCGACCGATCGATCCGACTTGTCGAAAAGCTAGTGATCTGGCTGGCTGCGGCCGGGGCCTGCATCATCCTCGTGCAGATGGTCTGGATCAGCTACGGCGTCTTCACGCGGTACGCCCTCAACGTACCGGACCGGATGGTGACCGAGGCGACCGCGCTGCTTCTGTTTCCGGTCGCCTTCGCAGGCCTCGCCTACGCCCTGCGCGAGGATGCCTATCCGCGGGTCACGATGCTGACCGACCGGCTCCCGGCGACGGGGCGCAAGATCGTGGCGCTGGTCAACATGACGCTGATGCTGGGGGTGGGACTGTTCTTCGCGACGGCGGCGGGCAACGCCACGATCCGGGCCTTCAACTCCGGCTCGTCGTCCGAGATCCTGCTCTGGCCGCGCTGGATCTTCTGGGCGCCGGGGGCCGCGTCCTTGATCCTTTTCGCGATCTATGCCGCGTTGCGTCTGGCGCGCATCGCCATCACCCCCGCCGAGGAGATGTGAGCGATGGAATGGTATGAAGTCGGTCTCGGGCTCCTCGGACTTCTCATCCTGCTGATCGCGATGGGTCTGCCCATTCCCTTCGCGCTGGCGGCGGCGTCGCTGCCGTTCCTGTGGCAGATCCAGAGCTTCCAGACCTCGCTGGTGTCCTCCCAGCTCAAGCTCTGGGGGGTGTGGATCAACTACATCCTGCTGGCGGTGCCGCTCTTCGTGTTCCTGGGCGAGCTGATCGGAAGGTCCAATATCGGCCCGAGGCTTTACCAGTTCCTGCATCAGGGGGTGCGGGTGCGGGGCTCGGCCGCCTATGGCTCGATCGGGGCCTGCGCCGGGTTCGGCGCGGTCTCGGGCTCGTCCATGGTGGGGTCGCTGACCATCGGTGGCGTCGCGCTGCCCGAGATGCTGCGACTGGGCTACGGCAAGGAACTTTCGTCGGGCGTTCTGGCGGCGGGCGGCACGCTGTCGGTGCTTTTGCCGCCGAGCCTGATCCTGTTGTTCTACGGCATCGTCACCGATCAGAGCATTGGCGATCTGTTCATCGCGGGCGTCGTGCCCGGCCTCATCCTCGCCATGCTCTTCTCGGTCGTGGTGATGATCTGGGGGGTCATTCATCCCGACGACATTCCCGACAGCGAACAGGCCGCGCGCATGACCATGTTCCAGATCGGGGCCACGATCGGACCGATCGCGCTCATCGGCCTCGTGATCACGGTCGCGATCTATGGAGGCATCGCCACGCCCACCGAGGCGGCGGCCGTCGCGGCGCTCCTGACGGTCGTGCTCGCCTTCGGGGTCGGCGGGTTGCGGTGGGACGGGTTCAAGGAGGCGCTTTTCTCCACCATGCGGACGATGGGGTATCTCGGCTTGCTCCTGTCGGCGGGGACGCTCTTCGGCTTCGTGCTGACCTACTACCGGGTGCCGCAGGAGTTCACCGAACTGTTCCTCAGCTTCGAGCTGTCGCCCTACACGGTGCTGACCATCGTGGTGGTCTTCTACATCCTCCTGGGCATGTTCCTCGAGCCCGTCTCGATGACCTTCATCACCCTGCCCACGATCTTCCCGTTGATGGCGGCGGCCGGGTTCGACCTGATCTGGTTCGGGGTCGTCTACACGGTGACGATGGAAATCGCGGTGCTGACACCGCCGGTGGGTCTGAACCTCTATGTCATACAGGGGATCAGTCGCGGCAAGGTCAGCATCGTTCAGGTCATCCGCGGCTGCCTGCCGTTCATCGCGGCGCTCGTGGTGCTGATCTTCCTGCTCGTCGCCTTTCCGCAACTGGCGCTCTGGCTGCCCGAGCAGATGAAATGACCGGAGCGGCAGGCGTGGATCTGCACATGGAGACCGTGACGGGCGCTGCAGCGCTTCCGGTCGTCATGGTGCATGGGTATCTCGGCGGATCCGCGCAATGGTCCGACCTGCAGGCGGCCCTTTCCGACCGGTTCAGCATCGTGGCGCTGGACCTGCCCGGGTTCGGGCGCGCCAGCGGGCATGCCGCGCCGGCGACGATCGCCGGCTTCGCGGAGCACGTGATCGCCGATCTCGACGCAAGGGGCATCGAGCGCTGCGTTCTCGTGGGGCATTCGATGGGCGGCATGATCGCGCAGGAGGTCGCCCGCAAGATCCCGCAGCGCCTCGACCGGCTCGTCCTCTACGGCACCGGCCCGCTGGGCTCCATGCCGGAGAGGTTCGAACCGCTCGACGTTTCGCTCGACAGGCTGCAGCAGGATGGCGTCGCCAAGACCGCGCGGCGCATCGCGGCCACCTGGCTTCTGCACGGCGATGCGCATCCCGGCTTCGAGGCGCTGTCGAGGATCGGTGCGCAGGCGGATGGCGAGGCGGCCCGGATCGCGCTCAACGCCATGGCCACATGGGACGGGCGGGCGAGCCTGTCGCTTCTGACCATGCCATCGCTGATCATCTGGGGAGACGAGGACCGGTCCTATCGCTGGCGTCAGGTGGAATACCTCTGGACGCATCTTCCGGCGGCATCGCTCGCGGTCATCCCCGGTGCGTCCCACGCGGCGCATGTGGAAAAGCCCGAGCTCTTCCGGATGATCCTCGAGGATTTCCTCACCGGCTGACACCGGGGGCGGCGCGTCCGATCGGCCGGGCGCTTCATCGTTCTCTCCGTCGGCCCGCATACGTCCCATTCGCAAGACTGCCCCTCACCTTCCGGGGCGTTCGTGTTATTCTTTGAATGGGATTGTCGCGGATCGGGTGAGGGGGCACTGGTCCGGATCGAGACGGGCGTGGGAAAGCAGTCATGAAGGTCATCATCGTCGTTTTCGCGGTCATCGGGCTCGGCCTTCTGGCCCTGTGGGGTCTCGCGCTCGTGGACCGCCGGGCCGACCGGGCCGAGTGGGACAGACTGGCCGCGCTCCAGCCCGAGGATCCCGCGCGTTTCGATCCGGGCATGGTGGCCGACCTGCCCGAACCCGCGCGTCGGTACTTCGCGTATACCATTCAGCCGGGTACACCGCTTCTGCCGGTCGCGGTCATCGAGATGACGGGCGAATTCAGCCTCGGCACCAAGGACGATCCGCGCTACCAGCCGATGGAGGCGCGCCAGATCCTCGCCGCGCCGGAGGGCTTCGTCTGGGCCATGCGCACACGCGCCGGCATGCCCGTGTCCGGGTCGGATTCCGCAAGCTGGACCCGGTTCCGGATCTTCGGGATTGTCCCCGTCGGGCGCCTTGGCGGCGATCCCGACCACACCCGATCGGCCTATGGGCGATACGTTGCGGAGGCCACGATCTGGGCGCCCGCGGCGCTCATGCCCGGGCCGGGCGTCTCATGGTCCGCCGTGGACGAGGACACAGCGCGCGTGACCATTGCCCACGGAGAACTGGAACAGGCGGTCGATGTCACCGTCGACGAAGAAGGGCGTCCCACGGAAGTCTCGTTTCAGCGCTGGAGCGACGCGAACCCCGAGAAGGTCCACCGGCTGCAGCCTTTCGGCGCGGTGATGTCGGATTTCCGCGACGTGGCCGGCTATCGCCTGCCGTTCCGCGTCGAGGCCGGCAACATGTTCGGGACCGATGCGTATTTCCCCTTCTTCCGCGCCGATGTCACCGGGATCAGCTTTCCCGGCGCTGAGCCGTGACCGCGCGGGCGCGTGCGTCGGTGGGCGGCAGACAGGGGTAGGGCCGGTGAGACAGGCCGCGGCCTTCGTCCTGCTGACCTTCGCCTTGTCATGGGGCGCCTGGGGTCTGGCGATCCTGACCGGCAGTGACGCGGCGGTCCTGCGGATCGCGGGCACCTTCGGCCCCACGCTTGCCGCGCTGATCCTTGCGGGTGCCGCCGGACGGGTCGCGTTGTGTCACCTGCTCGGAGGCTTCACCCGCTGGCAAGCGCCGGCCCGGGTCTGGGCCTTCGCGTTTGGCGCGACGGCTGCGGTGGGGCTTCTGGCGCTGTGGATCGACGCCGTGCTGGGAGGCGCGCCGGACTGGCCCGGGGGCCGCGCGCTCCTTATCACCCCGGTCGTCTTTCTCTGGGTGCTTCTGTTCAGCGTCGCGGGGGAGGAGACGGGTTGGCGCGGCTACCTGCTGCCAAGGCTGCTGGAGCGGACGGGCCCGGTGCGCGCGAGCCTCGCGCTGGGCCTCGTCTGGGCGCTCTGGCACCTGCCGCTCTGGGCGATGCCGGGCGATTTCCACGCCGAGATCCCGATGCCGCTTTTCGCGACCCAGATCCTCGCCGTCTCGATCCTCTACACCTGGCTCTGGCTGGAAAGCGGCGGCAGCCTGATCGTCGTGCATGTCTTCCATGCCGCGTCGAACACGACCTTGGGCCTTCTGCCCCTTATCCCCGGTGAGGGCGCGGCGGGTCTGCGCCCGCTCTGGATCGCGGTGGCGCTGCTGGTCGTCCTCGCGGCGGGCACCGCGCGGGTCATGGCGCGGAGGGCCTGACGGGCGGCCGGACGGTCCGGGCGCCGAAGCTGCGCACCGTCTCGACGAAGCGGCCCGTTTCGGTGAGAAACGGCGCGTGGCCCGATCCGTCGAACACCTCGATCCGCTTGCCCTGAGGGGCCTCCACCGTCTCGAACCATTCCTGCACCAACGGGACCGGCGTGTTCCAGTCGGACGCCCCCGAGATCAGCAGCATGGGCACCGGCATGACGGGGACATCGGCGATCAGGTCGCGCTCCAGATACTCGGCCCACATCGGCCCGCTGCCGCGATTGGCCCCGTCCAGCCAGCGCCGGTAGTCTGGCAAACGGTATTCCGGCGCGGCGAGCGCGCGCGGCAGCATCGAAAGGAACGAGACGTTCATGCCCCCGCCCTTTGCCTCGACCTCCTGCATCAGCCGCACGTAAAGACCGTGATCGCGAAAGGCTTGCGGGTCCATTCCGGCGAAGCCTGAACCGGGTGCGACCTCCTCCAGCCAATCAAGCGCCAGCGCCGCGCCGCGCAGGGTGTCCACCTGCTGGCCGGTGCCGATGTATCCCGCGTAATCGCCAGGCCAGCCCGCCACGAGCCGCGCGCCCAGCATCGTGCCCCACGAATGGCCGAGCACGATCAGCGGCTGATCGCCCAAGCGCTCGCGCAGGATCGCGGTGACCTCCCGCGCGTCCGCGAGGAATCGGTCGAGCGTCATTGTCGCCGGGTCGAAACCGCTTGGGTTCGATTTGCCCGCGCCGCGCTGGTCCCAGTGCACGACGACGAAATCGCGCTCCAGCGCCGCGGTGACGGCGCGGATGGGCATCTGCGCCGATCCCGGCCCGCCATGGAGCCACAGGAGGATCGGCGCGCTTCGGTCGGCCCCCCGGATCAGCAGCCACTGCGTCATGCCGCCGATCTCGGCTGGGACGAGATCGGCGATCGGATCGGGGCCGTCAATGGGCGGTGTGCGGGCGGGCAGGGTCTTCCAGACGAGGCCGCAGGCAAGAAGCGCGACAAGGGCGAGGACGGAAAGGCGGAGCACGCTCATCCCCTGCGCCTTGGTGCGATTGCCAGCGCCGCAAGGCCGAGCCCTGCGAGGACGGAGGCGGCGGCAAGCCAGGGCCAGTGGCCCGGCAGGATCGAGAACAGGAACAGGTAGTCCCGTGTCGCGGCCCAGAGCGGCCAGAGGATGAGCACCAAGGCGATCCCGCCGGCCAGCACCCGCAAGGGCAGGGGGCACCAGGCGTCGCGATATGCGCGCCAGAGGCCGAGTGCGGCCACGGCGAGGCCAAGGGCGATGGCGCCGCGTGCCGCCCGCTCGGCCCGGAGCACGCTCGCCATGCCGACGGGAGCTGTGCCGAGGCTCACCGACCAGTCCCGCAGGACCGTGGCGAAAAGCGGCCAGGCGCGCTGGCTGTTGGACAGGATCACGATGCCGTCGCCCGTCTCCGGAACGAGGTGCACGTGGCTCATCCAGCCATGGCCCTGTCCGCCATGCCAGACCGCAGCGCGCCCGTCCGAGAGCGTCTCGGTGAAATGACCGAGCGCGTAGCCTTGGGCGGCGAAACCGAACAGGCCGCCGACCGCGACCTCGGGGCGGTGAAGGGCGGCCACGCCCTCGGGCGAGAGAACGGGTTGATCCGCGCCCGCCATCCCGGCGATGGCGAAACGCGCGATGTCGGCGGCGGTGGCGTGCAGCCCGCCCGAGGCACGTCCCGGGTAGACGTAAACTGCCACGGGCCGCCCGCGCAGGTCGTGGCCCACGGGCATGTCCGCGCCGATCCAGTCGAAGCTCGCCCCGGTCATGCCGAGGGGCGAAAGCACCTCGCGCGCCATGAGCGCGCCGAAATCCTCGCCCGTGCAGTCCTCGATCACGAGTTCCAGCAGGTTGTAGCCGGTATCCGAGTAGGTAAACCCGGGCTCCGGCGCGGTGATCAGGGTGACGTCCTGCGCGATGTGCTCGGGCAGGTCGGGCCTCGGCCCCTCGGGCGGAAAGCGCGCTGCGTAGTCGCCGAGGCCGATACCGGCGCTGTGGCTCAGGAGCGCGCGGGGGGTGATCCGGCCTGCCCCCTCGGGCAGGGACCAGCGCGTCAGGCAATCGTCGACAGGCGCGTCTAGGTCGAGCCGCCCGGTCTCGGCCAGCCGCATCGCGCCCCAGGCGGTGACGGGTTTCGAGATGGATTCGACGCGAAAGAGCGCGTCGGAGGTCATCGGCCGGCCCGTCGCCGGATCGGCCGTGCCGAAGGCGCCTGTCCAGACGGGCTCGCCGCCCTCGATCAGCACGACGACTGCGCCCGCGACACCGTCCGCCGCCATGCGCTCGGGTACGATACGCGCCAGCCGATCCGAAATGCCGCCATCGGATGAAGCCGGGGCTGCCAGGAGGGCAAACGCCAAGACACCCAAGACGACCGCGAGGCGCATGCGCTCACCGGATCAGGGAGATCGCCAGATCGGCGAGCGCGGCCTCGAGGGCGGGCACGAGGTCGCTGGTGTCATCCGCGATCCCCACATCGGTGTTGATCTGGAAGGCCACGGTCACGCCATGCGCCGCGTAATGGCGCAGGCTGGAGACATAGGCGGGGATCCAGCCGCCATGGCCATAGACCGGCCCGCGCGGCGTGTCGGCGTAGATCGCCACGCCCGCGCCGTAGTGGATGCCGGGCGCCTCCGCATCCACGGGCACACCGTCGAGCAGCCTGTCGAGATAGGGGCCCTCCATGGCCTCGCCGCCGAACAGCAGATGCCCCCAGCGCACCAGATCGGCGGAGGTCGAGGCGAAGCCGCCGCCGGCCGATTCCACCGCCGGGTTCCACAGAAGCCGCCCCTCGCCATCGGCGGTGCGCGCGGGCAGGCCGAAGGGGTTGTCGCGATCGACATAGCCCACCGCGAGACCGGGCAGGTCGGGGCGGTCCGACGGGACCGTGCCGTTCAGGGCGAGCGGATCCAGCAGGCGGGTGCGGACGGCGTCGTGCCAGCCCTGACCCGTCACCTCCTCGATCACGAGGCCCAGCAGCACATAGCCGGTATCGCTGTATTGCCAGGCTTGCCCTGCCTCGAAGAGCGGCTCCCGTCCTGCCACGAAACCGATCAGGTCCTCCGCGTCGAAGGTCGATCCGCTCACCAGCCCCTCCCAGGCCTGCTGGAACTCGGACATGTGCACATGGTCCGGCAACCCGGACGTGTGGTGCAGGAGGTGATCGACGGTGATGGCCTCGGAGTTCGGCAGCGCGTCGAACCATGGCCGATCGCCGAGATGGTCAGAGAGGAGATCGTCGCGCGAAAGCCGCCCTTCGGTCTCCAGGGCCAGCACCGCGGCCGCGACGAAGCTCTTGCCGATGCTCGCCGCCAACATTGGCGTTTCCGGCGTCATGGCGCGACCGGCCTCGACATCGGCAAGGCCGGTGGCCGCCGTCACGACCGTGCCGTCCGGCAGGGCGATCGCCGCGGTGGCGCCCGGAAAGCCGTACCGCTCGTGGACCTCCCCGAGCACCGAAGCCAGCTGGGCCTCCTGCGCGGCCACTGGCGCCGCAACGCAGGCAAGGGCGAGCGCGCAGGCGAGAAGGAGGCGACGACGCATGTCTCTACACCGCCGGTTGCCGCGCGACGCCGCGTGCGGCCGGGATGACCTCGGTCGCGGCGCCGTCGCGGTTGAACATCGTGTCGCGGTTCCACCAGACGACGACCACGGCCACGCCGACGAGGAGGATCGTGTCCCAGGGTTGCGCATCGGGCCAGAACGGGTTGATCAGCTGCCAGTGGAACAGCATCGGCCAGAGCAGGCTGCCCCGCGCGCTGTTGAAGATCGGCGTGACCAGCACCGCGAGCGTGACGTTGCCGATGAAGAAGGGCAGAAAGTTCCATTCTGCATAGACCGTGCTCGTCAGGAAGAAGGCCGGCAGATGCCAGAACCCCCATGTGGCGCCGATGATCAGGCCCGCCCAGATCGGCGCCATGTGGCGTTGCAGCAGGGGTTGCATGACGCCGCGCCAGCCGAATTCCTCGATAGGCCCCAGAAAGAGCATCATGAACATCACCGCCACGACCGCGCCTGCGCCCTCGGGCGGCAGCGGCGCCAGAACCGGCCCGCCCTTGATCAGCGAGCCCGCGACGAAGACGAGCGGAATGACGAACAGGATGAACGCCGTCCAGCCCCACGACACGCACCACATCAGCAGCCTTGCAAGGAAGGCGCGGAGGCCCTGCACCCCACCATGGAGGGCGACCACGACGAAGGCCGCGATGGCCGGCGACCAGGTCGCGAGGAAGAACAGGGGGTGCGCGCCGCTGATCTCGCCGAACGTGCCGACGGCCATGTCGGGGGCGATGATGTAGGTCCCGATCACGCCCCACGTGATCAGGAAGGTCACGGCGAGAAAGAGAACGAGGGCAGAGACGGGAACGGTTTTCGAGGACGGGGAGCCTGACGTGGTCGGCATGACGAGACCTCCGGGGGATCGGGTGCTTTCCCGTGGTCCTTGTCGCATGCCAGGGCATGCCTCGCGCTGATTTCGATCAAGCCCGCGGTCCGGGGACCTTGTGCTGACCAGTCGCCGATTGCGACGCCGTGCCCTGTCGCGGGCGGTCTCTCAGGGTGCCGCTTGTCTGTCCTGGTCGTCCTCGGCCTGTTCCGCGGACCAGGTGCCCGCCGCTTCCACGGCGACGGCGGAGGCGGTGGGCAACACGCCGAGATAGGCCTCGGTCTCCTGCGCCGGTGGCGTCGCGCGCTGGGTCATGCGGTAGGCGGCATAAAGCGCCATGGTGACGAAGGTCGCGCCGATGACGAGCCAGAAGCCGTTGGGGCCCAGCCCCTGCATCGCCCAGCCGGTCAGGAGCGGGCCGAGTATGGCGCCCAGCCCGAAGGTGAAAACCAGCCCGCCCGAGGCCGCTTAGTCCACTTCCCGAACGACATCGAGTACGCCGAGGCGGTCGATCAGGCGGTTGGTCCCCCGCTGGACGAGGGCGTGGTTTCTTTCTCGCACCATGCTCAAATCCGAGTCGAATGGCCTCTCGGAGCTTGGCTTTGTTTTGGAAAATTACCGCGCATGCTTGCCGTTCATTGGCTTTGTTTTGGAATTCACATGATGCCGCAGGTGGTCGATCCAGACCTTGAGCGCGCGGTGGCGACCGTTCTCCGCCTGCTTGCGGTAACGCAGGAGGCGTCTCATCTCGGCGTCAAAGGGGATGACTTTGATCTTCTCCTTGCGCGACTTGATTTGTGGTTTCGTCCTTCGCGTGATTTCGTGCGGCACGCCATTTTCGTCGAACCGCGTCGACTTGAAGCTCATTTGGGACGTGGTGATCTCTTCCCACCAGCTTTCCAGGTGTGCTTTTTCCCGGCCAAGGGCCAGGCAGTCCTCGAGAAACCGGAACTCTGCCGCGCGCACGCGCTCGAGCAGCGCCTCGGCATCTGCAAGGCTCATGGCCAGAGCGTGGCCTTCGCGAGAGAGCGGGAGGGTGTGAAGGCGCGGGTCATCGAGAATGATCGAGAGGTGGTGCAACACGCGCTCCGGCGCGGAGGCTTGCGTCAGGCCATGGCGGCGCGCGTTTTGTGACACGCGCCGCTTGCCGTCCTCCGACTTGGGACCCGTGCTGTTCTTTGCGTTTGTCCGGTTGGCCGCGATACGGCGGTCGCTTGTCATAATTTCCTACCCAACGATTTCAGCGTCTTCGATGTCGACGCGCGGGATGGCCTTCATCTCCCTGTAGTCCTTCAGGAGCGCACGGCGGCGGCGCTCGAGATCGACGATCCGCTCTTCATGTGCCTGCGCGCGACGGGAAATCCCGACGGCCATCCCGAGGAGATGGCGTGGCTCCCAGGAGGTTCGCTCGAAAAACACCTCCTCGGCCTTCGCCTGCGCGTTGGAGTCCTCACAGACGAGTTCGTAGAGGAGCGTGTTGTCTTCCTCCGTGAGATCCTCGGGACGTGCGGTGAAATTCGGCTCTCCCTTGCCGAGAACATTCGACGCAATCGCGCGAAACTCGCCGCGGCAGGCGGCATCGCGCAGGCTGCGGTGACGCAGGATTTCCCACTCGTACTCAACGAGATCATCCGCCAGTCGTGCCTCGAGAGCTGTCTTGGGAGCGAACTCGGCAAGAAGCGCTGCCCGGAGCTGTCCCTTGTCGGCGGCGCTTTCGCCCGGCAGCAGATGCTCCGCGGAATACCGGTCCATGAGATCCTGCGCCGTCGTCTCCGAGACCGCGATTTCAGTTGTGTCAGTCATGATTTCGTCCTCCAAAAAAGGCTTTTTGATCAATGGTTCAGGTATTCGAAATGCCGGTGGATTTCTTCTTCAGCGGGGAGGGTGGTATGGGCCAAAGCCCCAGCTCGATCTGCTCGGCAGCGTCAACGAGCCCCTGAGGGCCCTGACCGAAAAGCTCCAGCGTGATCGCGCGATGGCTGACCGGATACTGGCGCGCAAGGCTGCCAGCGAGGTGAAGCCGGACGCCAAAGCTGCCGCCATCCGCCTTGATGGCGACAAGACGCTCGAGCTCGCGCAGCGCTTCGGCACGGGCCTTCGCCCGCGGCGTCAGGGCGCGTTCCATCGTTTGCTTGAGGAAGGTCGTGCGTGGTTGGTGGACCCGATAGGGCCGGGGAGAGCCAGGCATGGAAATCTGCTCCTTGTCGACAAAGGTCAGACCGGAGCGACGACCCGCGCGGACGCTGATCGCATTCGTGTTCGACTGAGAAGAGAACGTATCCATCACGCCACCCTTTAATTGCCATTCTCCGGCCGCATCTCCGAAACGAAAGACCACCTTGCTGGGTCAGCAGGTTGGCGAGGGCATTGGCCCTGCTCTGGATGCATTCACTGAGTTGGGTGTCTGTCGCCCTAATGTCAAGGCCGCAAAGCGGCGCCCTGTTTCGGCATCGCAGAGGCTCCACCTCGGGGGCTGCCGTAATCTTACTAGGTCAGAGTAATCCGCGTAGGTTTTCCAGGCCTTCCCCGAAATTGTTAGCGTCCGAGGAGCTGGTGTAATTTCATCGCCGCTGGCGGTGTGATCCCTGGTGGCCATCGAGGTGTATGTTCGAGGTGGAGTTTGGCGACTTCAACCACGGACCCTACGGAGACCCCAATGACCAAGACGAACATGGACCTGTCCGAGCTTCTGGCCAAGCACGATCAGGGAGACTTGTCTCGCGCAGCATTGCCGGAGCCATCCCAGATCGAGCACGGGATCGACCCGTGCCAGTATGTGATCATCCGGAACGAGATCGCGTAGCGATCCGCAGACAAAGAACTCCAACTGGTCTCGGGTCCGACTGCCGATCATGCCAACCTCCACACGATGTCGACATACCGATGGAATCAGCAGATCGCGCCTTTTTCAACAGCCCCCGCGTTCATTGGATGCGCAACGCTCTGGCGCACGTGTCCCGCGGCCAGCATACCGTCGTCGCTGCAGCAATCCGTCAGGCCTTTGATCAGCCTGACCGAACCCATGCCGGGGAGACTTGGCGCAAGGTCGCCGAACAGCTGCGCCCGCGCTGGCCCAAGCTCGCCGATCTGATGGACGCCAGCGAGCACGACGTGCTGGCCTACATGACCTTCCCCCGCCAGCACCGCACCAAGCTGCATTCCACCAATCCCATCGAGCGTCTGAACAAGGAGGTGAAGCGCCGCGCAGACGTTGTCGGGATCTTCCCCAACGAGGCCTCCATTATGCGCCTAATCGGTGCCGTCCTGTTCGAACAGAACGACGAATGGCAGACCTCAAGCCGATACATGATGGTCGAAGCCTTCGCCCAGATCGACAAGGAGGAGATCGACCCCATTCTCAGCATCACAACGAAAGCCGCCTGATCATGCACTCAGGCCATCCAGGAATTTACACCAGCTTGACAGACGTGACCCCGAAATTAGCTTTACCCTACGATAAGATGATGCGTAGCTAAGCTCCTGTAGTGTTATCAAGCCAATTGGCTGCACTCGGCAACGAAGGTTCAGAAAAAGTGAAAAGGCGATTCCATAATGGACTATTCTGCGAAAGAAGGGTCGCATAACCCTGTTCACGCTCCTGTAGTTTTTTCAATCAGGTTTTCCGTTCTTGAGCGAAATGCCAAGAAAAAGTATCGAAAGCAGGTGCAGTCAGAATCTCTTGAGAAATATCGAAATGAATTATTTTCTGAGGAAAGGTTAAACAGGCGCCTACATTCTCTCGTAAATGTCACGCTATCCTCCCTAGCGGGGCAGTCTGACAACAAAGATGTCCACGCTCTGGTATACACTTCCAAAGGCTTGCCTGAAAAACACTTTGATGCTCTTTGCGGTGCGGTGCACAGCTTCCCATTTGCGAAAATAATTTCGGTCGGGGAAGATGATCGACTCGAATTTGATACAAATCTCTCCGAAATTCTTGTATCATCTTCAGCGAGTTTGTACGCGCATGTTCGGATAGATGACGACGATGCTATTTCACGAGATTTCGTGAATAGGCTGCGAGAGTATATCATCGAAGAACATGTGGGGTACGCAGTTTCGTTTGGGCGAGGAGTGGCCGGTGTATTTGACCAAGAATCCTGCAGGTTCACGGATTTTTTTGATTTTTACCGATCAAAAATCTCAGTTGGGTTTGCGTTGATTGGATGTTTCGATCCTGACGCTCAGAGCTTTCTGCGCAAGCCTTCAAATGCTTATGCACTTGGTAGCCACTCTAAGGCTGATCGCCGCGCTCCAGTTATCTTGGATTCGCGCGATATTTCATTCATTTATGCCATTCATCCTGATCAGGACAGCTCAGAAAATTCAGACGGAAGGCGTTCTGATTTTGGAGAGCGTATCGATATAGACGAAATCAAACGAATATTCGCGTTAGGGAATGTCTGATCAACGGCCTCGGCTGCGCCGAGATTACGGCTTGATCGCGCTAGTGTTCTGAGTCCGACATTTGGTACCGATTTCCCCTGATTTGGTCGAGCGCGTCGAGTGCGCGGTGCTCGCGGGTGAGGATGTCTTCGGCGGTTTTGCTCCAGACGAAGGGCTTTGGCTTGGCATTGTGCTGCAGCAGGTAGTCGTAGATCGCGTCCTCGAGGTCGTCGACGCTGGAGTAGCTGCCGCGGCGGATGCGCTTTGTGGTGATCTCGGCGAAGAAGCGCTCGACGAGGTTCATCCAGGACGCGCTGGTGGGTGTGAAATGCAGCTTGAAGCGGGGATGCTTTTCCAACCAGACCTGCACCTCGGGCGTCTTGTGGGTCGCGTAGTTGTCGAGAACCAGATGGATGTCGCGCGGTTTCTTCACGGCCCGGTCGATGCGACGCAAGAAACTCAGGAACTCCCTGGCGCGG
>Ga0076930_100416_pt1 | contig 43210 bp, 46 predicted proteins | sample HotLakConsoUCCRE_FD_71149 | JGI IMG/M metagenome (GOLD analysis project Ga0076930, IMG submission 71149) | Hypersaline microbial mat communities from Hot Lake, Washington, USA - Hot Lake Consortium UCC-RE (version 3) (version 3) ...
AATACGCCGCCAACGCCTTTCTCGCGACCAAGATCACCTTCATCAACGAGATCGCGGCGCTGTGCGAGCGGGTGGGCGCGGATGTGAAGGAAGTGGCGAAGGGCATCGGCCTCGACGGGCGGATCGGCAACAAGTTCCTGCACGCGGGCCCCGGCTATGGCGGCTCGTGTTTCCCCAAGGATACCAGCGCGCTGGCGCGTATCGGGCAGGAACACGCGGTGCCGCAGTCGATCGTGGAGACGGTCATCCGGGTGAACGACGGCGTGAAGCTCAGGATGATCGAGAAGCTGCGCGACCTGTGCGACGGCTCGTTCAACGGCAAGACCATCGCGGTGCTGGGCGTGACCTTCAAGCCCAACACCGACGACATGCGCGATGCGCCCAGCCTGACCATCGTGCCGGCGCTGGTGGGCGGCGGGGCGAAGGTGCGGGTCGTCGACCCGCAGGGCCGGCGCGAGGGCGAGGCGCTGCTGCCGGGCACGCATTGGCTCGACGACCCGTACAAGGCGGCGCAGAATGCCGACCTGATCGTGATCCTGACCGAATGGAACGAGTTCCGGGCACTGGATCTGACGACCATGGCGAAGAAGATGGCGACGCCGCGCATGGCCGACCTGCGCAACATCTACTCGGTCCAGGACGCCAAGCGCGCGGGGTTCGAGGCCTATGAATGCATCGGGCGTCCGGGCCTGGCGCCCTGAACGACTCCGTCAATCTGCTGCACCGCAGAAATCGCTACACGGCTTGGCATCGGGCTTGGCATCGGGGCAGGGCGGCCCGGTTCCGAAGGGACGCGCAGCGCGACGGCCATGGGCCGGCCAAGATGCTGAAGACGCAGCGCCTTGAGAGGTCATCCGTCGGTCAGGACGGGCCGGGCACGCGCCGCGTCGCAGCTTTTTGCGCTTGCGGCATTGATTTTTGCGCCCAGCGATGCAACATTTACGACATGATTGGTCTGTGAACGACACATTATGCGCCTTGGCCGTTGGGTCACCCGCGCCCGATCCGCCGCGCCCCGTGGCCGAATTCCAGAGGTACCATGAAGTATCAACCGCTGTCCGGCGACCCGTTGCCGTCTCACGCCTTCCCCTATCGCAGCGCCGCCGTCATCGGTGCCGGCGCTTGGGGCACGGCCCTGGCCGCGACGCTGGCCAAGCGTGGCGTCGCCACGCGCATCTGGGGCCGTGACCGCGCCGTGATCGACGAGATCAACGCGACCCATCGCAGCGAGGGGTTCCTGCCCGACGTGCAGCTGCCTCCGACGCTGCACGCGGTCCACGAGATGAAGGCCGCATTGGCGGGCGCCGAGGTCGTGCTGATCGTGGTGCCATCGCGGTCGATCCGCTCGGTTGCGCGGCAGGTGGCGGAACACGCGCCTGCGGGCGTGCCGGTGGCGATCTGCGCCAAGGGCATCGAGGCGGAGACCGGCCTGTTGATGACGCAGGTGGCCGAGGAGGAGCTGGGCAGCCGCCCGGTCGGATGCGTCTCGGGGCCCACCTTCGCCCGTGAGACCGCGCTGGGCTACCCGACCGCGGCGACCGTGGCCTTCGACTTCAGCTACGCCGACCGTCTGAAGCCCGCCGAAAGCCCGGCGGTGCGCCTGTCGCTGTCGCTGTCGACCGAAAGTTTCCGCGCCTATGTCTCCGACGATCTCGTCGGGGTGGAGATCGGCGGCGCGGTGAAGAACGTGATCGCCATCGCCTGCGGGATGATGACCGGCGCAGGCTTTGCCGAGAACACGCGCGCGGCGCTGATCACCCGCGGCGTCGACGAGATGAAGATCCTCGCCGAGGCGCTTGGCGGGCGGCGCGAGACCGTCACCGGCCTGTCGGGCGTGGGCGATCTGACGCTGACCTGTTCCAGCCCGACCTCGCGCAACATGGCGCTGGGGCTGCAACTGGGGCAGGGGGTGGCGCGCGCCGATTGCTTCGACGGCGAGCCGGTCGTGGTCGAGGGCGAGGTGAACGCCACCTCGGTCACCGATCTTGCCCGCAAGCTGGGCGTCACCTTGCCGATCTGCGAAACCGTGCGCGCCATCCTGCACGAAGGCCGCCCCATCGGCGAAGGCTTCGCGGCGCTCTGGGCACGGCCCATCGAGGCCGAGCCGCGCGCCATGGACCTGTCGTTTTCCCATCCCGCAACCGACCAAGATATTGCAACACTTGCAGAAAGGATCTCATGACCCGTCACGAAACGATTACGGCCAAGTCCATCGCGGACAAGGATTTCGTTCTTGCCACCGACCTCGACGGCACCTTCCTCGGCGGCACCGATGCCGAGCGAAAGCAGTTCTACGACTGGATCGAGGCGAGCCGCGACCGCGTCGGCCTGATTTTCGTGACCGGGCGTGATCCGGGCTACATCCGCGAGTTGACCCGCAAGCAGCGCGTGCCGAAGCCCGATTTCGTGGTCGGCGACGTGGGCACCACGATCGCGTCGGTCGACGAGGATCATTTCCTGACGCCGATCGGGCCGCTGGAGGCCGAGATCGCCGCCGCCTGGGGCGACGCGGGCATGCGGGTGCAGGCCGCGCTGCAGGGCGTGAAGGGGCTGAAGCTGCAATCCTCGGGCTTTCGCTACCGGGTGAGCTACGACATGGACCCCGAGCTGTTCGAGACCCGTGCGCTCGATATCGTGGCGGGTCTGGGCCTCGACGCGCTGCTGTCGGCCGGCCAGTTCTTCGACGTGCTGCCCAAGGACGTGTCGAAGGGCCCGTCGCTGCTGCGGCTGCTGGCGCATCTCGACATCGACAACCGCAAGGTGCTGGTGGCGGGGGACACGCTGAACGACCTGTCGATGCTGACGATGGGCCTGCCCGCCGTCGCCGTCGGCAACTCCGAGCCGGCGCTGCTGGCCGAGGTGGCGGACCTGGATTTCGTGCACACCGCGCGCCAGCACGGCGTCGCCGGGATCGCCGAGGCGATCATCCATCACAAACTGTTCACATAAGGGAGGAGGCACCCATGGCATCCGAACTTGTCATCGTCTACCACCGCCAACCTTATGAAGAGGTTGAGGAAAACGGAAAGATCGTGTTCCGCGAGAACAAGAGCCCGAACGGCATCGTGCCGACGCTCAAGGGGTTCTTCGGGCATGTGAACGAGGGCGCCTGGGTGGCGTGGAAGCTGACCGAGAACCCCGAGGCGCCCGGCTTCGAGCGCCGGGTCGAGATCGACGACGTGCACGGCAAATACACCGTGTCGCGGCTTGCGCTCACCGAGACGCAGGTGAGCGAGTTCTACCACGTCTCGTCGAAGGAGGCGTTCTGGCCGATCCTGCATTCCTTCAAGGAACGCTACAACTACGACCCCGTCGACTGGGACAACTTCCAGGACGTGAACCGCCGCTTCGCCGAGGCCGCGGCGGAAGAAGCGGCAGAGGGCGCGCTGGTCTGGGTTCACGACTACAACCTGTGGCTGGTGCCGGGCTACCTGCGCAAGATCCGGCCCGATCTGCGCATCGCCTTCACCCATCACACGCCGTTTCCGGCCGCCGACATGTTCAACGTGCTGCCCTGGCGCAAGCAGATCGTGGAAAGCCTGCTGGCCTGCGACGACGTCGGTTTCCACATCCCGCGCTATGCGGCGAACTTCGTGTCGGTCGTGCGCAGCCTGTTCGATGTCGAGGTCTCGACGCCGGCGCGGGTGCCCGACAAGTGGTTCACCGAAGGCACCGCGCTGACCGAGCGGCTGATCCACGAGACCATCACCCTTGACGGCCACGAGACCGGCGTCAGCGTCATGCCGCTGGGCGTCGCGGTCAGCTATATCGAGGAGATCGCCCGCCGCCCCGAGACCGAGGCACGGCTCAAGGAGATCTGGAGCGACCTCAAGGGCCGCAAGCTGATCTTGTCGGTCGGTCGCACCGACTACACCAAGGGCGGCGCGCAGCAGCTGCAAAGCTTCGAGCGCATTCTGGAGGCGAACCCGGATCTGCGCGGCAAGGTGCGGCTGATGCACGTCTCGGTGTCGGCGAACCGCGCGATGTCGGCCTACGAGGACATCCAGACCGAGATCGAGCAGATCGCCGGGCGCATCAACGGCCGCTTCGGCACGCTCGACTGGCAGCCGGTGGCGCTGATGTCGCGGGCGATCCCGTTCGAGGAACTGGTGTCGTACTACCGCGCGGCGGATGTGTGCTGGATCACGCCGCTTGCCGACGGGATGAACCTCGTGTGCAAGGAATTCGTCGCCGCGCGCGTCGACGGCGACGGGGTTCTGGTGCTGTCGGAATTCGCCGGTGCCGCGGTGGAGCTGGGCGACGCGGTGATCTGCAACCCGTTCTCGGCCCGCGCGATGGATCGCACGATCTGCCAGGCGCTCGACATGGACGGACCCGAGCGGCGCTACCGGATGGAGCGCTTGCGCGCGGCGGTCGCCGACAACGACCTGAGCCGGTGGGGACCGGGCCGGTTGAGCGTGAAGCCCGGGGCGCCGAGGGCGGCCTGAGCCGTCGCGCGGCGCGCGGATCGGCGGCGCCGGCCCGCCCGGGGCGGCACCCGAGCCCGGAATGGGCTTGCGGAGGCCGGTGCGCAACCCTAGAACAGCGCAAATTTCTGAGGACATCGGGTCGGTCCCGGGCACAAGCGCCGTGCCCGGTCCGGCCCCGACTTTCGTGAGGACATGATGCAGATCACCGAGACCTTGGCCGAGGGCCTCAAGCGCGAATACCAGATCACCATCACCGGCTCCGACCTGGAAGCCCGGGTGACGGAGAAGCTGGTCGAAGCACAGCCCGAGGTTGCGATGAAGGGCTTTCGCAAAGGCAAGGTGCCGATGGCGCTGCTGAAGAAGCAGTTCGGCCCGCGCCTGCTGGGCGAAGCGATGCAGGAAGCCGTCGATGGCGCGATGCAGGGCCATCTGGACGAGAGCGGCGACCGCCCGGCAATGCAGCCCGAGGTCAAGATGACCAACGAGAACTGGAAGGAAGGCGACGACATCGTCGTCGAGATGTCCTACGAGAAGCTGCCCGAAATCCCCGAGATCGACTACAAGGCGGTGAAGCTCGAGAAGCTGGTCGCCAAGCCCGCCGACGCGGACATCGACGAGGCGCTGAAGAACCTGGCCGAAAGCGCGCAGAACTTCGAGACGAAGAAGGGCAAGGCCGCCGACGGCGACCAGGTCGTGATCGACTTCCTCGGCAAGCTCGAGGGCGAACCGTTCGAGGGCGGCGCGGCCGAGGATTACCCGCTGGTGCTGGGCTCCAACTCCTTCATCCCCGGCTTCGAGGAAAAGCTGGTCGGCGTGAAGGCGGGCGAGGAGAAATCCGTCGACGTGACCTTCCCCGAGGAATACGGCGCCGAACACCTGGCCGGCAAGGCCGTGGTCTTCGACGTGACGGTGAAGGAAGTGAAGAAGCCCGTCCCGGCCGAGGTCGATGACGAGCTGGCCAAGAAATACGGGGCCGAAAGCCTCGAGGCGCTGAAGGGCCAGATCGCCGAGCGCATGTCGTCGGAATACGCCGGCGCCGCGCGCCAGGTGCTCAAGCGCAAGCTGCTCGACCAGCTCGACGAACAGGTCGATTTCGACCTGCCGGCAAGCCTGGTGGAGGCCGAGGCCGGCCAGATCGCCCACCAGCTGTGGCACGAGGAAAACCCCGAGCATCAGGGCCACGACCACCCCGAGATCACGCCCACCGAGGAGCACCAGAAGCTGGCCGTGCGCCGCGTGAAGCTGGGCCTGCTGCTGGCCGACCTGGGCCAGAAGAACGAGGTCAAGGTCTCGGACGCAGAGATGACGCAGGCGATCATGATGCAGGCACGCCAGTATCGCGGGCAGGAACGCGCGTTCTTCGAGTTCATCCAGTCCAACCAGGCCGCGCAGCAGCAGATCCGCGCGCCGCTGTTCGAGGACAAGGTCGTCGACTTCATCGTCGAACTGGCGGACGTCACCGAGAAAGAGATCAGCAAGGACGAGCTGAAGGCCGCGGTCGACGCGCTGGAAGACGAATGATCTGACGCCCCTGACGGGCGCGGGAAAGGACAGGGGCAGCCCAATGGGGCTGCCCTTTTTCGTTGGGCGCGCCCGCCCGCCTATGTGGTCGATGCGTGTTGGGGTCGATCCACCACGCAGTGCGCCCGCACCAGGGCGGCGGCTGCAAGCGGGATCGCGGCGGTGCCGAGGAACATCGCCTGTGCCCCCGCCGTACCCGAGGCCAGCCCCGCCAGTGCCGGGCCGAGGATGTTGCCCGCCGCGGTCGCCAGCAGCGCCGCCGTGAACCCGAAGGAGGGCAGGGCGGGGAACAGCCGTTCCGACCAGAAGGCGAGAACCGCGCTCGTCATCATCACGTTGACGCCCTGCAGCCCCGCCGACAGGAGCAGACCGACCCAGCTGCCCGGCAGCAGCGCCGCAAGCGCGAGCGAGCCCGCCGACGCGCCCAGCAGAAGCCGCAGGAGCCACGGCAGCCCGATGGCGTCGCGCGCCCCGCCGGTGAACAGGCCCGCGAGGCCGCAAAGACCGTAGGTGATGAACAGAATCGCCGGTGTCGCGCCGCCCGGCAGCCCGGCGACGCCTTGCTGCGCGAACCGGTCGGCGGCGAAGGAGAGATAGACGGCCGAAGTGACGCCGTAGACGAAGGCGAGCGCGAAGAGCGGGATCGCCGGGCGGTGCAGGAGATCGCGCCACCCCGCGTCGGGTCCGGTCGGGGGGGCCTTGTCCACATGGCGAAGGGCGGCCCAGTTTCCGGCAAACGCCAGCGCGCTCGCCCCCGCGAAGACGCCCCAGCCGTAGCGCCAGTCGAATCCTAGAAGGACCATGGCCAGGGCCGTCGCACCGGCAAGGCTGACCCCGATCCCGGTGCCGGTGCTGATCTCGGACAGGGCGGTCTGGCGGTCCGCCTCGCGGATCTTGCGGTGCACGGCATCGTTGAACGGCGTCCAGGCGAACCCGGCGCTGGAGGCGGCAACCGCGACGCCGGCCGCAAGCACCCCGACGCCGGGTGCAAGCGCCACGATCCCGAGGCCGAGGGTGGCGGCGGCCAACCCGACCAGGACCGGGACGGCCGGCCCCACCCGCAGCAGCAGCACCTGCGCGGCCAGCAGGCCGACGAAGAACCCGCCGAAGCCAAGGCTCGAGACGAGGCCGACGCCCGTATCCGACATCGAAAAGGTGGACCGGAACTCGGGCACGAACAGGCCGAACCCCATCCGTGCGGGGCCGTAGCTGATGGCGGTGGCCGCGAACCCGGCGGCGGAGAGGCTCTGGAAAAAGGTCATCTGTCGCTCCGTATCCGGGTGGCAACGCGGCGCGCAGCGGCGGGGTTCCTCACCCGTCACGGCGCGGGGCACGGGGGGCGATCGGAGCGGCGCGCGCTGCGGGATTTTGTGGGCGGCGCGCGGTTTTTCTAGCGCGGTCCCACGCGGATGCGTAAGCTGCCACCCAGCCACCGGTGGTCAGGGTTTCCGCAATTTCGCGGGCCCCTGACCGACGGGTAGACTTGTTTCTGTGCAACAGATGGCTCGCATCGGCAACCGGGCCGGATCATCATGTGGAAGGAACCCCCATGCGTCTTTTTGCTTTAAGTCTTTTCGGTGCGCTTGCCTGCGGCACCGCGGCCGTCGCCTGCCCCGCCATGAACATGTCGCAAGGCGCGACCACCTTCACCATGGACCAGCTGGGCGCGCCGCAGACCGCGTCGCTGACGGCGGGCGGCGAGAATCGGCTCGACCAGTGCGGTCTCGGCATGCTGGGCTTCGGCCAGTTCCGCTCGGCCCCCGACTATTCCTTTGTCGTGACCGGCAACACCGGCCGGGACGTGACGCTGGCGGTGACGTCGGAGTGCGACGCCGCGATGCTGATCAACACCGCCGACGGCCAGTGGCATTTCAACGATGACGGCAACGGCAACCTCGACCCGCGGCTGGTGGTGCCGGCGGGCGCGGCGCTGGACGGGCAGGTCGATGTCTGGGTCGGCACCTACGATGGCGGCGAGTGCGCGGCGACGCTGAACATCGCGGACGCAAGCGCCGCCGCCCCGGTGGCACCGCCCATGCTCGGCGCCCCCGCGACCGGCACCGAGGGGCTGGCACTGGTGGCGCCGCCGCCGATGCCGTCGGTGCCCGACCCGCTGGTGCCTGCCCCGGCCCCCGCGCCGGTGCCGACGCAGACTGCGCCGCAGCCCGTTCCCGTCCCGGTGCCGGTTCCGGTGCCCGCGCCGGTTCCGGCCCCGGCGCCCGTGCCCGCGGCCATCTGCCCGAACCCCGACATCGTCGGCCCGTCGCTGACGCTGACCGGCGGGCAGTTGGTCGCGCCGCAGGCCTATGTGGCCCAGGTGGGCGGGGATCACCCGGTCTCGGATTGCAGCCACATCGATGGCTGGGGCTACGCCAACGAGGCGCCGAGCTTCACCTTGTTCATGTCGCAGATGGACGGCTACACGTTCTCGACCGAAACCGCCTCGGACTGCGATCCGACGCTGATCCTCCGCGATGCCTATGGCCAGTGGACCTTCAACGATGACGGCCCCAACGGGTTGCAGCCGCGGCTGGAGATCGACGGATCGGCGCTGAACGGGCGCGTGGACATCTGGGTCGGCGCCTTCGGTGGCTCCAGCTGCCAGGGCACGATCACCTTCCAGACCGTGTCGGCCGCGCCGATGCCGCAAGGCGGCGGGTGCCCGACCCCCGGTCTGCAGGGCGAGGCGATCTCGACCACGGGATCGGCGCTCTACAGCCCGACGGACTACTTCACCACCGCAAGCGGCACGCAGCAGCTGAGCGATTGCGGGCTGCCGATCCTTGGCGGCGGGTATTTCAACGCGCAGCCGAATTTCAGCTTCTTCCTGTCGGGCATGCAGGAGTACGGCCGCCTGGAGATCGAGGGCGAGGCGTCGTGCGACACCGTCATGCTGGTCCGCACGCCCGACGGCCAGTGGCACTTCGACGACGATTCGAACGGCAACCTCAACCCGCTGATCGACCTGACCAACACCGCCGCGCTGAACGGGCAGGTGGACGTCTGGGTCGGCAGCTACAATGGCACGTCCTGCCCGGCCACCATCGAGCTGGAGACCTGGTACAACTGACCCGCCGCGGCACGCCGACGGATCGGACCCCCGGGCGGCGCCTGCCGCCCGGGGGTTTTTCGTCAAGGAATTGGCAAGGCTCGTGGGGCAGGATGGCGCCGATGATGCGAATGATCCTTGCCCTTGTGCTGTGTGTCATGACCGGCTCGCCGCCGGCGGCCTGCCCCGACATCACGGCCGCCCCCGAGGACCGGCAGGTGCTGACCGGCCGCGACCTGTGGCGGCCCAGGGTGTTTCTGCTGGAAGCCGGGGGCGACGGGCGGCTGGCGCGCTGCGGGTTTCGCCGGCAGGGGTTCGTGCGCGGGCCGCCCGACATCGCCTTCGACCTGACCGCGATGGCGCGCTACGACCGGCTGCACCTGCGCGCGAACGCGCCTTGCGATACCGTGCTGCTGCTGCGCGACCCCGACGGGCGGTGGTTCTTCGACGATGACAGCGGCACCGGCCAGACAGCCTCGCTCAGCCTGTCCGACCCGGTGGACGGGCGCTACCTCGTCTGGGTCGGCGGCTACGGGCCGCGCGGCTGCGCCGCCCGCCTGACGCTGGAAACGTTCCGAGGCTAGCGCGACAGCCGCATCAGGCTGGAGGCGTCGCCTTCGTCGGTGACGAACAGGACCGACCCGTCGTGGTCCACGGCCACGTCGCGCACCCGGCCCACGCCTTCGGCCAGCCGTTCCTCGCCCGTGACCGTGTCCTGGTCGAGGTCGAGGCGGACCACCGATTGCGCCACCAGGCCCGCGGCCAGGATGTCGCCCTGCCAGTCGGGAAACATCGCGCCGTCGTAGAACACCATGCCGCCCGGCGCGATCACCGGGTCCCAGTAGTAGCGCGGCGGCAGGAATTCCGGCGCGTGCGCGGCGCGCCCATCGCCGATCTGGTTGCCGTCGTAGTTGAGGCCGTAGCTTGCGAGCGGCCAGCCGTAATTGCCGCCGGGCTCGATCAGGTTCAGCTCGTCGCCGCCCGCCGGCCCGTGCTCCAGCACCCACAGGCTCCCGTTGGCGGGGTTGACCGCCGCGCCCTGGACGTTGCGGTGGCCCTGAGAGTGAAGCTCGGGGAGCGCGCCCGCGATGTCGACAAAGGGGCTGTCGGTGGCCGGTTCGCCCTCCGGCGTGACGCGCACCACCGCGCCGTAGCTGGTGCCGGGGTCCTGCGCGCGGTCCATGTGCCGCATCCGGTCGCCGGTGGTGATGGCGATGGTGCCGTCGGGCAGCGGCACGACCCGGCTGCCGTAATGTCCCGGCGTGGCGTCCGGCGGCGTCTGGCGGAAGATCTCGGTCACGTCCTCGATCCTGGACAGGTCATTCGAGAGTTTGGCCCGCACGGCGGCGGTGGCGGACAAGCCGTCGCCCTCGGGGGCGGAAAAGCTGAGGTAGAGCATCCGGCTGTCGGCGAAGTCGGGCGCCAGCGCCACGTCGAGCAGGCCGCCCTGACGCTCGGCCACGACCTCGGGCGTGCCGTCGAGCGGGGCGGAGACGGTGCCGTCGCGGCGCACATGGCGCAAGGCGCCGCCGCGCTCGGTCACGATGTAGCCTGCCTGGTCCGGCAGCACGGCGACGGCCCAGGGCGAGACAAGCCCCTCGGCCACGATCGACATCTCGGGGGCGGGGTCGGTGATCCGTGCCGGGGCGCGGGTCTGTTCGGCAAAGGCGGGCGCCACGCTGGTGCGGTTCGGCGCGCCATCGGGCCAGGGCTCCGCGGCGGCCTGCGCGGCCGGCAGGGCGAGGGCGGCGAGGGTGAGGGAAAGTCTCATGGTCGGGCGCAAGGTGGGGCGCATGGTCGGGGTCCTCCGTCAGGTGGTCCCCCGAAAAGATAGGCCGCACCCCGGGGGATGCGGCCTGACAATCGCGCGAGGTGGCGGATTTCAGCCTTGCCGGTCGTCGTCGTCCGACCGGTCCGAGCCACCCTCGTCGTCGTTCTGGGCGCCGCCGATGTCGTCGAACAGTTCGGCGATCTCGAAATCCGCGGCGGCCTCTTCCTCGGCGGCCAGCTCCTGGATGGTCTTGCCGGAGGCCTGAAGTTCGGCCTCCTCGACGGAGCGGGCGACGTTGAGCACGATCTCGACCTCGACCTCGGGGTGGAGGACGACCTGGACCGCGTGCAGGCCCAGTTCCTTGATCGGCTTGGTCATCAGCACCTGGCGGCGGTCGACGGTGATGCCCGCCTCGGTCGCCGCCTCGGCCGCGTCACGCGGCGTGACCGACCCGTAGAGCGCGCCCGCGTCGGAGGCCGAGCGGATGATGACGTAGCGCTGCCCGTCGAGACGGGCGGCCAGCGCTTCGGCCTCTTTCTTGGTCTCGAGGTTCTGCGCCTCGAGCTGGGCCTTGCGGGCCTCGAAGCTCTTCACGTTGGCGTCGTTGACGCGCAGGGCCTTTTTCTGCGGCAACAGATAGTTGCGGGCGTAGCCGTCCTTGACGGTCACGACCTCGCCCATCTGGCCCAGCTTGGCCACACGTTGCAGAAGGATGACTTCCATCGGATCGTCTCCTTACTTAACGGAATAGGGCAGAAGGGCCAGGAACCGGGCGCGCTTGATGGCCTGGGCCAGTTTGCGCTGATTCTTGGCACCGACGGCGGTGATGCGGGAGGGCACGATCTTGCCGCGCTCGGAAATGTAGCGCTGCAACAGGCGTGTGTCCTTGTAGTCGATCTTGGGGGCGCCATCGCCCTCGAACGGATCGGACTTGCGACGGCGGAAAAACGGTTTGGCTGCCATGATCTTGTTCCTTCCTCTCAGCGACGTTCGCGGCGGTCGCCGCCACGGTCGCCACGATCCCCACCCCGGTCGCCGCGATCACCGCGGTCGCCGCGATCCCCGCGGTCCGGCCGGTCGCCCCGGTCGCCGCGCTCACGGTCGTCGCGCTTCTGCATCTGGGCCGAGGGGCCTTCCTCGTGGGCGTCGACCTTCACGGTCAGCACGCGCATGACGTCGTCATGCAGGCGCATCAGACGCTCCATCTCCTGCACGGCCTCGGAGGGCGCATCGGTGCGGATGTAGGCGTAATGGCCCTTGCGGTTCTTGTTGATCTTGTAGGCCATCGTCTTGAGGCCCCAGTATTCGCTTTCGACAACGGCGCCGCCATTGTCGGAAAGGACGGTGCCGAAATGTTCGATGAGGCTTTCGGCCTGCGTGCCGGAAAGATCCTGACGCGCGATCATCACATGCTCGTAGAGAGGCATGGAAGCTCCAGTTCTGGTACGGGCGTCTTTCAAAGGCCGGGGCTGTCGCATCTTCGCCCCCCGGACCACGAGGTAGACCGCCGATCAAAGGACATGCGGCGAAGACCCGCGGCGTATAGCCGTCGGGCGGGGGCGTGGCAAGCCCCGCGGCCGGGCCGGCGGCGGGGCGGGGTCGCGTTTCGTCCGCAAGGCTCCGCATTGCAGCCACATTTTGGACAAGAGCGAGGGTTAACTGCCGGTGATCCAGACCCTCGTCGCGTTGCCGGTCCGGTTAAGGTGTCCGAATGCCACAAGAGACGAAACCCATCGACACGCCGATCCGACGCTTCCTGAAGCGGGACGGAGGCGTGGCGACCGTGGACTGGGTGGTGATGAGCGCCGGTGCGATCGGATTGGCGATCCTGGCCCTGAACCTCGGCAACGACACCGCCACCACCTATTCCGAGGATGTGCGCGACGAGATCCAGACACCCTACTTCGACAGCTCATGGACCGAGAACGATGGCCTCTGACACCGACAAGATCAACGACTCCGACAGGGCCGCCGGGTCCAGACTGGCCAGGGTCTCGATCCGCATCGACGCGCCGATCCGGCGCTTCGTGACGCAGGAGGCAGGGGTCGCGACGGTCGATTGGGTCGTGTTGTGCGCCGGCGCGACGGGCATGGCGATCATGGCCCTGAACATGGGCAACGAGACCGTCGGCACCTACAGCACCGATGTTCGCGACGAGGTTCAGAACCCGTATTTCGAGTCCTCCTGGACCGCGAACCTTGCGCTTGCGCCGGTCGGGAGCGGGGGCGAAAGCCCCGCGCCGACCCCCACGCCTGACCCGACACCGGACCCCGAGCCGACGCCGGACCCCGAGCCGACACCGGAACCGACACCGACGCCTGCACCGACACCCGAGCCCGAGCCCGAGCCAGAACCGACGCCCGAGCCGGAACCCGAGCCCGAGCCGGAACCCGAGCCGGAACCCGAGCCCGAGCCGGAACCGGCGCCTGCGCCCGAGCCCGAACCGCCGGCCGGCAATCCGCCGGTCACGCCGGGCCAGATCGCGCTGCTGAACCCGGGCTTCGAGGAAACGGACCTCGGCAACGGCAAGCGTTCGACGGACCTTCCGGGTTGGGACGTCGAGACCAACGGGTCGGGCGAGATCGGCGAATGGCGTCCGCGCAACAACGACCGGGACATGGACAACGACACCGTCACGGGCCGGAACGTCGCCTATCTTGCGCATTCCAACGGGTCCAACGGCATCTCGCTGTCGCAGACGACGGGCGCCACCTATTCGGCCGACGGCGTCTATAGTTTTTCGGTCGATATCGGCGACCGGAAAGGCGGGAAAGGCCGCAACGAGCCCTATACGCTCAACATCTATGCCGGATCGACCGTGATCGGCACGCTGTCGGGCCAGACGGGAAACATCGACGAACTGAACACCGTCACCGTCACCTCCACCCTGTTCGATCCGGCCCTGAACGGTGCGCCGATCCGCTTCGAGATCGTGAACCCGGCCGGGCACGGCGGCGGCGAGATCGCCGTCGACAACGTGGTGGGCACGGTGGAACAGGTGGCCGTCGCGGCGCCGATCCCGACCGTGCCGACGGCCGAAGTGCAGCCGATCCCCGAGGGCGCATCGGTCATCAACCTTGGCGTGACCACCATCACGGCCGGCTACAGCGACTATGTGATCAGCAACTGGCTTGCGCCGGGCTTCTTCCCGTTCCCCTTGCCGGCCGATTTCATCATGCACGGACCGGGCAACCCGACGGCGCAGAACACGCAGGGCCAACGGGCCAGCATGGGCACGTTCCAGTGGGGCACGAACATCAGGTTCGAAACGCCGCCCTGCGGCAGCGAGCAGACGGTGCAGATGTTCGTCAACGACGGCGCGCATGTGGTGGAGTTCACCGTGCGCCGCGAGGCCTGGCCGGCAAGCTGGGGCACCCCGCCGGCGAATTGCTTCTGAGCGCGCAGCCCTGGCCCGCGCCGCCGACCGGGCGGATTGCACCAGGCGACGTGTTGGGGTAGCTCCCGTCGGGCATGGCGACATGCCGCAAGACAGGAGCTGCCCGCGATGACGAGAGCCTTTCTTTTCCCCGGCCAAGGGGCGCAGACCATCGGCATGGGCCGCGACCTGGCGGACGCCTATCCGCAAGCGCGGGCGGTGTTCGACGCGGTGGACGAAGCGCTGGGGGAAAAGCTGTCTGCGCTGATCTGGGAGGGCGAACAGGACAGGCTGACGCTGACACGCAACGCGCAGCCGGCGCTGATGGCGACCTCGATGGCGGCGATGGCGGCGCTGCAGGCTGAAGGGGTCGGTGTGACGGCGGCGGCTTACGTCGCGGGGCATTCGCTGGGGGAATACACCGCGCTTTGCGCCGCGGGCGCGCTGAGCCTTGCGGATGCCGCGCGATTGCTGCGGCTCAGGGGCGAGGCGATGCAGGCGGCGGTGCCCTCGGGCGAGGGGGCGATGGCGGCGATCCTGGGGCTCGATTTCGACGCTGTGGCCGGGATTGCGGAACAGGCCGCCGATGGTGAGGTCTGCACCGCGGCCAATGACAATGACCCGGCGCAGGTGGTCATCTCGGGCCACCGTGACGCGGTGCTGCGCGCGGTCGAGATCGCCAAGGTGCAAGGCGCCAAGCGCGCGCTGCTGCTGCCCGTTTCCGCCCCGTTCCACTGCGCGCTGATGCAGCCCGCCGCCGACGCGATGGCCGAGGCGCTGCGCGCCGTGCGGCTGGAGGCGCCGGTGGTGCCGCTGGTCGGCAATGTCACCGCCGAGGCGGGACGCGACCCCGAGCAGATCGCCGCGCGGCTGGTGGAGCAGGTGACGGGCCGCGTGCGCTGGCGCGAAAGCGTGGCCTGGATGGCCGCGCATGGCGTCACCGAGACCTGGGAGATCGGCGCGGGCAAGGCGCTGAGCGGCATGGTCAAGCGCATCGACCGCGCCGTGGCGACCCGCAGCGTCGGCACGGCCGACGAGGTCAGGGCGGCGGCCGAAAGCCTGCAGGATGATTAGGCGTCTGGCCCTCGCGCTGGCCGTCGTCGCGGCGATGGCGGGCGGCGGATTTGCCCTGGTCAGGATGATGGACGCGGGTGCGACGGCGTTCCGGGTCGAGGGCGAGGTGCTGCACATCTCGGGGCCGGTGTCGGGGGCCGCGGCGGATCGGTTGCAGCGATTGCTGGAGGAGCACCCAGGAGTGAGGGTCGTGGCGCTGGGCGATAGTCCGGGTGCCGATGACGTGGCCTGGGTCACCGGCATGGGTCGCATGATTCGCGGTGCGGGGCTTGCCACGCGGCTGGAGGGGAGGGTGGCGAATGACGCGATCTTCCTGTTTCTGGGGGGCACTCCGCGCAGTGTCGCGTCGGGGACGCTTGCGCTTCACAGCGATGCGGTCCAGCGCGAGATGGGCATCGCGGTCGATGACAGCACGGCCGCCGAGGCGGATCGCATCCGCTTTGTGGAGGCGATGCTGGGCGACGCGGGCTTTGCCGACTTCATGGCCGAGACGCGGGCCGTTCGGGACAATTACGAATTGACCGCGGACGATCTTGTGCGGTTCGGTCTCACGACCGGGAATTGAAGGGAAGGGTGAGCATGTTCGATCTGACGGGAAAATCGGCGCTGGTGACCGGCGCGTCGGGCGGCATCGGGGCGGAGATCGCGCGCGCGCTGCACGGCGCGGGGGCCACCGTGGCGCTGTCGGGCACGCGGGTTGCGCCGCTCGAGGCGCTGGCGGGTGAACTGGGCGCGCGGGCGCATGTGCTGGCGTGCAACCTGAGCGACGCCGAGGCGGTCGAGGCGCTGCCGAAGCAGGCCATCGCCGCGATGGGGGCGGTCGATATCCTGGTGAACAATGCGGGCATCACCCGCGACAACCTGTTCATGCGCATGTCGGACACGGAATGGGCCGAGGTGATCGAGGTCAACCTGACGTCGACCATGCGCCTGTGTCGCGGCGTGCTGCGCGGAATGATGAAGGCGCGCTGGGGCCGGATCGTGAACATCTCCTCCATCGTGGGCGCGACGGGCAACCCCGGGCAGGGGAACTACGCCGCGTCGAAGGCCGGGATGGTCGGCATGTCGAAGTCCATCGCCTACGAGGTCGCGAGCCGGGGGATCACTGTGAACTGCATCGCGCCGGGCTTCATCGAGACGGCGATGACCGACAAGCTGACCGAGGAGCAGAAGGGAAAGATCCTGACGCAGATCCCCGCGGGGCGCATGGGCGGTGCCGGCGAGATCGCGGCGGCGGCGCTGTATCTGGCCAGCCCCGAGGCCGGATATGTCACCGGCACGACGCTGCATGTGAACGGCGGGATGGCGATGCTTTGAGCAAGGCCGGAGCAGAGACGGGCGGCAGCGGGAAGGCCGTTGCCTTCGCTCTTTTCTATGCTATAGCGGCGCAGATTTTGCCGGACCTCGGGGTTTCGGCAGGGGGTTTGGCCGGTGAGATAGCCGGTTGACCCGTGAGTGGCCCGAGGGGCAGAATGCAAACGAAGGTGGCGGCAGACGAGCGGCACCGCAACGAACGAGGAAGAACATGAGCGACATCGCAGAGCGGGTCAAAAAGATCGTGGTCGAGCACCTGAGCGTCGAAGAGGACAAGGTGACGGAGAACGCGTCGTTCATCGACGACCTTGGCGCAGACAGCCTCGACACCGTCGAGCTGGTCATGGCCTTCGAAGAGGAATTCGGGATCGAGATCCCCGATGACGCCGCCGAAACGATCCAGACCTTCGGCGACGCAGTGAAGTTCATCAAGGAAGCGCAGTAAGCGCACCTGCCGCGGCCCTTGGGGCAGCGCGGACCAACACGCCCCTCCGGACCACGTCCGGAGGGGTTTTCCGTTCGTGACGGGCGCGCGCGGTCACGCGCGACATGCCGGACCTGCGTGCGGGAGACCGCCCACCTCGGGCCCCGCCCCTTGCCCGGTGACCCCTTCCACGGTATCGAACCGGACGAGGCGCGGGAACGCGGCAAGGCAGGCGCGAGGGCAGAGAATGCGGCGAGTTGTGGTGACGGGACTGGGGCTGGTGACGCCGCTGGCGTCGGGCGTGGACGCGACATGGGAGCGGCTTCTGGCCGGAACATCCGGCGCGGGCACGATCAAGCGCTTCGACGCGAGCCATCTGGCCACCACCTACGCCTGCGAAGTGCCGGTGGGCGACGGCAGCGACGGGACGTTCAACCCCGACGACTGGATGGAGCCCAAGGAGCGGCGCAAGGTCGACGATTTCATTCTCTACGGCATGGCCGCAGCGATCCAGGCGGTCGAGGACAGCGGTTGGAAACCCCAGGGCACCGAAGACCGCGAGCGCACCGGCGTGCTGATCGGATCGGGGATCGGCGGGCTGTCGTCGATCGCCGACACGTCGATCACCTTGCGGGACAAGGGGCCGCGGCGGGTGTCGCCGTTCTTCGTGCCGGGCGCTCTGATCAACCTGATCTCGGGGCAAGTGTCGATCCGCTACGGGTTCAAGGGGCCGAACCATGCGGTCGTCACCGCCTGTTCGACCGGCGCGCATGCCATCGGCGATGCCGCGCGGCTGATCCAGTGGGGCGACGCCGAGGTGATGATCGCGGGCGGTGCGGAAAGCCCGATCTGCGAGATCGGCATCGCGGGCTTCAATGCCTGCAAGGCGCTGTCGACCAAACGCGGGGCGGAGCCGCAGAAGGCGAGCCGGCCGTGGGATGCCGACAGCGACGGCTTCGTGATGGGCGAGGGCGCGGGTGTGGTCGTGCTGGAGGATTACGAGCATGCCAAGGCGCGCGGCGCCAAGATCTACGCCGAAGTCCTTGGCTATGGCCTTTCGGGCGACGCCTATCACATCACCGCCCCGCCGCCGGATCATGAAGGCGCCGAGCGCGCGATGCGGGCGGCGTTGAAGCGGGCGGGGCTGGAGCCTTCGGCCATCGACTACGTCAACGCGCATGGCACCTCGACCATGGCCGACACGATCGAGCTGGGCGCGGTGGAACGGCTGATGGGCGATCATGCAAGCAAGGTGCTGATGTCCTCGACCAAGTCGATGACCGGGCACCTCCTGGGGGCCGCGGGCGCGATCGAGGCGATCTTCGCGATGCTGGCGATCCGCGACCAGATCGCGCCGCCGACGATAAACCTTGACACACCCGCGGCCGAGACGGCGATCAACCTCTGCGCCAACGCGGCGCAGAAGGGCGAGATCAACATCGTGCAGTCGAATTCCTTCGGGTTCGGCGGGACGAACGCCTGCCTGATCATGGGCCGGGTGTAGCCGCGCCATGTGGAAAAGCGTCGCCGCCAACGGGATGAGTTTTCTGATCCTCGTGTTCATCGCCCTGGCGGGCGCGATCGCCTGGGGCCAGCGCGAGTTTCGCGCGCCGGGGCCGCTGACGGAAGCGACGTTCTTCGAGGTGCCGCGCGGCGCCTCGTTGCGGCGCATCGCGGATGATCTGGAGGGGGCCGGCGCGGTGTCGTCGGCGGTTCTGTTCCGGGTCGGCGCGGAGTATACCGGCATGGGCGACCAGTTGCGGTTCGGCACCTACGAGATCCCCGCCGGGTCGAGCATGGAGGAGGTGTTGCAGATCGTGACCGCGGGCGGCCCGTCGCAGTTCCGCTACACGGCGACCTATGTGCTGCGCCTGTCGGGCACCGGCGAATTGCGCCTGCGCGAGCGAGTGCCGGGCAGCGGCGAGATCGTGGAACTGGCCGATTTCGCCTATGAGGACGGCATACCCGACGTCTATTCCGACCTGGTCGAGAGCGGGACGCCGATGATCTACCGCGTGTCGGTGCCCGAGGGGCTGACCAGCTGGCAGATCGTGGAGGGGCTTCGCGCGGCGGAGTTCCTGTCGGGCGAGATCGCCGAGGTGCCGCCCGAGGGGATGCTGGCGCCCGACACGATCGAGGTGCAGCGCGGCACCGACCGGCAGGAGATCGTCGACGGCATGCTGGCGGCGCAGGAGGTGATCCTGGCCGAGGCCTGGGCGAACCGGCAGGACGGGTTGCCGTTGTCTAGCCCGCAGGAGGCGCTGATCCTGGCCTCGATCATCGAGAAGGAAACCAGCGTGCCGGACGAGCGCAGGCAGGTGTCGAGCGTGTTCGTGAACCGCTTGAACCGCGGCATGCGGCTGCAGACCGACCCGACGGTGATCTATGGACTCACCGAAGGCCGCGGGGTTCTGGGCCGCGGCATCCGGGCCAGCGAACTGCGCGCCGAGACGCCGTGGAACACCTATGTCATCGACGGGCTGCCGCCGACACCGATTGCCAACCCCGGGCGGGCGGCGATCGAGGCGGCGGTGAACCCCGACGACACGCCGCTGCTGTTCTTCGTGGCGGATGGAACGGGAGGGCATGCCTTCGCGGAAACGCTTGAGGAACATAACAGAAATGTCGCGCGCTGGCGGCAGATCGAGGCCGAGGGCGCGGCGGCAGGGCAGTAGGCGTTAACAGGGCGTGATCCGGTGCGGTTGCGTTAACCTGTTGTAAACACAAAAGGTCTTGACGCACCGCACGCTCCATGGCATTCCTTTCAGCACGCTGGAAGACATGGGTGAACGGCCCGGGGGCACCCCCCGAGGCCGTTTTTTTGCGACCTGAACAGGGGCCGCGGCCCGTTCATCCCATGTGCTGCTCGTGACCGAGGGAGTTTTCGGACGCGAGGACATTTGATGACCGACATCTTTAGCGAGAACGAGGCACTGGCCTATGCCGACCGGGCGGTCGCGCAGGCCTACAAGGCGCTGGAAACGGCGGTCGAGGTTCTGGAACGGACGCTCGATGCCGCGCGGGCAGCGCAACCATGCAGCGAGACCGACGTGGTCAAGGATCTGAGGGCGGTGGGCGCCGCCTTTCAGCTTGCCATCCAGCAGGAGGCCAAGGCGCGTGACGCAGGAAGCCAGAGATACGGGCGGCGGGGGGCCGGTGTGCTCGACCTCGACGCCGCGCGCGATGAGATCGGCCGCAGGCTGGCTCGCCTCCGCGCCGCCGCAGACGGTGACGGCGTTCCTGGAGGGGCTGAGTGACGGGGCGCTGGCCGCGTTGCCCTACCTGTTCGAGGTCTGGGCGCTGCCGCACCAGCTGCCGCCCGAGGGGGACTGGACGGCCTGGGTGATCCTGGGCGGGCGCGGCGCGGGCAAGACCCGCGCCGGGGCCGAATGGGTGCGGCGCATGGTCGAGGGCGCCACACCCGAGGCGCCGGGGCGGGCGCGCCGCGTGGCGCTGGTGGGGGAAACCTACGACCAGGCGCTGGCGGTCATGGTGAAGGGGGAGAGCGGGCTGATCGCCTGCTCTCCGCCCGATCGCTGCCCGCGGTGGATCGCGGGGGAGCGGCGGCTGGAATGGCCCAACGGAGCGGAGGCGCGGCTTTATTCCGCGCATGACCCCGAGGCGTTGCGGGGGCCGCAGTTCGACGCGGCCTGGGCCGATGAGCTGGCGAAATGGCCCAAGGCGCAGGAGACCTGGGACATGCTGCAATTCGGCCTGCGGCTGGGCGAGCATCCGAGGCAGGTGGTAACGACGACGCCGCGCAATGTCGGCGTGCTGAAGGAGATCCTGGGGCGCGACAGCACGGTGGTGACGCAGGCGGCGACGGAAGCCAACCGGGCGCATCTGGCGCCAAGTTTTCTGCGCGAGGTGCGGGCGCGCTACGGCCAGCAGCGACTGGGGCGGCAGGAGCTGGATGGCGAGCTGCTGGAGGATGCGGAGGACGCGCTGTGGACACGGGTGCTGCTCGATGCGCTGCGGGTGGACCGCGCGCCGGAGGGGGCGCGGGTGATCGTGGCGGTCGACCCGCCGGTGACCGGGCACGCGGGGTCGGACGCCTGCGGGATCGTGGTGCTGGCGGTGCTGGAACAGGGGCCGCCGCATGACTGGTCGGCGGTGGTGCTTGAGGATGCGAGCGTCGCGGCGGCCAGCCCCAAGCAATGGGCCGAGGCGGCGGCGGCGGCCTATCACCGGCACGGGGCCGTGCGGATGGTGGCCGAGGTGAACCAGGGCGGCGATCTGGTGACGATGCTGATGCGGCAGGTCGATCCGCATGTGAATGTGCGCGGCGTGCGGGCAAGCGTGGGCAAGACCGCGCGGGCCGAGCCTGTGGCGGCTCTGTATGAACAGGGGCGGGTGCGGCACCTCGGCGTGCTGGCGGCGCTGGAGGACGAGATGTGCCTGATGAGCCTGCGGGGTTTTGACGGAACGGGTAGCCCCGACCGCGTCGACGCGCTGGTCTGGGCGGTGACCGAGGGGCTGCTGGTGCCGGGTGGTCGCGCGTTGAGCCCGCAGATCCGGGGCCTTTGAGGCCAAGGTTTGGGGAAATTCTGCTTGCCCGGTTGGGCTTGGGACGGGCGCCCGCTCGAGGCGTGCGTGCTGTCTTGATGTATTGGTTGAGGAGAGAGGCGCAACATGCTGGATTTCTTTCGAAAGACCCCGGAAAAGGTGCCTGAGAGAAAGGCTTCGGCCGGCGCGCGTGTTGCGGTCTGGGGGGCGGTGGGCCGGGCGGCCTGGACACCGCGCGACACGGTTTCGCTGACGAAGAACGGGTTTCAGGGCAACCCGGTGGGGTTTCGCGCGGTGAAGCTGATCGCGGAGGCCGCGGCGGCCTTGCCGGTGCTGTGCCAGGACGCGACCTGCCGTTATGACACGCATCCTGTGCTGGCGCTGCTGAACCGGCCGAACCCGGCGCAGGGGCGGGCCGACCTGCTGGAGGCGGCCTATGCGCAGCTGATGTTGTCGGGGAACGGCTATCTGGAGGCGGTGCCGGGTGAAGGTGCGGGGCTGGCGGAGCTGCATGTGCTGCGGTCGGACCGGATGAGCCTGGTGCCGGGGGCGGACGGCTGGCCGATGGCCTACGACTATGTGGTGGGGGCGAGAAAGCACCGCTACGCGCCCGAGATCATCTGCCATATCAAGACCTTCCACCCGCAGGACGACCATTACGGCCTGGCGCCGTTGCAGGCGGCGGCCACCGCGCTCGATGTTCATAACGCGGCCTCGCGCTGGTCGAAGGCGCTGCTCGACAACGCGGCGCGGCCTTCGGGGGCGATCGTCTACCGGGGGGTCGATGGCACCGGGACGATGACGCAGGACCAGTTCGAGCGGCTGCAGGGCGAGTTGGAGACGCATCACCAGGGCGCGCGCAACGCGGGGCGGCCGATGCTGCTGGAAGGCGGGCTCGACTGGAAGCCGATGGGGTTCAGCCCCAGCGACATGGAGTTCCAGAAGACCAAAGAGGCGGCGTCGCGCGACATTGCTCTGGCCTTTGGCGTGCCGCCGATGCTGCTGGGCATCCCGGGAGACGCGACCTATGCAAACTACGCCGAGGCGCACCGCGCCTTCTACCGGCTGACGGTGCTGCCGCTGGCGCAGAAAGTGCTGGCGCAGATGGGCCATTGGTTGGGCGGGCTTGTCGGTGATGCCGTTGAGCTGAAGCCGGATCTGGACCAGGTGCCGGCCTTGTCGGCGGAGCGCGAGGCGCAGTGGCGCCGCGTGGTGGAGGCGGAATTCCTGACCGAGGGCGAGAAACGGCGGATGCTGGGCCTGCCCGAGAGACCGGAGGGGGCATGAGTGAGCGTGACCGAAGTGGGTCACGCTATCTGTATGCGCCGTTCGACGCGGCCAGTGCCCGCATCGAAGCCAACGAACGGGTGCAGGAGGAGCGCTGGCAGGCGCTGAGTTTCCGGCTGGAGGGCATCGAGGCGGCGCTGGAGCGGCTGGAGCGACGGCTGTGGCTGGCGGTGTTCGGCGTCGTGTCGGTGATCCTGGCGCAGGGCATCAACGAGCTGATCCAGTCGAGTGGCGCGGGATAGGAGCGGGATATGAATAATATTTATCTGCAGGGACTTGAGACCAAGTTCGCGCGGTTCGACGCGGCCGCGCTGACGGTCACGAAAGGGCGCGAGATCGAAGGCTACGCGAGCCTTTTCGGCACCTGCGACCAGGGCGGCGACATCGTCGCGCGGGGCGCCTATGCGGCCTGCCTCAAGCGGCTGGCGGGCGACGGGCGGCGGGTCAAGATGCTGTGGCAGCACGACCCGACCGAGCCAATCGGCATCTGGGACGAGGTGCGCGAGGACGGCCACGGGCTCTACGTCAAGGGCCGTCTCCTGAAGGAGGTGGCGCGCGCGCGGGAGGCGGCGGCGCTGATCGAGGCGGGCGCGATCGACGGCTTGAGCATCGGCTACAGGACGGTGCGCGCCGCGAAGGACGGGCAGGGGCGCAGGCTCCTGTCGGAGGTGGAGTTGTGGGAGGTGTCGCTGGTGACGTTCCCCATGCTTCCCGAGGCGCGGGTCAGCGCCGCAGCCGAGGCCGACGAGGCCAAGGCGGGCGCCGACCTGCGCGATCTGGCGCGCGTGTTCGACGACGCCCGGGCCAGGCTGGCGGTGCGCAAGCCCCGCTGACCCCAAGCAACCCTACGAGAGGTGATGCATGACCGAGACCCGATCCGGGGCGGCGGAACAGCCCCGTGCGGCCACCGCGCCGTTGGTTGAGGTGAAGGAGGCGCTTGGCGGCTTCCTGAACGAATTCAGCCAGTTCCAGAACGACCTCAACGCAAGGCTTCAAAAGCAGGAAGAGCGTATCGCAATGCTGACCACGAAAACCATGACCCATGCCCGCCCGGCGCTGTCGGCGGCGATCGACCAGGCCGCACCGCACAAGAAGGCGTTGGCGACCTATCTGCGCAATGGCGACGACGACGCGCTGCGCGGGCTCGAGCTGGAGCACAAGGGCCTGAACACGGCGGTGAACGCCGAGGGCGGCTATCTTGTCGACCCGCAGACGGCGGAGACGATCCAGGCGGTGCTGCGCAGCGCGTCGAGCCTGCGCGCCATCGCCAATGTGGTGCAGGTGGAGGCAAGTTCCTTCGACGTGCTGATCGACACCACCGACACCGGTGCCGGCTGGGCCGACGAGGCGACCGACACCTCCGAGACCGCGGCGCCGCAGATCGAGCGCATCTCGATCCCGCTGTTCGAATTGTCGGCGATGCCCAAGGCCTCGCAGCGGCTGCTCGACGACAGCGCCTTCGACATCGAGGGTTGGCTGGCGGGCCGGATCGCCGACAAGTTCGCCCGCGCCGAGGCGGCGGCCTTCGTCAACGGCGACGGTGATGGCAAGCCCCAGGGGCTCCTCTCCAACCTGATCGTGCCCAACGAGTTCACGGGCTGGGGGTCGCTGGGCTATGTCGCGACCGGCACTGCGGCGGATTTCAACGCCACCAACCCGGCCGACACGATCGTCGATCTGGTCTATGCGCTGGGGGCGCAGTACCGGGCCGGCGCAAGCTTCGTGATGAATTCCAAGACCGCGGGCGCGGTGCGCAAGATGAAGGATGCCGACGGGCGGTTCTTGTGGTCGGACGGGCTGGCGGCGGCGGAACCGGCCCGGCTGATGGGCTACCCGGTGCTAATTGCCGAGGACATGCCCGACATCGCGCTGGATGCCATGGCCATCGCCTTCGGCGATTTCCGCGCCGGCTACACCATCGCGGAACGGCCCGATCTGCGCGTGCTGCGCGACCCGTTCAGCGCCAAGCCGCATGTGCTGTTCTACGCCACCAAGCGCGTGGGCGGGGCGGTTTCGGATTTCGCGGCGATCAAGCTGATGAAGTTCGCCGCCGGCTGAGCGCCCGGGCGGCGGAGCTTTCGAACCCCGCCTCGCGCCGGTGACGGCGTCGGGGCGGGCGGGGCGGTGCGCCGTGTGCGGTCCAGCTGCGCGTCCCTTCGCTCGAGCAGCGCGGGCGGTGCATCGCCCCATCCCGATGACGGCAGGCATTTTCGGAGAACATGACAATGATGATGGTCGAACTGACCTCGGTGCCCGGGGCGGCCTTGCCCGTGGCGGAACTGGCCGAACAGCTGCGGCTGGCGCGCGGATTCTCCGATGACGGCAGCCAGGACGCGCAGCTGGAAAGCTGCCTGCGGGCAGCGTTGTCGGGGATCGAGGCGCGGATCGGCAAGGCGCTGTTCGAGCGCCGGTTCGTGCTGACGCTGATGGCCTGGCAGGCGGCGTCGGCCCATGCGCTGCCGTTGGCGCCGGTGCGCCAGATCGACGGCGTGAAGCTGATCACCCGCGCCGGGGCGGAAACGCCCGTCGATGCGGCGCGCTACCAGTTGCGGGTGGACGACCATCGCCCGGCGCTGGCGGCGACGGTCGGGGTGTTGCCGGCGCCTGGGATGGGCGGGACCATCGAGGTCGAGTTCACCGCCGGCTTCGCCGCGGAATGGACGGGCATTCCGGCAGACCTGCGGCAGGCGGTCCTGATCCTCGCGGGCGAGTTCTGGGGGCAGAACCTCGATGCGCAGGCGGGCATTCCCTTTGCCGTGTCGGTGCTGCTGGAGCCGCACCGTCCGGTCCGGCTGCGCGGGGCCGCGCAATGAGCGCGCCGCAGATGACCCGCCGCCTGACGCTGGAGGCGCCGGAGCGGGTGGCGGATGGGGCGGGCGGCTACGGCGAGGTCTGGGTCGCGCGCGGCCATGTCTGGGCGGCTGTCGAGACGCGGGGCGCGGGGCGCGAGGTGGATCAGGCGGCGCGGCTGCAGCTGAAGATCACCATGCGGGGCGTCGCCCGGGGGGCGCAGGCGCGGCCCGATGCGGCAATGCGGTTTCGCGAGGGCGTGCGGCTCTACCGGATCGAGGCGGTGCATGAGGGCGACGCGCTTGGGCGGACGCTGGTCTGTTTCGCGGTCGAGGAGGTGGGGCGATGAGCTATGGCATCGGGGCGGCGTTGCAGGCCGCGGTCTACGGGGCGCTGACGGGCGACGCGGCGGTGGCCGCGCTGGCGGGAGGCGCGATCTTCGACGCGCTGCCGCCGGGGCCGGTGCCATCGCTTTACGCCACGCTGGGGCCGGAAACCGTGCGCGACGCGTCGGACAAGACGGGTGCGGGGGCGGTGCATGATTTTCCGGTGACGGTGGTGAGCGAGGCGGCCGGGTTTTCGAGTGCCAAGGCGCTGGCCGCGGCCATTTCCGATGCGTTGAGCGGGGCCGACCTGCCGCTGGCGCGCGGGCGGCTGGTGCGGCTTGCGTTCCTGCGGGCGCGGGCACGGCGGGTCGACGGCGGCCGCGAGATCGAGGTGTGGTTTCGCGCGCGGGTGGATGAGGACGCTTGAGCGTCGTCTGGCAAACATCTGACAGAATGGGAGAACGGGATGGCGGCGCAAAGCGGCAAGGATCTTCTGGTGAAGGTCGACATGGATGGCAACGGCGTGTTCGAGACGGTGGCGGGGCTGCGCGCCACGCGGCTGAGCTTCAACGCCGAACAGGTGGATGTGACGAGCCTGGAGTCTGCGGGGGGCTGGCGGGAACTGCTGGGCGGCGGCGGGGTGAAATCGGCGGCGATCTCGGGGTCGGGCGTGTTTCGGGACGCGGCGACCGACGAGCGGGCGCGGCAGATCTTCTTCGACGGGGCGACGCCGGCGTTCCAGGTGGTGATCCCCGATTTCGGGATCGTGCAAGGCGCGTTCCAGATCACCTCGATCGACTATGCGGGCAACCATGATGGCGAGGCGACCTACGAGATGTCGATGGCATCGGCGGGCGCGCTGAGCTTCACGGCGATCTGAGCGATGGCGAACCCGCTTGCGGGCGAGGTGGCGCTGGTCGTGGATGGCGAACGGCTGGTGGCCAAGCTGACGCTGGGGGCGCTGGCCGAGCTTGAGGCGCGGCTGGAGGCCGACAGCCTGGCCGATCTGGTCGCGCGGTTCGAGGGCGAGAGCCTCAGGGCGCGCGACGTGCTGATGCTGGTCTGTGCGGGCCTGCGCGGCGGCGGCTGGCGGGGCGATCTGCCCGATCTGTTGTCGGCCGAGATCGAGGGCGGCCCGCTGGAGGCGGCGCGGGTGGCCGCGCAGCTCCTGGCGCTGGCGTTCCGGGTGCCGGGATGAGTGCGGCGGGCTTCGACTGGCCGGCGCTGATGCGGGCGGGGATGCAGGGGCTGCGGCTGATGCCCGATGCCTTCTGGCGGCTGACGCCTGCGGAATTGCTGATGATGCTGGGCGATGCGCCCGGAGTGGCCCCGATGGACCGCGCCGGACTTGAGGCGCTGGCCGCCCGGTTTCCCGATATGACCCAGAAGGAGGCGGATGATGTCGGAGCTGAATGAGGGGATGGCGGCGTTCGATGCGCAGATCGCCGAACTGGAGGCGGGCCTGGCGGGCGCCGCCAGCATGACCGCCGCGTTCCAGGCGGAACTGCAGGGGATGCACGAGACGATGCTTTATACCGGGCGGGAGGTCGAGGGCATGAGTCGGGCGATCGGCGGCGGGTTGCGCCGTGCCTTCGACGGGGTGGTGTTCGACGGGATGCGACTGTCGGACGCGCTGCGGACGGTCGCGCGCAGCATGGTGGATGCGGCCTACGGCACCGCGATGCGGCCGGTTCAGAACGCGCTGGGGTCGGTCCTGGCCAATGGGATCAACGGGTTGGTCAGCGGCATCTTGCCGTTCCAGAAGGGCGGCGCGATCTCGCAGGGGCGCGTGATGCCGTTCGCCCGGGGCGGGGTCGTGCAGGGCGCGACCGCGTTCCCGATGCGGGGCGGCATGGGGCTGATGGGCGAGGCGGGGCCGGAGGCCATCGTGCCGCTCCGCCGGGGGGCGGACGGGCGGCTGGGGGTCGCGGCGGCGGCTGGCGGCGGCCCGGTGCAGGTGGTGATGAACATCACCACGCCCGATGTGCAGGGGTTCCAGCGCAGCGAGAGCCAGATCGCGGCACAGATGGGCCGGGCGCTGGCGCGCGGCCAGCGCAACCGCTGAGGAGGACACGACATGGGGTTTCACGAGGTTCGGTTTCCCGCCAGCCTGAGCTTCGGCTCGGTCGGCGGGCCGGAAAGGCGCACCGAGGTGGTGGCGCTGAGCAACGGGTTCGAGGAGCGCAACACGCCCTGGGCGCAATCGCGGCGGCGCTATGATGCCGGGGTCTCGTTGCGCTCGCTCGACGACATCGCGGTGCTGATCGCGTTCTTCGAGGCGCGGCGCGGGCAGCTTCACGGGTTTCGGTGGAAGGACTGGTCGGACTTCAAGAGTTGTGCGCCGTCGGCCACGCCGGATTTCCGCGACCAGCAGATCGCGGTGTCGGACGGGACCGCGACGGAGTTTCCCCTGACCAAGACCTATGCGTCGGGCGGACATGCCCATGTGCGGCCGATAAGCAAGCCGGTCGAGGGCACGGTGCTGGTGGGGATTTCCACCGATGAACAGGTGCTTGGCGTGGATTTCGACCTCGACCTGACGACCGGCACGGTGATCTTCGCCGAAGCGCCCGACGCGGGCGAAGCGATCACGGCGGGGTTCGAGTTCGACGTGCCGGTGCGGTTCGACACCGATGCGATCCAGACCTCGGTCGCCAGTTTCCAGGCGGGCGAGGTGCCGAATGTGCCGGTGGTGGAGATCCGGCTGTGAGCGGGGCGGCGGGGCTCGACGCACACCTGGCTACCGGCACGACGGGCGTTTGCCGCTGCTGGAAACTGGTGCGGGCTGACGGCGTGCACTTCGGCTTCACCGATCATGATAGGGCGCTGGGTTTCGACGGCGTGGTGTTCAGGCCCGAATCCGGGCTTTCGGCGGCGGCACTGATGCAGACCACCGGTCTGTCTGTGGACAACACCGAGGCGGTGGGCGCGCTGTCGGATGCGGCGATCACCGAAGCCGACATTGCGGCGGGGCGCTACGACGGCGCGGGCATCGAAGCCTGGCTGGTGCAATGGGCCGCGCCCGAGAACCGCGTGCTGCAGTTTCGCGGCACGCTGGGAGAGCTGACGCGGGCCGGCGGCGCCTTTACCGCCGAACTGCGCGGGCTGGCGGAGCGGATGAACACGCCGACGGGGCGCGTCTACCAGCGCGGCTGCGCGGCGGTGCTGGGTGACGGGGATTGCCGCTTCGATCTGGAGACACCGGGCTACGGGGCCGAGGTGGCCGTGGTCGCCGTGGCGGAGGACCGGGTGCTTTCGCTGGCGGGGCTGGCGGGGTTCGAGGCGCGCTGGTTCGAGCGCGGACGCTGCGTGGTGCTGGACGGCGCGGCCCGAGGTCTGGTCGGCGCGGTCAAGATCGACCGGCCCGAGGGCGACCTGCGCCGGGTCGAGCTGTGGGATCGGCTGCGCGCGGGGATCGCCGTGGGCGACCGGGTGAAGCTGACGGCGGGCTGCGACAAGCGGATGGAGACGTGCCGGTTGAAATTTGCCAACCTGCAGAATTTTCGGGGCTTTCCCGACATTCCGGGCGAGGACTGGATGGTGGCGCACCCTGCGCGCCTGTCGGCGCGCGACGGGGGCAGCCGCAGGTGAGCGCGGTGGTGCAGGCGGCGCGCGGCTGGATCGGGACGCCCTATGTGCATCAGGCCAGTTGCCGGGGCGCGGGCTGCGATTGTCTGGGTTTGCTGCGAGGTCTTTGGCGCGAGATCCACGGCGCCGAGCCGGAACAGGTGCCGGCCTATAGCGCCGATTGGTCGGACCCGTCGGGGGAAGAGCGGCTCTGGGCGACGGCGGCCCGTCATCTTTCTGATAAAAAACAGGAAAACGCCGCGCCTGGCGATGTGCTGCTGTTCCGCATGCGCGACGGAGGGGTGGCCAAGCATGTGGGGCTGCAGGCCGACTGCGGGCCGGCGCCGACGTTCATTCACGCCTATTCCGGGCGTGGCGTGGTGGAAAGCCCGCTGACGCCCCCCTGGGCGCGGCGACTGGTGGCGCGGTTCGCGTTTCCCGAAAGGATGTGACGGCATGGCAACGATCCTACTGTCGGCCGCGGGCGCGGCCATCGGGGGCATGGCCTCGGGCACGGTGCTGGGCCTGACGGGCGCAGTCATCGGGCGCGCGGTCGGCGCGACGCTGGGCCGGGTGATCGACCAGCGGCTGCTGGGCGCAGGCTCGGACCCGGTGGAGCGGGGGCGGATCGACCGGTTCCGCATCACCGGGGCCGGCGAGGGCGCGCCGGTGGCGCAGCTGTTCGGGCGGATGCGGCTGGGCGGGCAGGTGATCTGGGCCACGCAGTTCGTGGAGCGCGCCGCGACAAGCGGCGGCGGCAAGGGGGCGCCGCCGCAACCCAAGACGACGACTTATTCCTATTCCGTCAGCCTCGCCATCGCCCTGTGCGAGGGCACGATCCGCCGGGTCGGCCGGGTCTGGGCGGATGGGGTGGAACTGGACCTGAGCACGGTGTCGATGCGCGTCTACACCGGCGCCGAGGACCAGATGCCCGATCCGCTGATGGAGGCGGTGGAGGGCGCGGGCGCGGTGCCCGCCTATCGCGGCACCGCCTATGTGGTCTTCGAGGATCTGGACCTGACGCCCTTCGGCAACCGGGTGCCGCAATTCGCCTTTGAAGTCGCGCGCCCGGCGCAGCCCGAGCGCGCGACGTTGCCCGCCGCCGCGGACCTGGTGCGCGCGGTGGCGCTGATGCCCGGGACGGGGGAATATGTGCTGTCGACGCGCAGCATCAGCTACCGGACAGGCTTTGGCGAGGGCGGGGCGCTCAACACCAGCGCCGAGGGGGGCGGGTCGGATTTCACCCGCGCGCTGCAGCAGGTGCGCGACGTGCTGCCGGGGCTGCGCTCGGTCAGCGTGATCTATTCGTGGTTCGGCGACGATCTGCGCGCTGGCCTGTGCCGGGTGAAACCCAAGGTCGAGGACAAGAGCCGCGACGGTGCCGAGATGCCCTGGACCGCCGGCGGCATCGGACGCGCCGAGGCCGAGGAACTGGCGCGGGTCGATGGGCGACCGATCTATGGCGGGACGCCGGCGGATGCGTCCCTGATCGAGGCGATCGGGGCGATCCGCGACGGCGGGCAGGAGGTGATGCTCTACCCGTTCCTGCTGATGGAGATCCTGGAGGGCAACGGCCTGCCGGACCCCTGGGGCGGCGACGAGCAGCCGGCGCTGCCGTGGCGCGGACGGATCACCGGCGCCCTGGCCCCCGGCCTGCCCGGCAGCCCCGACGGGACCGCGGCCAATACGGCGGCGGTCGGTGCATTCTTCGGCACCGTCACGGCGGCGGATTTCTCGGTGGCGGCGGGACAGGTGAGCTACAATGGACCGGCGGAATGGTCCTATTCGCGCTTCATCCTGCACGCCGCCGCGCTTGCCGCCGCTGCGGGGGGTGTGGATGCGTTCTGCATCGGGTCCGAAATGCGGTCGCTGACCCAGATGCGTGACGACCTCGGGTTTCCCGCAGTTGCGCGGCTTCGAACGCTGGCTGCCGAGGTGCGCCACCTTCTGCCTGATGCAAAGATCGGTTATGCTGCTGATTGGTCGGAGTATTTTGGCTACCAGCCGCAGGACGGATCGGGCGACGTTTATTTCCATCTCGATCCGCTCTGGGCCGATGACGAGATCGACTTTGTCGGCATCGACAATTACATGCCGCTCAGCGACTGGCGCGACGGCACCGAGCATGCCGATGCCGGGTGGGGCTCGATCCACGAGCTGGACTATCTGCGCGACAATATCGAGGGCGGCGAGGGCTACGACTGGTACTACCCGACCGAGGAGGCGCGCGCGGCGCAGCGGCGGGTGGCGATCGGGTCGGGCAGCGATGGCGATGCGTTTCTCTACCGCTACAAGGACATCCGTGGCTGGTGGGAGCGCGCGCATGTCGACCGGCGGGGTGGCGTGCCGGTGGCGGTGCCGTCGCCCTGGGTGCCGCGCTCGAAGCCGATCCGCTTCACCGAGATCGGCTGCCCGGCGGTCGACAAGGGCACCAACGAGCCCAACAAGTTCTTCGATCCCAAAAGCTCCGAAAGCGCCTTGCCGCGCCATTCCAACGGGCGGCGCGACGACCTGATCCAGGCGCAGTACCTGCGCGCGATCCTGTCCTACTGGGACGCGCCGGGCCGCAACCCGGTGTCCGACATCTACGGCGGCCCGATGCTGGAGATGGACCATGCCCATGTCTGGGCCTGGGATGCGCGGCCCTGGCCGGCCTTTCCCAACGATGTGGCGCGCTGGTCCGATGGCGGCAACTGGCGCCTTGGTCACTGGATCAGCGGACGGATCGAAGCCGCACCGCTGGCCGATGTGGTGGCGGAGCTGTGCGAGGCGGCGGAGGTCATCGACTACGACGTCGACCGCCTGCATGGTCTGGTGCGCGGGCACCTGTCGGGCGAGACCGAAAGCGCCCGCGCGCGGCTTCAGGCACTGATGCTGGCCTACGGATTTCAGGCCGTGGAGCGGGAGGGGCGGCTGGTGTTCCTGCCCCTTCCCTCCGTGCCCGAGGCGGTGATCGAGGCGGATCTGACCGCGCTGGGCGATGCGGAGACCGGGGGCATTACCGCGATCCGTGCGGCCGAGGCCGAGATCGCGGGGCGGGTGCGGCTGAGCTACACCGCCGCAGAAACCGCCTACGAGGACCGCGTGGCCGAAGCCGTGTTTCCCGCCGACGGGTCCGACGTGGTCACGGCGAGCGACCTGCCGCTGGCGCTGACCGGGCCCGAGGGGCAGGCGGTGGCCGAGCGCTGGCTGGCCGAGGCGCGGGTCGCGCGCGACCAGCTGCGCTTTGCCCTGCCGCCCTCGCGCCGCGGCCTGGGCGCGGGGGCGATGGTGGCCCTGCGCGACGGATCGACATGGCGCATCGACCGTGTCGAGGATCGGGGCGCGCGCGCCATCGAGGCGGTGCGGGTCGAACCTTCGGTGGCGGAGCCGTCGGAGGCGGTGGAGGAGCTGGCGCCGGCCTCAAACTTCGTGGCACCGGTGCCGGTGGGCGCGGTGTTCCTCGACCTGCCGCTTCTGTCCGGCAACGAGGTGGCGCATGCGCCGCACCTGGCCGTGACGGCGACGCCCTGGCCGGGCACGGTCGCGGTCTACAGCGCGCCGGGGCCGGACGGGTTCACGCTCAACCGGTTGATGGAACGCCGCGCGGTGATCGGAACGCTGCTGACGCCGCTGGCCGGCGCGCGCGCGGGCCTGTGGGATCGCGGCGGGCCGATGCGGGTGCGGCTGGCTGCCGGCCAGCTGTCGGGGGCCGAGATGGAGGCGGTGCTGAACGGGGCCAACCTTGCCGCCATCGGGTCGGGCGACGACGGCGAGTGGGAGGTGATCCAGTTCGCGGGCGCCACTCTGGTTGGTGCGGCCACCTGGGACATCACGATGCGTCTGCGGGGTCAGCAGGGCAGCGACGGGATCATGCCCGAGGTCTGGCCCGAGGGCAGCCTGTTCGTGGTTCTCGATGGTGCGCCGGGGCAGGTCGAACTGGCCGCAGCCGCCCGTGGCCTGGCCCGGCACTACCGGATCGGGCCCGCCCGCCGCAGTGTCGGGGACCCGAGCTATGTCGAGAAGGTCCTCGCGTTCCAGGGTGTCGGCTTGCGCCCCTATGCCCCCGCCCACCTGCGGGCGCGGGCAACGGGCGGCGATCTGGCCCTGTCGTGGGTGCGACGCACGCGCCTTGACGGCGACAGCTGGGAAGGGATCGAAGTGCCGCTGGGCGAGACCTCGGAAAGCTACCTGCTGCGCGTGACCGACGCCACGGGCCTGCGCCGCGAGGCGGTGCTGGCCACGCCGTCCTTCACCTACACCGGGGCGATGCGGGCCAGCGATGGCACCCTTGCGCCCTTCACCATCGAGGTTGCCCAACTGTCCGACCGGTTCGGGCCGGGGCCGTTTGCAAGGATCACCCGCCATGACTGACACACCGCGCATGTCGCTTCCGCTGCTGGCACCGGCGCAGGCGCAAAAGCATGTCACCGTGAACGAGGCGCTGGCCCGGATCGACGCGCTGACCCATCTGACGCTGGTATCGGTCGGCCAGACGATCCCGCCCGCCGCGGTGGTGGAGGGCGACGTCTACGCCGTGCCGCCCGGCGGCGTGAACGCCTGGGCGGGGCAGGACGGCACGCTTGCCATCGCGGTGAACGGCGGCTGGGTCTTCGTGCCGCCGCGCCGGGGGTGGCGGGGTTTCGTGCTGGATCAAGGCCTGCCTGCCATCTGGGACGGGGCCGACTGGCGGCGCGGGGCGGTCACGCTGAGCCCGTCGAACGCGGTGATGTCCTTGACATCCCACGAGGTCGACGTGGCGATCACCGCCGGCGCCTCGGTCGTCACGCCGCTGGTCATCCCGGCCCGCGCACTGCTGTTCGGCGTCACCGGGCGGGTCACGGATGCCATCACCGGCAGCGCCACGACCTGGGATCTGGGCGTTGCGGGCGACACCGGGCGCTTCGGCACCGGGCTTGGCACCGGTGTCAATTCCTGGGTCAACGGGCCTGCCGCGCCCACCGTCTACTGGGTGCCGACCGCGCTCGAGATCACCGCGCAAGGCGGCGTCTTTGCGGGCGGCGCCGTCCGCCTCGTCCTTCATCTCGCCGAGTTGGGCCTGCCCGATCCGGTCTGAGGTTTCGGTTGCCGCGCCCTTCCGTCATGGACCAGTCACCCTATCTGCGGTAGACATGTCGCTGACAGGATCGGAGGCTTCAGCCATGGCGAAAGTGCAACGGAAATTTGCCGGGGTCGATCCGGTCTGGCAGCGCGTGTTCGACGAGGCGCAACAGGCGGTCATCGACGAACCGCTGCTGGGCGGGCTGATCCACGGCTGCATCCTGCATCACGATTCGCTGGAAAAGGCGCTTGCCTACCGGATGGCGCAGAAACTGGCCTCGGGAGAGATGTCCGAGCAACTCTTGCGCGAGATTGCCGACGATGCCTATGGCGCGGATGCCGAGCTTGGCGCCGCCGCGCGCGCCGACATCATGGCGGTGTTCGACCGCGACCCGGCCTGCCACCGCTACATCCAGCCGCTCCTGTTCTTCAAGGGCTTCCAGGCCGTGCAGGCCTATCGCGTCGGGCACTGGCTGTGGCGCGAGGGGCGGCCCGACCTGGCTTATTTCGTGCAGATGCGCGTGTCCGAGGTGTTCGGCGTCGACATCCACCCGGCTGCCAGGATCGGCAAGGGCATCATGATCGACCACGCCCATTCCATCGTGGTGGGCGAGACCGCCGTGGTGGGCGACAACGTGTCGATGCTGCATTCCGTGACCCTCGGCGGCACCGGCAAGGAAACCGAGGATCGCCACCCCAAGATCGGCAATGGCGTGCTGATCGGGGCCGGGGCGAAGGTGCTGGGCAACATCCGCATCGGCAACTGCTCGCGCATCGCCGCCGGGTCGGTGGTGCTGGAGGAGGTGCCGCCGTGCAAGACCGTTGCCGGCGTTCCCGCCCGGATCGTGGGCGAGGCCGGCTGCGACCAGCCCTCGATGCGCATGGACCACCTGCTGCCCAGCGCGGGGTCGTCTTCAGGCATCGCCTGACCATTGCATTCTATCTCATTGAAAAGCCCCGCATCCGATCGGATGCGGGGCTTTCTTGAGTCCGGGGCCGAGGCTCAGCTCGACCGCGACTGCCGCTTGCGCTCGTGCGGGTCGAGGAAGCGCTTGCGCATGCGGATCGCGTTCGGCGTCACCTCCACCAGCTCGTCGTCGTCGATATAGGCGATGGCCTGTTCCAGCGTCAGGGTGATGGGCGTCGTCAGGCGCACCGCCTCGTCGGTGCCGCTGGCGCGCACGTTGGTCAGCTTCTTGCCCTTCAGCGGGTTCACTTCCAGATCGTTCTCGCGGCTATGCTCGCCGATGATCATGCCGGTGTAGATCGGCTCCTGCGCGCCGATGAACATGCGGCCGCGATCCTCGAGGTTCCACAGCGCGTAGGCCACGGAAACGCCGTTCTCCATCGAGATCAGCACGCCCGCGCGTCGCCCTTCGATCGGGCCCTTGAAGGGCTCCCAGGCGTGGAACACGCGGTTCAGCACGCCGGTGCCGCGGGTGTCGGTCAGGAACTCGCCGTGGTAGCCGATCAGCCCGCGCGACGGGATCAGCGCGATGATCCGGGTCTTGCCCGCGCCGGCCGGCTTCATCTCCTTCAGCTCGCCCTTGCGCGGCCCGGTCACCTTCTCGATTACGGCGCCGGTGTATTCGTCGTCCACGTCGATGGTGACTTCCTCGATCGGCTCGTGGCGCACGCCGTCGATCTCGCGATACAGAACCTGCGGCCGCGAGATCGACAGCTCGAACCCCTCGCGGCGCATGTTCTCGATCAGCACGCCCATCTGCAATTCGCCGCGGCCCGCGACTTCGAAGGCCTCGCCGCCGGGGGTGTCGCTGACCTTGATGGCGACGTTGCTTTCCGCCTCCTTCATCAGGCGCTCGCGGATTACGCGGGATTGCACCTTCTTGCCGTCACGGCCCGCCAGCGGGCTATCGTTGATCCCGAAGGTGACTGTGATGGTCGGCGGGTCGATCGGTTGGGCATACAGCGGCTCGTCCACCGCTAGCGCGCAGATCGTGTCGGCCACGGTCGATTTGGTCATCCCCGCAAGGCTGACGATGTCGCCCGCCAGCGCCTCGTCGATGTCCTGCTGGCCCAGGCCGCGGAACGCCTGGATGCGGGTGACGCGGAACTGTTCCACCTTCTCGCCCAGCCGGCTCAGCGTCTGCACGGTCTGCCCGACCTTCAGGCGCCCGGCCTCCACCCGGCCGGTCAGCAACCGGCCCACGAAGGGGTCGGCGCCCAGCGTCGTGGCGAGCATGCGGAAATCGTCGTTCTGATGCGCGATCTGCCTGGGCTTCGGCACATGGCGCACGATCAGGTTGAACAGCGCGCTCAGATCCTTGCGCGGCCCGTCGAGCTGGTGATCGGCCCAGCCGGACCGGCCCGAGGCGTACATGTGCGGAAAATCGAGCTGGTCCTCGTCGGCGTCGAGCGCGGCGAAAAGGTCGAAGACCTCGTTCAGCGCCCGGTCGGGCTCGGCATCGGGCTTGTCGACCTTGTTCAGCACCACGATGGGCCGGAGCCCCAGGGCCAGCGCCTTCGATGTCACGAATTTCGTCTGCGGCATCGGCCCTTCGGCGGCGTCGACCAGCAGCACCACACCATCGACCATCGAGAGAATCCGCTCCACCTCGCCGCCGAAATCGGCGTGGCCGGGCGTGTCGACGATGTTGATCCGGGTGCCCTTCCACTCCACCGAGGTCGGCTTGGCGAAGATCGTGATGCCGCGCTCGCGTTCCAGGTCGTTGCTGTCCATCGCCCGTTCGGCGACGGCCTGGTTCTCGCGGAAGGCGCCGGATTGTTTCAACAGGTTGTCGACCAGCGTGGTCTTGCCGTGGTCGACGTGCGCGATGATCGCGATATTGCGGAGGTCCATGGAGGAAAGGGCCTTTGGGTCAAAAGGAGAGGGTTGGCCGAGCCGTTACAGGCTGGGGCCGGGTTTGGCTAGGGCGAAAGGGCGCGTGACGCTGCGGTGCGGCGTGGATGCCGGGCCGCGCCGGGGCCGGGTCAGGCCTTGCGGCGCAGCCGGATCACCACGTCGAGCTTGGCGATCTCATAGCCCTCGGGCACCTGCGGCAGACCGCGGATCTCCATCTCGCCGGTCGGGGCATCGGTCAGATGCCCGGTATCCTCGAAGTGGAAATGCGGGTGATCATCCATGCGGGTGTCGAAATAGCTGCGCGAACCGTCGACGGTCACTTCCTGCATCAGGCCCGCATCGCAGAACGCCTTGAGCGTGTTGTAGACAGTGGCCAGCGACACCCGGTCGCCCGACGACAGCACGGCATCGTGCAGCCCCTCGGCGGTGACATGCCGGTTCTGCCCGTCGCCCACCAGAAGCGAGGCAAGCGCCAGCCGCTGCCGCGTCGGCCGCAGATCGGCAGAGGCGAGCCAGCTTTTGCTGCGTTCCAGCGTTTCGGGGGTCATGGGGTCTTACATCCTGCGAGTTCTTACAGTCATATAAAGGTCTTTGGCGCTGCGTTTCAATCGCAAAGCGCGCAAAGGCCCGTGCCCTTGCGCCGTGCTCGGGGCGGATGCTAGACGGGCGCAACAAAATTTCCGGCCCGGAAACACAACCCGCGGGGAGGCGGCCATGGCAGAGTATCCGACATCCTTCGACAAGGAGGCGCTGCTGGCCTGCGCCCGCGGCGAGCTGTTCGGCCCCGGCAACGCGCAGCTGCCCGAGCCGCCGATGCTGATGATGGACCGGATCACCGACATCTCGGAAGATCGTGGCGAACATGGCAAGGGCCATGTGGTGGCCGAGTTCGACATCACCCCCGACCTGTGGTTCTTCGACTGCCACTTTCCCGGCAATCCGATCATGCCCGGCTGCCTCGGCCTCGACGGGCTCTGGCAGCTTACCGGCTTCAACCTCGGCTGGCGCGGCTGGACGGGCCGGGGCTACGCGCTGGGCGTGGGCGAGGTGAAGCTGACCGGCATGGTCCGCCCCGACCGCAAGATGCTGACCTACCACGTCGATTTCACCAAGGCCGTGCAGAGCCGCCGCCTGACCATGGGCGTCGCCGACGGCCGCGTCGAGGCGGATGGCGAGGTGATCTATCTGGTCCGCGACATGAAGGTCGCGCTGAGCGAGAGCTAGGCCGCGCGCGATCCTGACCGTCGACCGCGGTTTCCTGCCTATCGTCTTGCACGCCCACCGCGGCCTGGCCTAAACAGGAGCCGCGTTGCCAAGGGAGGCCACATGCGCCGCGTCGTCATCACCGGGCTGGGCATCGTCTCGCCCATCGGAAACTCCGCCGCCGAGGTGGAGGCGTCGCTCCGCGCGGGCCGTTCCGGCATCGAAACCCATCCCGACATGGTCGAGCACGGCTTTCGCAGCCAGATCGCCGGCACCCTCAAGATCGACCCGGCCGAGCATGTGGACAAGCGCAGCTTGCGCTTCATGGGCCCCGGCGCCGCCTATGCCCACATCGCCATGGGCCAGGCCATCGCGCAGGCCGGTCTGACCGAGGCCGAGATCTCCAACGAGCGCACCGGCCTCATCGCCGGCTCGGGCGGCCCCTCCACCTCCGCCATGTTCGCCGCCCACCAGTCGGTTCTCTCCACCGGCGCCACCAAGCGCATCGGCCCCTTCGCCGTGCCCAAGTGCATGTCCTCCACGATCAGTGCGAACCTTGCGACCGCCTACAAGATCAAGGGGATCAACTACTCGATCACCTCCGCCTGCTCGACCTCGCTGCATTGCATCGGCGCGGCCTCCGAACAGATCATGCTGGGCAAGCAGGACATTATGTTCGCCGGCGGCGCCGAGGAGCTTGACTGGACGTTGTCGTGCCTCTTCGACGCGATGGGCGCGATGTCCTCGAAATACAACGGCACGCCGGAAAAGGCCTCGCGCGCCTTCGACGCGGGCCGCGACGGTTTCGTCATCGCCGGCGGCGGCGGCATGGTGGTGCTGGAATCGCTCGATCACGCGCAGGCCCGCGGCGCCAACATCCTGGCCGAGGTCACCGGCTTCGCCGCCACCTCCGACGGCCACGACATGGTCGCGCCATCGGGCGAGGGCGGCGAGCGCGCCATGCGCCTCGCCCTCCAGACGCTCCCCGAAGGCCGCAGCATCAGCTACATCAACGCCCATGGCACCTCGACCCCCGTCGGCGATGTCGGCGAGGTGGAGGCTGTGCGCCGCGTCTTCGGGCAGGGCAGCACGCCGCCGATCTCCTCCACCAAGTCGATGACCGGCCACGCCCAGGGCGCCGCCGGCGCGCTCGAGGCGATCTTTTGCCTCCTGATGCTCAAGGGCGACTTCATCGCCCCCTCGATCAATGTCGAAACCCTCGACCCGGCGCTTTCCCCCGACGAGATCGCGACGAGCCTGCGCGAGGGGGCCGGCCTCGACACGGTGATGACGAATTCCTTTGGTTTCGGCGGAACGAACGGCTCCATGCTGCTCAGCCGGTTTGACGGGTAGCACGCAGATGGCAGAGCTGATGACGGGCAAGCGCGGCTTGGTGATGGGCGTCGCGAACGACCGCTCGATCGCCTGGGGCATCGCGAAGGCGCTGCACGCCGAGGGGGCGAAGCTGGCCTTCAGCTACCAGGGCGAGGCCTTCGGCAAGCGGGTGGAGCCGCTCGCGGCCTCCGTCGGCTCCGACCTGCTGGTGGATGTCGACGTGACCAACGACGCCTCGATGGACGCGTGTTTCGCCACCCTCAAGGACCGCTGGGGGACGCTCGATTTCGTCGTCCACGCCATCGCCTATTCCGACAAGAATGAACTCACCGGCCGCTTCATCAACACCTCGCGCGAGAACTTCCGCAACTCGCTGACCATCTCCTGCTATTCCTTCATCGACGTGGCCAAACGCGCCTCCGAGCTGATGCCCGAGGGCGGCAGCCTCATCACCCTGACCTACCAGGGCTCGAACCGCGTCACGCCCTTCTACAACGTCATGGGCGTGGCCAAGGCGGCGCTCGAATCCTCCGTGCGCTACCTCGCAAACGACCTCGGCCCGCAGAAGATTCGCGTCAACGCGATCTCGCCCGGTCCGATGAAGACGCTGGCGGGCGCGGCCATCGGCGGCGCGCGCCGCACCTTCAAGACCACCGAGACGAACGCGCCCCTGCGCGCGAACGCCACGCTGGAGGCGGTGGGCGGCACGGCCGTCTATCTTGCGTCCGACTACGGCGCCTGCACCACCGGCGAGATCGTCATGGTCGATGGCGGCTTCCATGTGCTGAGCATGCCGCAGCCGGAGAATTTGTGACACGCGGGCGGGGAGCAGGGCCGAGGGCGATGCCGGTGACGTGTCGATGACCCAGCGGCTCAACGACCAGCCCAACATCGTCTACCTCCTGCGCGAGTTGGAGACGCTCTACCGCCACGGATCGGCCGGCGGCAGCACCGAGATTCGCGGTCACCGCAGGCGCGTGCGGGATGAGCTGTCGCGCATCTTCGCCGCCAATCCCCCCATCAGCCCGCGGGCTCCTGCCAACAAGCCGGTCACGGCGCATCTGTCGCGCGCGCTCGATGTCGGGGAACGAGGGTTCATGCAGGGCATGGCCCGCGCCCTGCGCGAGATCCGCGATACCCTGACCTGGGAATTTGGCTACGACCGCGTGCCACCGGCGCTGGCGCAGAAATACGCCTATTGCGAGATCCTCGGTCCGCGCGGGCCCGTGGCGTGGGACCGCCTGATCCTCGGCTTCGTCCTCTTCGCTCCCAGGACCACCTATCCCCAGCACAGCCACGCGCAGATCGAGGAAAGCTACATCTCCGTCGCCGGTGCCTGGTCCGAGAACAATGCCGCCGTCTACGCGCCGGGATCGCTGATCCTGAACCGTCCCGGCGATGAACACCGCATCACGACGGGCGAGAGGGAGCCGTGCCTGTTGGCCTACGCCTGGGTCGGACCGGCGGCGCAACTGGGCGATCCGGGCATGAAATTCACCGGCCGGCGCCGGCTTCCCGCGCAGCCGCCCGACGGGGCAGATCCTGACAAATCGTGAACTTGCCTGTGCAAGCCCTTGTTTTCATGTGACCGGCCCCCTGTCCCACGCGTGGGACACCCTTGGCGCGCCGCGCGTCGGGCCGGTCGCGGGGCATCGGTCACAAAGGCCCCCGCCGCCGGCCCATCCCGGCGCGGCGGCGGCGGCCTCGATCCTTCGCGGCCTCAGTCGACCTTCACCAGTTCCACGGCGAAGGTCAGGTCCTGACCTGCCAGCGGATGGTTGGCGTCGAGTGTCACATGCGCGTCGGTCACCTCGGCCACCGTCACCGGCATCGCCTGCCCGTCGGGGGTCTGCACCTGCAGCTGCGTGCCGAGGTCGAGCGGGATGTGATCGGGCACCGCGTCGCGCGGCACCTGCTGCAACGCCTCGTCGCGGCGCGGGCCATAGGCCTGCTCGGCCGGGATGGTGACGGTCTTTTCCTCGCCCTCGGCCATGCCGTCGAGCGCGGCCTCGAGGCCGGGAATGATCTGGCCCGCGCCCATCTCGAAGGTCAGCGGATCGCGCCCCTGCGAGCTGTCGAAGGTGGTGCCATCGGCGAGCGTGCCGGTGTAGTGAATCGAGACGGTTGTTCCGGGCATTGCCTGGGTCATGGGATATCCTTGATGGGGGAAGGTGGGTTCTGCGGCATGGTCTGATCGGCCGCGGCTCTCGTGCAATATAGGCGCCAAGCCGCAAAGATGGAACCGCTCAGTGACGAATTGTCGTTTCGGCCCCGCCGTGCAAGGGTGCGCAAGGCCGCGAAGGGACCGCCATGGACAAGATCACGACCTGCATTTTCGACGCCTACGGCACGCTGTTCGACGTGACCGCCGCCGCGCGTGCGCTGGCCGGCGAGCCGGGGCAGGCGGGGTTCGCTGCCGTCTGGACTCAGGTGGCCGAAGACTGGCGCAGCAAGCAGCTGCAATATTCCTGGCAGCGCGCGATCACCGGCGATTACTGCGATTTCTGGCAGGTCACGCAAGACGGGCTCGACTGGGCACTGGAGCGCGCCGGGCTCGACGCGCCGGAGCTGCGCGAAGCGCTGCTGGGCCTCTACTGGCGGCTGGCCGCCTACCCGGAGGTGCCGCAGGTGCTGGCCGCCCTCCAGCGTGCGGGCATAGCGCGCGCGATCTTGTCGAACGGCAGCCCCGAGATGCTCGCGGGCGCCGTCACCTCCGCCGGGATCGGCGACATGCTCGACGATGTGCTGAGTGTCGCCGCGGTCGGCACCTTCAAGCCCGACGCCCGCGTCTACGACCTCGTCGGTGCGCGCTTCGGCTGCAGGCCGGGGCAGGTGCTCTTCGTCTCGGCCAATGGCTGGGATGCCGCCGCCGCCGCCGGCTACGGCTTCCAGACGCTGTGGATCAACCGCGCCGGCGCCCCCGTCGACCGCCTGCCGGGCCGGCCGGCCAATGTGGCGGGCGATCTGGGCGCGGTCGCCAACATCCTGGGGATCTGATGCAGTTCGTCACCGCCGCCGACGGGCTGAAGCTCGCCTATGACGTGACGGGCGCGGGCCCGCCGCTCCTGTGCCTGCCGGGCCTGACCCGCAACATGGAGGATTTCGAGCCGGTGGTGGCGGCCTTCGCCCACCGCGCGCAGGTCATCCGAATGGATTTCCGCGGCCGCGGCGCGTCCGACCACGGCGACCCCGCCACCTACCAGGTGCCGGTGGAGGCCGCCGATGTGGTGACACTGCTCGATCACCTCGGGCTGGCGCGGGTCACCATCCTCGGCACCTCGCGCGGCGGGCTGGTGGCGCTGGTGCGTGTGGAGGAGGAAGACGGGCGTGAAGGCAAAGAGTGCAGCTGCCCGGGGGAGGGGTATCTCTCTA
>Ga0076930_100417_pt1 | contig 43201 bp, 36 predicted proteins | sample HotLakConsoUCCRE_FD_71149 | JGI IMG/M metagenome (GOLD analysis project Ga0076930, IMG submission 71149) | Hypersaline microbial mat communities from Hot Lake, Washington, USA - Hot Lake Consortium UCC-RE (version 3) (version 3) ...
GAGCCCGCCCAGCTCCACCGTCTCGGCGCTGCCATGTTCCGCCAGATGAAACGCCAGCGCAGAGCCGAAGACCTGCGCCAACACCAGCGCCTCGGCGGTCAGCAGTTCGGAGAACGCGCCCCGCTTCTCACTGGGCAACCGCCCCTCCAGATTGGCCCGCTTCAGCTCCGACAACCCCGACCGCGCGCCGTATTCCTCGCCCATGGCCAGCGCGATGGCGAGCGACCGCCGCAGCACGTTCAGCACCGTCGCCGCCAGCGGAGAGATCAGCCCGTCCTCGCCCAGCGCCTCGATCCGCTCCCGCAGGTGCACGCCGTCGGGCCGCGCCGTGCGCCGCGCCGCCAGCCCCGGCGTCGTGGACCGGAACGCCCGCCGCGTGCCCACGCCCGCGGAGCGCTCCGCCTGAGCCTCCCGCGCCGCCGCCACACGCGGCGCATGGTCGAGCCCCTCCAGCATCGCGAGCGCCGCCCCATACTGCGCGCGGATCGCCTCCTCGCCCAGTTCCATCGCATCCCCGGTCCGGCTCATGGCCTATCCCCTCACCTGTAGCTCAGCACGCGCCCGCCGGCGCCCACGACGAACTTTCGCACATCGGCAAAGCCCGGCGGATTCAGCTCCGCCAGCGCCTGATAGGGCCGCTGCGGCAGGATGATCGCCCGCTCGGTGCGCGTGGCACCTGTCTCCGCCCCCCGCCCGGCAAAGGGATCGAGCGCGAAGACCTGCCGCTCCACCGTGCCGAACCAGCCCTTCGGCACCGCCTCGGCCCGGTCCGCGACAAGCTCCTCCTCGGTCCAGACAAGCGCCCAGTCCTCCCCCGGAGGCGATTTCGCGGCTTCGAGGATGCGGCTCAGCGGCCCCTCCTGGACCGTGAAGCTCGAAGAATACATCGGGCCGACGTGGAACCGCCGCAGCCGCCGCGGGTGCAGGTCGCCGAAATCCTCGTCGAAGCCGCGCGCGATTGTCAGGAGCTTCAGCCCTGCCACTGCCTGCGCCATCAGGTGGCTCTGCACCACGGGCCAGCGCCGCTCGTCCTTGGGCAGGCCGGTGCGGCCCGTGTCCTCCAGCTCCATCAGGTAGATCTGCGGCAGGTTCACCTGGCTGTCGTAGACCGCCCAATGCACCAGAAAGCGCCGCCGCGCACCTTCGGTGCCCTGCCAGATCACCTGCGGATCGTTGCGCGCCCAGAACAGCCCGCCCCGCGCCAGCTCCTCGTAATAAAGCCGCTGGCTCAGGGCGAATTGCAGCTTCGTCGGGATCTCCAGATCGCCGACGATGGCCCGCACCATGTCGTCCTTCAGCTTCTCCACCCCGGGCAGACCGGCCAGATGCCGACCCGCCTGCGCCGCGTCGTTGGCCATGGTCATGAGCTCGTGGAACACCGGAAAGCCCGACTCGCGCCGGTCGAAGGTCAGGTTCCCCGCATGGGCGGCACGGCCCGAGAACAGGTACTTGTGCCCCAGCGCCCGAAAGGTCAGCGACAGCCCGACGAGATAGCGCGCCAGCACCTCCACCTCGGGCCGCGTCAGCCGGCCCTCGGCCTCCATCTGCGCCGCGACCCGGCCCAGATGGCCGGTGATCGCGGCGAACTTGTCAATGTAGCGCCGCGTGACGCGCGTGTCCTGCAGCGAAAAATGATCGAGCCCGCTGTCGGTCATCTCTTGCCAAGACCCCGACGGACGAGGGCCCGGATGACTGCGGCCAACGACAGGGCGACCGCGGCCGCGCCCCACAGATGATGCCGCCGGTCGCCGGCCAGGTGGGCGGCGAAGGCGCGGGAATAGGCCGCCGTCAGCGCGGCCTTGAGCGGCAGTGTGCGTCCTGTCGGCACGCCGCGTCTCAGGCCCCGTACCGGTTGCTGTCATGCTTCTCGACGATCTTCTGGAACCGCCGCACGAAGCGTTCGTCGGCCTTCGCCTTCTGCTCCAGCACCTCGCGGGCAAAGACCATGTGATCCTCATGGGCCTCCAGCATGTCCGCCATCCGCGCATTGGTGGCCGACCCGATGGCCGCCATCGCCGATTGCGCCTCCTGGTCGGTCTTGACCCCGATCTCGTTGATCCGGTGCGCCACGTCCTGCTGCTGCGCCGTCTTCAGCGACTTCGTCAGCGCGTCGTACAGCACCACCCGCTGCTTTGTGTCGGTCTTCAGCTTGTTGATCAGCACCATCTGCGTCGCCGCCTGGTTCTGCAGGCTGTCGATCCAGGTCTTGCCCTTCTCGATGTAGCGCTCCAGCGTCTGCGACCGGGCAAGGTTCACCTGCTCGTCGCGCACCAGCGCGTTGTAGCGGGTGTTGATCTCGGCGAGCTCGGTCTCCAGCTTCGTGCGCTCGCCCGCGTCCTGCTCCACCGCGATCCGGTTCTCCAGCGTGATGATCTCGGGGTCCATCTTCTGAATCGTGTCGCGCACGGTCTCCAGCTCGGCCACCACCGCCTCGCGCTCTTCCAGCGTGGTCTGCAGGTTGCCCTCCACCTTGTCCTTCTGCTCGGTCAGCACGCCCAGCTGGCCCTCCAGCAGCGCGGTGATCGTGTCGGACTTGGCGATCAGATCCTGCAGCTTGTCGTCGATGGAGGCGGTGCGGATGCGCTCCTGCCGCATCTGCTCGGCCTTGCCCCGGGCAAAGACGCCGACGACGCTCTCCCAGCCGGTCTTGGAGCGCATCTCGTCGAAATCCTTGGAAAAGCCCGCCGTCACGTCGTCGAGCCCCATGATCAGCTCGGCGATATTGGCGTTCATCGCTTCGGTATGGGCATGGACATCCTCGAGCGTGGCGTTCTCGATGTCCACGGCGATGTCCTCGCCCTGCGCCATCTTCTGCCGCGCGATCTCGATGCGGCTGGTGAGCTCGGCGATCTTCGATTGCGCCTCGGCCACCTGGCCCTGGCTCTCGCGGATCTGGCTGTCGAAATCGGTCATTGGCCCCTCATGGAGAAATGCGCTGCCGCAAATGCGTCCCGGCGTCACACTACCGAGCCTCTGTGGTCGGGATCAACGTAAACCCGCCCTCAAGACAAAGAAGGCCGCGCCCCGGGGGTGCGGCCTTCCCTGTCCGTCCCCGGCGCGGGGATCAGTTCAGCTCGAAGAACCAGAACAGCGTCTCGCCGGAATGGTCGTCCACCCCGTCGTTGTCGGTCGACACCCAGACCGTGCCGTCCTCGAAGATCGCCAGACCCTCGACCTTGTCCTGGGCATAGCCGCTGGTCTGCAGAAGGTCCGGCAGCACGTCGCGGACGACCTCCTTCGTCACCACCGGATACTCACCGCCCAGCGGCGCGGGCTGAAGCTCGGCCACCGGCACTCGGGTGATGTGCTTGACGCGCGCGGCCTCGCCGATCTGGTTGTCGCGCTCGATCAGATAGACATGATCGCCATGCAGCGTGATCTCCGACAGGCCGATCCAACCGGTCTCGGGCGTCTCGAGCGGATAGACCACCGCGCCCCACTCCTCGGTCTCGAGGTTGAAGGAGATGAGCTTCGTCGTGTTCTCCGCATCGTCCGACCAGGGCCGCTGCTGCGCGCCCCAAAGCACACCGTCGATCAGCGCCACGCCCTCGAAGCCCGAATTGGTCTGAACCGCTTCCAGCTCCTCCGGCACGCGGATCTCGCGCACGATTTCGCCCGCGGGCGTGACATGGTAGAAAGCGTTGTAGCGCTCGTTCTCGAGGTTCCCCTCGGTGGCCACCCAGAAGTTGCCTTCGCCGTCGAGCGCGATGCCCTCCATGTCCATGTTCACGTCGCCGAACTGGATGGCCACTGCATCGGTGATCCGCGCAGGCGTCTGCGTGGCGTCGATCGTGTAGATCGTCGGGCTGCCCACGTAGAAGCTGTCGTTGACGGCGTAGACCGTGCCGGGCTCGCCCGCCACCATGCCGGAGATCGCGCCCCAGCCGATCAGCTCCTCCGCTCCGGCGGAGGTCAGCATCGGATAGGACGGCTCGGCCTCGCCATATTCGAAGATCATGACATGGGCGCCGACGCCGCCATCGGGCCGCAGGTCGGCCTCGTTGGCGACGACGAGCAGGTTGCGCTCGGGGATGGCCACGGCCCCTTCCGGCGCGATGCCCGACGGCAGGAGCTGCGCCAGCTCAGGCGCCGCGGGATCGGTCAGGTCGTAGACCCCCACGACGGACCCGCGCTCGCTGAGCAGGAACAGCATCGGGGTGCCGCCGATGGTGGCGAACTCCATCCCTTCGGGCTCCGCGCCCTTGTTCTCGGACCGGTCCTCCGGGTAGTGGCCGATCTCGACCAGCGCATGCTCGAAGCTGGCGCCGGACTCGTGGACCACGGTCCCGTCCTTGCGGAACACGGTGAACCCGCGCGAGCCGCCGTCCATGTCGCCCTCGTTGGCAGTGACGAAATGGTCGTTGTCGATCCACTGTATGCCATCGGGTTCGCGCACCACGCCCGACAGGCTCTCGGTGAAGGACAGCGCGTCATCCTCGGTGGCGTCCACGCCCTCGAGGTCCACTGAACCGGCCGAGAAATGCGACACCACCGTGCCATCGGCGGCCACCACGGCGATGTGGTTGTTCTCCTGCATCGTCACGACGATCTCGCCCGCGGCGCTGACATCGACGAACTCGGGCTCCGGGTCCTCGGGGGCAACCTCGGCGAGGCCGGTCAGGTCGGCGCGCACCTGTGCGTCGCACTGCATCATGCCGTCGGCGTCGAGCGGGATGATCGACAGGTGCCCGGCGGGCATCTGCGGCACCCGGCCGTCGCCCGCATCCTCGTCCCGCTCGTTCTCGACGGCAACGACGACGAAGGACCCGTCGGGCGCCACGGCGGTCGAATCGGGCTGCCCGCCCAGGTCGCAATCGGCGGCAAGCTCACCGGTGGCCACCACGTAATGCGCCAGATGCCCCGACGGCTCGGTATAGCTCTCGGAAGTGTTGATCCCGACAAAGACCGTGCCGCCCAGCGCGGAGACCGCGGTCGGCTCCCCGTCGAGGGCGATCTCGCCCATCGGCTGCGGGTTCGTGGGGTCGGTGATGTCGATCATCCCGATCACGCCCGCGGGGCTGTCGCTGTAGATCAGCGTCATGCCGTCGGCGGTGGCGGTGATGATCTCGGCCGAGGATTCCTCCGCCTCCGGCGAGTTCAGCGCGGTCGGCAAGCTCGCGACCCGGTCGAAGCTCTGGGCGAAGGCGGGCGCTGCAGCGGCGAAGGCGAGAATGCTCGCGGCGGTGATGCGGAACGACATGTGATCCCCCTTGTCTGGATTGTCTCCGACCGGGTCATCGCCTGTCCTCGTGACAGATGCATGACAGGAGCGGCAGGATGGGCGGCCTTCGCCCATCCTCGACCCTCGTCAGAGGATGTTGTGCCCCGGTCCGTAGGGAAAGCCCGTGATGTTCTCCGCGCCGGTCTCGCCGATCACGAGGATGTCGTGCTCGCGGTAGCCCCCCGCGCCCGGCTGGCCCTCGGGGATCGTCAGCATCGGCTCCATCGACACGACCATGCCGGGCTCCAGCACCGTGTCGATATCCTCGCGCAGCTCCAGCCCCGCCTCGCGCCCGTAGTAATGCGACAGGATGCCGAAGGAATGCCCGTAGCCGAAACTGCGGTACTGCAGGAGGTCGCGCTCCGCGAAGAAGGCGTTGAGCGCGTGGGTCACCTCCGAACACCGCGCTCCGGGAACCAGCAGCGACAGCCCCAGCTCATGGGCGCCCACATTGGCCTCCCACACCGCAAGGCTCGCAGCGTCGGGTTCCCCGAGGAACAGCGTCCGCTCCAGCGCGGTATAATAGCCCGAGATCATCGGAAAGGTGTTCAGCGACAGGATATCGCCCTGCCGCAGCGCCCGCGACGTGACCGGATTGTGCGCCCCGTCGGTGTTCGGCCCGGACTGGAACCAGACCCAGGTGTCGCGATATTCCGCAAAGGGAAAGCGCCGCGCGATCTCGAGTTCCATGGCGTCACGTCCGGCCATCGCCACGTCGATCTCCCGCGCGCCCTCCCGGATCGCGTCGCGGATCGCGTAACCGCCATGGTCCGCGACCTGCGCCCCCGCCCGGATCAGCGCGATCTCGGCGGGGGATTTCACCATCCGCTGCGCCATGACCAGGCCCGCGATATCGACCACCCGCGCGGGCGCCAGCCCCTGCTCCAGCTCCGCCATGCGCGCCAGCGTCAGGTGATCGCCCTCGTATCCCACGACGCGCCCGCGCCCCGCGACATGGGCCACCGCCTGCCAGAAATTGTCCCGCGCCCAGTCGGTATAGACGAGGTTCTCGCCATGGCACCGCCGCCAGGGCTGGCCCGCGTCGATGCCCGCGCTGATCGTGACGCTGGTGTCCTGCGTCACGACAAGGCCGTAGGTCCGACCGAAGCTGCAATAGAGAAAGCCCGAATAATAGGCGATGCACTGCATCGAGGTGAACAGCGCAACCTCGACGCCCGCCTCCTGCATCCGCCCGCGCAGACCCGAAAGCCGCGCGTCATATTCCTCCGCCGCAAAGGGCAGCGGCACCTTGGTGCCGTTCTCGAACGTGTAGTGACGGGGACGGTCCATAGGGAACCTCCTCAGCAAAAGAAGGTCCCGGCGTACAGGACGAAAGGAGGAAAGGCCCGCGCGACGCCATCGCGCGGCACCGTGACAGAAGCGCCAGCCGCGGCGCCGGTCAAGCCCCCTTCAGGGCGATGGCCCCGAAGGCCGAGATAGGGCATCCTTGCCGACATGCAGACCGGACCGAAGAACCTGTTGACGGACGTGGCGGGGCTCCTCGTGGGCAGTGCCGCCTGCCCCCGCCGCCGCTCCGGGGTCACGGTGGTGACGGCCGCACGGCCCTTCACCGCAGGCGTCCACGTCATGGGCGGCGCCCCCGGCACGCGGGAGACGGACCTGCTCGCCCCGGACAAGACCGTGGCGGAGGTCCACGCCCTCGTCCTCTCCGGAGGCTCCGCCTTCGGTCTTGCGGCGGCTCAGGGTGTGGCCGAGGCGCTGGCCGACCAAGGCAAGGGCTTCGAGGTCGCCGGCCACCGCGTCCCCATCGTCCCTGCCGCGATCCTCTTCGACCTTGCGAACGGCGGCGACACCACGGGTCCCCTGCCCTACCACCGCCTCGGCGCGGAGGCCCTCTCCGCCGCCGGGACCGATTTCGCCCTCGGCACGGCGGGCGCGGGCACGGGTGCGACCACCGCGACGCTCAAGGGCGGGCTCGGATCGGCGTCCCTCAAGGTCGGAGAGGCCACCGTCGCGGCCCTCGTGGCCGTCAACGCTCTGGGCTCGGCGACGGTGGGCGACGGGCCGCAGTTCTGGGCCGCCCCCTTCGAGATCGGCGCAGAGTTCGGCGGGCTCGGGGTCGCCACAGAGGCCCCCGACGGCTGGCCAGGGACAAAGCTCGACGGCGCCACGACGATCGCCGTGGTCGCCACCGACGCGCCCCTCGACAAGGCCGGCTGCACCCGCCTCGCCATCACTGCCCATGACGGCATGGCCCGCGCGCTGGTACCCTCCCATACCGCGATGGACGGAGACCTCGTCTTCGCCCTCACCACGGGCACCGGCCCTCAGGCGGACCTGATCCGCCTCGGCCATGGCGCGGCGCTCTGCCTGTCGCGCGCCATCGCCCGCGCAGTCTGGCTGGCGTCGCCCGAACCGGGCGACATCGTTCCGGCCTGGCGGGCCCGGTTCGGGTGATACGGGAGGGCGCGACGTGATGATCGTCTGATGACCCCGGCGGCCTTCCATCCGTCGGGCCCGCAGACGCGCAGTGTCGGGCCGCGGAGCAGCGATCCGACGCCGGAGCGGCAGCTCTTTATCTCTCCAGTTCCGCCCACCTCCAGAGCGGCGCGCGGCGTCACCGTATCGCCGGGCCGTGGGGGCGGCCCGACGATGCGCGGCGGCCTGTGGCCTTGAATCCGCGCAGGCCTGCCGCTCACGCCTTGAACGGGATGAGCTGCCCGACCCTGCTGAAGACGCTGTCGCGGCCTCGATCCCGGCGTCTGTGGCTTGATCTCGAAGGACGACCCTACCCCAGCACCGCCCGCAAGAGCGGCGATCCCGCACGCTCCAGCCCCTCGACCACATCGAAATGGTGCCGACCTTCTTCGACCGTCAGCTCGGCCCCCCAAACCTGCGCCAAAGCCCGCGCCTGCGCCACGAAGACCGGCCGCTCCGCCGCCCCGACCCAGACATGCACCGGCACCGCCGGGCGCGGCTGATGCACCGGGCTCTCCGCCCGCGCCTCGGCGTCGTCTATCCGCAGCCGGTCGTTCATCGACGTCAGCATCAGCGGCGCGAGATCCGCCACCGGCGAGATCGGCACGATCCCGGCAATCCTGCCCCGGCTGGCCAGCGCCACCCCCGCGTCCCCCATCCGCGCGACAAGATGCCCGCCCGCCGAATGCCCACAAAGGCGCACCGGCCCGGCCACGCCCGCCGCCGCCACATCCACCGCCGCCGCGATCTGCCGCGTGATCTGCCCGATCCGCACCTGCGGACACAACTCGTAGCCCGGCAGCGCCACCGCCCAGCCCTCCGCAAGCGCCCCCGCGGCCAGATGCGACCAGTCCCGCCGCCCGAACCGCAGCCAGTAGCCGCCATGCACGAAGACCATCAGCCCCTTCGCCACGCCCTCGGGCCGGAACAGGTCCACGGCCTGCCGCTCCCCCCCGCCATAGGCCAGCACCTCCGGCGGATGCGCGGCGCGAAACGCCTCCGCCTGCTCCGGCCAGCGCGAGACATAGCTCTCCGCGTGCGGGATATGGGCCGCATTCGCCCATGCATCGTCATATTGCGCCCGACCGGTCATTTCTCTCCCCCGTCGCTCCCTTACCGCCGCCCGCGCGGCCGTCGTCAAGCCCCGCCCTCAAATCCTTGCGCAGCTCCGCCAAGGATTGACCCCCGCAGCGCGTCCCACCAACCGTGATGCGCATGAACACGAGCGACGAGGACCTGGCCCTTGCGGCCGCGGGCGGCGACGGGCAGGCCTTCGCGGCGCTGCTGTCGCGCGTCTATGACCGCCTCTTCGCCCTGTCGTTCCGCCTCACCGGCAGCCGCGCCGAGGCCGAGGACCTGACCCAGGACATCTGCGCCACCCTGCCGGCGAAGCTCGGATCGTTCCGGGGTCAGTCGCGGCTGACCACATGGCTCTACCGCGTCGCCGTGAACGCCGCCCATGATCGAAGGCGCCGGCAGTCCACCTACATGAAGGCCACCGACGGCTGGGGTGACTGGGAGATCGCGCGCCATGAGGCCGGCCGCGAAGAGCGCGAACGCCTCGACTGGCTCGGCACCGCCATGAGCGCCCTGCCCGAGGAGCTGCGCGACACCGCGGCGCTCGTGCTCGACGACCTGAGCCACCGCGAGGCGGGGGAGATCCTCGGGATCTCCGAGGGCACGGTCAGCTGGCGCATGTCGGAGGTGAAAAAGCGCCTCCGCGCGCTGAAACACAGAGAGGAGGCGGAATGACCCGCCCGGAAGAGACAGACCAGCTCCGCGAGGCGCTGCGCGCCGCCACGCCCGCCCCCGACCCGGACGCCCGGGCCGCGGCCCTCGCCCGCGCACAGGCGCGTTTCGAGAAATTTCACGCCACACCCTCCCAAGGATCGGCCCCGGACCCGCGTCACAGACCTGCACCCGCCCGCAAGGGCCTTTTCGCAGGAGTACGTACCATGCTCACCGGCCTCACCACCCGCGGCGGCCTCGTCGCCACCACTGCCCTCGTCGCGGGCACGTTTCTCGTCCTCTCTCCGCAAGGGCGCGAGTTTCTGCGGCCCGGCCCGCTGACGATCTCCGAGACGCCCGAGACGCTCGGCGACACCAGCAGCACCCGACCCGAGGCCGCCCGCCGCGCCGACAGCGCCGACGCCGGGCAAGCCGACGCCGCCCCCGTCGCCAGCCCGCTTCCCCTTGCGGCAGAGGCGCCCCTCGCCGAAATCGCCCCCGCCCCGCAGGCCCGCATGGCCGCCCCCGCGCCACAGATGGCGCTCGAATCGGAGCCCATGGGCGGGCTCGCCTTCGACGCACCCGTGGCCTACCCTGTGCCGGACGCCGAGGCCTTCGCCAACGAGGATCCCTCCGGCCTCAAGATCACCGCGGAGGAGCCCGTTTCCACCTTCTCCATCGACGTCGACACCGCCTCCTGGGCCGTGATCCGCTCGTCCCTCTCGCGCGGCACCCTTCCCCCGCGCGAGGCCGTGCGCATCGAGGAGATGATCAACTACTTCCCCTACGACTACCCCGCCCCCGCCGCGGGAGAGGCGCCCTTTGCCCTCGATCTGGGCATGATCGAAACACCCTGGAACGAGGGCACGCGGCTCGTGCGCATCGGCCTGCAGGGCATCCTGCCCGCGCTCGAGGACCGTCCGCCCCTCAACCTCGTCTTCCTGATCGACACCTCCGGGTCCATGGAAAGCCCCGACAAGCTGCCGCTGCTGGTGCAGTCCTTCCGCCTGATGCTGTCGGAACTGCACCCGGAGGACGAGGTCGCCATCGTCACCTATGCAGGCTCCGCCGGCCGCGTGCTCGACCCCACCCCCGCCTCCGAACCCGAGACGATCCTCGCCGCCCTCGGGGACCTCACCGCCGGAGGCTCGACCAACGGCCAGAGCGGGCTCGACCAGGCCTATGCCACCGCCGCCTGGATGGCCGCCGAGGGCGAGGTCAGCCGCGTGATCCTCGCCACCGACGGCGATTTCAACGTCGGCCTCTCGGACCCCGAGGCGCTGGAGGACTTCATCGCCGAAGAGCGCGACAGCGGCACCTACCTCTCGGTGCTGGGCTTCGGGCGCGGCAATCTCGACGACGCCACGATGCAGGCGCTGGCCCAGACCGGCAACGGCACGGCGGCCTATATCGACACGCTTGCCGAGGCGCAGAAGGTGCTGGTGGACCAGCTCTCCGGCGCGCTCTTTTCCATCGCCGACGACGTCAAGGTGCAGGTCGAATGGAACCCCGCCGCCGTCGCCGAATACCGGCTCATCGGCTACGAGACCCGCGCGCTGCGGCGCGAGGATTTCAACAACGACGCCGTGGATGCGGGCGAACTGGGCGCAGGGCATTCCGTGACCGCCCTCTACGAGATCACGCCCGTGGGTTCCGCCGCCCGCCTGACCGATCCCCTGCGCTATGGCGAGACCGCCGAGACCGGCGCGGCGCCCACAGACGAGCTCGGCTTCCTGAGCCTGCGCTACAAGTCCCCCGGCGACGAGGCTTCCCGCCTGATCGAGACCCCCATCGCGATGGACCTTGCCGCCGATGCCGACACAAGCTTCGTCGCCGCCATCGCGGGCTTCGGCGAGCTACTGCGCGGCTCCGACTACCTCGGCGACTGGGGCTATGCCGAGGCCATCGACCTCGCCAACTCCGCGCGTGGCGAAGACCCCTTCGGCTACCGCACCGAGGCCGTCCGCCTCATGCGCCTCGCCCAGTCCCTCGCCCGCTAGGTCCGAACCCCCGTAGGGTGCGCGTTCATGCGCACCCTGCCACCCGCGCAACCCCGTAGGGTGCGCGTTCATGCGCACCGTCCACCCGCTCCGCCCCGCGCGAACCGCCCCGGTCAGCCCTTGCCGACCCCCTCGCAGGCCTCCGACCGGAAGAAATCCCGCAGCGTCCGCCCCGCTTCCTCGCGGAACCGCTCCCCCGGCACGGCCGAACGGATGCGGTCAAGCCGGAACATGCGGAAATCGTCGCGCAACTCGCACCAGGCCACGAGGGTCCAGACCTTGCCCCAGAAGAAGAGGCCCAGCGGCCGCACCGCCCGGCGCGAGGCCACGCCGCCCGCGTCGGCATAGTCGAGCTCCAGCCTCTCCCGCGCCTCCGTCGCCGCCTCGAGCGCGTCGATCAGCGCGCGGACCTGCGGCGACAGCTCCGGCGTACCGATGGCGTGGACAGGCACGCGCGTCACCCGGTCGCGGGCCGCCTCCGGCAGCACCGCCGCGATCTTCACCAGCGCCTCCTCGGCGCCCGCGGCCATCTCCGCCCCGCCCCAGGCCCGGATCAGCCGCGCGCCCGCGACCAGCGCGGTGATCTCGCCGGCCGTGAACATGAGTGGCGGCAGGTGGTGCCCGTCGCGCAGGACATAGCCCACGCCGGCCTCGCCCTCGATCGGCACGCCCGAGGCCATGAGATCGGCCACGTCCCGGTAGATCGTCCGGGGCGTGACCTCCATTCTCTCCGCCAGCATCCGCGCCGTCACCAGCCGCCCGCCCCGCAGGCACTGGACGATCCGGAACAGGCGGTCGGCGCGGCGCATGGGCCTCAGCCCGCCGGGGCCAGCGTCTCGAAGAGGCCGATGGAATTGCCGTCCGGGTCCGCGGCATACTGGAACCGCCCGTGGGGCGGCAGCGGGATCACCGGCCCCGCGACCGTGCCGCCGTGGGCCACGACGCGCGCCGCCGCGGCCTCCACCGTGTCCGGCACGAACAGATGCACCGTCGGCCCCACGCTGCCCGCCGGTCCCGCGGGCCTGCCCGGGTAGAGATGACCGCCGATGGTCCGCATCTCGTCGTTGAAGAAGGCCGTCGGGTTCGGCGGATCGTCGCGGATAGTCATCCTCCAGCCAAAGACCGCGCGATAGAAAACGCAGGCGCTTTCAAGATCCGTGACGGGGATTTCCGTCCAGCAGACGAGAGGCGCAGGCGCGGCACCTGCGTCGGCCATAGCATCGGGGGCGGTCTGGGTGTCGGAGGGTGTCATCGCTCGGGTCTCCTCTGGCTGATGCGGCCCCGTCCTCGCACAGCCCTGCTGACAGCATGGTGTCAGCAGTCTGTCCGCCCCGCTACAATTCCTTCGCCGGGATCACCGGAAAGAACCGGCCCGCAGACCGCAGACCGAACCAGTCTTCACCCTCATGAGGCTCCGTCACCCCCAGTTCCACCAGCCGGTAGAAGCTCTTGCGGTCGATCAGCGCCTCGAGATTGCGGCGGATGTTCACATAGGGTGCAGGCTCCCCCGTCTCCGCATCCCGCGCCACCCGGATCGGATGCTCCGCCCCCGCCAGCGCCGTGTCGCCCACGTTGGTGGTGAACAGGAGCCCCTCAGCGGTCTCCTCGAAATCCACCGCCACGAAGGGCGCGTCCTCCACCGTGATCCCGACCTTCTCGACGGGCGTGACAAGGAAATACCGCTCCCCGTCCTTGCGCAGGATCGACGCGAAGAGCCGCACCAGCCCGGGCCGCCCGATCGGGGTGCCCAGATAGAACCACGTCCCGTCCCGCGCGATGCGGATATCGAGGTCTCCGCAAAAAGGCGGATCCCACTTGTCCACAGGCGGCGGGCCTTTTTTCGCGGCAGCCCGCGCGGATTTCGCCAGGCTGTCGGCGGAAACGGTCACATCCATGTGTCGCCCTCCCTTTTTGCCATTGGGGCCGGTCGCCATATCTGTTGTCCTGAAGCCACCTAGGACGACCCTGAGGAGATTGCCATGACCGACGATGCTGCCCTGGTGGGCGAGATCGAGGCGCTGGGCGAAAAGCTGATCCTGGCCCGCGAAAGCATCGGCCGCCGCTTCATCGGGCAGGAGCGCGTCGTGGACCTTGCGCTCGCGACCCTCGTGTCGGGCGGGCATGGCATCCTGATCGGCCTGCCGGGCCTCGGCAAGACCCGCCTCGTGGGCACGCTCGCAAAGGTCATGGGGCTTGATACCAGCCGCATCCAGTTCACGCCCGACCTGATGCCCGCCGATATCCTGGGCTCCGAGGTGCTGGAGACCGACCCGGACGGCCGCCGCGCCTTCCGCTTCATCGAGGGGCCGGTCTTCTGCCAGCTTCTCATGGCCGACGAGATCAACCGCGCCAGCCCCCGCACCCAGTCCGCCCTGCTTCAGGCCATGCAGGAGCGCGAGGTGACCGTCGCCGGCGAGCACCGCCCCCTGGGCAAGCCGTTCCACGTTCTGGCCACCCAGAACCCGATCGAGCAGGAGGGGACCTATCCCCTCCCCGAGGCGCAGCTCGACCGCTTTCTCGTGCAGATCGACGTGGCCTACCCTGCGCGGCACACCGAGCGCGACATCCTGCTGGCCACCACCGGCGTCAGCGAGGCCGAGTCCGAACAGGTCTTCACCTCCGAGGAGCTTCTCGCCGCCCAGACCCTCCTGCGCCGGATGCCCGTCGGAGAGGCCGTGGTCGAGATGATCCTCGACCTCGTCCGCGCCTGCCGCCCGCAGGACGACACCGCCCCCGACATCGTGCGCAACTCCGTAAGCTGGGGCCCCGGCCCCCGCGCCGCGCAATCCCTGATGCTGGTGGCGCGCGCCGAGGCCCTGACCCACGGCCGCCTCTCGCCCTCGGCAGAGGATGTGCGCGCCATGGCCGGGCCTGTCCTGCAACACCGCATGGCGCTGTCCTTCGCCGCCCGCGCGCGGGGCGAGACGCTGACAGCGGTGATCGACCAGGTGGCCAACCGCGTCACCCGGGTCGAGGCCGCCGCGTGAGCCATCCCCACCTCCTCCGCGGGGCGGCCGAAGAGATCGCCGCCCCCTTTCCGCCGCTTCTGGCGGAGGCCGAACACCTTGCGACCACAGTGATTCTGGGCTCCCATGGGCGCAGGCGGGCGGGGCTGGGGGACGATTTCTGGCAATACCGGCAGGCCATGCCCTTTGACGAGGCGCGGATGATCGACTGGCGCCGCTCCGGCCGGTCCGATTCCACCTTCGTGCGCGAACGCGAATGGCAGATCGCGCAGTCGGTAATCCTCTGGGTCGATCTCGGCGCGTCGATGTCCTTCGGCTCCCTGAAGGGCGGCCCGACCAAGGCCTGGCGCGCCCGCGTTCTCGCCATGGCCGCCGCCGTCCTGATGATCCGCGCGGGCGAGCGCGTGGGCCTCACCGGCCTGCGGCTGCCGCCCCGCGGCGGCGAGACTCAGCTTCAGCGCATGGCCGCCCTCTTCTCCGAGGATCACGAGACCGACTATGGCACGCCCGAGACCGACGGCATGCTGCACCACAGCCGCGCGCTCTTCATCTCCGATTTCCTTGGCGACATCGCCCCCGCCGAGGCCGCCCTCACCGAGGCCGCCGACCGCGGCGTGCGCGGCGCGCTGCTGCAGGTGCTCGACCCGCAGGAGGAGGCCTTCCCCTTCGACGGACGCACCATCTTCGAAAGCATGTCGGGGGCGCTCCGCCACGAGACGCTGAAGGCCGGCGACCTGCGCCGCGCCTATCTCGACCGCCTCGCCGAACGAAAGGACCGCCTGTCCGCGCTGGCGCGCGATACCGGCTGGCAGTTCCACACCCACCATACCGGCGACAGCGCCGCGGGCGCGCTGCTTTGGCTGCACGGTGCGCTGGAACGGCGGGTCTGACGCGATGTGGACGCTGGGCCCCCTCGGTTTCACCGCGCCCTGGCTGCTGCTGGGCCTGATCGCCCTGCCGATCCTGTGGATCCTCCTGCGCGCCGTGCCCCCGGCGCCCGTGCGCCGCCGCTTTCCCGGCGTGGCCCTGCTGCTGGGCCTCACCGACGACGAAAGCCAGACCGACCGGACGCCCTGGTGGCTCCTTCTGCTGCGGATGCTCGCCGTGGCGCTGGTCATCGCGGGCTTCGCAGGTCCCGTCCTCAATCCCCAGGCGGAACGGACGGGCACGGGGCCGCTGCTGATCCTCACCGATGGCACCTGGGCCGACGCCCGCGACTGGGACCGCCGCACCGACCGCATCGCCGCAGCCCTCGACGAGGCGAGCCGCGGCGGCCGCACCGCCGCTCTCGTGGCCCTCACGGACCTGCCGCCCGAGGGCCTCACTTTTCAGGCCGCCGACGCCGTGGCACAGCGGCTGCCCGCGCTCTCTCCCGCCCCGTGGGAGCCCGACGCGGAGGCCGCTCTCGCATGGGCCGAAAGCCTCGAGGGCAGCTTCGACACGTTCTGGCTCTCCGACGGCCTCGCCCGCGAGGGCCGCGACAGCCTGCTGGCCACGCTCGAACAGCGCGGAACCGTCACTGTCTTCGAAAGCCCCCGCCCCGTCCTCGCCCTCGCCCCCGCCAGCTTCGAGGACGGCACCGTCACCGTGCCCGTCCTGCGCGCCCAGTCCGGGGCGGAGCAGACCGTCGCCATCGCCGCCATGGGCCTTGACCCCGCCGGCGCCGAACGCCGCCTTGCCACCGCCACCGCCGAGTTCGAATCCGGCGCCACTGCGACCGAGGTGCAACTCGTCCTGCCCCCCGAACTGCGCAACCGCGTCACCCGGTTCGAGATCGAGGGCCTGCGCTCCGCCGGTGCCGTGGCCCTCACCGACGATGCGCTGCAACGACGCGAGGTGGCGCTTATCGCAGGCCGCGAGGATCGCGAGGGGCTCGAACTGCTCGATCCGCTCCACTACCTCAACGAGGCTCTGGCCCCTACCGCCGACCTGATCGACGGCGACCTGACCGACGTGCTTCTCGCCAATCCGGACGTGATCGTCTTCGCCGATGTCGCCACCCTCGCGCCCGGTGAGGCCGAAAACGTGCAGGACTGGGTCGAGAACGGCGGGCTGCTGCTGCGCTTCGCCGGCCCCCGCCTCGCCGCATCCGATGTCAGCCGCGCCGAGGAGGACCCGCTCCTCCCCGTCCGCCTGCGCGCGGGGGGCCGCACCGTCGGCGGCGCCATGAGCTGGGGCGAACCCAAGGCACTGGCACCTTTCCCCGATGACAGCCCCTTCGCAGGGCTCTCCGTCCCCGAGGATGTGACGGTGAACGCCCAGGTCATGGCCCAGCCCGACCCCACGCTGTCCGACCGCGTCATCGCCCAGCTTGCCGACGGTACGCCCCTCGTGACCCGCAAGGACGTGGGCGAGGGGCAGGTCGTGCTGGTCCATGTCACCGCAAACGCCGAATGGTCCAGCCTGCCGCTGTCGGGCCTCTTCGTCGACATGCTCGAACGCCTCGCAGTCTCGACCCGCCCCGCGACGCCCGACGCCGCCGAGCTCGAGGGCACGGTCTGGCAGCCCGAGGAGGTGCTCACCGCCTTCGGCCGGGTGGAGGATGCGGGCGCCCTGTCCGGCGTGCCCGGCGAACGGCTGGCCCTCGGCACCCCCGGTCCCGACCTGCCCCCCGGGCTCTACGCCGGCGACGACCGCCGCATCGCGCTCAACGTGATTGCCCCCGACCGCACCCTCTCCGCCACCTCATGGCCCGCGCGCATTTCCGTGGAAGGACTGGACGTTACCCGGCAGACCGACCTAAAGGGCTGGCTTCTCGGCGCGGCGCTGCTGCTGCTGATGGCCGATATCCTCGCCTCTCTCGCTCTCTCCGGCCGCCTGCGCGGCCCCCGCGCCGCCGCAGCCGCCGTTGCCCTGCTGGCCGCCTTGACGCTGATGCCCGAGGGGGCCCCGGCGCAGACCACCGACAGCGACACCGCCGCGACCACCGACGACACCCTCGCCGTGCGCGCCACAAGCGAAGTGGTGCTCGCCCATGTCCTCACCGGCGACGCCGAGGTGGACAGGATCGCCGAGGCCGGCCTCCGCGGCCTTTCGGACACGCTCTTCCGGCGCACCTCGATCGAGCCCGCCGCGCCCCTCGGCGTCGATATCGAGTCCGACGAACTGGCCTTCTTCCCGATCCTCTACTGGCCCGTGACCGAGGATCAGCCGCTTCCCTCCTCGCAGGCCTACGACAAGCTCAACCGCTACCTGCGCTCGGGCGGGATGATCGTCTTCGACACCCGCGACGCCGATATCGCGGGCTTCGGGGCTGCGACCCCCGAGGGCCGCAAGCTCCAGGCCATCGCGCGCCCTCTCGACATCCCGCCTCTGGAACCTCTCCCGCAGGACCATGTCCTGACCCGCACTTTCTACCTCCTGCAGGATTTCCCCGGCCGCCACCCCGGCCGCGAGGTCTGGGTGGAGGCCGCGCGCCCCGACGCCGAACAGGTCGAAGGGATGCCCTTCCGCGACCTCAACGACGGCGTGACGCCGGTGGTGATCGGCGGAAGCGACTGGGCGGCGGCCTGGGCCATCGGCCAGAACGGGACATGGATGTACCCAGTTGGCCGCGGCATGGCCGGCGAACGCCAGCGCGAGCTTGCCTTCCGCTTCGGCGTGAACCTCGTGATGCATGTGCTCACGGGCAACTACAAATCCGACCAGGTCCATGTGCCCGCCCTGCTTGACCGGCTCGGTCAGTGACGCGGATGACCAGTAAGGACGTCTCTTGACCGGCAGCCTGATCCTCGCTCCGCTAATTCCCCTGCCCCTCCTCTGGGCGGCGGCTGCGCTGGCCCTCGCCTTCATCGCTCTAGCCGTCTGGCGCAGGCTCGCCGGCTGGTGGCTCCGCGGCCTCGCCGCCCTCGCCCTGCTGGCCGCCGTTGCCAATCCCTCGCTCCAGCGCGAGGAACGGGAGCCACTCTCCGACATCGTCATCGCCGTGGTGGACCGCTCCGCCTCCCAGCGCATCGCGGGCCGCCCCGACCAGACCGAAGCCGCGCTCGACAACCTCCGCTCCGAGATCGCCGCCCTCGACAACACCGAACTCCGGGTGGTGGAGCTGGCGGATACCGAGGGCGACGGCGGCACCCTCCTGATGAGCGCCCTGTCCGACGCCCTCGCCGAGGAGCCGCAGGCCCGTGTCGCGGGCCTCTTCCTGCTGACCGACGGCCGGCTCCACGATGCCGCCCGCGCGCCGGAAGGCTTCCCCGCCCCTCTCCACGCGCTGATTTCAGGCGAGCCCGACGACTGGGACCGCCGTCTGGTGCTGAAGAATGCCCCCGCCTTCGCCATCCTCGGCGAGCCCGTGACCCTCACGCTCCGCGTCGAGGACCAGGGCGCCGCCCCCGAAACCGAGACCGTCCCACTCACCATCGCCATCGACGGCGGCGCACCGATGGAATTCGAGGTACCCGTCAACGAGGACCTCGAACTGCCCGTGACCCTGCCCCACGGCGGCATGAACGTGCTGCAGTTCGAGACACCGCTGGCCGAGGGCGAGCTGACAGGCCGCAACAACGCCGCCGTTCTTCAGATTAACGGCGTCCGCGACCGCCTGCGCGTGCTGCTGGTGTCGGGCGAGCCGCACCCCGGCGAACGCACCTGGCGCAACCTGCTCAAATCCGACAGTTCCGTCGATCTGGTGCATTTCACCATCCTGCGCCCGCCCGAGAAACAGGACGGCGTGCCGGTGGACGAGCTGTCACTCATCGCCTTCCCGACCCGCGAGCTCTTTCTGGAAAAGATCGACGAGTTCGACCTGATCATCTTCGACCGCTACAAGCGTCGCGGCATCCTGCCCTCGATCTACTTCGACAACATCCGCGCCTATGTCGAGGCGGGCGGCGCCGTGCTGGTGGCCGCCGGGCCCGATTACGCCAGCGCCGACAGTCTCTACCGGTCGCCCCTGGCCGAAATGCTGCCGGGCGCGCCCACGGCCCGCGTCCTCGAGGAAGGCTTCACGCCGCTTCTGTCCGATCTGGGCCGGCGCCACCCGGTAACCGAGGGGCTGGAGCCACCCGCGGTGCCCGGCGCCGCCGAGGACGCCCCGCCTACCTGGGGCCGCTGGTTCCGCCAGATCGAGGTGGAGTCCACTCCGTCCGCCCATGTCCTGATGGAGGGTGTGGACGACCGCCCGCTCCTGCTGCTCGACCGCTACGGCGAGGGCCGCGTCGCGCTCATGGCCTCCGATCACATCTGGCTCTGGAATCGCGGCTACGAGGGCGGCGGGCCGCAGCTCGAACTTCTGCGCCGTCTCGCCCACTGGATGATGAAGGAGCCCGAGCTGGAGGAAGAAGCCCTTGTGGCCGAGGCTACCGGCCAGACCATGCGCGTCACCCGCCGCAGCCTCGGGGAGGAAGTCGGATCGGTCACCGTGACCCATCCCGACGGCACCGAGACAGACCTCGCGCTGGAGGAGGTCAGCCCTGGTCGGTTCACGACGACCTGGGAAGCTCCGGAGATGGGCCTCTACCGCCTCACCGACGGCATCGAGGAAACGGTCATCGCCCTCGGCCCCTCCGCGCCACGCGAGTTCGAACAGACCATCGCCTCCGCCGAGGCGCTCGCGCCTTTCGTGGAGGGCACGAACGGCGCGAGCCTTGCAATGTCCGACGGCGCCCCGGACATCCGCACGGTGCGTGAAGGTCGCCCCGCCTCGGGCCGCGGTTGGCTCGGCATAACGCCGCGCGAGGCCTATCTGACCGCAGACGTCCGCATCTCGCCCCTGCTGCCCGCCTGGCTTTTCCTTCTCCTCGCCGCCGGCCTCGTCGTCGCCGCCTGGCTCCGCGAGGGTCGCCGGTAGCCGGGCAAGCCGGGCCGGTCCCCGCAGGGCCGACTCTCCGACGCATATCCTCCAGACGGAAGAGGGGGGCCGCCACTCGGCGGACCCCCTCCAACTCTCACGAGGCCAAACCGCTCAATGCACGACCGCATCCTCGGGCCGCCCGCGCTTCGAGTTGCCCACGCGGTCGCCCACGATCAGCCCCTCGGACCCCGCCGAAACCGGGATCGTCTGACCGTCCCCGATATCCCCGGCCAGCAGCATCTCCGCCAGCGGGTCCTGCAGCGACCTCTGGATCACCCGCTTCAGCGGCCTCGCGCCGAACACCGGGTCATAACCCTCGTCCGCCAGCCACTTCTTGGCGCCCTCGTCCAGCTCCAGAGCGATCTTGCGTTGCGCCAGCCGCTTCTCCAGCCGGCGGAGCTGGATCGTGACGATCCCGTCCATGTCGCCCCGGCTCAGCCGGTCGAAGATCACGGTCTCGTCGAGCCGGTTCAGAAACTCCGGCCGGAAATGGACGCGCACCGCGTCCATCACGTCCCGCCGCGCCTGGCTCGGATCAGCCCCGTCCGGCAGCTGGCTCAGCGCCTGGCTGCCGAGGTTCGAGGTCAGCACGATCAGCGTCTGCTTGAAGTCCACTGTCCGGCCCTGGCCATCGGTCAGCACGCCATCGTCCAGCACCTGCAGCAGCACGTTGAAGACATCCGGATGCGCCTTCTCGACCTCGTCGAAGAGGATCACCTGATAGGGCCTGCGTCGCACCGCCTCGGTCAGCACGCCGCCCTCGTCATAGCCAACATAGCCCGGGGGTGCGCCGATCAGCCGGGACACGGAGTGCTTCTCCATGAATTCCGACATGTCGATCCGCACCATGGCGTTGTCGTCATCGAAGAGGAACTCCGCCACGGCTTTCGTCAGCTCCGTCTTGCCCACGCCGGTGGGGCCAAGGAACAGGAACGAGCCCAGGGGCCGGTTCTCGTCATTCAGCCCGGCGCGCGCCCGCCGCACGGCATTGGCCACAGCACGCACGGCCGTTTCCTGCCCGATGACGCGGGCGTGCAGGCCCTCTTCCATGCGCAAGAGCTTCTCGCGCTCGCCTTCCAGCATCTTCGACATCGGGATGCCGGTCCAGCGCTCCACGACCTCTGCGATCTGCTCGGGCCGCACGGCCTCCTCCACCATCGGACCCTCGTCCTCGGCGGCCTCGGCCTCGCCCAGCTCCCGCTCGAGCTGCGGAATGATGCCGTAGCTCAGTTCCCCCGCCTTCGCGAGGTTGCCCTCCCGCTTGGCGATATCGAGATCGGCCCGAGCGCGGTCCAGCTTCTCCTTCAGATCCCGCGCCGATTGCAGCTTGTCCCGCTCCGTCTGCCACTTCGCGGTCATCTGCGCGGACTGGTCCTGAAGGTCCGACAGCTCCTTCTCCAGCTTCTCCAGCCGGTCCTTCGACGCCTGGTCGTCCTCCTTCTTCAGCGCCTCCGCCTCGATCTGCAATTGCAGGATCTGCCGGTCGAGCTGGTCCAGCTCCTCGGGCTTGCTGTCCACCTCCATACGCAGACGGCTCGCCGCCTCGTCCATGAGGTCGATCGCCTTGTCCGGCAGGAACCGGTCGGTGATGTAGCGATGGCTCAGCGTCGCCGCCGCCACGAGGGCCGCATCGGCGATCCGCACACCGTGGTGCAACTCGTACTTTTCCTTGATGCCGCGCAGGATCGACACGGTGTCCTCCACCGTGGGCTCCTCCACCAGCAGCGGCTGGAACCGCCGCGCCAGCGCCGCGTCCTTCTCCACGTGCTTGCGATACTCGTCCAGCGTCGTGGCGCCGATGCAGTGCAGCTCGCCCCGCGCCAGCGCCGGCTTTATGAGGTTCGCGGCATCCATGGCGCCATCGGCCTTGCCCGCGCCCACCAGCGTGTGCATCTCGTCGATGAACAGGAGCACCTCGCCCGCGGCGGCCTCGATCTCCTTGAGGATCGCCTTCAGCCGCTCCTCGAATTCGCCGCGATATTTCGCCCCCGCGATCAGCGCGCCCATGTCGAGCGCGAGCAGCCGCTTGTTGCGCAGGCTCTCCGGCACGTCGCCGTCGATGATCCGCAGGGCGAGGCCCTCGGCGATGGCCGTCTTGCCCACGCCGGGCTCGCCGATCAGCACCGGGTTGTTCTTCGTCCGGCGGCTGAGCACCTGCATGGCGCGGCGGATTTCCTCGTCGCGGCCTATGATCGGGTCGATCTTGCCCTCTCGCGCACGCTGGGTCAGGTCGACGCTGTATTTCTTCAGCGCCTCATAGCCCTCCTCGGCCGACGCGCTGTCGGCGGTGCGGCCCTTGCGCAGGTCGTTGATCGCGGAATTGAGCGCGATGGGCGTAACCTTGCCCGCGTCGAGCGCCTCCTTCGCCTTCGATTTCACGATCGAGAGCGCGGTCAGCAGCCGCTCCACGGGCACGAAACTGTCGCCGGCCTTCTTCGCCAGCTTCTCCGCCTCGTCGATGACCTTCGCCGTGGTCGGATCGAGATAGAGCTGCGCGCCCTCACCCGACACCTTGGGCAGCTTGCCCATCGCCAGGTCCAGCGACTGCCGCACCGCGTCAGCGGAGCCGCCCGCGCGCCCGATCAGGTTCGCGGCCAGACCTTCCTCGTCATCGAGCAGCGCCTTGAGCAGATGCTCCGGCGCAAGCCGCTGATGGTTTTCCCGCATCGCGATGGTCTGTGCCGCCTGCACGAAGCCGCGCGACCGTTCCGTGAACTTGTCCAAGTTCATCGTCGTCTCTCCTCATGTAAGCACCGGTCCCGTGGACCGCCCGCCAGGCAGCGCGGTCCTCTCCGGCCTTCGGCACAAGATGTGGGGAGAGGCAGGCGGGCGTTCAAGGCAGCGTGAACGCCCGCCCGGGGAGAATTACTGCTCCTCGACCACCGGCGCCTCGTCCTCGAGGGTCGGCGCTTCCAGCGTGTCGGGCTCGTCCGTCGCACCTTCTGCGCCCTCCGGAGCTTCGCCCGGCGTGGTGTCGAGGCCTTCGCTGTCCGGCACCTCGAGCGTCTGATCCGTGACCGGATCGAGCTCGGTGTTCTGACCGTTCTGGATCACCGACTCGTCGTCGCCAACGCCCGGCTCGCCGGGAACGTCCGCGATCCCTTCCGGATCGGTGCCCTCGCCTTGCTGGATGCTCTCGGCATTGGGGTCGACGACCGTATCGCCATCACCCGTCGGCCACAGCCAGAAGGCCAGGGCCAGCACCACGATCACGACGACGACCACGCCGATGATCGTGGATGTGTTGCCGCCGCTTTTCGGCGTATCGCTACGCCTGTTGTCTCGCTCGTTCACCATGACTTCACTCCTTGCCACTTGATCGGCAAGTGAACCCGGCGCAGGCCGCTACGTTCCAAGACCCCACGGAACCGGCGGATTTACGCGAGAACCAGCGTCTCGACCGAACGGATCATCGGCAGATCGCGGCGCAGGCACGACCAGCGCCCGCCCCCGTCCCGGCTGCCGTAGACTGACCCCGAGTTGGTGCCGAAGTAGAGCCCGACCTCGTCCAACCCGTCGCCCGCCATCGCCTGCCGCAACACGGTGAAATAGCAGTGCTCCTGCGGCAGCCCCTCGCGAAGGTCCTCCCAGCTCCGCCCGCCGTCCCGCGTGCGCCAGACTGCGGCCCTCCCATCCGGACAATGGCGACCCTTGATGTCGCCGTTCATTGGAAAAAACCACGCCGTGTCCGGATCGCGCGGATGCGCCACCACCGGAAAGCCGAAGGTCGAGGGCAGCCCCAAGGAGATCTCCCGCCACTCCGAGCCAAGGTCGTCGCTGCGGTACATCCCGTGGTGCCCCTGCTGATACATCCGGCCTCCGGGACCGAGCGCCAGCCCGTGCACGCAGTTGCCGAACTCGGGATAGGCGACCTCCCCCGACTGCCAGTCCACGACCTTCACACCGCCGTTGCGCGTCCGCCAACTCGCCCCGCCATCCTCGGAATAGAACGTCCCCGCAGAGGAAATGCCCACCCAGAGCCGCTCAGGCTCCGCGGGATCGGTCACGATATGATGCAGCGTCAGCCCCGCGCCTCCCGGGGGCCACTCCGGCCGGGTCGGATGCGCCTGCAACCCGTCCACATGCCGCCATGTCTCCCCGCCATCACGGCTCTCGAACAGCGCGGCGGGCCGCGTTCCCGCATAGACCCGCCCCGCCCCGATCCCCAGCGACCAGACCGAATCGATGGCCTCCGCGCCCGGCAGGGCAAGACCCTCCGCCGATTTCGTCCAGCTCTCGCCGAGGTCCTCCGTCTTCCAGATGTCGAGCCCGAACCATGGGTTCCCGCCCGCCGCATAGATCGCCCCCGTCACCGGGTCGCCCTTTACGTGGTTGAGATCCGTCGCCTCGCAGAACGGGCCGTGCAGAACCCAGTCCGCGCGCGCCGCATCGCTCTCCAGAAAGAAGGCGCCCTTGCTCGTTCCGAGCAGCACCAGAATGCGGGTCATGACCAACCTCCCACCATGCCCTCCCATACCACACGAGGCCCCGCCCCGGCATCGCGGAATCCGTCGGCGCTTGACGACCGGCGCGGCGCGGGGCACCCCCGCCCCAGCCGAGGGAGAGCGCCATGACCGAGACCGCAGACGACCGCCTCATCGTGGCCCTCGACCTGCCCGACGCCCATGCGGGCCTGACCCTCGCCACCCGCCTCGGGGACAGCGTCAGCTTCTACAAGATCGGGCTCGGGATGCTCACGGGAGGCGGCCTCGCGCTTGCGCGCGAGCTCAAGGACGAGCACGGCAAGCGCATCTTTCTCGACATGAAGCTCTTCGACATCGGTGCGACAGTGGAGGCCGCTGTGCGCGGCCTCGCCCGGTTCGACCTCGATTTCCTCACCGTTCATGGCGATCCCCATGTGGTGCGCGCCGCGCGCGCAGGTGCCGCCGGGTCGGACATGAAGATCCTCGCCGTGACCATCCTGACCTCTCTCGACCGCGACGACCTCGACGCCTCCTTGATCCGCCCGGGCGAGATCGGCGATCTCGTGACCGAGCGCGCCGCCCGCGCCTTCGAGGCCGGGGCCGACGGCGTCATCGCCAGCCCCGGAGAGGCCGCCGCGATCCGCGCCCTGCCCGAGGCCGCGGGCCGGCTCATCGTCACCCCCGGTGTCCGCCCGGCAGGCTCCGATCCCGGCGACCAGAAACGCATCGCCACGCCCGCAGCGGCCGTCGCGGCCGGAGCGGATCATGTGGTGGTCGGACGCCCGATCTGGCAGGCCGCCGACCCGGCAGAAGCCGCGCGCTCGATCCGGGACGCGCTCGCCCGGCCCTGAGTCGCAGCGACGAACCGCCTGTCCACCCCGAAAACGAAGAAATCCGGATTTCCGTGGCAAGCGGTGCAACCAAACCGCGCCGGCGCTGTTGAGGCCCCGACACCGACTCAGGTGACACCCCCTGAAGGAGGCCCGAACATGAGCCGTACCGAAATCGGACCCATCCGCTACAACGCCGCCCTTGCAGCATTCGAAGCCCGTGTCGACATCCACCGCGCCGGGCGCACCTTCCGCTACCCTTGCCAGGTCGCGGCGCCGCTCGACATGCCCGAGGCCGCTCTGCGCGAAGCGCTGAAACGCCAGGCCCGCGCCATGTCCGACAGCCCCGGCCTGCGCGCCGTCATCTGACCCTTCCCCGCTTTCGGGATCGGCCGTCCCACCGATCCCGCGCCGGAGTTCTTCTTCCCTCCGGCACGGACCCTGGCCGTTCCCCCGGCCGGGGTTCACCCTTTCAGGCGGCACGGCGCCTCAGTCGTTGATGTCTGTCGTCCAGATCTTCGCTCTGCGCGTCGGCGCGCCCCAGGTCAGCCGCAGGGCCACGACCGCCAGCCCCGACACCACCGCAAAGGTCACCAGCGTCCACGCCAGCGACCCGCCGAAGACCCCGACCCACAGGCCCAGCCCGGTCAGGATCGCACCAACCGCGAAGCCGATGAAGACATAGGCCGGCAGCAGCATCTCCAGCATGCCCAGAACGAGCCCGAAGATGATCCAGGCCCACCAGGTGTTCCACAGAACGATCCCGCCGATCACGTGCCCCTCCCGAAGAACTTGAAGGCATTCCCGAACGCCTCCAGCGCCTGGGCCGGGACGATGATGGTCTGGCTGCCCTGCCCGCCACCAAGCTTATTCAGCGCTTCGACCTGTTTCAACGCCACCTGGTACTGCGCCGATTCCAGTCCGTGCTCGGTGATCGCATCGGCCACGATGGCCGTCGCATAGGCCTCCGCCTCCGCCTCGATCCGCCGCGCCTTGGCCTCCTGTTCGGCGGCGTATAGCTGTCCGTCCGCCTCCAGCTCCGTCGCGCGCTTCTTGCCCTCGGCCTCGGTCACCAGCGCCCGCCGCGCCCGCTCCGCGTTGAGCTGCTGCAGCATCGCCGCCCGGGTCGCCTCGTCCAGATTGACATCGAGGATCTCCGCCCGCGTCACCTCGATCCCCCAGTCGTCCACCTGGTTCGCCAGTTGGTCCTGCACTGCCACGATCAGCGTCGAGCGGTTCGACTGCACTTCGTCGAGCTCCATCTTGCCGATCTCCGACCGGACGATCCCCGCGACCGTCGTGGAAATCGCGCCGTCCACGTCCCGGATGCGATAGACGGTCTTTTCGGGCTCGATGATCCGGTAGAAGACACTCGTATCCACCTGCACCAGAACGTTGTCCGAGGTGATCGCGTCCTGTGTGTTGGTCGGCAACTGGCGCTCCAAGATCGAGATCCGATGCGCCACGCGGTCGATGAAGGGCACGATCAGGTTGATGCCCGGGTTCAGCACCGAATGCAGCCGGCCGAACCGCTCGACCACGAATTTCTCCGATTGCGGCACGATCCGCACCGCCGTGAGCACGGCGATGACCAGAAACAGCGCGAGAGCCAGCGCCAGCCCGTTGAGGCCGATGAGGCCGCCGAAAACTCCGTCGAGCGTCATGCCCTTCCTCCGGTAATGTCCGCGCCTGCCCCTGACGCCGGATTGAGGCCGTTTTCGGGATGGAAACGGCGCGTTTTCCGGGCCACGCAAATGGCGGGGATCTTGAGAGGGAAGACGCGGCGAGAACGCGGGACAGTCAGCCGCCCCGGTCCTGCCGCGCAAGCGGGCAAGCGGCAGGGACGAGACATGACAGCCGAAGCCTGCGTCGACCATTCCGCAGCGCGATCCCGTAACGCTCCCAAGCGGGCAGGGTCCCCAGGCCGCGCGCCCGCGCCAGAACGACAGACCCCCAGTGCGGAGCGTCTTCTTCCGCCCAGGCGGCGTGCAGACGCGACCCCATCGCCGGTCCGGGAGCCGGCCCGACGGTGGACAGCGCCGCCCGACCGTGCATCCGCGCAAGGCCCTGCGCCCGCCGCATCTTCAGCCACGCAACCACCCCGGATCGAACCGCAGGTCCCCGCATCCGCCCAACCGTGCCACCCGCTCCAGCTCCGCCATCAGCCGCGCCCGCCGCGACGGCCCCATCGAAACGCCCGTCTCCGGCCAGAACGCCCGGACAGCCAGACACCCCTCCTCGCGTTTCATGTCGATCCGCCCTACGGCCCGCAGCCCCTCCCAGACCGGAAAGACGTAATACCCGTACCTCCGCCGCTCCGCCGGCACGAAGATCTCGATCCGGTAGCGGAACCCGAAGAGTCTCTCCGTCCGCGCCCGGTCCCTCAGCGCCGGATCGAAGGGCGAGAGCACCCGCACCCTGACTGCGGCCTCCGGCACCTTCTCCTCCGCCAGCCCGGGCCGGGCCAGACACCGCCGCAGCCTGCCGTCCGCAGTCTGGACCTCGATCTCCTCGATCCGACCGTCGGCCAGCGCCGCCTTCACCCAGCCCGTCGCCTCGCCCGGCGTCACCAGATCCTGAAACGCCCGCACCTCTCCCACCGTGCTGAAGCCCAGCCGGTCGAGCGCGCCCGCCATCGCCCAGTCCACCGTCTCGCCGGGGTCCGTCCTCCGGTTCAGCCATTCGGGCGGGATCACCCGCTCGGTCAGGTCGTAGACCTTGCGGAACCCCTCCCGCCGCGTGATGGCGAGTTCCCCCGACCGCCAGAGATACTCCAGCGCGGTCTTCGACGGGTGCCAGTCCCACCAGCCCCCGCCGCCCTTCTCCTCTCCCTCGCCCACCTCAGCCGAGGTCACCGGGCCATGCTCCGCGATCCGCTTCAGCACCCCGTCCATCCGGTGGTGCCAGCCCTCCCGCCGCGAGGCCGGCCAGCGCCGATCAAGATCCGCCCGGTCCCGGTCGAATTTCAGCCGCCAATGGGGAAAGGCCTCGATCGGCAGCACCGCTGCATCGTGGGTCCAGTGCTCGAACACCCGCCGCCCTGCCAGCAGCCGGTCCAGCTCCGGCGGCCGGTAGCGCGGCCTGCGCGACCACAGGATCAGGTCATGGGCCCGCGCCAGCGTGTTCACGCTGTCGACCTGGACAAAGCCCAGCGCTCCGATGACCTCCGCCAGATCATTGCCGCGTCCCGCGCCCACCGGCGCGGCCAGCAGTCCGTGCCGGTCAAGGAAATGCGCGCGGGCGGCGGCGTTGGACAGACGCGGTCGGATCATCGCCGCACCATGACCTCGCGCGCCCTGCGTGAAAAGCCGCCGCAGGAGCGGTGTCCGACCCATCGGCCCCCGACCCGGTCCGATCCCCGCGCAGATCGTCTCTTCACTCCGGGGCCCGGGTTCCATATCTGAGGCCGATGGCAAAGCCCGACACGAACAAGAACTACAAGGTGATCTCCGAGAACCGTCGCGCGCGTTACGACTACGCGATCGAGGACGATCTCGAGGTCGGGATCATGCTGACCGGTTCGGAGGTCAAATCCCTGCGCTCCGGCCAGTCGAACATCGCCGACAGTTATGTCACCGTGGACAACGGCGAACTCTGGCTCGTGAACGCCTATATCGCCCCCCTCAAGGAGGCGATGTTCCCCCACGAGGAACGCCGCAGGCGCAAGCTTCTGGCCAACAGGCGCGAGATAGCCCGGCTCTGGAACGCAACGCAGAGGCAGGGCATGACCGTCGTGGCCCTGGTGCTCTACTTCAACCACAAGGGCATCGCGAAACTGAAGATCGCCACCGCCAAGGGCAAGCAGACCCAGGACAAGCGGGCCACCGAGGCCAAGCGCGACTGGCAACGCCAGAAACAGCGCCTTCTCAAGGAAAACTGAGACCCTCCGGTCAGGTTTTCAGCGCCACGTCATCGGTCAGGGTGAAACGGTGAAAGCGCGGTGATGCGTCCCCGCCCCCGGTCACAGCCCCCGGGACGGGTCTTCACCCCACCCCCCGCCCAATCCTAGTTGAACGCGGGCAGAGGCTCCATGGGCGCGATCGACCGCGGGTCCGGCGTCGGCAGGACGGCCGGACCCGTCTCGGTCTCCCGCAGGATCACCGGGCCGCTCGACGGCGCGGCCGCCGGCGTCTCCGTCACGGTCGGGGGCGCGGGCAGAGGCGTCACGGCGCCGGTCGGTAGGTCGGGTTCGGCGGACGCCGACGCCACCGGCGCAGACGGCGCGGCGGGTCGCGGCGCCGTTGCGTTCAGCGGCGGGGTCGGCTCCGGCCCCTGCAACAGACCGACGGCCGTGACGACCCCGGCCGCGCTCGCGGTGCAGGTCCAGCGCGTTCCGTCCCGTCCCACGGCAAGCTCGTAGATCACCGTATCCTCGGCCACGGGCGTGCGCTCGTCGATGCGCACATCGACCACCCGCACCTCCTGCCGGACAGCGCCCACGCAGGCCGCGTCCTGAACCGGAAAGTTGCGCGCCGCCGGCGTCTCGGCCGCCCCCGGGATCGTGATGCCGAGGTCCGGCAGGGCAACATCGGCACATCCCCCAAGGATCAGGCACACCGGTGCAAGGCTGGCGATACGAAACATCGGGCGTTCTCCTCACTGGCCACGGGCCGACGCTCCGTAAGGCTGCATCGGACGCCACAGCACTAGCCGCTCGGCCCGCCTTCCGGAAGGCCGTTCTGCCCGATCGCCGGTCCCTAAAGGTCCGAGCCCGCCGAGGTCACGCCCTCGTCCGCGGGCTCGCTGTCGGGATCGGGCTGCGGCAGCCTCACGGCCCCGCTCTCCCCGTCGCCCTCCGACTCGCCGGTCCCGGCGCCGGTCGGCTCCTCCGCCCCCTCCTCCGGGGTGGCCACCTCCTCGACATTCGTCCCCTCGCCGCCCGGTTCGGGGATCTCGCTCTCGTCGAGCGGCGGGATATCGAGGATCTGCGGTTCGCCCTCGGGTCCGGGCGCGGGGTCCGGCGGCGGAGGCGGCGGTGTCTGCCGCGGCGATGGCGACGGGCTCGGCGCGGGCGCGGCGGCGGGAACCGGCTCCGGCGCGGGCGGCGGCGGGGCGGGCAGGATCACCGGCGGCGGCGCGGCGCAGGCCGCGATCATCAGGCAAACCGGCAGAATGTGACCAAGGCGCATGGCGCGTCCCTCCCTTGCATGGCATCGCGGGCAGGGGGCCGATTGCAATCGCGCCCCTGCCCGAATATCTGCAACCCACGAGCCGGCAGAAGGGTCCCGATGAACTGGATCTCCAACTACGTCCGCCCGCGCATCAATTCCATCTTCTCGCGCCGCGACGTGCCCGAGAACCTCTGGAAGAAATGCGAGGAATGCGGCACGATGCTGTTCCACCGGGAACTGTCGGACGCGCTCAACGTCTGCACGAACTGCGGCCATCACATGCCGCTGTCTCCCCGCGCACGGTTCGCGGCGCTCTTCGACGGCGGCATCTTCAGCCAGGTCGCCGTGCCCGAACCCGTCGCCGACCCGCTCCATTTCCGCGACCAGAAGAAATACCCCGACCGCCTGCGCGCCGCACAGAAGGCCACAGGAGAGGCCGAGGCGATGCTCGTCGCCACCGGCGAGATCGGGCGCACGCCCATCGTGGCCGCGGCGCAGGATTTCTCCTTCATGGCGGGCTCCATGGGGATGTACGTGGGCAACGCCATCATCGCCGCCGCCCAGAAGGCGGTGGAGCTCGGGCGCCCGCTGATCCTCTTCTCCGCCGCCGGGGGCGCCCGGATGCAGGAGGGGATCCTCTCGCTCATGCAGATGCCCCGCTCCACTGTCGCGGTCCAGATGCTCAAGGAGGCGGGCCTGCCCTATATCGTCGTGCTCACCCATCCCACCACGGGCGGGGTGACGGCCAGCTACGCGATGCTCGGCGATGTCCAGATAGCCGAGCCCGGCGCACTGATCTGCTTCGCCGGGCCCCGCGTCATAGAACAAACCATCCGCGAGAAACTGCCCGAAGGGTTCCAGCGCGCCGAATACCTGCTCGACCACGGGATGCTCGACCGGGTGACCCCCCGCGGGGAGCTGCGTGACGAACTCATCTCCATCTCCCGGATGCTGCTGGGTCTCGATCCGGCGGTGAAGGGCGAACTGCCCGCGCCCGGGGACGATCCTCAGCCCGCGGCCGTGACCGCCCCCGCCGACGCTGGCCCCCGCGACTGAGCCAAGACCGGCCGCCCATTCCACCCCTCCGCGAGCCCCCCATGACCGAGACCTCGGACGTCCTTCTCGCCCGGCTGATGTCGCTGCACCCCAAGGTGATCGACCTCACGCTCGACCGCATGTGGCGGCTCCTGGCCGCGCTGGACAATCCCCAGGACCGCCTTCCGCCCGTGGTCCACATCGCCGGAACCAACGGCAAGGGCTCCACCCTCGCCACGATCCGCGCCGGGCTCGAGGCCACGGGCGCCCGCGTGCACGCCTACACCTCTCCCCACCTCGCCCGCTTCCATGAACGCATCCGCATCGCCGGCGACCTGATCGACGAGGACCACCTCGCGCGGGTCCTCGACCGCTGCGAGGCGGCGAACGGCGGAGCCCCCATCACCTATTTCGAGATCACCACCTGCGCCGCCCTGCTCGCCATGGCCGAGGCGCCCGCAGACTGGTGCCTGATCGAGGTGGGCCTCGGCGGTCGGCTCGACGCCACCAACGTTGTCGCCCGCCCACGCCTCACCGTCATCACCCCCGTCGATCTCGACCACCAGCAATATCTCGGCGAGACCGTCCCCGAGATCGCCTTCGAGAAGGCCGGCATCTTGAAACGCGGCACGCCCTGCGTCGTGGCTCCCCAGTCGGACGCCGCCAGGGAGGTGATCGAGGACAGAGCCGCCCGGACCGGAGCGCCACTGATCGCTGCGGGCCAGCACTGGCATGTGAGCGCCGAGAACGGCCGCCTCGTGTTCGAGGACGAGACGGGCCTCCTCGACCTGTCGCTTCCCCGCCTGCCCGGCCCGCACCAGATCGTCAACGCGGGCACATCCCTCGCCGCGCTGCGCTATCTCGGGGTCGACGAGGCCGCCTGCGAGGCCGCCGTCACCCGCGCCGAATGGCCCGCCCGGATGCAGCGCCTGATGACCGGCCGCGTCGCCGACTGGGCGGCGAGCTGCGAACTCTGGCTGGACGGCGGGCACAATCCCGCCGCGGGGCAGGCCGTGGCCGACACCCTCGCCACCCTGCCGCCCCGGCCCACCCATCTCGTCTGCGGGATGCTCCGCACCAAGGATGCCGAAGGCTACCTCCGCCCCCTCGTGTCGCGGGCCGGGAGCCTCACCGCCCTGGCGATCCCCGGAGAAACCGCGACCCTCACCGCCGGGGAGACTGCCGAGGCCGGACGTCGCGCGGGCTTCACCCGGATCGTCGAAGCCCCCACCCTCGAGACCGCCCTCCGCGACCTTGCCGCCGCCGCACCCGGCTCCCGCGTACTCATCTGCGGATCGCTTTACCTCGCCGGGCATGTCCTGCGCGAGAACATGGCCGTTCACGCCAGGACAGGCGCAACTCCCTGTTGACGGCGAATCACCCGTTCCTCTACATCTGGTAAGCAGAAATGAACCGCCCCCTACTGCAGGGGCGTTCGCGAGGATGATGAGGAATGTTGAGGTCGCCCACGGCAGATCTTGACTTACGCACCGGCCGAAAGGGCCGGTCATGACCCGCGCTGGTCTCGGCCTCGCCGTCGCCGCGATCCTTCTGTCCGCTGCCATTGTCATGGGCTCCGATCGCCCGCCTCTGCACCCCGCCCTCGCCACCGGCACCGTGGTTGAGGTGACCCGCGCCGACGCCTCGCTCCTCGCCGCGGATGCCGAAACGCTGCGCCGGACCGCGCTCGCCCTCGGCGCGCACTCCGCGATCCCCGGGGAGACCGCGCCGGACGCCACCGCCGCGCTCGCGGCCCCGGCGCCCTCGGCCGCGCGAGGCCCTGTTGCTCCGTTCTCCGCCGCTTCGGCCTCCGACCCACTGCCTGCCACCGGCACCGAACCGCCCGCGGCGCTTGACTTCGTCCCCGAGGCGCCCGCGGCGCTTGCCTCTGCGCCCACCGCCCCGACGCTTGCGGCCCGATCAATCGCCACGCCCACGCCCGCCTCCCTTGCGATTGCCACCACAGCACCTGCCTTCCCCGCCCCCACCGCGCCCACCGACATGGCTTCTGCCGCCGCAGCGTCCACCGCCACCATGCCTGCCGCCGGCGTTGAACCGCCCGCGGCCCCCGACGGACGCGTGTCCGCGCTGGCAGCAGCCGATGCCACGGCCCCCATGACCGGCGAGACCCTGCGCCTCGCCCTCGTCGAGACGATCGCTTCCGGTCGCTCCGACACGGAGATCGGCGCCATCATCACCGCCGACCACGAGATCCCGAGCCTGCGCGTGCCGGAACGCCTGATGACCGCCCGCGACATGCTCGACGTCTCCCGCTCCGATGCCGTCAGCGCCCTTTCCGACCCCGTTGATGCCGGCCACACGATCCACTCCGTAGCCGAGCTTCGCTACGGCAGTCCCGAAGCCCGGTTGCGCATCGTCGAAGCCAACGCCGGCACTTTTGCCCGGAACGGTCATCTGACCGTCGGGCAGACCCTCATTCTTCCCGATTAGGGAAGTCCCCGTCTTGGCAGGGCGGGAGGGCGGGCTCAGGCCCGTCCTTCTGTTTCAAGCTCCTCGTTCTCCGCGCGCAGGCGGACCAAACCACCGGTTCCAGAGAGCACCGCCTCCCGTCCGATCGCACGTGTCTACCGCATCGGACTGAACCGCCGGTTAATCCGCGCGCGCCCCCGGGGTCCCGTGCCGGGCATCCCCTTCGACTTTGACAGAACCGCCCCCGACCTGCTACATTTCGACCCAATTGAGGCAATAATCACAGTATCTGACCTGGCCAACAGGCAGCGAGCAGGAGCACTCCATGACGGACCAGCTGGCCCCCGTGCCGACCCCATTTCTGCGTACGCCCGCGGCCCCGGCACTTCTCGCCATGGGCGTCGCCGTTCTGGGCCTCGTCCTGCTGGCCCATGACCGCCAAGAGGCCAGCACCATGGCCTATGCCGGCGCCGCCACGCCTGCCGCCGCCACTCCCCCGGCCGGCCCCGATCCCGCCGTCGCCTTCGCCGAGGCCGAGGCCGCCGGCCACCTGACCCGGACCGCAGCCCCCATCGTCACCGGCACACCCGCGGCCCGTCCCGCGACCTACACCGCGCAACCGGGTGAGGACCTCTCCGCCATCGCGGCGAAACTCTACGGCGACCCCGCCTTCGCCCCCCGCATCTCGGCGGCGAACCGGACAGCCCTCGAGACCGGCCTCCGGCCCGGAACGAGCCTGCTCATTCCGTCCTTCTGACCCGCCCCCGGCCCGCGTACGTGCGGACCTACTCGCCCGCCCAGGCCGCCGTCTGCATCTCTTCCAGACGGCTCGCCGTGCGCCCGAATTCGAACGATCCCGCGCCCTCCATGTAGAGCATCTCCGGCCGCGCAGCAGCCGAGACGAACAGCTTCACCTTCGCCTCGTAGAGGGTGTCGATCAGCGTCACGAACCGCTTCGCCTCGTTGAAATTCGCCGAAGACAGTTGCGGCACATCCTCAAGGATCAGCACCCGCGTCGCCTCCGCCAGCGCGAGGTAATCCGCCGGTCCCAGCGGCCTTGCGCACAGATCGTAGAACGTCGCCCGCGCAACCCCGTTGTGGAACGCCGGGATCTCCACCTCGCGACCGTGCACCTTCAGGATCAGCGGATCGCTCACGCCCCCCGTCAGCCGGTCCCAGGTGTCGCGCAGCGCCGCCCGCGCCTGCGGATCGCTGGGATGAAAATAACTCTGCGCGCCGTGGTACTTGCCCTGCCGGTGGTCCGTCTCCGAGGCCAGTTCCCACACCACGCAGCGCGTCTTGATCATCTCGATGAACGGAAGGAAAAGATGCCGGTTCAGCCCCTCGTCATAGAGGTCGTCCGGATGCCGGTTAGACGTCGTGACCAGCGTCACGCCGCCGTCGAACAGCCGCTGAAACAGCCGCCCCACGATCATCGCATCCGCGATGTCGGTGATCTGCATCTCGTCGAACGCCAGAAGTCGGATGCGCCCCGCAAGCTCCTCCGCCACCGGACGGATCGCATCGTCCACGCCGGTGCGCCGGGCCTCGCCCATGCGGTGATGCACCCACTGCATGAAGGCATGGAAATGGCGCCTCTCCCGCGGCACGTCGACCTCCTCGGCGAGCAGGTCCATCAGCATCGACTTGCCGCGCCCGACCCCGCCCCAGAGATAGATGCCGCGCACGGGCTCCGGCGCCTTGCGGAACAGGCCCCGCTTGACGGGACGCAGCAGCTCCTCGCGCACACGGTCCAATTCCGGCAGCGCAGCGCGCTGCGCCGGATCAGGATCGAGCCGCCCTTCGGCGACCCGCGCCTCATATGTCTCTGCGATCGTCACGACGCGGCCTTAACCCGCCGCGTTGGCGGAGAAAAGACGCCCTGGCACGCGCCGCTCAGACCTTCTTCGTGGCCTTCTTCCCGGCCTTCCCGGACTTGTCCTTCTTCTTCGGCTTGGCGTCCTTCGCCTTGGCCGTCTTCTTGCCGCCCTTGTCCGCTTTGGCGTGCTTTTCGGCCGTCTTGTCGGCCTTCGCGGCATTCTTCGCCTTGGCGGGCTTTTCGGCCTTGGCGGGCTTCTTGGCCTTGGCGGGCTTCTCCGCTTTCGGAGCCTTCGGAGCCTTCTCCGCCTTGACCGTCTTCTCCACCTTCACTGCCTTCCCTGCCTTTTTCGCTTTGGCCGTTGCCGGCGCCTCTGGCTTGGCCGCGTCGGATGTCTCCGCGCCGGCCGCCTCCTGCGCGGCCAGCACAAGCACCATCGCCCGCGACGCGCCGATCCCCGGCACCGTCACGAGGTCATCGGGCGGCGTCGCGGCCAGCGCCTCGGCCGTGGCGATTCCCTTTTCCCTCAGGTGAAACGCCAGAACCTTTCCGACGCCGCGCACGCTCTCCACCTCTGCCATTCGTCCCTCCTGTAGTCAGGCAAGCCGAAGAATACTGCCTATCATTTGTATATACAAGATCACCCGCCCCGCACTGCGCTCAACGTCGCCCCCGGCGACAGCGCCTCGGGGTCCAGTCGCAGCTCGATCACCGCCACCGTTCCGGCTTCCCTCGCCCGGCCGAAGGCCCCGGCGAAGTCCTCCGTCCGCTCCACGACCTCGCCATGCCCGCCATAGGCCCGGGCCAGTGCGGCGAAATCCGGATTGGCCAGCGCCGTCCCCGACACCCGTGCCGGATAGCTCCGCTCCTGGTGCAGGCGGATCGTGCCGTACTGGCCGTTGTTGGCGACGATCACGACAGGCGTGGCCCCCTCCTGCACCGCCGTGGACATCTCGTTCAGCGTCATCTGGAAACAGCCGTCCCCTGCCAGACAGACCACTGCGCGCCCCGGATGCGCGATCGACGCCGCCACCGCCGCCGGAAAGCCGTAGCCCATGCTGCCCGAGGTCGGCGCCAGCTGCGTGCCGAACCGCTTCCACCGGAAATACCGGTGCAGCCAGGCGGCATAGTTGCCGGCCCCGTTCGTCACCACCGCATCCTCGGGCAGATGGTCCGACAGCCAGCGGATCACCGCCTCCAGCTTCACCGTCCCCGGGGTCTCCCTGGGCCGGGTCCAGTCCTCGAACTCGGCCCGCGCCTGTGCAACGTATGCGCCTCGGTCGGGCCCCTCCGGCAGCGCCGCCAGAGCCTCCAGCACATCCGGCGCGGACGCCGCCACGCCCAGACCGGGCCGGTAAACCCGCCCGATCTCGTCCGCATCCGGATGCACATGGATCATGCCCGGATGCGCCCCTGGCCCGATCAGCTCATAGCCCTGCGTCTCGATATCCCCCAGCCTCGATCCAAGAACCAGGAGCGCATCCGCCTCCCGCAGCCGCGCCGCCAGCTTCGGATTCACCCCCAGGTTCAGGTCTCCTGCATAGCACCGATGCCGGTTATCGATGTAGTCCTGCCGCCGAAAGCCCGTCGCCACGGGCAGCCCCCGCGCCTCGGCAAAGGCCGACAGATCGCCCGCCGCCCGCGCCGACCATCCCGGGCCGCCCGCGACCACAAGCGGCCTTTCCGCCCGGTCGAGCCGCTCGGCGATCTCCTGCGCGACACCGGACCAATCCGCCCGCGCCCGCCTTACCGGCCCCGGCAGCGTCGCGCCCTTCACCTCCGCCGACAGCACGTCCTCCGGCAGCGACAGCACCACCGGCCCCGGTCTGCCCGACAGCGCCACATCCCAGGCCCGTGCGACATACTCCCCCAGCCGCGCCGTCTCCCGCACCTCCGCCGACCACTTCGCCAGCGGCGCGAACATCGCGGCCAGATCCACCTCCTGGAACGCCTCGCGGTCCCGGTCGCCCCGCGCGATCTGCCCCACGAACAGGATCATCGGCGTCGAATCCTGCCGCGCCACATGCACGCCTGCGCTTGCGTTCGTGGCCCCCGGCCCGCGCGTGACGAAACACAGGCCCGGCCGCCCCGTCAGCTTGCCCGTGGCCTCCGCCATCATCGCCGCGCCGCCTTCCTGCCGACAGACGACGTTCGTGATGGGACTGTCGTGCAGAGCGTCGAGCACGGCGAGAAAACTCTCGCCGGGCACGGAAAACACCCGCTCCGCCCCCAGCGCCTCGAGCGTGTCCACCAGCAACTTGCCGCCGTGCGCCATGCATCCTCCCGCGCTGATCCTGCACCAGACTGGGCGGAGCACCGGCAGGGTGCAAGCACCCGGCACCTTCCCGTCCGCCGCCCTTCACGGCATAGAGCCCCTGCCGCTGCGAGAACGGACAAAATTCTTTACTCGCGCAATCTTTTGCGGGCTTATTCACCACGCCCGACCGGCGACGCGGAACAGGACCATGAGCCAGCACAAGATCCGCAACATGGAGGAATTCGCCGCGCTCAGCGGCATTTCCCGGCCGACCGTCTCGAAATATTTCAACGACCCAGCCAGCGTGCGCCCCGCCACCCGCCAGCGGATCGAGGCAGCGCTGGAGCAATACGACTTTCGCCCCAACATCTACGCGGTCAACCAGAACCGCAGCCTGACCAAGAACGTCGGTATCGTCGTCCCCTACCTCGCCGACCCCTTCTTTGCAGAGATCGCCCGAACCCTGGAACGGCGTTGCATCGACGCGGGCTTCTCGCCGATCCTCTACAGTTCCCATGGCGAGATGAAGCTGGAGACCGAGATCCTCGAGGGCCTCGCCGCGATGAAACCGGCGGGCGTCTTTCTCGCGCCTCTCGGCCGCCTGTCGGACCGCGCCGCCGTCGCGCGCTTCTGCCGGAACGTGCCCACCGTGCTTTTTGACAGCAATATCGAGGACATGGGCGAGGCCTTCGTCGGGTCCGACAATCACAGCTTCGTTCAGCAGACCGTAGACTACCTCTGCCGCACCGGCGCGCCACCCTGCTTTTTCGAGATGCGCACCCCCGCCAACCCCAACGCCAACAAGCGGCGCAACGCCTACCTCCGGATCATGGAAGAGGCGGGGCTTGAGCCCCATGTCGTCAAGATCGAGGGCGAGGGCTGGGCCTTCGAGGAGATCGGCCGGCGCGGCGCGCACGAGATCCTGGCCTCGGGCGGATTCGCCACCGACACCGTGTTGTGCAGCAACGACCGACTCGCCATCGGCCTTTTGTCGGCTTGCTACGAGCGCGGGTTGCGCGTGGGCCGGGGCGACGGCTGCGCCCTGCGCGTGGCCTCCCACGACGATCACCCGTTCTCGCGCTTCACTTGCCCGTCCCTGACCACCGCCGCCCATGAATACGATGCGGTGGCCGACAAGTGCATGGAAACGCTGTTTTCCCTCATCGAGGCCGGCGGCCGCTTCACCACCCGGACAGAGACGCTGATCCCCGCGCGCCTCATCCTGCGGGCCTCTGCCTGAGCGCATATCCTTTACACGCGTAAAGATTTTTGTTGACGCGCGCGAACCTGAGGCCGTAGCCTTTCAAGGCATAACATCCAATTCAGGGAGGATACGGATGTCACCCAGAACCGCGTTCCGCGCGACGAGCGCCCTTGCGCTTGTTACCTTCGCCGCCGCAGCGGCGGCCCAGGACACCACGATCACCATCGCCACAGTCAACAACGGCGACATGATCCGGATGCAGGGCTACACCGACCAGTTCACCGAAGAGACCGGCATCGGCGTCGAGTGGGTGACGCTGGAGGAGAACGTGCTGCGCCAGCGCGTCACCACCGACATCACCACCAACGGCGGCCAGTTCGACATCATGACCATCGGGATGTACGAAACCCCGATCTGGGGCGCCAACGGCTGGCTCGTGCCCCTCGACAACCTCTCCGAAGACTATGACGTCGACGACATCCTGCCCGCCATGCGCGACGGCCTGAGCCACGACGGCACGCTCTACGCGGCACCCTTCTACGGCGAAAGCTCCATGGTCATGTACCGCACCGACCTCATGGAAGAGGCCGGGATGGAGATGCCCGATGCCCCCACCTGGGACGACATCCGCGCTGCCGCCGAGGCGATGACCGACACCGAGAACGAGGTCTACGGCATCTGTCTGCGTGGCAAGCCCGGCTGGGGCGAGGGCGGCGCTCTCATCACGGTCACCGGCAATTCCTTCGGCGCGCGCTGGTTCGACGAGAACTGGAACGCCCAGTTCGACCAGCCCGAATGGGAAGAGGCGCTGACTTTCTACGTCGATCTGATGAACGACTTCGGTCCTCCGGGCTACGCCACCAACGGCTTCAACGAGAACCTCTCGCTGTTCCAGCAGGGCCGCTGCGGCATGTGGATCGACGCCACCGTCGCCGCCTCCTTCGTGACCAACCCCGACGACAGCTCCGTCGCCGACAGCGTCGGCTTCGCGCTGGCGCCGAACGCCGAAGGCATCGAGAAGCGGTCCAACTGGCTCTGGGCCTGGGCGCTTGCGATCCCTGCCGGTACACAAAAGGCCGACGCGGCGCTCCAGTTCATCGAATGGGCCACCTCGAAGGACTACATCGAGCTCGTGGCCGAAAACGAAGGCTGGGCCAATGTGCCCCCCGGCGCGCGGACGTCGCTTTACGAGACGCCCGAATACCAGGAAGTGCCCTTCGCGCAGATGACGCTCGACTCGATCAACGCCGCCGATCCGACCAACCCGACGGTCGATCCGGTGCCCTACGTCGGCATCCAGTTCGTCGCGATCCCGGAATTCGCGGGCATCGCCACCGAGGTCAGCCAGGAGTTTTCCGCCGCCTACGCCGGTCAGCAGACCGTGGCCGAGGCTCTGGAAAAGGCCCAGGCCCTGACCAACGACGCCATGGAGGCGGCCGGCTACCGCTAGGCCCCTTCGACCCGATCCGGGGGAGGCCCTCCCGCCCCCGGATCGCCCCTCCCCGGATCCGCCCCCCCATCGCTCAGAACGATTCCGCCCACGGGAAAGGTGAACCCCATGGCAACCCGGCATTCCCGCTCCGCGGCCCGGCTGATGATGGCGCCCGCGGTCATCCTGCTTCTGGGCTGGATGCTCGTGCCGCTGACCATGACGGTGTTCTTCTCGTTCAAGCAGTACCTGCCCATGCGCGGCGACTCGCTGGAACGCGGCCTCGACTGGGTCGGCTTCGAGAACTATGCCCGTTTCCTGGGCTCCAGCTCCTTCTGGCCCAGCGTGCAGGCCACGCTGATGATCGTCGGCGGTGTGCTCGTGATCACCGTGGTCCTCGGCATCCTGCTCGCCATCCTTCTCGACCAGCCGATCTGGGGTCAGGGCATCGTCCGCATCCTCGTGATCGCGCCCTTCTTCGTCATGCCCACCGTGTCGGCGCTGGTGTGGAAGAACATGTTCATGGACCCCGTGAACGGCATGTTCGCCCATCTCTGGCGCTTCTTCGGCGCGGAGCCGGTGTCCTGGATGTCGGATGCCTCGGTGCAGTCGATCATCATCATCGTGTCCTGGCAGTGGCTGCCCTTCGCGACGCTGATCCTGCTCACCGCGATCCAGTCCCTCGACAGCGAACAGCTCGAGGCCGCCGAAATGGACGGCGCGCCGGTCCTGTCGCGCTTTGTTCACATCGTCCTGCCGCATCTGGGGCGCGCGATCACCATCGTGATCCTGATCCAGACGATCTTCCTTCTGTCGATCTTCGCCGAGATCTTCGTCACCACCGGCGGCTCCTTCGGCACCCGGACGCTGACCTACCTCATCTTCCAGCGCGTCGTGGACAGCCAGAACATCGGGCTCGGCTCGGCCGGCGGCGTCTATGCCATCATCCTCGCCAACATCATCGCGCTGTTCCTCATGCGCATTGTCGGCAAGAACCTGGACCGCTGAGGGCACCACCATGGCACGCGCAGTCTCGACCCCCCGCAAGATCGCCACCACCGCCCTCGCCTGGACGATCGGCCTGCTGATCTTCTTCCCGATCTACTGGACCATCCTGACGAGCTTCAAGACAGAGGCCCAGGCCATCGCGAACCCGCCCCTCTTCTGGGGCTTCGACTTCACGCTCGAAAACTACGCCGTGGTGCAGGAGCGCTCCGACTACATGCGCTTTCTGTGGAATTCCGTGATCATCGCCGGCGGCTCCACCCTTCTGGGCATCCTCGTGGCCGTGCCCGCCGCATGGTCCATGGCCTTCGTGCCGTCGCGCCGCACCAAGGACATCCTGCTCTGGATGCTCTCGACGAAGATGCTTCCGGCGGTCGGCGTGCTCTACCCGATCTCGCTGCTCTTCGTGCAGTTCGGCCTTCTCGACACCCGCATCGGCCTCGTTCTCGTGCTGATGCTCATCAACCTGCCGATCATCGTCTGGATGCTCTACACCTACTTCAAGGAGATCCCCATCGACATCCTCGAGGCCGCCCGAATGGACGGCGCGGGGCTGCGGCAGGAAATCCTCTACGTGCTGACGCCCATGGCGATCCCGGGAATCGCCTCGACCATCCTGCTCAACTTCATCCTCGCCTGGAACGAGGCGTTCTGGACGCTCAACCTCACCGCGGCAAAGGCCGCGCCGCTCACCGCCTTCATCGCCAGCTACTCCAGCCCCGAGGGCCTCTTTTACGCCAAACTCAGCGCGGCCTCGACCATGGCCATCGCGCCGATCCTGATCCTCGGCTGGTTCAGCCAGAAACAACTCGTGCGCGGCCTGACCTTCGGCGCTATGAAATAGGGACAGAGACCCATGGGACGCATCACCCTCGACAAGGTCCGCAAGTCGTTCGGCGACGTGGAGGTCATCCCGCCGCTGGACCTGACCATCGAGGACGGCGAATTCGTCGTCTTCGTCGGCCCCTCCGGCTGCGGGAAATCCACGCTGCTGCGGATGATCGCCGGGCTCGAGGACCTCTCCGGCGGGCAGATCCGCATCGACGGCAAGGACGCCACCAACGAGCCCCCCGCGAAACGCGGCCTGGCCATGGTGTTCCAGTCCTACGCGCTTTATCCGCACATGAGCGTGCGGAAAAACATCGCCTTCCCTCTGCGCATGGCGAAACTCGACAAGGCGGAACAGGACCGCCGCGTCACCGCCGCCGCCCAGGTGCTCAACCTCACCGACTATCTCGACCGCCGCCCGGGACAGCTCTCGGGCGGCCAGCGCCAGCGCGTCGCCATCGGCCGCGCCATCGTGCGCGAACCCAAGGCCTTCCTCTTCGACGAGCCGCTGTCGAACCTCGACGCCGCGCTGCGCGTCGGCATGCGGCTGGAGATCAGCGAACTGCACACGCGGCTCAAGACCACCATGGTCTACGTCACCCACGACCAGGTGGAGGCGATGACCATGGCCGACAAGATCGTGGTCCTGCGCCGGCAACATCGAACAGGTCGGCAGCCCGCTCG
>Ga0076930_100419_pt1 | contig 43126 bp, 29 predicted proteins | sample HotLakConsoUCCRE_FD_71149 | JGI IMG/M metagenome (GOLD analysis project Ga0076930, IMG submission 71149) | Hypersaline microbial mat communities from Hot Lake, Washington, USA - Hot Lake Consortium UCC-RE (version 3) (version 3) ...
GGGGCCTTCCTGCGCTTCCGGGAAGCCCGTGACGAGGCCCGGGGGGCGTGGCAGGACCGCTTTCTCTCCGCCCGCCTCTCACCGGCGGAGATGGCCGCACGCATGGAGGAGGCTGGGGCCCACGGCGTGATCATGACCCAGTGGTCCCAGGGGTGGGGGGTGAACAAGGTCTTCGGGGCGCAGACCACCCGCATTCCCCAGATCAACGTCTCCTGCGAGGACTACGGACTCATCTTCCGGCTGGCGGAGAACGGTCAGAGCCCGGTCCTGCGACTCAATGCCGAGTCCCGCTTCCTGGGGGAGGTGCCTGCAAACAACATCATCGCCCGGATCCCCGGGAGTGAACTCCCGGAGGAGTACGTGATGCTCTCCGCCCACTTCGATTCTTGGGATGGCGGGTCGGGGGCCACCGACAACGGCACGGGGACGCTGACGATGATGGAGGCGCTCCGGATCCTGAGGACCGTCGTTCCCAACCCCCGCCGGACGATCCTGGTGGGGCACTGGAGCGGCGAGGAGCAGGGGCTGAACGGATCCCGGGCCTTCGTGGCGGACAACCCGGAGGTGGTGGAGGGGCTGCAGGCCCTATTCAACCAGGACAACGGCACGGGGCGGGTGGTGAACATCTCCATGTCGGGCTTCACCGGAGCCGGGGAGTTCTTCGCCCGATGGCTGGCGGAGATCCCCCAGGAGATCACCCGACACATCAACCTCCAGATCCCGGGAATGCCGGGGAGCGGAGGGACCGACCATGTGGCCTTCGTGTGCGCCCCGGCCCCGGGCTTCAACCTCAGCGGATTGAACTGGGAGTATGGCCGCTACACCTGGCACACCAACCGGGACACCTTCGACAAGGTGATGGTGGACGAGGTCCAGAACAACGCGACGCTGGTGGCCATGCTGGCGTACCTGGCCTCCGAGGATCCGGAGTTCATGCCCAGGGAGACCCGGACGCTTCCCATCAATGCCCAGACGGGGCAGCCGGGCTCCTGGCCGGCCTGCCGGGACGGCGCACGGGGTTCGAACTGACCGCTCCCGGGGAAGCTCGGTCCCCCCTGCCCCGGACGCTCTTCGTCGCGCTGGCCCTGGTCGGCCTGGCGGGGGCAGGAGGGGGTCGCGGGTTGCAGGCCCAGGAGGAGCCTCCCAGGGGCTTCGCCCAGGGGGGACTGGTGGCCACACGGTTGGGCGACCGCCCGGCGCTCCTCTTCTCGGCGGGGCTGGGGATTCGCCTTCGCCCGGGGCTCCGGGCCTGGGGAGAGGGCCGCTCCATGGTCCAGGAGGTGGAACCCGGGGGGGACCGGCCCCTGTCGCTTCGCTTCGGGTACGGGGGGGTGGGGGTGGAGTGGCGTCGGGAAGGGGGTCGAGCGGAGCCGGCGGTGGCACTTCTGGCGGGAGCCGGGCATGGACGGGTGATCAGCCGGATCACGGGTCTGGAACTCGCCTCCGAGAACACCTTCGTCCTGGAGCCCTCGGTGGGGCTCCGATCCACCCCCCACCCCCTCCTGGAGCTGGGGGTGGGCGGGGGCTTCCGCTGGGTCTCTGCCGTGGAGCAGCTTCCCGGCATCACGAGGGGAGGACTCCGATCATGGAGCCTCTCCTTCCTCGTCCGGCTACAGCAGCAGCGATGACATCGAGCATGCATACCAGTTCCAGGACCGTGCCGTCACGAAGCAGGGAAACCGCCACCTTCCCCCTCCGGGTGGCGGCGGTGGACACCGGGTCCAACGCCATCCGCTTCCTGGCCATGGAGTTCCGGGACGCCAACCGGATGGAGGTGCTGGCCTCCGAACGGGTCCCGGTGCGGCTGGGCCACCAGGTGTTCGTCAACGGTCGCCTGGCGGCGGAGACCATGGACGCCGCCGTGAAGGCCTTCGTCTCCTTCCGGGACCAGATGGACGCCCTGGAGATCCGCCACCTCCGGGCGGTGGCCACCAGCGCCGTGCGGGAGGCCCGGAACGGCGCCCTCCTCGTGGAACGGATCCACCGGGACTCGGGGATCCGCCTGGAGATCATCACCGGGTCGGAGGAGGCCCGTCTGGTCCACCTGGCGGTGGGGAGCCGCATCGACCTCACCGGGGGGCAGTGGATCATGGCCGATCTGGGGGGAGGGAGCGTGGAGGTGTCGCTGGTGGATGACTCCGGGATGCTCTGGACGGAGTCCCATACCATGGGTTCGGTCCGGCTCCTGGAGGAGCTCTCCTCGGTGGACCAGAATCCGGGGCAGTTCCAGAGACTGCTCCAGGAGTATGTGGCGGTGCTCCGGATCCCCGCCCCGGCCCGCTACTGGGAGCCCTCAGGCTTCATCGCCACCGGCGGGAACATCGAGGCGCTGGCCAAGCTCACCGCCGCCCAGCCCGACGACCGGGGGGTGAGCAGCGTCCCCATCGATGATCTCCAGTCCGCCATCGAGCTCCTTTCCAGGCTCTCCTACCGGGACAGGATGGAGCGGCTGGACCTCCGGGAGGACCGCGCCGACGTCATCCTCCCGGCGGGGATGGTCTACCTGCGCCTGGCGGAGCTGTGCGGAGCGAAGACCATCCTGGTGCCGCATGTGGGGGTGAAGGAGGGGATCCTCCTGGACCTGGTGCAGGACCTCACCGCGCATGAGTCCCACGAGGAGAAGCAGGAGTCCCAGTTGACCCAGGCGGCCGTCGCCCTGGGACGCCGATATATGTTCGACGAGCCCCACGGATTGCATGTGGCCCGCCTGGCCCTCTCCCTGTTCGATCAGTTGAGGGACCTCCACGGACTGGATGGGGAGGACCGCCTCCTCCTGAAGGTGGCCGCCATCCTCCACGATGTGGGGACCTTCGTCTCCTTCAAGAAGCATCACAAGCATTCGCTCTACATCGTGTCCCGGTCCGAACTCCCGGGGCTCTCCTCCGAAGACATGCTGGTGGCGGCCAACGTGGCCCGCTACCACCGGAAGAGCAGCCCCGCTCCCCACCACCACGACTACATGCGCCTCCCTGCCACGGCCCGGGTCCGGGTGGACCAGATGGCGGCGCTGCTACGCCTTGCCGATGCGCTGGATCGGCAGCGGCGCCAGAGCGTCCAGGCGGTCACGGCCACAGCCCGTGGCCTGGAACTGCATCTCCAGACCTCCGGAACGGGGGATCTGCTCCTGGAACGATGGGCCGTCACTCAGCGAAAGAACCTCTTCGAGGAGATCTACGGCTTGAAGGTGATGGTGTTCTGACCGGGGAGTTGGAAGACGGAGCCCCTATCGCATTGACTTTGGGGCCGTTCATTCTTCTATTGCAGCACCCCCCGCCATAAGAACTGATTCCCCAGAGCCTACCTTCAGGGAGGAAAACCCGTGGCACGTGCATCCGATGACAAGGTGATGCGTCTCGTCGAGGAACTGCTGGAGAAGACGCCCGACATGCCCGTGGACAAGCTCTACGAGCAGGCGAAGAAGGCCAACTCCAAGATCGGTGAATTGAATCTACGGCAGTTCAACGCCCGCTACCCGCTGCAGATCAAGCTGCGGCAGGCCCGGGCCAAGGACAGCTCGGCCAAGGGGGGTCGGCCCCGGGCCACCAGCCCCCGCCGTCGCCGTTCCAGCAACGAGAGCCGGGATCAGATCCGGGAGATCCTCCTGAACTTCGCGGTTTCGCTGGCCGGGGCCGACGAGCGGAAGGATGTGGTACAGGTCCTGGCAGGAGTCGACCAGGTGGTGGACCGGATCGTGCAGGTCACGGGGCGCTGACCCCGGTTGGACCCGGGGGGGAATCCTCCCCACCCTTGCGACAGGAAGGCCCCCGGCGATGCTTCGCTGGGGGCCTTCTCTCATCCAGGGCGCACGGAGGGATTCCTCTCCCCCGGGGACAGCCCAGGGGAGGCCGGCTAGATGGAGGCCCCCAGCCGCTCCGCCATCAGGGTGACCTCCCGCACGGCCACCGACACCCCGGACACGCTCACCCGCTCCTCGTCGGAGAGCTCCTGGAGCAGGTCCTGGAAGCGCTGGACCTCCGTGGCGTTTTCCGCCAGCAGCGCCTCCGCCTCCTCCTGGACCTCACCACCCCCCCGGGCCCGCTCCATGAGGGCCACGGTGAGGCGGTGGTGCGCCCGGGTCAGATCCTCCATGAGCCCCTGTACCACCCGCTGCTCCCAGCGGTCATCCCCGGCGGCCGCCAGGATGGTATGCCGGAGCCAGGTAAGCCGCAGGACCTCAGCCATCCGGTAGAAGGCCCGGGCGGAGTCCACCGGGTCCGCCTCGCAGACCCGGGCCACCCGGAGGATCTCCAGCAACTGGTCCAGGAACCGGAGGGTGATGAGACCCCGTGCGAAGCCCTCCCCCGCCCCCAGCTCCCGGAGTTCATCCACCAGGTCTTCGTAGAGCGCCCGGTCCGAGCCGGACACCACGTCGCCGAATGCCCCCCGGAGCCTGGATAGCCCCACGGCGGAATGCTCCACTACCCGGGCCACCGGCTCCCCCGGCTCCACATGGGCCAGGATCCAGCGCACGGTGCGCTCCATCACACGGGACAACCCCAGGTACCAGCGCCCCACCACCGGAGCCGGAAGCCTCTCCTCCTCCACCCGGAGCTTCTCAACCAGATCCCGGGCTCCCGCCAGCCCGGCGGTGATGAGCCAGGCCCGGGCCACGTCGGAGGAGCTGCGCCCCGTATCCCGCACCACCCGCTCCACGAAGGTGGCCCCCATCAGGTCCACCAGTTCGTTGGTGAACTGGCCAGCGATGATCTCCCGACGGAGGCGGTGCTCCGCCAGATGCTCGCCGGCGGCCTCCCGGGCCCGCTCGGGGAAGTAATCCCGCAGATACTGCGCGGCAGCCGGGTCGTCGGGGAGTGAGCCGGCCAGGATCCGGGAAGTGAGGTGGAGCTTGCCGTAGGCCAGCAGGATGCAGAGCTCCGGCCGGGCCAGCGACAGCCCCCTGTCCAGCCGCTCAAGGAGGGTCTCCCAGTCCGGGAGCTCCTCGTCCTGCCGGTCCAGCACCTTCTGGCGCTCCAGGCTGGACATCAGGTGGCGGAAGTCCTCCACCCCCTCCCGGGCCCGGACCTCGTCCAGACTCACGGCCAGGCTCTGGCTCCGGTTGTTCCGGAGCACCAGCTCCGCCACGTCGTCGCTGAGTTCCTCCAGGAGCTGGTTGCGCCCCTCCAGGGTGAGGTCTCCGCCGGCCACCGCCCCGCTCAGGAGGATCTTGAGGTTCACCTCGTGGTCGGAGAGGTCCACTCCCCCGGAGTTGTCGATGGCGTCGGTGTTCACCCGGCCCCCGGCCAGGGCGAACTCGATCCGGGCCCTCTGGGTGAACCCCAGGTTCCCTCCCTCTCCCACCACCCGCACCCGAAGCTCCCGGGCATCGATCCGCACGGCGTCATTGGCCGTGTCCCCCACATCTCCCCGGGATTCCGAAGAGGACTTCACATAGGTGCCGATCCCACCGTTCCAGAGCAGCTCCACCGGTGCCCTGAGGACCGCCCGGATGAGGGCCTCCCCATCGGGGATCTCCATATCCTCGGGGATCCCCAGCGCCAGGCGGACGTTGGGATGCAGCTCCACCGACTTGGCTCCCCGGGGGATGATGGCCCCGCCCTCGCTGAGGAGGCTGGTATCGTAGTCCGCCCAGGAGGAACGCCCCAGGGCGAAGAGCCGCTCCCGCTCCCGGAAGGTGATCTCCGGATCCGGATCCGGGTCCAGGAAGATGTGGCGGTGGTCGAAGGCCGCCAGGAGGCGGATCTGACGGGAGAGGAGCATCCCGTTCCCGAACACGTCGCCGCTCATGTCCCCGATCCCCACCACCGTGAAGGGCTCGGACTGGATGTCCTTCCCCATCTCCCGGAAGTGGCGGCGCACGCACTCCCAGGCCCCCCGGGCGGTGATCCCCACCACCTTGTGGTCGTACCCGTTGGAGCCACCGGAGGCAAAGGCGTCGGCCAACCAGTAGCCGTACTCGTCGGCCACGTCGTTGGCCACATCGGAGAATTTCGCCGTCCCCTTGTCGGCGGCCACCACCAGATAGGGATCATCGTCATCCCAACGGACCACATCGGGAGGCGGAACCAGCTGGCCGTCCACCAGGTTGTCGGTGAGATCCAGGAGCCCCCGGACCAGCGTCCTGTACTGCTCCTTCCCGTCCTCCGCCACAGCTTCCGGGTCGGTGAGGGTCCGGAGCGGCACGAACCCCCCCTTCGACCCCGCCGGCACGATGACGGCGTTCTTCACCATCTGGGTCTTCACCAGACCGCCCACCTCGGTGCGGAAGTCGTCCGCCCGGTCACTCCAGCGGATCCCCCCCCTGGCCACCTTCGCCCCCCGGAGGTGCACACCCTCCATCCGGGGGGAGCGGACCCACACCTCGTAGGTGAGGCGGGACCGGTTGAGGCTCTCCATGGTCTTCACGGCAAACTTCAGGGAGAGGTAGGGGACCCCTCCCGACCGGCGGGTGGGATTGCCCCCTCCATTCCGGTAGTAGTTCGTCCGCACCGTGGCATCCATGAGGAGGGCCAGTCGGCGCAGGGCCCGGTCGTCGGCCAGGAGCCCCACCTGGGACATGGAGTCGATGAAACGGCTTCGCACCACCTGCACCGCCAGCTTCCGGGCCTCGGGGGTGAGGGGCTGACCGGGATCGAAGCGGGTGCGGAAGAGCTCGAACAGGGTGGTGGCGATGTCCGGGTACTTGTTCAGCGCCGAGGGGAGCGCAACCCGGGACGGCACCGCCTGCAACTGGAAGGCGTAGGTGGCATAGCTCCGGAGGACCTCCACTTCGCGCCAGGAAAGTCCTGCCGTCACCACCAGGGAGTTCAGACTGTCGTTGGTGGAGTCCCCTGCCCGCACCCGGAGGATCAACTCGGACAGCAGGGCCCCTATGCCGGGCTCCACGGGCCGTCCGTCCGGACCCTGGACGGCGAACAGGTAGATGATGCTCTCGGTGGCCCCTCCCTTCCGGATCTCGAAGGGACTCACGGCAATGACCCGCAGTCCGGCGTTCTCCAGGATGGGCATGAAGTCCGAGAGGATGAGCCGCTCCCCCCTGAGGTAGAGCTTCAGCGCGGTGATCCGCTCGCCCCCCTCCCCGTCGTGGTCGTCCAGCCCCTCCGAGAGGGCGATGGACACCTGCTGACCCGCCTCCTTCATGGACTCCAGACGGAGGATGTCCCCCACCGCATCCTTCGGATCGGTGGCCACCCGGTATTCCGGGCTGCAGGCATGGGCATAGTGGCGGGCCATCCGCCGGGCCAGGTCGCCGGAGACGTGCTCCTCCAGCCCCTCTCGCACACGGTCCTCCCAGTTCCGGATCAGCTCCCGGACCACCGGCTCCAGGGAGGCGGCGGAGACACTGCTCAACCGCTCCGGCGGGGACACCACGTAGAAGTGCAGCCGTGCCTGATCCCCGGCGCTCAGCGCCAGGTGGTAGTTCAGGATCTCTCCGCCGAAGGCCTGGACGAAGGCCTCCTCGATGGACTTCCGCACCTCCCCGGAGAAGCGCTCCTTGGGGAGGATGACCATCACCGACACACCCCGTCGGAGAGGATCATCCCGGAGCGTCACCCGGACGTCGTCGGAGCCGTAGGAAGTGAGGACCGCCTGCACATCCCGGCCGATCTCCTCCGAGGAGGTGAGGAAGAGTTCCTCCTTCGGCATGGAGTTGAAGATCGTGATGATCTCCTTGTAGTCGTGCGACCCCTCAGCCACTCCCGTCTCGGAGAGGAGCTCCTGGAGCTTCTGCCTCAGGATGGGGATCTTCTCCGCCTCCTCGCCGAAGGCCCGGGAGGTGAAGAGCCCCAGGAAGCGGTGCTCCCCCTCCACCTGGCCATCGGAGCCCAGCTTCTTCACCCCGATGTAGTCCATGCGGGCCCGGCGGTGGACCGTGGACTCGCTGTTCGCCTTGCTGATGATCAGGGTGGGGCCCCCCTCGGCCAGCTCACGGATCCCCTCGGGGAGGTCGGAGAGGGGCACAGGGCGGGCGAACTGGGAGCCCTTCTCGTCCCGGAGAAGTCCCAGGCCGGAGCCCGACTCCACGGTGATCGCCGACTCCCCATCGCTCTCCACCACGTCGTAGCCACGGTAGCCCAGGAAGATGAAGGCCCCGTCCCGGAGCCATCGGAGGAAGTCCTGGACCTCCTTCAGCTCCTCGGCCCGCTGGGGTAGATCCACGATCCGGTCTCCGATCTCCCCCACCACACGGTTGACCCGCTCCAGCATGGGGCGGAAGTCATCGGTGGAGGCCACCACATCCCTCAGCCGCTGCTCCAGCTCCCGGGCCATCGCCTCCCGCATCTCCGGGTCCGCCACCCGGGACACCTCGCAGTGGACCACGGACTCCCGGGCCACACCGTCCCTGGACGGACCCACCGTCGTCACCTTCCCACCCTCGTCCCGGGCCACGTGGAGGACGGGATAGATGTAGTGGAGGACGGCCAGCCCCCGGGAATGGAGGTACTCCCGGATGGTGTCCACGATGAACGGACGCTCGGACACATTGGTCCGGACCACGGTCACCGGGGCAGACCACCCTTCATCCCCCTCCTCCGCGGGATTGAAGACCTGGACCCTGGGGCCCTGTCCCCGCCCATCCATGAGGAAGTGGAAGGTGCCCAGGGCCAACCGGGCCTGGGCGTCCGCCGGGCGCTCGGCAAGAAAGGTCCGGGGGGCCTTCGTGAGGAAGATCTCGGTGAAGCGTACTGCCTGGTCCTCTTCTCCCTTCCGGGCGAGGGAGCGGACGAGGCGGGTGACGGTTTCGACTCCGGGGAAATCCCGGCGCAGGCGTTCCACCGCAGCGAGGGAGGTGTCGCTCATATCCAGGCAGGCGAGGAGGAGGGTGGCCGGCCCCCGTCGGAGACGGCTGGCTTTGAAGGTATAGAGGCTTGTCCCGGCTTGACAGGCCCCGGGTGGGGGGCAGGTCCAGGGGGCCGACACTGGCCGGAGTCCGTTCAGGGGGGCAGATTGGAGCGCCCGGAGTCCGAGGTACGGGCACCGCCCTCCGGAACACGACTCCCTATCCCGAGACCCGATGCGCTTCCTCCACCTTGCGGATGTCCACCTGGATGCCCCCTTCGGGGGCCGCACTCCGGCTGTCCGCCGGGTGCTGCAGGAGGCTGCGCGGGAAGCCCTTTCGCAGGCGGTGTCGCTGGCCATCGCAGAGCAGGTCCACGCGGTGCTGGTGGCGGGGGACCTCTTCGACGGTCACCGCCTGACCTTCGCCACGGAGCGCTTCATCACGGCGGACTTCCAGCGGCTGGCGGACGCCGGCATCCCCGTGATCTATGCCGCGGGGAACCACGACCATGGCGGCGGTCGGCACCCGGTGACCTCCCTGCAATGGCCCGCCAATGTGACGGTGGCCGCCGGTGCGGAGCCGGTACGGGTCTCCATCCAGGACCGGGACGGCAGCACCGTGGGGTTCGTCACCGCAGCCGGACATGCCACCGCGGCAGTGACGGAGGACCTGGCCGCCGGATTCCCCGTCCCACCGGGGGACCACCCTGAGGTGGCGGTCCTCCACGCCCAGGTGGTGGGGAGCCGGGGGGAGGAGGGGCACCATCCCTACGCCCCCACGACACTGGGGGTGCTCCGGTCGGCAGGCTACGACTACTGGGCCCTGGGACATGTGCACGGCCGGCAGGTCCTTCAGGAGTCTCCGCTGATCTGCTATCCGGGGAGCCTCATGGGTCGGACCCTCCGGGAGACGGGGCCACGGGGAGCGCTCCTGGTGGACCTTTCCGACCGGAGTGTGCCCCTCTCCCGCTTCCATCCGCTGTCCCCGGTGCGTTGGGAGGTGCTGCCGGTGGCGGGGCTGGAGGAGATCCGGAGCGTGGAGGGTCTCCTGGACCACCTGCAGCAGATCTGGGAGGGGGCCCGGATGGATGATCCTGCCGATCCGGCCACCCGGTGGCTCATCCAGTTCCGCCTCTCCGGGGGCTCCCCCCTCTGGAGGGGGCTGCAGGACCCCGAGAACCTGGCCACCCTGGAACGGGAGGCTGCGACCCTCCTGGACGCAGTGGACGTCTCGTTCCGCACCGGCGGAGTGGGACCGGTGGTGGATCTCCGGCGGGAGGGGGAGCGGGGGGATGTCCTGGGGGAGGCGCTCCGCCTACTGGGGCGCCTACACGCCGGGGAGCCGGTGCTGGATGTGGCGGAGGAGGAGTTGGCGGGCTACGACCCGGAACGGGACGGGTCGGTGCACGCCTACATCCAGCGTCTCATGGGGGGCATGGACCGGGAGCTGGTGGCCCGCCTGCGGATGGACGGGGACACCACGTGAGGATCGAACGCATCGAAGGGGCCCGGATCGGCCGCCTGGATGCCCTGGATACCGGGCCCGACCCCCTGCCGGGGCTGGTGGTTGTACTGGGACCCAACGAATCGGGGAAATCCTCCCTCTTCACCCTCCTCACCTCCCTCCTCTACGGCTTCTTCCCCGCCACCCGGGACCGGAATCCCCATTCCCCCTGGTCCGGACAGCCCATGGAGGGGCGACTCCACCTCCGCACCGACGCGGGAGAGGCGCTGCAGCTCCATCGCAGACTCCTGGCATCCCCCTGGGGGCGCCTGAGCCGGGAGCAGGAGGAGGTGGAGCTGGCCAATCGACCCATCCCCCACGTGGGCCATGTTCCCCGGAACCTCTTCACCCAGATCTACGCCCTGGGGCTGTCGGACCTGGCGGGGCTCCGGACGGAGAGCTGGGAGGCGGTCCACGACCGCCTTGTGGAGACCATGGGGGCCCGGGATCTGAAGCCCCCCCGGGTGGTGGCCGAGGAGCTGGATGCCGAGGCGGATGCCCTGTGGCGGGCGGATCGGCGGGGTCGGCCGGTGGTGCGGGTGCTCCAGGAGGAGATTCGTACCCTGAAGGCCAGGCGGAGGGAGGCGGCGGCCAGGGACCGGCGGATCCGGGAGCGGATCGATGCCCTTGCGGGGATCGAAGTAGAGTTGGAGCGGGTCCGGGAAGAGCGTCAGTCGGTGCGGGCCCGGGAGGAGCACCTGGCCTCCCTGGTCCCCCTCTGGCGCCAGTACTCCCGCATCGGGGAGATGGAGGCCTTCGCCGGCGACCTGGGGGAGCTGGAGGGGCTCCCTACCGACCCGGTGACCCGCCTGGCGGACCTGGACGCCGCCGTGGAGGCGCTGAGGGCCCGCCTGACGGCGCTGGAGGCCGCCACCGAAACCCCCCGGCGGCGTCTGGAGGCGTACGGCGGAAACGAGGCCGTGGTGCTGGAGCGGGAAGCGGAGATCGAAGCCGCCGTGGAGGAGGCCCGGAAGGTCCGGGACGACAGGGAGCGCCTCCGGGCCTCGGCGCTGGAACTCCGGAAGATCGGCCGGGAGGTGGCGCCGGCCGCCGCAGCGCTCTTCACGGCCCCCCTCACCCGGGAGGAGGCGGAGGCCATCCTGGAGTTTCCGTTGGACGACTTCCGGAAGCGGCTGGCAGCGGTGCAGCGGGCCCGGGGGATCCGCATGGCCCGGGAGGAGGCGCTCCACGCCGCCAGCGACGAGGGGGATGAGGAGGAGAGACGCCCGGCGGCCCGGCTGGTCCCGATTCCGTGGTGGTCCCTCCTGGTGGGGGCGATCCTCCTCCTCATCATGGGGCTCATCGCCCAGCGGCCCGTGCTCTACGTGGGGGCGGCGGCGGTCCTGGCGGCGTCGGTGGTGCTCTTCTTCGGGGAGCGGGCCTCCCGCCGCTCCTTCCGACAGGGGCAGAGCCGGGTGGTGGAGGAGGCCCGGCGGGGGGTCTCCGCCGCCCGGAAGGCGGAGGAGGAGGCCCTTCACCAGGCCAGGGACCCCCTCCGCTTCCTCCCCTTCCTCCACGAGATCCTCATGGATCCGGGTCCGGAGGTGGCGGAGCGGCTGGAGACGCTGCAGCTCCTCCTGGGGCGACACCGGGAGGGAGTGGCGGAGGTGAGGAACCGCCGGACCGTGGTGACCCGGGGGGCCCGCCGGGTCCGGGCGCTCACCCGGGAGCTGGGGCTGGGCACCGGCCTCCGACCGGACCCCTCGGTCCGGCTCCGGAATGCACTGGTGCAGGCCCGGGAGGCCCGGGAGGGCGCCCGGGGTGCGGAGGAGGCGCTGGAGGGTGTGGAGGCTGCCCGGGACGAGGTGCGCCTGGCCCTCGCCGCCGCCCAGGAGCGGTGGGGGGCGCTCAGGGGACTGCTGGAGGCGCTGGGGGACGGCGATGTGGGGAAGGGCGCCACGCTGGCGGAAGAGCGGCTCCGGGCCGCCCGCTCCGCCGTGGAGCTCCGGGCCGAGATGGAGCGGGCCCACCCGGAGCTGGAGGAGCGCCTGGCGGAGATCCGGGCCCATGTGCAGGACGGGGAGAGCTGGATCCAGGAGGGGCGCCCCCCGGAGGCCCTGCGGCTGAAGGTGGAGGAGCTGCAGAGCCGGGTGGAGGAGCTCACCGGATCGGCTGCCGAGATCCGGGAGGAGGTCCGGGGGCTGGAGCGGGGGGAGACGGTGGAGCAGATCGACGGGTCCATCCTGGAGTACACCCGGCGCATCGAGGAGCTCAGCCGGGAGCGGGACCGGAAGACGCTCCTGGCCAGGCTCCTGAGGGATGCCGAGCGGCGCTTCCGGGAGGAGCACCAGCCGGACCTCATTCGCCGGGCCACGGAGCACCTGCAGGCCATCACCGGGGGGCGCTACCATCGGCTCCTGCTGGGAGAGGAGGGCCCCGGCTCCCTCTACCTCCGGGGAGGGGGTGCGCCCCACGCCATGAAGGTGGAGTCGCCCCTCTCCACCGGAACCCGGGAGCAGGTCTACCTCTCCCTCCGACTGGCGGTGGTGGACCACCTGGACGAGGAGCGGGAGCGCCTCCCCCTCTTCCTGGACGAGGCGCTGGTGAACTGGGACCGGACCCGGCGGGCCAGGGGGCTGGACCGGCTGGCCTCCCTCTCGGAGCAGCGCCAGTTCTTCGTCTTCACCTGCCATGAGGAGATGGCCGGGGAACTCCGGGAGAGGGGCGCTCGGGTGCTGGCGCTGGAGGCGGTGGAATGACCGGGGAGGCTGCGGACCTCCCGCTGGCCTGGGAGGTGCACGGCCAGGGCCCCCCCCTGGTGATGGTCCACGGCTTCGGGGCGAGCCGCTTCACCTGGCGGCGGTGGACCCCTGCCCTGGCCCGCCACAACAGGGTGTACCTGTTGGACCTGAAGGGGTTTGGCGAGGCCCCCCGCCCCAGGGACGGCCACTACAGCCCCCTGGACCAGTCGGCGCTCCTGGTGGAGTGGATCCGACGGATGGATCTCCGGGGGGTGACGCTGGTGGGACACTCCCTGGGAGGGGGGATCATCCTGGGGGCGGCGCTGACCCTCCAGAGGGAGGATCCGGACCGGGTCCGGGGTCTGGTGGTGATCAGCGGTGCAGCGTACCCGCAGCAGATCCCGAAGTACATCGGCCTGGCCCGCCTCCCCATCCTCCCCTCCCTGGGGCTCCGTCTGGTCCCCTCCCGTTTCCTGATGGCGAAGGTCCTCCGGGAGATCACCCACGGGGATGCCAGGATCACCGACGAACAGGTGGAGGGATACGCCGCTCCCCTGGATCGACCGGGAACCCGCTACGCCATCCTGCAGGCCGCCCGGCAGGTGCTCCCCCGGGGGGTGGAGGAGGTGGTGCGGCAGTACCCGGAGCTACGGAGCCCGGTCCTCCTGATGTGGGGGCGGGAGGATCCGGTGGTCCCCCTCTCTGCGGGACGCCGCCTCCTGGAGGAACTCCCCTCGGCCAGACTGGTCATCCTGGACCACTGCGGGCACCTGCCCCAGGAGGAACGGGTCGAGGAGGGTCTGGAGGCCCTCCTGCACTTCCTGGAAGGCCCTTCTGGTTCTGATGGGCCAGCCGCCACTCCCTGACCACGGTGAGGAGCATTCTGGTCCCGGCGCGAATGGAGCCCCTCAGGGTCCCGGAGATCTTGGAGCGCCCCGCCTGGCGGGGGGTGTGGGGGAGGGGGATCTCAAGGGTCCGGAGCCGGCGGTGACGGGCCCGGAGCTGCATCTGAAGGGTCCACCCCCAGGTCAGGTCGTCCATCTCCAGTCGCTGGAGCGCCTCGAATTCCAGCGCCCGGAAGGGGGGGAAGTCCCGGTATCGCACCCCGTGGAGCAGCCGGGTGAGCCCCAGCACCAGGGCATTCCCCCAGCGGGCGTGGAAGGGGACCGCCCCCCGCTCCCCGGCCCGGACCCCCAACACCATGTCCGCCTCTCCTGCCAGGATGGGCTCCACCAGTTGGACCAGCGCCCCGGGATTCCCCTGGTCCGCGTCCAGGAAGACCACCACCCCGGGAGGGGAGGCACCACCCGCCAGGTAGGTGAGCCCCGTGAGGCAGGCGGCTCCGTATCCCCGGCGGGGCTCATGGAGGACGGTGGCCCCGGCGGCCCGGGCCACCTGAACCGTGCGGTCGGTGGAGCCATTGTCCACCACCACCACCTCCCCCAGCCCCGGGGGAAGGGCGGCCAGGAGGACCGGGAGGGCATCCTCCTCGTCCAGGGCAGGAATCAGGACGGCGACTCGGTGCACGGGATCCGGGGGTGTGGGTCGCGAAGTGGAAGGGGGGTGGAGCGTCCATGGTCTCTGACGCCAAGGTAACACGGGGCACGGATGCCCCGCCCGGGGCGGCGGTCCGTCCCCGGGTCCTTGTGGCGCTGGGGGCGGTGCAGCTCCTCCTCCTGGCGACGGCGGCGGGGGGAGGGCTCCAGGGTGGGCTTCCCGTCCCCTCCCTCCCCCCCCTGGTGGCGGCCTTCCTGGTCTCCCTGGTGGCCGCCGGGCTCCTCCCTGGCCCGGGAGACCCGGGCTCCGGAGCCCGGTCGCTCCTCCCCTGGATCTGGGGGTTCGCCCTCCTCTTCCGGGTGGTGCTCCTCCCCCTGGATCCCCTCCTGTCGGACGACGTCTGGCGGTACCTGTGGGACGGGGTGGTGCAGGAGGGGGGGATCAACCCCTTCATCCACCCGCCGTCGGCGCCGGAGTTGGAGGCGCTGCGGACCCCCTGGCACCCCCTGATCAACAACCCGGACGTCCCCACGATCTATCCCGGGGCGGCGCAGCTGCTCTTCCGCTTCGTGGCCTGGGTGGGGGGAGGGCTCCTTCTCCTGAAGGCTCTCCTTGTGGCGGCGGAGCTGGCCGCCGCGGCCCTCCTCTACGGCGTCGCAGGGCGCCTGGGGCGGGCTCCCGGGCGGGTCCTGGTGCTGGTGCTCTGGTCCCCCCTGGCGGTGGTGGAGACCGCCTGGAGCGGCCACGTGGATGCCCTGGGGCTCCTCTTCCTGTGCCTGGCGCTGGCGGCGGCCACCCGGGGTCTCCGGCGGCCTGGGGCGGCACCGGGGAGGTCGACCCCGGTCCGGGCAGCCCTGGCGGGGGGTGCACTTGCCCTGGCCGCCATGGTGAAGGTGGCCCCTGCAGCGGCCCTTCCCCCCTTCCTGAGGGCGCTGGGGTGGCGGGCCGGGGTGGGGTTCGGAGTGGCGGGTCTCCTGGTGATGCTCCCCTACCTGGACGCCGGCCCCCGCCTCCTCACCGGACTCTTCACCTATGCGGAGCACTGGCGCTTCAACGAGGCGCTCTTCGGGGTGCTGGAGTGGGTGGTCCCCGGGCCGCTGGGGGCGCGCTTCGCGGCGGGGGTGCTGGTCATCGGGGTGGTGGGGTGGGTCACCTGGCGGCGCTTCCCCCCGGACCGGGCCCTCTTCTGGATCCTGGGGTCGGGGCTCCTCCTCTCCCCCACCCTGCACCCCTGGTACCTCCTCTGGATCCTCCCCCTGGCGGCGCTCCGGGGAAGCCGGGGATGGCTCCTGGCCACCGGGACCATCCTCCTGGCCTACTGGGGGCTAGGCGCGTATCAGCGCACCGGGGTCTGGCCCCACCCCGACGGACTCCGCCTCCTCATCTGGGCCCCCCCCCTCCTCCTTCTCCTGGTGGACTGGATCCGGAGTGCCCGGTCCCCGGTCCCGGAGCCGCTCCTGGAGCCCCATCAGTCCGCTCCACATCCAGCCGGCGGCAAAGAGGGCCAGGAAGGGGACTGAGCCGGGATGCCCCAGCAGGGGGGCGGCCACCGCCGCCCCTGTGGCGTACGTCCCCAGCCCCACCTTGAGGAGGATATCCCCCCACCCTCCGCCGCTGCGATAGCCTCCTCCAGCTCCCCCTCCCGACTTGGGGGTCCGGACGAAGGGGTCCGCCGCCCCCGCCCGGCTCCGGAAGCCCCGCAAGACCGCCCGGCTCACCGGCGCGGAGAGGCCGATTCCCACCGCCAGCGTCCCCAGCACCCCGGGGACCACCACCCTCCAGGGGCGCTTCCGGGTGCGTCCTGCGGCCCCGTAGAACAGGAGGAACGGGACGGTGGCCATGACGAAGAGGGCCAGGTCCAGCCCCCACCACGCCCCGAATCCCAGCGTCTCCCGGGCCAGGGTGGCGGGGAGGAGGAGCACCCCCAGGAGGAGGGTCAGTGGGTGGGCCACATGCCCCCACAGATGGAAGACCGCTTCGGACTTCACCCGAAGGGGGAGGGGGGCCCGGAGGAGACGGGGAAGGATCTTCCGACCGGTCTGGATCCCCCCCTGGGCCCACCGCTTCTGCTGCACCTCGAAGGCCCCCACCCGCTCCGGGAGCTCCGCCGGAACCCCCACGTCCCCCCGATAGACGAAGCGCCACCCCGCCATCTGCGCCCGGTAGCTCAGGTCCAGGTCCTCGGTGAGGGTGTCCGCCTCCCAACCCCCCGCCTCCTCCAGGCAGCTCCGGCGCCAGATCCCCGCCGTGCCGTTGAAGTTGAAGAACCGGCCTGAGGCCCACCGCCCGTGGTGCTCGAAGCGGAAATGGGCGTCCAGCATGAAGGCCTGGGCCCGGGTGACGATCCCCGCCCCCTCGTTCAGGTGGTCCCACCGGGCCTGGACCATCCCCACCCCGGGATCGGAGAAGGGAGGGAGGAGGCGTCGGATCAGGTCGGGCTCGGGGAGGAAGTCGGCGTCCAGGATGAGGAGGAATTCCCCGGAGGCAGACTCCGTACCGGCCGCCAGCGCCCCCGCCTTGAAGCCGGTACGCACAGGGCGCCGGAGGTGGTGGACCTGGATCCCCCGCTCCTGCCAGTGGGCCACCCGCCGGGCCACCAGGGCGGAGGTACCGTCGGTGGAGTCGTCCAGGATCTGGACCTCCAGGAGATGGGGGGGATGATCCAGGCTACATGCCGCATCCACCAGCCGGGCGGCCACGTGGATCTCGTTGTAGAGGGGGAGCTGCACTGTGACCCGGGGGAGGGGGCCGCTCCACTCCCCGGCCACGGGGGGGCCCTTCCTCCGGGAGAGGATCAGGAGGAGGGTCCGGTGCGCCGCCAGGGGCACCAGGATGGCCAGCACCGCAGCCAGGAGGAGGAGAATAGACCACGCCAGCGGTTCAGGCATCAGGGCGTTCCGGTGTGGAACCGTTCAGGGACTCCCCGGAAGGGAGGCGGGGGGGGGATCCGTCCCCGGGGACATGGGCCATACAACCCGGAACGCCCCGGAAGGGTGCCGGGTTCCTTCGCCGGAAGGGCCTTCACCCCTCCCCCTGGCCCTGGTGGTCCTCCACCGGGGGATCCCCCGCCTCGTACCCACCACATCGCACCACCGGAAGGGGGGGGTAGCGAGGGAAGTGCTTGTGGAGCTGGGAGAGGCGGCAGAGGAAGAAGCTGGAACCCCGTCCGCTGGTGACCACCCTGCGGTTGACACACACCCCACAGAGGCCGGGGCCCGGGAGGGCGCCAGGGAGGGACATGGGCCCGGGGGGATCTCCGGCCGGTGACCTCACGGCAGGTCACCCGCCCTCTCCCGCACGCCGATGAAGCCCACCTGACGGCCGGCGTCTCCTCCCCGGTGGGAGAAGAAGGGAGCGGGTCCGCACTTCGTGCACTGCCCGGACCGGGTGATCCGGGCACCACGGACCCCCGCCCCCACCGCCCTGCGGGCCAGGACCCCCCGGAGGTCCACCGGGGTGGGCCCCCCGGGCACGGGAAGCCCCAGCGCCCCATGCACCTCGGGCCCCACCTCGTAGCAGGCGCCGCAGATGGCGGGGCCCAGGTGGAGATGGAGCCCCTCCGGGGAGACCCCCACCCGGCGCACGAAGAGATCCACCGCCGCCTCCAGGATCCCCGCCGCCACTCCCCGCCAGCCGGCATGGACCATCGCCACCCACCGCACCGCCGGCTCCACCAGGAAGACCGGCACGCAGTCGGCGGTGCCCACCGTGAGCAGGAGCCCCCGGGCACGGGTGGCATGGCCGTCCGCCGGAGAAGCGAGGCGCACCCCGTCGTGGGGGTCGCCGTGGAGATGGACCCGGGGACCGTGCACCTGTCGTGCATGGACCACGCCCTGCATGTCCAGCGCCCCGGCCAGCGTCTCCCACCGTGAGAGGACCTCTCCGGACGGGGCGGGGCCGAAGAGTCGGAGATCGAAGGGATCCGGATCGCCGCCCCGGGTGGTGGTGCCCTGGACCAGCCAGGGGAAGTCCGAGGCCCATCCGTCATGGTGCACGGCCGGGATGGCCAGCGGCGCCGGCGATTCCAGGATCACCGTTCCGGGGGTCCCGGAAGGCTGGGGGGAGGGCATGGAGGACACCCTGCCAAGCTGATGCGGTCCGGGGGGGAAGGAAAGGGGTCGCCCCCGGGCCCGGCGGGCCCGGGGGCGACGGCTCAACGGCGGATCCGCACCCCTGCCTGGAAGGTCCGGGGGAGCCCCGGGCGGAGCCCTGCCGGGCGCCGGGCCACGATGTACCTCTCGTCCGACAGGTTCTCCAGCCCGGCGAAGAGCACCGCCCCGGTGGGGAGTTCCACATCCCCCTGGAGGGAGAAGGCCAGGAATCGGTCCGTCCTCTCGCCGTCGGGAATGGCCCCCTCCCCCGCCACGGTCCGGGCCTCTCCGCTCCCGTGGGCGGCAAAGCTCATCCCCCAACGATCCCCCCGGACCCCCAGGCTGCCGGCGAACTGATGCTCGGGGATGTAGGGAAGCGCGTCCCCCTCCGTCACATTCCCCCACGGCTCGAAGTCGCTCTCGAAGCTGTTGGTGAAACGGGCCCGGGTCCAGGTCCAGGTGGCCTGCAGTGGGATCCGCACCGGAAGGGCCCTCCCCTCCGCCAGATCCGTCTCGAAGAGGGTCTCGATCCCCAGCGCCTCCGCCGTGCCCCCGTTGAAGAGCTGTCCGGCGCCGGGGGTCCCGGACGCCAGCGTCTCCTCCCCCAGGATGTTGTTGTAGTCGCTCCAGAAACCCGCCACCTCCAGGTTCAGGGTACCGGAGCGGAAGCGGGTCCCCGCCTCCCAGTTCCAGCTCTCCTCCGGGCGGGTGTCGTCGTCCGCTCCGGCTCCCGGAGGGCCGAAGCCCCGATGGAGCCCCCCGAAGAGGTTCAGCCGGGGCGAGACCTCGAAGGCCACGCCCATCCCCGGCACCCAGGCGTCCACACTGGTCTCCCGGACGGTCCCGGGACCGGTCCGCTCCAGGTCCGAGGATCCCCAGTTGGTACCGGTGAAGTCGATGGTCTCGTAGCGCACCCCGGGGGTCAGGGTCAGCGCCCCCACCTTCACCTCGTCCTGGATGAAGAAGGCCACGGCGGTGGCCTCGGTGAGGCGATTCGTCTGCGTTCCCGGCACCCCCGCCGATGTGAGGGTCATGGTGCCGCCGGCCATGCGGTACCCGTCCTCCCACTGGAAGCGGTCCTCGTCGTCCTGATGGAAGCGGACCCCCACCTCCAGGTCATGGCGGCTCCCCCCCAGCGACCCGCGCACCCCCAGCACGGTCTGGATCCCCCGGCTCATGTACTCCCGGTTGTTCGCCCGGAGGACCAGGGCACCGTCCGGGCTGCTCCCCCCCCGGAGGATGGCCAGCTCGGCGGGGTACCGGCCGGGATCGTCCAGCACGGTGGAGAGGCCCCGGCCGGAGACGCTCTGGAGCTTGTACCAGTTCCGTGCGAAGTCATTCCGGTAGAGGGTGGTGGTGAGGTCGAACCCCCCGGGGGCCCGGAGGAAGTGCCGGAGCTGGAGCTGCCTGTGGTCGTTGTCCATCTGGTCCAGCGCCGATCCGGCGTAGCGCAGGAGGGGTGTCGCGGCAAAGTCCTGGGCGGTGATCCCCAGATAGGTCTCATCGGAGAGCTGGTCCACATACCCCGCCTTCAGCACCACCTCCTGGTAGAGGGGAGCGTCCCGGTCCGTGTTCAGCCGCACCTTTCCCAGATAGTCCTGCAACCGGTACCCGGTCTCTCCCCCGGTCTGCAACTGCTTGAATCCCGCTGTTGAGAGCTGGTAGGTCTCCACCAGGAACCCCACATGGTCCCCCGCCCATCCGGCGGAGCCCCGGGCCTTGAAGGAGCCATGGGCGCCTCCTCCCAGCTCCCCGGCCAGCACCCTTCCCTCCACAGGGACGCCGGTGGAGAGGAAGTTGATGGCCCCCCCGGTGGTCCGGGGGCCGTAGCGCACCTGACTGGACCCCTTCCGCACCTCGATGGCCTCCATCCGCCCCATGGTGGGGGTGTAGTAGGCGGAGGGGGAGGAGTAGGGGGCCGGGGCGATGAGGACCCCGTCCTCCATCAACGTCACCTTGGAACTCCGTTCGGATCCGGTGCCCCGGAGGCCGATGTTGGGCCGCAAGCCGAAGCCCTCCTCCTCCTGCACGTTCACCCCGGGGATGCGCCGGAGGGCACTGTGGACGTTGTCGAACATCAGGGGCTGCTCCTCCAGGTGGATCCTGGAGAGGAAGTGGGCCGAGCCGGGGGTGACCACCCCCGCGGCCGGATCTCCCACCATCCGGGTGCGGCGGGCCAGGACCACCAGCGGGTCCACCCCAACCGCGTCCAACGGGAGAACCACCTCCAGGGAGGAGGCCTCGCCGCTCCCCAGATCCACGGTCCGCTCAACCCCCTGGAACCCCAGGCGCTGGAAACGGAGGGTGACCCGCCCTGCGGGAAGCCCGGTGAGGCGGAAGGCGCCCATGGCATTGGTCACCGCGCGGCGGGAGCCACCGTCGTGCTCCACCGTCACCCCGGAGAGGGGAGCTCCGGTTGTGGCGGTGACCACCCGCCCGGTGACCACACCCCCGGACTGGGCCGAGAGGGGAAGGGCCAGGACGGCCAGGGCGAAGAGGAGAGGGAGGGGGCGAAGCATCTGGGAGGGTCCTCGTGGGGAAGCGCAGTGGAGGAAGTGGCCCGGAGCCGGCGGGGAGCCTCCGGGGCGGGCATGAGAATCAATCTCAACCTCCCTGCCGTCAACCCCGCCCCCTCTTTCCTTTTCCCCTCTTCCTGTCTCGCTTCCCCGGGAAAAGACTGTACTTTAGAGGGCACCACACCCGGAACCAGCCGGCCAACCCCTTCGCGTGCACCCACATGTCCGACTCACCACTCTTCGACGCGTACAACGCGGCCTACGCCCAGGACCTCTACGAGCGGTTCGCCCGCAATCCGGAGTCGGTTCCCGCCAGTTGGCGGACCCTCTTCCAGGCGGGTGCGGCCGAGGCGCTGGAGCATGGACTCCTGGTGCCGGAGGGATTGAACGGAAACGGCGTCGCCACCCAAGCCACCCCTGCGGTGGATCGGTCGGGAGTCGCTGCGTCGGCCCCTGCAGCCGCTCCGGCCGCTGCCCCCGTCCAGGCTCCCGGGACGGACCCGGCCTCCATCCGGCGGCTCCTGGAGGTGGTGGCCCGTGCCACCAGCCTCGTGCAGGCCTTCCGGGACCATGGGCACCAGTTGGCTCGCGTTGATCCGCTGGGGAGCGAGCCTCCGGGACACCCCCAGTTGAACCCCGCCTTCTTCGGCACCTCCATGGAGGAGCTGCAGCAGATCCCCGCCTCTGTGGTGCTGGGGAACGGGGGGGACGAGTCGCTGGCCTCCACCCTGGAGAGACTCCGGGAGGCCTACTGCGGCTCCATCGGCTACCAGTTCGAACACCTGGAGGACCCGGACCGGGTGCGGTGGCTCTGGAACGAGGTGGAGTCCGGTGCCCACACCCAGCCTCTCTCGAAGGAGGACCGCCTCTCCCTCCTGGGGCGCCTCAGCGAGGTGGAGGGGCTGGAGCGCTTCCTCCACAGGGCCTACCTGGGACAGAAGCGCTTCTCCCTGGAGGGGAACGACATGCTGGTCCCCATGATCGACCTGGCGCTGGAGGAGGCGGCCCGGAATCGGGGGAAGGCCATGATCCTGGGGATGGCCCACCGGGGACGGCTCAACGTCCTGGCCCACATCATGGACATCCCCTACGAGGGGCTGGTGGGGGAGTTCGAGGGCGGCGCGGTGAAGCGGGGGATGATGGCCATCCCCGACCCGGGCACCGGAGATGTGAAGTACCACCACGGGGCCCGCTCCACCTACGCGCTCCGCTCGGGGGAGACGATGGATGTGGAGCTGGTGCCGAATCCCAGCCACCTGGAATTCGTGAACCCGGTGGTTTCCGGGATGGCCCGGGTCCGTCAGTTCGAGTCCCCTGCAGGGGAGGCGGTGCAGGACACCGATGCGGTGGTCCCCCTCCTCATCCACGGGGATGCAGCCTTTGCCGCCGAGGGTGTGGTGGCGGAGGCGCTGAACATGGCCCGCCTCTCAGGCTACACCACCGGGGGCGCCCTCCACATCATCTGCAACAACCAGGTGGGGTTCACCACCAACCCCGGCGACGGACGGTCCACCCGCTACGCCAGCGACCTGGCCAAGGGGTACGACATCCCGGTCATCCACGTGAATGCCGATGATCCCCCGGCCTGCCTGGCGGCCATGCGGCTGGCCATGGCCTACCGGGGGAAGTTCAAGGATGACGTGGTCATCGACCTGGTGGGGTATCGCCGTCACGGGCACAACGAGGCTGACGAGCCCGGCTACACCCAGCCCAAGCTGTACTCGCTCATCGACCGGCACCCCACGGTGCGCACGATCTGGGCGAAGCGGCTGATCGAGGAGGGGGACCTGGGTGCGGAGGACGCGTCCGCCATGGAGGATGCCGTCAACATGCGGCTCCGGGAGGCCCAGGACACCGTCCGGGGCGAGGCGGGGGAGGAGGGGGTGCCCACGCCCCCGGAAGCGGAGGCGATCCGGGATCCGGAGACCTCGGTGGCCATGGAAGATCTGGTCACCCTGAACGAACTGGCCCTCAAGGTCCCCGACGACTTCCATATGCACCCCAAGCTCCGGCGACAGTTGGAGCGGCGGGGGAAGGACTTCGGGCCCGACACGAAGCTGGAGTGGGCGCATGCCGAGAGTCTGGCGCTGGCCTCCCTCCTCCAGGAGGGGGTTCCGGTGCGCTTCACCGGACAGGATGCCCAGCGAGGGACCTTCAGCCACCGGCACCTGGTGCTCCACGACCACGAATCGGGGAGGGTCCACACCCCGCTGGCCACCGCCGGCCAGGGGCGCTTCGAAATCTTCAACTCCCCCTTGACCGAGACCGCGGTCCTGGGGTTCGAGTATGGATACTCGGTGGGGTCGGAGGTGGACCTCGTGCTCTGGGAGGCCCAGTTCGGGGATTTCGTGAACGTGGCCCAGGTCATCATCGACCAGTTCCTCTCGGCGGGACGGGCCAAGTGGGGTCAGGTCTCCGGGCTGACCCTGCTCCTCCCCCACGGTCATGAGGGGCAGGGACCGGAGCACTCCTCGGCCCGGCTGGAGCGATTCCTCCAGCTCTGTGCCGAGGACAACATGCGGGTGGCGTATCCCAGCACCCCGGCCCAGTACTTCCACCTCCTCCGGCGGCAGGCGCTGACCCGCCCCCGGCGCCCCCTCATCGTCATGACCCCGAAGAGTCTGCTCCGGCATCCGCTGGCCGTCTCCACCCCGGAGGATCTGGCTGCAGGGGCCTTCCAGGGGGTTCTGGACGACCCCGAGGCGGCCGGGCGCCGGGATGCCGTCACCCGGCTGGTCCTCTGCTCCGGGAAGATCTTCTACGACCTCTGGGCCCACGAAGCCCGGGAGGGGAACGAGGCGGTGGCCATCGCCCGGTTGGAGCAGTTCTACCCCTTCCCCACAGAGGGGCTGGAGGCGCTGGTGGCGTCCTACCCCAACCTGAAGGAGGTGGTCTGGACCCAGGAGGAGCCACGGAACATGGGGGGGCTGGCCTTCGTGGGCCCCCGCCTCAGGGCAGTGGTGCCCCGTCAGGTGCCCCTCCGGTACGTGGCCCGTCCGGAGCGTGCCAGCCCGGCCGAAGGGAAGGCGAAGGCCCACACGACGGAGCAGGATCGCATCGCCCGGGAGACCCTCCGGATGGAGTGATTTCCGGGTCCTGGGCCATTCTGCCCCACGGCCCTCCAGCGTTTGGGACGAAAAGAGACCAGGCCCCCGGTTCCGGGGGCCTGGTCTCTTTTCGTTTCGGGGCCCCGGTGCCCTGGAGCGGGGGGGCGTCATTGATCCATACCCTTGAACCACAGTGCCTTACACCGATGTACTCCGGGTCCTGGGACATCGGGGCACATCGTTTGCCCTCTTCACTCGGAGTGCCCTTCCCCCTGTCCTTGAAGGGTCAACCTGCCACCGGGATCCACCATGAACGACTCACATCCGCCCACCGCGCCGGCGGTCCTGCGCCTCGGGCTGTTCCTCCTCCTGGGTACGCCGGTGGCCTTCGTCACCTGGCACAACCTCAGCGAGCTGTTTGCCGGACGACCCCACACGATGGGGCTGCTCCTCACGGCGCTCATGATTCCCGTCGCCGTCCTGCTCATCCGGGCCCTGGCTCGCACGGTGACGGGGCTGGCCGGCGACGAATAGCCACCGGCGTCCTTCTCGCCTCACCAACCCCAACCCGAGATCAACCCCCATGTCCCAGACCCTGGCCGGCGATGTCAGGCCCACCTCATCCCCCGAGGAGGAGGAGCTTCCTCCACCCCGGGGCACCCTCTTCGTACTGACGCTCTACGTGATCATCCTCGCGGGGATGTGGAGCGCCGTGTACTGGATCATGCTGCAGAGGAGTTGAGGATCACATGAATGCCGAACGAATGGAGAAGGCGTTCCTGATCCTGTCCGGAGGGCTCCTGGGAGCGTTCCTCCTGGCACTTCTGTTCGCCACCGTGGGCCACAACATCCAGTTGCCCGGAAAGGCCGGCACCATCATCCCCAGCGAGGTCCGCCAGACGCCCCCCTTCGACAACCCGGGGCTCCGGGAGATCGAGCCGGGGCGCTACGAAGCGGTGATCCTGGGGATCGCCTGGATCTTCCAGCCCGACGAGATCCGGATCCCGGCGGGGAGCGAGGTCACCTTCATCATGACCTCCACCGATGTGATCCACGGCTTCAACATCGAAGGAACCATCGTGAACGCCATGCTGATCCCCGGGCAGATCACCCGGGTCACGCACACGTTCCGGACCCCGGGTGAGCACCTGATCATCTGCCACGAGTACTGCGGCATCCAGCATCACACCATGTACGGAAAGGTGATCGTCGAATGAGCACATCCGTCGTCCATGACCCCACCGGCTTCACCCTCCCCGATTCCCAGAGGGCCCTGATCCGCTGGATGGTCTACGTGGGCTTCGCGGCCCTCTCCCTGGGCTTCCTGAACGGGGCCGGACAGGCGCTGAACTACGCCAACGTCGACATCCTCCGCTTCTTCCCGGGGATGCGCACCTACTACCAGGGACTCACCGCCCACGGCGTCCTGAACGCCATCGTCATGACCTTCGCCTTCTCCAACGGCTTCCTGGCGCTCACCACGGCCCGGGCGCTGGGGAAGCCGCTGAACACCCCGCTCCTGGCGGCCACCGTGGCGCTGGTGGTGGGGGGGACCCTCATGGCAGGGTACGCCATCGCCACGGGGCAGGCCAGCGTCCTCTACACCTTCTATCCCCCGCTGCAGGCGCACCCCCTCTTCTACATCGGGCTGGCGCTCCTGGTCATCAGCACCTGGCTGACCGCCCTGAACCTCTGGCTGTGCCTGAAGGCCTGGCGGAAGGAGAACACCGGCGCCCGGATCCCCCTCATGGCCTTCGTGTCGGTGGCCACCTACGTGATGTGGTTCATCGCCTCGCTGGGCATCGCCGTGGAGGTGGTGGGGCTCCTGATCCCCTGGTCGCTGGGGTGGATCGAGAATTCCGACCCCCTCCTCTCCAGGACCCTCTTCTGGTTCAGCGGGCACCCCATCGTGTACTTCTGGCTGCTCCCGGCCTACGTGTCCTGGTACATGATGATCCCGAAGCACGCCGGGGGAACGCTCTTCAGCGACACCATCACCCGGGTGGTGTTCCTGATGTTCCTGGTCCTCTCCATCCCGGTGGGCTTCCACCACCAGTACACGGATCCGGGGATCGGCCAGGGGATGAAGGCGACCCATGCCGTCCTCACCTTCGGCGTCTTCTTTCCCTCGCTGGTGACCGCCTTCTCGGTGATGTGGGCGCTGGAGATCGGGGGCCGGCGGCGGGGGGCCCGGGGGCTGCTGGACTGGTTCTGGAAGCTGGACTGGAAGAACCCCATCCTGGTGGCCCAGGTGCTGGCCATGCTCACCTTCCTGCTGGGTGGGGCCACCGGTCTGGTGAATGCGTCGTACACCATGAACCAGATCATCCACAACACCACCTGGGTCCCGGGGCACTTCCACATGACGGTGGGCTCGGCGGTGACCATGTCCTTCATGGGGATCGCCTACTGGTTGATCCCGTACCTCACCGGGAGGGAACTGGTGGGGCGGAGGATCGCCCTGGCCCAGTCCTGGATCTACTTCGTGGGTGTGCTGATCTTCGCCCGGGGGATGATCTCCGGAGGGCTGGACGGAATGCCCCGGCGTACCGCACTCATGGATGCCCCGTACTCCAAGCCCTCCTGGGAGCTGGCGGGGATCATCACCGGCGTGGGGGGAACCATCATGCTGGTGGGTGGGATGCTCTTCTTCGTGGTCCTGCTGGGCACTGTCTTCTTCGGAAAGAAGACCACGGGACAGGATGTCCCCTTCACCGAAACCTTCCAGGCCCCGGCCACTGAAGGGTGGCAGGCCAGGCTGGACAGCTTCCGCACCTGGGTGACGGTGACCGTGATCCTCATCGCGGTGGCCTACGCGCCCTTCTTCATCGAGCGTTTCCCGCCCCGGCTCCTCTCGCCGGGGATGAAGATCTTCTGAGTGGGGTGGCGGGCGGCCATGGGGCCGCCCGCCACCATCCCTTCCCTCAGAAGGGGAGTTCCAGCGCCCCGCAGAGCCAGCGCATGAAGGGCGCCCCCGCCTCACACCGTTCCACCACCTTCCCCAGGAAGTCCGGCTCCAGAACGTCCGGCTCCTGCAGATGCGCCACCGCAATGAAGTCCTTCCGCCGGAGATCCTCCACCAGCGGATGCTCCGGGTCGATTCCCCGGGGAGCCCGGACCAGGGAATCCCCCTCCAGGGTCAGGCGCGCGGCGAAGTCCTCCCCCCGGGTGACCCCGATCCAACCGGGGGAATCCTCCAGGATCCTCTCCCTCACGGCCCGTGTGGTGGGACCGTCCGGTCGCCAGAGTCCCATGGCCACGAAGACGCTACCCGGTTCGAGGTGCAGGTAGAACCCGGGGGAGTGGACATCCTTCGCAGACTCGTGCCGGAACTGGATTCCCAGCGTCGTCTTGTACGGCCCCCCCTCCTTCACGAACCGCATGTCCCGATGGATGCGGAAGATGGATCCCCCCACCGGCCTGGGATCCGCCCGGAAGGCGGGGCTGATCTCCGCCAGCGGGCCCCCGAAGTCCAGGACGAAACGGATCGCAGGCTCCTGCATCACCTGACGATACCGTTCCCGGTTGGCGTCGAACCACTCCCGGGTGTTGTTCTCCGACAGTTCCCGGAGGAAGCCGAAGAGCCCGGGAGAGAAGTGGGGGACCGCGGGGATCATCGCCGGAACACGCCCCCCGGATAGACCACCGGGCTCTCGTGGCCGTCCACCCCCACTGCAGCCACGCCGAAGAGGTAGTTGTCGATGACGATCCCCTCCAGGAGGGCCTCACCCACATTCCCCACGAATCGGGAGTACTGCCACTGGGGGGCGGTGGTGTCCCGCCAGTAGACCCGGTATCCCGCCAGCAGGGGGGAATCGCTCTGCTCCCACCGCAGGGCGGTGGAGGGGCCCACCTGCCCTCCCACCAGCACCATCCCAGGGGCGGGGGGGGACCAGGCCAGGGAGGCCAGCGCCAGCGCATTCACCGCCGTCAGACTCGCGGCATAGTCGAAGTCCACCCCCTCCACCACGTCGCCGTACTCGATCCCCCCCTCCGTGCGGAGATCCTGGTGCTGCCGGTCGTAGTTCTCGTTGGTCTCCATGATCCGGACGCCGGGGAGCCCGATGTCGTTGAAGGGGCGATGGTGCCCCCCACGACCGAAACGGTCCAGCCGGTAGATCAGGATGGGGTCCAGGTTGGGCATGTACTGCTCGGTGAGCCAGGCGATCCGACGGGCCAACTGCCGGGAGGGGCCGTCCACCTCCCCCCCGAAGCCCCGGCGGGACCGGTGGTCGGAGAGGGAGTCGGTGGCGGGGACCGGTTCCGAGAAGATCCGGAAGGTGGTGTTGTCGATGACACCGTTCACCCCGGAGATGTTGCCGATCATGTCGTTGTTCAGGACCCCCACGAAGTCCCACCCCTCGTCCCGGGCGGTGCGGGCCGCCTCGGCTCCTCCCCAGAGCCCCTGCTCCTCCCCGGAGAGCCCCATGTACACGATGGAGCTTCCGAACTCTTGCTGGGTCAGCACCCGGGCGGCCTCCAGCACCCCCGCCATCCCCGATGCATTGTCGTTGGCGCCGGGGGAGTCGTCGGTGAAGTTGTAGGTGTCCGTGACCCGGGAGTCGATATCCCCGGACATGGCCACATACCGGTTCGGGTGCACCGTGCCCCTCTGGATGGCCACCACGTTCACCACGCGAACGTCGTGGGGGATCCGGGGGTTCTGCTCCGTGGTGATCAGGGTGTCCTGATACATCACCTCCAGACATCCCCCGCACGCCTGGGAGATCCGGACGAACTCGTCATGGATCCACCGACGGGCCGCACCGATCCCGCGGGTGGCGGAGAGTGTGTCGGAGAAGGTGTTCCGGGTCCCAAACCCCGCCAGGGTGCGGATGTCCGCCTCCAGCCGCTCCGCCGAGGGCGCCGTGGCGATGGCGTGCATCCGGGGGTCCTCGGTGGGTGGCACCGACTCCACCTGCCGGGCGGACAGGAGTCCGGGGAGGAGGAGGAGCGCCGAGGTCGCAAGAGCCAGCCGGTTCGGGATCATTCGGTCCATGACAGGTCCTGGTGGGGTTCGGGGACAGATGGCACCCGTGGACCCGACTCCGGATGGAAGGTCGTCCCACAGGCGGGGCGAAGCGATGTTCATCGGGGCCTCCGTGGCGGAGGGCCCGGCCCTGCTACACCTGCCGACCCCCAGGGAGCCGCCGGTGGGCGCCGGAGGCCGGGATTGGACTGCCCCAGCCCCTCCCGGGGTGGTAGGTTAGGGCTTCCCCAACCCCGCAGGAGCCCTGGCCGTGACCGGATCCATCCCCTTTCCCGTGCCCCTGGACCGTCCCCTGGCCTTCGTGGACCTGGAGACCACCGGGCTGCATCTCTCCCGGGACCGCATCGTGGAGCTGGCGGTCCTGCGCATCTCTCCGGGGGGAGACATCCTGGAGCGGGTGCGCCGCTTCAACCCCGGGATCCCCATCCCGCCGGAGGCCTCGGCAGTGCATGGCATCCGGGACGAGGACGTGGCCGATGAGCCCACCTTCCCCCGGGTGGCCCGGAGTCTGGCGGACCTCCTGGATCCCTGCGACCTGGGAGGGTTCAACATCCGCCGCTTCGACCTCCCCATGCTGGTGGCGGAGTTCCGGCGCTCCGGGGTGTCCTTCGATCCGCTGGCCCGGAAGGTCATCGACGTGCAGATGATCTTCCACAGGGAGGAACCCCGGGACCTCTCCGCCGCCGCCCGCTTCTACCTGGGAGAGGCCCACGAGGAGGCCCACTCGGCGCTGGGGGACATCCGGACCACCGCCCGGGTCCTGGCGGCGCAGCTCCGGAAATACCCGGGGATCCCCCGGGACATGGAGGGGCTCCACCGCTACTGTGACGAGGTCCGCCCCTTCGAGACGGAGCTGGACCGGTGGTTCGAGGATCCCGGGGGGGAGGCGCTCTTCCGGAGGGGGAAGCACCGGGGAAGGCGTCTGGCGGAGGTAGCCGCCTCGGAGCCGGACTACCTCACCTGGATGCTGGGAGCCGACGAGATGGACGAGCTGGTCCTGGCACTTGTGCGGGACGCCATGGCCCGGGTAGCGGGGGGTCGTCCCAGCCCACCCATCCCCGGTGGCTTGCCCGGGGCTCCCCCGGAGCGATAGCCTCCCCGGAGCCCAATACCGCCATGGGGTGTCCAGGCCCCCTGGGAGGGACCGCCGCACGGGGGCGTCGGGAGGCTATCTTTCCACGGCCGGGGACATGGTTCGCCCCGGCTTCCCACTCCGAACCAGGAACCCAACCGCGATGCTCCTCCACGCGCACTCCGGACTCCGCTACCTCATCCTGCTGGCGGGGTTTGCCGCTCTCGTCTACGCCATCGTCGGCCTGGTCACCGGGGCACCATACCGGAAGCCCATGCGGACGCTGGCCACCATCTTTGCCAGCTCGCTGCATCTACAGGTGCTCCTGGGGCTGGCTCTGCTCTTCAGCGACCGGTTCTATCCGGCCCTCATCGGTCACATCTTCCTGATGATCCTGGCGGCGGTGGTGGCCCAGGTGGTGCCGTCCATTATGCGCCGGAGGGCGGACGACCAGCGCACATACCTCCCCCACGTCATCTCCATCGCGGTGGCGCTGGGACTGATCTGGACGGGGATCGCCTCCATCGGTCGGGGACTCTTCACCATGAGCGGGGCCGGATGAGGAGGGGGGGGGCCGGGCCCCGGACCACCTTCCCGACGCCGGGGCGCCTCGGTAGCTTGGATCACTCACGGTTCCGGAACCCTGTTGTGGGAGGAGACGAGCATGCGTCCTGAGCGCATCCTGTTGGTCGCCGGCATCATGCTGTCGACCGGCTGCTATTCCTACATTCCCACCCGGCTGGAGAGCGTGCAGCCGGGGGAGTCGGTGCGGATCCGGATGTCCCCCGAGGCCGCAGAGCGACTGGAGCCGGTGCGCCTCACCGACCTGCGGATCATGGACGGCATCCTGGTGGATCAGAACTCCAGCGACCTCTTCCTGGATACCACCGTGGGGCAGTTGGACAGGGAGCGGGGGGGACGGGCCTTCACCCAGCGGGTGAACGTGGCCCTGGGGGAGGTGATCGAGGTCGAGCTCCGGCAGCGGGACAACCTGAAGACCGGGGCCCTCCTGGGAGGGCTGGGGGTGGCGGCGGGGATCGCCATCGCCGCCTCCCTGCAGGACGGGGGAGGACTCTCCCGTCCAGACACTGGTGGAGAGATCGAGGACCGCCGTACCCCCTTCGTCCTGAGGTTCCGGCTCCCCTTCTGATTGGGGGGGCCACCCATTCCTTCGTGGGGCGCCGGTCCAGACCCCCATCAGCGGTTCGACGGAAGATAGAAACAAGAAGGGGGGGAGAAGCCTGGGCTTCTCCCCCCCTTCTTGTTTCTGTCCCATAGCACCCTCCCGACCGGAGTCGGAAGGTGGACCGGGCGGTGCGTGGAGTGCATCCAAGCACCACCCGGTCACCCCCTGGACTCAAGCCCCGCCGGGCAGGGTCAGGTTCGGGTTGGTCTCGTACTCCGCCCTGGGAATCGGGAAGCAGAGAGACCGGTTGGCCACCAGGAAGGACGGCGGCTCCGGGTCAGACGAGGTTCCTGCCGACTCCAGGGGGTGCAGATCCCCGGGGGCATTGGTCTCGTCCCAGCGGCGCAGGTCGGCCATCCGACGGCCTTCCAGCCAGAGCTCGATGCCGCGCTCCCGCTTGTACACGGTCCAGGCCTCATTGAGGCTGGTGGCCTCCCAGGCATCCAGGCCGAGTTCAACCCGATGCTTGTTGATCAGGGGAAGCGCCGCCTGCCAGTTCCCATCCCGGAGGAGGGCCTCGGCCTCGGTCAGCCGCATCTCCCACCCCGTGGACAGGGCGTGGGGAGAATCCCGCTGGTCATGCTTCAACTGGAAGTACCACGGAGCACGGGATCCGGGCTGTACGCCTGCGAGGAAGGCGATGGCCGCGTCACCCCGGGGGATGTCCGGATTCTGTCCCCACGGCGTACGCGGGTCACCGGTCTCGGTGAAGTAGTTCTCGTAGAAGGTGTTCCACACCGTATGCGCCCGGTACGGCTGGTTGGCACCCGCCCAGTAGATCCGGTTGAACTGACTGTCCTCCTGGGTGGTGTAGTCCATGTTGAAGACGAAGTCGTCCGGCACCTGGTTGGCGTCGGAGACTGCACCCGCCCAGTTCCCCAGCTGCGCCCGGACCGAAGCCCGGCCGGCACGGGCCGCCATGGAGATCTCCGGAACGCCGGCACCGGCACCCAGCGTGATGGCCCGGGTGAACCACTCCTCCGCCCGCTCCAGGAACACATCGCTGGAGATCTCCGGACCGCCATCCAGCACCCCGGCACAGAAGTTCTCCCCCAGGAGCCGGTTGGAGTACCCGGCCCAGATGGCCGCCCAGGCGGCGGGCGCATAGGAGGAGATGTCCCCCACGATCCGCTCGAACCGCTCCACTGCATCCTCAGCCACCTTCCTGGCGCGCTGGTGGTTGGTCCAGTTGCTCTGATCGAAGCGCAACACCCCGGTCTGCTCGATGGCGGTGATCCCGTAGGACCCCGTCGATCCGCCGGGGAAGATCTCCCGGACCACTGCACCTGAGGTGTACGCCACATTCCGGAGGGCGTCGGACAGCAGGATCTTCGACCCGTTGGCCAGCGCCTGGTGCGCAGTGGGGTTCTCCAGGAAGGCGTCCGCCACCGGACCCGGATTGGTCACTTCAAAGTCACAGGCCGTCAGGGCAAGCACGGCCAGGAGGGTGACTCCGGGGACGCTGCGTCCCCGGAGTCCACTCCGCTGATGATTGGTCTGTCGAGACATTCTGGTCACTCCCCCGCTCAGAAGACGATCCGCAGCGACGCGACGAACGACGCCGGCGGCGGGATGTGTTCGGTAATGCCCGGGTTCTGGTTCCCGAAGCCGGTGTTGGTCACCATCTCCGGGTCGAAGATCGGGAAGTCGGCGTTCCTCCAGCGGTACCAGTTCTGACCGGAAATGGTCAGGGTGGAGTTGGAGGAGCGGGGGATCAGCTCGCCCAGCGGGATACGGAGCGTCACATCCCGCAGCTTGAAGAAGTCCGCAGGATACACATGGTTGCCCCGCCGCTGGGTGGCGTTGCAGAAGAACTGATCCTGGGCAGGAGCATTCTGCCGGTTGCCTGCATCCAGGAAGACGTAGTAGTCAGCGCAGGTGGGCCAGCGGATGGACCGGCTCAGCCCTGCAGCCGTAGCGCCGTCGATGATGTAGTGACCGGCCTGGTACTCACCCCGGGCAGAGAGCTCCAGCCCATAGGGCATGCGGAGCGTGGGGCTCACACCCACAACCAGGGTGGGCTGCTGCGGTCCGAAGGGGACCAGGTCCTCGAAGCAGGCCCGGTTGGGATCGATCCCCTCGAAGCAGCGGGTGGCATTTCCCGTGGGATTGCCATTCTCGTCCGTCCAGGGCTGGTCCCCGTTCCGGAAGGTGGTGCCCCGGGCTGCCATGACGGGCAGACCCTCTTCCACCCAACCACCGCCGGCGGCGAAGGCGGGAGAACCACCCAGCGAGATCACCTCGGACTCGTTCGTGTACAGATTGGCGCCCAGGTCGAAGCCCCAGGTCTCCCGGTCCAGGATTCCGAAGTTGAGGTTCAGCTCCATCCCGGAGTTCTTGATCTCACCGACGTTCTCCTGCTGCGAGGCGGTGAAGCCCAGCGACGGGGCGTTCCGCACCGAGAAGAGGGCGTCGGTGGTGACCTGCTGGTAGAACGTGAAGTCGGCGGTGACCCGGTTGTCGAAGCCGGCCCAGTCGAAGCCGAGCTCAGTCTCGGCTGTCCGCTCGGGACCCAACTCCGGGTTCCCCAGGTTCCGGGGGGTGAAGCCCGGCAGGCCGCCGTAACCCACGGCGTTCCAGGTCCGGATGGCGTCGAAGCTTCCCGGCGCCCGGCCGGACTCACCGAACGCACCACGGAGCTTCAGAGAGCCCAGCGACTCATTCCAGAAGGGCTCCTCGGAGATCACATAGGACCCCGAGATCTTCGGATAGGACTGGAGACCCAGGTCCTGCCCGAAGGCACTGTTTCCGTCCACCCGGATTCCGGCGGTGATGAAGTACCGGTCCTTGAAGGCGAAGAGAGCCTGCCCGAAGAAGCCGGCGTTCACCTGCCGGAGGCGATCCTCGTACGTGAGCTGCGTCGTGGCGCCGTTGAGCGTAGGCTCACCCGGACCCGCGAAGTTCTGCCCCTCGCCCCGCACTGCACGCTCCGTGGAGGTGATGCTCTGTCCCCCCACCGACAGGGTGGTGGCCAGATCCTCACCCAGCGACAGCCGGTAGCTCCCCACGTAGTCCAGCGTGAGGGTCTCAAAGCTGTGGGTACCCGTGTACAGGATGCCGCGGGGGGCCTGGAAGTACCCGAAGGCACGGAGGTTCCGGTTGTCCTGGAAGGCCTGGTCGTAGCCCACCGTCAGCCGGTTGGTGAACTCAGGGGTGGGATCGAAGTTGAGGGTGGATCCGATGACGAACCGGTCGATCCGGGTGGTCAGGTCCTGATCCAGCACCTTCCGGATGGAATCGGGGTTCCCCTCGGAGAAGTAGTTCCGCTCCCGGCGGAACGCATTCAGGGTCAGCCCCTGGGCGTTGTTCCCGGCCGGCGTACCGGTGATGTCCGTCCGGTTGTAGGCCGTGTTGAGCTGCACGTTCAGGTTGGGGAGCGGGGTGAAGGTGAAGTTCCCCCGCAGACCCACTTTGTCCTCCAGGTCGAGGGGAAGCACACCCTCGTTGCTGTCGAACTGCCCCGACACGAAGTACTGGAGCGACTGGCCACCACCGGCCACGGAGAGGGCGTACTTCTGCCGGTGCCCGTTCCGGAGGTAGGGCTGCATGTTCATGAACTCGTACGAGTAGTTCTCGCCGCCCTCGAAGCAGAGGGGGTCCGAGCTCTGGCAGGTCCGCTGCGGATCGTTCGGCGGCCGGACGTCCACGTCAGGTGCGAACGGGAGGAGCTTCGAGAAGCCCTGGTCCACCTGCATGGTCCACCGGGCGGCACCGGAGGCGCCCCGCTTGGTGAAGATCTGGATCACGCCGGCGGCGGCTTCCGTCCCGTACAGGGTGGAGGCGGCCGATCCCTTGATGACCTCGATCCGGTCGATGTCCGCCGGGTTGATGTCGTTCAGGGGGGAGGCGGTGACGTTGGGTCCACGGCCCGCGCCGAAGGAGGCCTGCTGATTCCGGGCGAAGGCCTCGGAGCGGACCCGCACACCGTCGATGTAGACGATGGGCTGGTTGGACTGGGACACCGAGACGGCGCCCCGGAGGCGGATCTGCGCACCACCACCGACGGACCCGTTACCGGCGGTCACCGTCAGCCCGGGAGCCTTGGACTGGAGGAGCTGGTCCACGTTGGCCGGAGGCGCGGCGATGTCCGCCACGTTGATCTGCGAGATGGAGTTCCCCACCTCACGGCGACGGGCGGCACCGGCGGTCCCGGTGACGACGATCTCGTCCAGGCCCAGGGCCTGGTCCGCCAGGGTGAAGTCCACCGTGGTCACGGCGCCGGCCGTGACGGTGATCTCCTGCGTCTGCGACTCATACCCGATCCGGTCCACCCGGATGGTGTAGGTGCCGACAGCCACGTTGGGGATGAGGAACCGGCCGTTGGAGCCGGTCAGGGTCCCCTGGGAGGTACCCTGGAGATAGACCTGCACTTCTCCGAGGGGCTGCATGGAGCGGGCGGTCACCTGCCCGGTGACCCGCCCGAGCTCCTGCGCCGCCACCGGTCCGGTGAGGACCGCGAAGAGGGCCACGAAGGCCCCCAGCAGAGCGGTCCGCCGGAACCAGGGGCGCGGTGGCCCGAGGCTTCCTGACGATTGACACGACATAGATGGCTCCTGTCGAGAGTGGGAACACACGCCACTGAGGGCTGCCGCGCCCGGTCGAGCCCGGCGAAGTCCAAAGTGACGAGGGGTTGACCAGACACGAATGCAGCCGGACCCTGGGGCCCCGCTGATCCTTTCCTTTGTGGATCCCACGCCTGAGAGGATCCCGGACGAGGCTGGTCGATTCCGTGCAGACTACGGGGGGGCGGCAATCCCTGTCAAGCGAAGACTTTCGGAGGTGAACGTCTTGTGGCAGCCGTCAGAGCCGGGATGGAGGCTGTTTGAGCCGGCTCCAGCTCCACGCATCCCCCGGGGTCTCCGGACCTTTCCGTCATTCCGGAGGGAACCATGCGCTCCACAACCGGAGGAAACTGCAGCGGGATGAATGCCTGCATATGACAAATCTGGCATCTCTACGACAAAGTGGGCAGGCTGCCGAAGAGGTGGCCGGGGTCCGCCCTCCCTTCCTCCTTCCAGCGGCGGACGGTCTCCGTCCGGCAGGCCGTCCACCACTCCACCGGAACCCACCAGGCCCCCCCCGGCATTGCCCGGAGGGAGGAAGGGCGACACAATCCCGACGCCCAGGAGCCCATCTCCCCGAAGAGGTCCTGCTTGATGAGCCCGTCGCCGGAACCGCAGGAGCCATCCCTTCCGCCCCCCGTCTTTCCCGAGCTGGGTGTGGTGATGGGGGGTGGGGGCGCCCGGGCCGCATTCCAGGTAGGGGTGCTGCGGGCCATTGCCCGGGAACGGCCCCATCTGGCCGTCCCGGTCCTCACCGGGGTCTCTGCCGGGGCCATCAACGCGGCCCACATGGCGGCCCACCATGGGACCTTCCAGCAGGCCGTGGCCGAGCTCTCGGAACTCTGGGGGAATCTCCAGATCGAGCATGTCTTCCGCACCGACCCCTGGTCGCTGGTGAGGATCATCACCCGCTGGGCCCGTCAGTTGACCTCCGGGGGAGCCGGGGAATCCGGGGCCCGGGGCTTCGTGGATACCCGGCCCCTCCGGGAGTTCCTCACCGAGGCGCTACACCCCATCGACGGGGAGATCACCGGGATCGGCGCGAACCTGGCCCGGGGGCGTCTCCGGGCCCTGGCCCTCTCCACTTCCAGCTATACCACGGGCCAGTCCATCACCTGGGTGCAGGGCCGTGACATCCGGGACTGGGAGCGGCCCATGCGCCGGTCCCGACAGACCGTCCTCACCATCGACCACATCATGGCCTCGGCAGCCCTCCCCATCTTCTTTCCCGCCGTGGAGGTGGAGGGGCAGTGGCTGGGGGACGGGGGGATCCGGCTGGCGGCCCCCCTCTCTCCGGCGCTCCACCTGGGGGCCACCCGGATCCTGGCCATCTCCACCCGTCACCAGCCGGAGCCCGGAGAGGCGGACCTGCCGGTGGTCCGGGGCTATCCCCCCCCTGCCCAGGTGGTGGGCGCCCTCTTCAACGCCATCTTCCTGGACCTCCTGGATCAGGACGCCCTGCGGATGCACCGGCTGAACCAGCTCCTCTCCCGCCTCCCCCCGGAGGAATGGGGGAGCCTTCGGCCCATCTCCCTCCAGGTGATCCGTCCCTCCACGGATCTGTCCCGGATTGCCACACGCTTCGAGCCCCGGCTTCCCCGGACCTTCCGGTTCCTGACCCGGGGGTTGGGGACCCGTCCGAGCCGCTCCTCCGACGTGCTGAGCATCCTCATGTTCCAGCCGGACTACCTCCAGGCCCTCATGGACCAGGGGGAGGCGGACGCGGAGGCCCGGATGGGGGAGTTGCTGGCCTTCCTGGACGGGGAACCGGTCTCCCATCCGGACCTGGTCATGGGTTGATCGCCCCCCGCAGGGGACAGACCACTGGCACGAGGGTATCTTGGGGAAACGAATCCGCCCGGATCGCTCCACCGCTGCCGGGCCCCGGATGGTGCAGCCAGGAGGTCCCCATGTCCGCCGAGAACCCGCAGCATACCCCTGCCAGTGAACTCGAGGCCCGGGAGGTGGCGGAAGCCGCCCGGGAGAAGAAGTGGGAGAAGCGGAGCTTCGTGAAGGAGCTCTTCGACGGCCGGCTCTCCCTGGATCTGATCCACCCCCACCCGGAACCGGACCCGGAGGAGCAGGCCAGGGCCGAGCCCTTCCTGAAGGAGTTGGAGGCCTTCTGCCGGGACCACATCGACGGCGACGCCATCGACCGGGACGGCTGGGTCCCCGAGGAGGTGCTGGATGGGCTCCGGAAACTGGGATGCTTCGGAATCAAGATCCCCCGGAAGTACGGTGGGCTGGGACTCTCCCAGGTGACCTACAACCGGGCCCTCTCCCTGGTGTCCAGCCGCTGCGGCGCCACCGGCGCCTTCCTCTCCGCCCACCAGTCCATCGGCGTCCCCCAGCCCCTCCTCCTCTTCGGGACCGATGCCCAGAAGGAGGCCTACCTCCCCCGGCTGGCGAAGGGAGCCCTCTCGGCCTTCGCCCTTACGGAGCCGGAGGCGGGCTCGGATCCGGCCAACCTGGCCACCTTCGCCCAGCGCTCCCCCGATGGATCCCACTGGATCCTCAACGGCGAGAAGCTCTGGTGCACCAACGGCCCCCGCTCCGAACTGATGGTGGTGATGGCCCGCACCCCCACCCCCGAGGGGGGGAAGGTCGGTCGGAAGCGCCCCATTACCGCCTTCATCGTGGAGACCGCCTGGGAGGGGGTGGAGGTGCTCCACACCTCCCACTTCATGGGACTGAGGGGGCTCTCCAACGGGGTGCTCCGCTTCAAGGACGTGAAGGTGCCTGCGGAGAACGTGCTCTGGGGAGAGGGACAGGGGCTGAAGCTGGCCCTCATCACCCTGAACACCGGGCGCCTCTCCCTTCCGGCCTTCTGCACCGCTTCCGGAAAGCTCTCCCACGAGGTGTCCCGCTGGTGGGGGGCCACCCGCGTCCAGTGGGGCCAGCCGGTGGGGCGCCACGACGCCATCGCCCAGAAGCTGGGGCGGATGGCCGCCGACACCTTCGCCATGGACGCGGTGGTGGAGCTGATCTCCGCCATGGCGGACGCCAAGAGCTTCGACATCCGCCTGGAGGCCGCCATCGCCAAGATGTGGCACTCCGAGACCGGGTGGCGGATCGTGAACGACGCCCTCCAGATCCGGGGGGGGCGGGGCTACGAGACGGTGGAGTCGCTGGCCGAGCGGGGAGAGCTCCCCATCGGGATCGAGCGGGCGGTCCGGGACATGCGCATCAACCTCATCTTCGAGGGCTCCAGCGAGGTCATGCGCCTCTTCATCGCCCGGGAGGCGGTGGACGAGCACCTCCGGGTGGCGGGAGACGTGGTGGATCCCCGGGCTCCCATGGGACGGAGGGTGTCGTCGGCGCTGCGGGCAGGGGTGCACTATGCGTGGTGGTACCCCAGCCGCTGGGCCCCCTCGCCGTCGTCATACGGGGAGTTCGGGAGCCTGGCCCGGCACCTCCGCTACGTGCGGCGCACCTCCCGGCGGCTCTCCAGGACCCTCTTCCACACGATGGTGCGGTTCGGGGCGGGGCTGGAGAAGCGGCAGGCGGTGCTGGGGCGACTGGTGGATATCGGCGCCGAGCTCTTCGTCATGACCGCCGCCTGCGTCCGGGCGGCCCGGATGGTGAAGGCGGACCCCGGCGACCGCTCCCCGGAGGAGCTGGCCAACGCCTTCTGCCTCCAGGCAAAGCACCGCATCGAGATCCACTTCGGCGAGGTCTTCGACAACGCCGACGTGGCCACGTACAAGGTGGCCCGGCGCTCCATGGAGGGGGCCTACAACTGGATGGAGAGCTGGGTCATTCCGGCAGGAACGCCGGTGGGGGGCCCCGCAGGGAATGGGGAGGGGGCCGCTCCCCTGCCAACGGGCTCTTCGGGTGGGGCGGTGGCATCGGGAGCCCACGACGGGGAGCGTCGGGAGGAAGCGGGGACCGCCGCGGACTGAGGGGGAGGGCTCAGAGCCAACCCTTGCGGCGGAAGAACACCAGCAGCCCCACCGCCACCGCCAGCATGACCCCCCACACCGCGGGGTAGGCCCAGGCCACCTGGAGTTCCGGCATGTGCTCGAAGTTCATCCCGTAGACCCCCACGATGAAGGTGAGGGGGATGAAGATCGTGGCCATGATGGTGAGGACCTTCATGACCTCGTTGGTGCGGTTGCCGACCGTGGAGAGATAGAGGTCCATCAGCCCTCCCACCACGTCCCGGAGGTTCTCCACCGTGTCGATGACCTGCACGGAGTGATCGTACACGTCCCGGAGGAAGACCCGGGTGTCGTCGTGGATCAGGTGGGTTTCCATCCGGAGCATGGAGGCCATGAGATCCCGGACCGGCCACACCGACTTCCGGATGATGATCATCTCCCGGCGCAGGTCGTGGATCTGGCGCATGGTCCGGGAAGTCGGCTCATCGATGGCCTCCTCCTCCAGCGCCTCCACCTGGTCCCCCACCGTCTCCAGCACGCCGAAGTAGCTGTCCACCACCGCGTCGATGAGGGCGTACGCCAGGTAGTCGGCACCCCGGCTCCGGATCTTCCCCTTTCCCAGGCGGAGCCGCTCCCGGACCGAATCCAGGACATCTCCGGCGGCCTCCTGGAAGGAGAGGATCCAGTTCTCCCCCACCGCCAGGCTGAGCTGCTCCTCGTGGACCATCCGGCTCTCCGGGTGGAGCTGGAGCATGTTCATCTCCACGAAGAGATGCCCTTCGTGCTCCTCCACCTTGGGGCGCTGCCCCACGCTGAGGATGTCCTCCATCACCAGGGGGTGGAGGCCGAAGATCTCCCCGAACTGCGCCACCACCTCCGGCTCATGGAGGCCGTCCATGTTGATCCAGGTGACGGTGGAGCTGTCCCGGAACGGCAGGCACTCCGCCGCCGACCCCACCTCCCGCTCCTGGATCGACTCGCCGTCGTAGTCCAGGATGGTGATCCGGATCTTCTCGACCCGTTTCACCCCGGTGTGGATCAGCGTCCCCGGAGGGGCCCCGGGCTTCTTGGTCACCCGGCGGACCAGGCGCCCCATGACCCGGAGGGTGCGAACGGGGTTCAGGGGGTCGGGGAGGATCCCCCGGAAGGGGTCGCGGAGCGACGGACCCCGGGCCACCGGGCTACTCCACCGCCGAGGAGAGAGCGTCCTCGAACTGCTTCCGGTAGAGCCGGCTGTACATCTCGCTCCGCCCCAGGAGTTCGCCGTGGGTCCCCTCATCCACGATCTGCCCCCCGTCCAGTACCAGGATCCGGTCGGCCCGGATCACGGTGGAGAGGCGGTGGGCGATGACGATGGTGGTGCGTCCCTCCATGAGCCGCTCCAGCGCCTCCTGCACCAGCCCCTCGCTCTCGGCATCCAGCGACGACGACGCTTCATCCAGGATGAGGACCGGGGGCCGGGTGAGCATCACCCGGGCGATGGCGATCCGCTGCCGCTGCCCGGCGCTGAGGGTGATCCCCCGCTCCCCCACCCGCTGCTCGTAACCGTCGGGAAGCGTCTCGATGAAGCCGTGGGCATGGGCGGCCCGGGCGGCCTCTGCCACCTCGGCGTCGGTGGCGTCCGGGGCCCCGTAGACCAGGTTCTCCCGGATGGTGCCGGCAAAGAGCATGGGCTCCTGCGGGACGATGCCGATGGCCTTCCGGAGTTCGTTGAGGCCCACGGAGCGCACATCCACCCCGTCCAGCGTCACCCGCCCGGAGGTGACGTCCCAGAAGCGGGGGAGAAGGGCGGCAAGGGTGCTCTTCCCCGCCCCGGAGCTCCCCACCAGTGCCACGGTCTCCCCAGGCTCGATCACCACCCGGATATCCTTCAACACCTCCGGCAGATCGGGGCCGTAGCGGAAGCGGACCTCCTCGTAGCGGACCTCTCCCCGGAGGGGGTGCGGCAGGGGGAGGGGGCGCTCGGGGTCCTTCAGCTCCACCGGGTGGTCCAGAATCTCGAAGACCCGTTGGGCCGCACCGGCGGACTCCTGCAGGTTGCTCCAGAACCCTCCCAGGGAGCCGATGGAGCCGGCGATGGTCACCGCGTAGAGGAGGAAGGCCACCAGCGTTCCGGGGGTGAGGTCGCCGTCCAGCACCAGTCGCCCGCCTTCCCAGAGCACCAGCACGATAGCGCCGAAGGCCGCGAAGGTCACCGCACCGGTGAGGGAGGCCCGGGCCATGGCCCGCCGCAGCCCCTCGTCCCGGGTGGCGTCGATGGCCCGGCCGAACTCCGCCGCCTCCCACCCCTCCCGACCGAAGCCCTGCACCACCCGGATCTGGGTGAGGACCTGCTCCGCCCGGGCCATGGCCCCCGCAAGGAGATCCTGGATACCGGTGCTGAGGCGCCGGACCCTGCGCCCGAAGAACCACCCCACCAGCGCCGCCGCAGGAATGGCGATGAGGGTCACCAGGGTGAGCCGGGGATTGGTCATGGTGACCAGCACCAGCGCACCCACCAGGAAGAGGGCCTGCCGCACCAGTTCGGGGACGCCAAAGCGGAGAATCCCCTGGATCAGCCCCACATCGGCATTCAGCCGCGAACTCAGCTCCCCCACACGTCGGCTGGCGAAGTACCCCGGAGGCTGCCGCACCATGTGCCCGAACACGTCCCTCCGGAGGTCGGCGATGACCCGCTCCGACACCGACCCCATGAGGTAGCTCTGCCAGAAGTAGACGAGGGCGTTGGCCAGGAAGAGGATGATGAGCCCTATGGCCACCCGGTTCAGCATCCCCCGGTCTGCCGCCATGAAGGCGGCATCCAGGAGCTCCCGCACCACCAGGGGGAAGGCCAGACCGATGGCGGTCCCCACCAGGATCAGGAAGCCGGCGGTGATCAGCGCTCCCCGGTAGGGCCGGACCCGGGGGTTCAGCCGTGCCAGGAAGCCATATGCGCGGGATGCAGGAAGACGGTCGGGAGCCATGCCCATTAGGTATCGCGGGGAAGCCGGGGACTTCGCCCCGACGGTGGGAATCGGTAACATATCCCCGAGACCCCTCCCCTGAAAGAAGGGTCATCGTGTCCCGCCCCTGCCGGGGACCCCCTGTGCTCTCCGCCCCGAGGCGATCCCCATGTCCACCGTTTCCACCCCTGGGTGACACCGCCACCGGGGCTCCGGCCCGCACCGGCTTCCTCCTGGCGGTCCTGGCGGGGGCCCTCTGGGGCACCTCCGGCCCCCTGAACGTGGCGCTCTTCCGTACGGGGATCGACCCCTGGAGCGCCGGCGTTCTCCGTCCACTGGTGGGGGCCCTCTTCCTGATTCCCTTCCTCTGGGCAGGAAGCCGGCGGACCCGCCCCGCCACCGACCCAGAGGCCCCGCC
>Ga0076930_100421_pt1 | contig 43032 bp, 36 predicted proteins | sample HotLakConsoUCCRE_FD_71149 | JGI IMG/M metagenome (GOLD analysis project Ga0076930, IMG submission 71149) | Hypersaline microbial mat communities from Hot Lake, Washington, USA - Hot Lake Consortium UCC-RE (version 3) (version 3) ...
TCTTGGCCTGCCACGCGCCGCCGCCCAGCCGGTCGAGAAGCCCCTCCTCATGGCCGAACTTCGACAGAAGCTCGATATTCTCCACCGGAAGATAAAGCGTTGACCTTTCAGCATATTCGAGCTTCAGACACTCGTGCGCCGCCCCCAGCGCGGTCACCACCTCCATCCCGAGGTAGCGCCCCACCCCATGATCGACGTGGACGACAAGGTCGCCCGGCGTCAGGCTCTGGTGCTCGGTGAGGAAATTCTCCGCCCGCTTTGTGCGCTTCGTCTTGCGGATCAGCCGGTCTCCCAGCACGTCCTGCTCGGAAATGACCGTGAGCCTGCGCCCGTCCAGCGGCGCCTTGAACCCGGTTTCCAGAGCCCAGACAGCCAGATGGAGCCCGTTCTTCCCAACCCGCGTGAAGTCCGTGACCGCAATCGTCTCCGCCAACCCCTCGTCCTCGATCAGCCCCGACAGTCGCTCCCGCGCGCCCTCGGAATAGGAGGCCACCACCACCGGGCCATCCTGAAGCTTCGCGCGAACATGATCCGCCAAGGCTCCGAAGAGGCTGATCTTCTCCTGCTGCCGCTCCGGCGCGAAATTGCGCCCGATGCGCCCGCCCGCGTCGATGGACCCGGGGCCGGAGGCGCGGGGGCTCGGCGAGAACTGCAGAACCCGCCTCTCCCCCAGCGCCTGCATCCAGGCCGCGTCATCCAGATACAGCGACCCGGGCGGCGCGGGCTTGTAGACCGTGTCGTGCCGCGACTTGCCCTCCATCGCCAGCCGCCGCGTCTCGTAGGCATCCTCGATGAGCGTCCAGCGCGTGTCCCGGATCGGCGCCGCCTGATCATCAAGCGTGACCGAGGCGCCCGGCATGTAATCGAAAATCGTCTCCAGCCGGTCATGCAGAAAGCCCAGCCAGTGTTCCATCCCCTGGTGCTTGCGCCCCGCGCTCACCGCCTCGTAGAGCGGATCGTCCGTGCCCGCCGCGCCGAACTCCAGCCGATAGGACTGCCGGAACCGCGTGATCGCCGCCTCGTCGAGGATCGCCTCGCTGACCGGCGCCAGCTCCACCCGGTCCAGCTTCTCGATCGTCCGCTGGGTCGCCGCATCGAAGCGCCGCGCGCCGTCCAGCACGTCGCCGAAGAGATCGAGCCGCACCGGCCCGGTCTCTCCCGGCGGGTAGATGTCGATGATCCCCCCGCGCACGGCGTAATCGCCGGGCTCCGCCACCGTGGGCGCCTGGGAAAACCCCATCCGGACAAGGAATTCCCGCAGCCGGCCCTCGTCGATCCGCTGGCCCACCCGGGCGCGGAAGGCGGCATCCTTCAGCACCGCGCGGGCGGGCACCTTCTGCGTCGCCGCATTGATCGTGGTCAGCAGGACGAACCGCCCCGGCATCCCGTGAACGAGCGCCGCCAGCGCCGCCATCCGCGCGGCCGACACGTTCGGATTGGGCGACATCCGGTCATAGGGCAGGCAGTCCCAGCTCGGGAAGCTGACCACCGGCATGCCGGGCGCGAAAAAGCGCAGCGCGTCGGCCATGGCCGCCATGCGCTTGTCGTCGCGGGCGACATGGATGACCGGGCGGCCGGTCTTGTCGATCTCGGACAGCACGAGCCGGGCGTCGAAGCCTTCGGGCGCACCGCCGACACTGAGTTCTGTGGGCTGGGACATGGCGCCTCAGGTACTGGTGCCGGGGGGGAAGTCAACCGGCGGCGAGGGTGCTCAGAACGTGTTGAAGAGGAAGGACCGGTCGAGGTTCTTCCACATGCCCCAGAGCGCCGTGACGAAGATGGAGGCCATGCCGATGAGCTGCACCGCCTGACGGTGACGGATCAGCCTCCGGTGCAGCGCGTCCCCTTCGGGCTCCTCGCCCGCGATCAACCCGGCCGTCCGCACCGAGAGCGCCCCCACGAAGGACATCGGCAAGGCGATCAGAAACAGCGCCTGCGCGAATTCGACATCGTAAAAGAACCCGAGGATCGCCAGCGCCGTCAGCACGAAGCAGACAAACCCCATCAACAGCAGTCCGGAAACCTGACCGATATAGAGGATGCGGTTCACGTTGATGCGGACCATGTCCTCGAGATCGCGCTGGGCCTCGCCACCATGCCGACGTGCCCGGGTGATCAGGTCGAACGGCACGCCGAGAACGTAGTGGCTGGCAGAGGACCAGACCACCGCCAGCGCGATCCAGAACCAGAGGTTCGAGAACGACCGCATGTCGATGACTTCGAAGATCGTCTGGGTCCAGTTCACGCCCGGCCTGCATGGGTTCGGATTTGCGCCGGACCCTACATTTGGCACCAGGCGAAGCCCAGACTTGCCGGAGAGGAATATCCGTGGCACCGGGTCGTCTGTGACAAGAAAGGCCCGTCGCCCGATGAAACCGACCGTCGCCCCCTTCCCCACCGCCCGCCTGCGCCGCCTGCGCCGCACGCCCGCACTCCGCGCGCTGGTGCGCGAGACGGTGCTGGCGCCGTCCGATTTCATCTGGCCGCTCTTCGTGACGGAGGGCGAGGACAGGGAGGACCCGATCCCCTCGATGCCGGGCGTCAGCCGCCTCACGGTGGACCGCGTCGCGCGGGCGGCGAAACAGGCCGAGTCGCTGGGCATTCCCGCGATCTGCATCTTTCCCTACACGCCGCACAGCGCCCGCACCGCCGACTGCGCCATGGCCTGGGACCCCGACAACATCGCCAACCGCGCCATCCGCGCGGCCAAGGACGCCGCCCCGGGCGTTGCGGTGATGACCGACATCGCGCTAGATCCCTACAATATCGACGGGCAGGACGGCTTCGTCGAGGATGGCCAGATCGTCAACGACCGCACCGTCGAGGCGCTGGTGAAGATGGCGCTCGTTCAGGCCCGGTGCGGCGCCGACATGCTCGGCCCCTCGGACATGATGGACGGCCGCATCGGCGCGATCCGCGCGGCGCTGGAGGCAGAGGGCCATCAGGACGTGGCGATCCTGTCCTATACCGCGAAATACGCCTCCGCCTTCTATGGTCCGTTCCGGGATGCGGTGGGCGCGTCGGGCGCGCTCAAGGGCGACAAGACCACCTACCAGATGGACCCCGGCAATTCCGACGAGGCGCTGCGCCTCGTGGAACGCGATCTCGCCGAGGGCGCGGACATGATCATGGTCAAGCCCGGCATGGCCTATCTCGACATCTGCCGAAGGGTAAAGGACGCCTTCGGCGTGCCGCTCTTCGCCTACCAGGTGTCCGGCGAGTATGCGATGCTGACCGCGGCGGCGCAGAACGGCTGGCTCGACCGCGAGAAGGTGATGCTGGAAAGCCTGATCGCCTTCAAGCGCGCGGGCTGCGACGGAATCCTGACCTATTTCGCCCCCGAGGCTGCGGAAATCCTGGGCGGCTGACCCGGGCGCCGGACGGGGCTTACGCCACATCCGCCCCCTGCCGCTATCCGCGCGTGACAGGGGTCTGCGCCTCGTCTATACTGCACCGCACCAGATCGGCCGCCAAAGGCCGGCGACAGAGGCAAATCGAGGCAGACCATGACCCACCTCACAAGACGGGTGTTCCTTGCCGCTGGCGGGGCGTCCGGGCTCATGCTTGCCGCCTGCGGCAACGGCGTGGGCAACGCGAACGGCGCGACGATCGACGGCCGCGTCGACAGCACGCTCTCCTTCATGCAGAGCCGCTACCCCACCTCCGCGGACCTCATGGGCAAATCCACCGGCATGCTGGTGATGCCGCTCATCACAGAGGCCGGGCTCGGGATCGGCGGCGCCTATGGCCGCGGCGCCCTGCGCGTGGGCGGCCAGACTGTGGACTACTATTCCGCCGCGACCGTCTCCACCGGGCTGCAGATCGGCGCGCAGCAATACAGCCACGTACTCTTCTTCATGACCGAGGACGCCCTCGCCGATTTCCGCCGTTCCGATGGCTGGGTCGCGGGCGCCAATGTCACCTACGCGGTGCGCGACACTGCCGACAACCTCACGGCGGAGACCCTGACCTCGCGCTCTCCGGTGATCGCTCTGGTGTTCGCCCAGGCCGGGCTGCGGGTCGGCGCGACGCTCGAGGGCACGAAATACACCCGCATCATCCCCTGAACCGCTTGCCCGCGGGCGACGCGGGCAAGCATTGGTCCCGGGTCCACCCCCAACGGGCTGCCGTTCCGGACCTCTGCCGCGGGGGCCGAGTGCCGCGTCGCCAATGCCGCGACCACCACTGGCTGCCCAGCCTCGCTGGCCGGGGCCCAAAGGTTAACAGCCGCGGCGGTCCACAGCTATTTCCATTTTGCGTCAATGGCTTGTCAGACCGTCCACATGTGGACGTCCGGCTCACCGGTAGTGCAGCGACCGCCCGTTGTTGAAGATCTGAACCTTCTCCGGCGCCGCCCCGAGATGCACCTCCCGCCCGCGCAGTTCGCGGTGGATCCCCGGCAGCTTCGCGATCACCGTCTGGCCCTCGATGGCGCTCTGGAAATACATGAGCGTCACCTCCCCCAGCGCCTCGGTGATGTCGACCTTGCCGGTGAAGGCGGGCTCTCCGGGGGATTCCACGAAATCCTCGGGCCGGATGCCGACCTTCACCTTCATGCCCTTGTCGGCATCCTGGGTCTGGATCGCCGCCACCGCGACGCCACCGCTGTCCAGCCGGACCTTCGTCATGGCGCCCGTCTCCACGATCTGGCCGGGAAAGAGGTTCATCGCAGGCGAGCCGATGAACTGCGCCACGAACTCGTTCTCGGGCCGCTCGTAAAGCTCGAGCGGCGAGCCCACCTGCGCGATCCCCTTGTTGGCCAGCACCACGATCCGGGTGGCCAGCGTCATCGCCTCCACCTGGTCGTGGGTGACGTAGATCATCGTGGAATTGGGCATGGATTCCTTGAGCTGCGCGATCTCCAGCCGCGTCGCCACCCTGAGCGCCGCGTCGAGGTTCGAGAGCGGCTCATCGAAGAGGTACACCTTCGGGTCGCGCACGATGGACCGCCCGATGGCCACCCGCTGCCGCTGCCCGCCCGACAGCGCCTTGGGCAGGCGGTCGAGATAGGGCTCGAGCTGCAGGATCCGCGCGGCCTTCGCCACCGCCGCGTCGATCTCCTCCTTCGACTTCTTCGCGAGCTTCAGCGAAAACGTCATGTTGTCCCGCACGGTCATGTGCGGGTAAAGCGCGTAGGACTGGAACACCATCGCGATGCCGCGCTGCGCGGGGGGCACGTCGTTCACCACCTGACCGTCGATCTCCAGCGTGCCGCCCGAGATCTTCTCCAGCCCCGCAATCATCCGGAGCAGCGTGGACTTCCCACAGCCCGAAGGGCCGACGAAGACGATCAGTTCGCCCTTCTTGATGTCGAGGTTGATGTTCTTGAGGACATCGACGGTTCCGCCATATGTCTTCGCGACATCCCTAAGCTTCAGATCGGCCATCTCCGTCCCTCCCTAAGTCTTCAATCCGTTATGCGCAGCGCCAGACAGACCTGCCACGGCGCGAGGCGGACCACGCCGCCCGGTTCGATCTCCGCCGAGCCGAGGTCCTCTCCGGTCCGGCGCCAGCGTCCCTCCGGCAGCGCGATCTCCCCGGCCTGTTCAGAGACGTTGAAGGCGCAGAACATTTCCGCCCCCTCGCCCGCCCGCGTGAAATAGGCCACTGATCCGGCGTGCCGGACCGCGTCGTGGGCGCCCTTCATAAGCACCGGGTTGGCATGGCGGAATGCAATCGCCCGCCGGTAATGGTGCAGCATCGCCTCCGGGTCCTGCTCCTGGGCGGCGACCGAGCGGTGCAGGTGCTTGACCGGCACCGGAAGCCAGGGCTTCACTTGGGAAAACCCCGCATACTGGTTCGACGGCTCCCATGGCATCGGGGTGCGGCAACCGTCGCGGCCCTTGAACTCCGGCCAGAACTGGATCCCGTAGGGATCCTGCAGGTCCTCGTAGGAGACATCCGCCTCCGACAGGCCCAGCTCCTCGCCCTGATAGAGACACACCGTTCCGCGCAGGCACAGGATCAGCGTGGCAAGCATCCGGTTGGCGTCGTGGCTCAGGTTCCAGCGCGAGGCGTGGCGCATCACGTCGTGGTTCGAGAAGGCCCAGCAGGCCCAGCCATCCGCCGCCTCCATGTCGACGCGGGTCATGACCTCGGCGACGCGCGCCGCGGTGGGCTGCTCCTTCGACAGGAACTCGAAGGCATAGCACATCTGCATCAGGTCATCGCCGGAGGTATACTGCCCCATGATCTGCAGACCGCGCTGTGCGTCGCCCACCTCGCCCACGGCGGCGGCGCCGTATGGGTCCATCACCCGCCGCAGCCTGCGCAGGAAGTCGAGGTTCTCCGGCTGGTTCTTCGAATAGAGGTGCTCCTGATAGTTGTAGGGGTTCACCGAGGGCGCGATGGTCGAGTTGCGCAGTTCGGGCGCAAGCGGAGGATTGTCCCGCAAGTGTTTGTCATGGATGTAGAAGTTGATCGTATCGAGGCGAAAACCGTCGACGCCGCGATCCAGCCAGAACCGCGCCACATCCAGGAGCGCCTCCTGTACCTCGGGCTCGTGGAAATTCAGGTCGGGCTGGGAGACAAGAAAGTTGTGCAGGTAATACTGCTCGCGCCGGCTGTCCCACTGCCACGCCGATCCACCGAAGATCGACAACCAGTTGTTGGGCGGCGTCCCGTCGGGTTTCGCATCGGCCCAGACGTACCAGTTGGCCCGGTCGTTGTCGCGACTGGCGCGGCTCTCGGTGAACCACGGGTGCTGGTCCGAGGAATGGCTGAGCACGAGGTCGATCATCACCCGCATTCCCAGCCCGTGCGCCACCTCGATCACCCTGTCGAAATCCGCGAGCGACCCGAACAGGGGGTCCACGTCCCGGTAATCCGACACGTCGTAGCCGAAATCCTTCATCGGCGAGGTGAAGAACGGGCTGATCCAGATCGCATCCACGCCCAGAGTGGCGATGTAGGGCAGCCTTTGGGCGATGCCGGAGAGATCGCCGACACCGTCGCCGTTGCTGTCCTGATAGGAGCGCGGATAGATCTGGTAGATCACCGCGCCCCGCCACCAGTCGGGGTCTCGTTCGGGATGCGCCACGGGCGCCGCCACTTCAGCGAGGCTCATGAACCCTCTCTACTTCACGGACCCGGCCAGGATACCCCGGACAAGGTAGCGTTGCATCGCGAAGAACACTGCCAGCGGCACCGCGATGGACACGAACGCCGCGGTCGCGAGGATCTCCCAGTTGCCCCCGCGCGTGCCCAGAAGCTCCACGATCTGGTTCGTCATGACCGTGGTCTGACCGGAACTGTCGATCAGGAACACCTTGGCCACCAGAAGGTCGTTCCAAGTCCACAGGAACTGGAAGATGGCAAAGGAGGCGAGCGCCGGAAAGGACAGCGGCAGCACGATCTTGGTGAAGATCTGGAAGTCCGTGGCGCCGTCCACCTTGGCGTTCTCGATGATGTCGCGCGGGAGGCCGACCATGTAGTTTCGCAAAAGATAGATCGCGAGCGGCATCCCGAAGGCCGTATGGGCAAGCCACACCCCCAGGTAGCCCTTGCCTATTCCGATCCCCAGATGCATCCGCAGAAGCGGAATGAGCGCCAGTTGCAATGGCACCACCAGCAGCGCCACGACGAAGGCGATGAGCAGCGCCCGCCCCGGGAAATCCATCCAGGCGAGGGCATAGGCGGCGAAGGCCGCCACAACGATTGGAATGATCGTGGCGGGGATCGTCACCGTCAGAGTGTTGAAGAAGGCGCGCGACATCCCCTCGGAATTGTTCGGATCGAACAGCATGAACCGGTAGTTCTCCGTCGAGAATTCCGGCGGAGTCACCACCGTGGCAAAGACCCGCGGCGCGCGACCGGAGACCGCTTCGTCCGGACCACGCCAGACGTAGTTCCCCGCCTCGTCGACGGTGATCGAGGCGCCGTCGCCCAGATCCGCCGTATCTCCGGCGACGAAGGCCGCGATATCCCGGGACGAGGTGCCCCAGGAGAGGATCTGTTTCGCCACGCCGCCTTCGAAGAGATTGCCCTCGACCACGTAGAGATCGCCCTCGGCCACCCGGTTCTCGTCGGGGTTTGCGACGCGGATGACCTCGCTCTGCTCCTGCGCAAAGAGGGAGCCCCACCATCCGGAGGACGAAATCTGGTCCGCGGTCCGGAAGGAGGACACGAACAGTCCAACGGTCGGAAACAGCCACAGCAGCACGAGAAACACGACGCTGATCTGCACCGCCCATGTCAGGGTGCTCTTCTGCCCTGCCATGCCATCGTCGCTTGCGGGTAGGGCCTTGCGGAACCAGCCCCGCTTCGGTTGCGCGGCATTCGGTCCGGCGATGGTGCCCGGGACATCCTCTTGCGTGGCCATCAGCGCATCTCCTTGCGGGCGTTGTAGACGTTCCAGACGAGGATCGGCGTCACCAGCAGCATGATGATGATCGCGGATGCGGACCCGACCCCCCAGTCGTTCGCGCGGAACAGCTTGTCATACATGTAGTTGGCGAGAACCTGGGTCTCCCACTGTCCGTTGGTCATAGCGAAGACGATATCGAAGATCTTCAGCACCACCAGAGTGATGGTCGTCCAGACGACCACGATGGTGCCCATGATCTGCGGCACCTTGATCTGGAAGAACAGGGTGAGCGGTCCGGCTCCGTCGATGATCGCGGCCTCGATCGTCTCCTCGGGGATGCCGCGCAGGGCGGCCGAGAGGATCACCATGGCAAAGCCGGTCTGGATCCAGATCAGCACGATCATCAGGAAGAAACTGTTCCAGAACGGAATGGTCAGCCATTGCTGCGGCTGGCCATAGGGCAGCGTCTTGGTGATGGTCCCGAAGATCGAGGTGATCGCCGCGAATACGAGAAAGAGCAGCCCCGCCACCGCCAGCACCCGCAGCACGAGCATCGGCGCGCGGTCGCGCTGCACGATGGGCCGCACCAGAAGCCACGCCACGAACAGCAGAGCCGCGGCGGCACAGGCAAGGAGGACAATGGGCAGGAGCCTCAGGAAGATCAGCGAGCCGATGCCGCCGTCGAACTGCAGCCAGACCGCGTTCAGGACGCCGATCTGCGCCGCGTCCTCGGGACGGGAGTCGTAGATCAGCTTGAAGATCACGGAGGCCCCCACGAACGAGATCGCCATGGGCATGAAGATCAGCGATTTCGCGATGTTGCCCCAGGAGAGCCGGTCGGTCAGCTGCGCCACGGCCAGCCCAATCGCGGTCGAGGCGGCGGGCACCACGATCAGCCACAGCATGTTGTTGCGCATGGCCTCCCAGAACTTCGGCTCGTCGAACATCTGCTCGTAGTTGGCGAGGCCCACGAAGGCGCCGCCCAGCTGCCGGTCGGTGAGGCTCAGCCGCAGAGTCTCGAAAACCGGATAGGCGAGATAGACGGACAGCACGAAGAAAGCGGGAAAGATGAACAGCCAGGGCCGGATCTGGTTGGCGCGGTTGATGTTGCGCCCCACATTGGGCCCGCTGGCCGGAAAGAGGAAACGGTCGAGCACGAGGTTGGAAAAGTAGAAATATCCCACGCAGCCGCCAACGCCGATCGCGACAGTTAATAGTCCCTGCAGTGCCGGATTCATGACCGCCTCCTCTGGTCCTGATATCTGAGGAGGGCCGGGCCGGGAGACTCCTCGCCCCCGGCCCGGCCCCTTGTCGCGAGGCGCGGATTACTTCAGCGCGTCCCAGCTGGCCTGGATTTCGTCCGCCACGGCCTGCGCATCCTTGCCGCCGGTGAAATCGACCATGCCGGTCCAGAAGGTGCCGGCGCCGACGCCGCCGGGCATCAGGTCCGACCCGTCGAAGCGGAAGGTCGTGGCGTTGATCAGGATCTCGCCCTGACCGCGCAACGTATCGTTCATATAGGCGTCGAGATTGACCCCGGTGTGCGGCGTCAGGAAGCCTGTCTGCGCCATCATCACCTCATGCGCCAACGGCAGGGTGAAGAACTGCATCAGCTCGGAGGTCGCGTCCGACGGATCGGTGATCGCCATCAGCGTGCCGCCGCCAAGGACCGGGCTGCCCAGATCCTTTTCCTCGTAGGCCGGGAAGTAGAAGAAATCGACGTCCACGCCGAATTCCGTGCCTTCCGGGAAGAACGCCGGCACGAAGGATGCTTGGCGGTGCATGTAGCACTGCGGCGGCGCGGAGAAGAGCCCGTCGGGGCTGTCGCGGAAGTCGGTCGAGGCCACGGCCCCGGCGCCGCCGGCGACCTTGTCGTCGTCGCGAACGAACCAGCCGAACTCCTCGATCGCGGCCACGACGCGCTCGTCGTTGAACGGGATCTCGTTCGTGGTCCACTGGTCATAGACCTCGGGCTCCACCGTGCGCAGCATGATGTCCTCGACCCAGTCGGTCGCCGGCCAGCCGGTCGCGGCCCCGGAGCCGAGCCCGATGCACCACGGCGTTTCGCCGTCGGCGACGATCTGCTCGGTCAACGAGCGCAGCTCTTCCATGGACTCGGGCACGTCATAGCCCGCATCCTCGAAGTTGTCGGGGCTGTACCAGACGAGGCTCTTGACGTTCACGTTGAAGAAGAAGCCGAAGAGATCGCTCTCGCCCTCGGCATTCTCGAAGGTGCCGAGATCGACCCAGCTCTGGCCCGCGCCATAGTTCTCGGCGACCCAGTCACCAAGGTCGTCTGGCAGCGGCTCCAGAAGGCCGCGCGCGGCCATGTCGGAGGCGAGACCCGGCTGCGGATACACGGCGATGTTCGGGGCCGCCCCGGCCTCGGCGTCGATCACGATCTGCTGCTCGAAGCTGTCGGATCCGGTGTAGATGACTTCGGCGCCGGTCGCGGCCTCGAAATAGGCCACCGAGCTGCGAAACACGGCATCCTCGGGCTGTAGCCACGGACCCGCGATCGTCACGGTCTGGCCGCTGAGATCCGGGGCGCTCTCGGCCCACTCGTTGTAGCTGTCCCAGCTGAACGGACCTTCTCCCACCGGGAACATCAGGTCTTGCGCGCTTGCCGATCCTGCCAGCAGGGCCGCAACCGCCACGCCGGTATAGAATTTATGATTCATGTTAGATACCTCCCGAATTGCGCCACTGCGCCTTGCCGCGACATGCGCCCGGAGGCCCGCAAGCCCCAAAGCGCTTTGGACACCCGCGACCCTCGCCCGACTCGGATGAACTGTCAATGTTCAATCGCGCAGCTGCACATTCGCTCAATTATTTCGCACACGCAGAAAAAACTGCTGTTCGGAAACCCCTTGGCGCGGCCTTGTCGCCTCGCATAAGGTTCCGGCGCATTGAAAGCGCTTTGGAAGATCCTGTGCCGATGAATCTCAAGGAGTTGTCCCAGAATCTCGGCCTCAGCCCGACCACAGTGAGCCGCGCGCTCAACGGATATCCGGAGGTATCTGAGGCGACTCGAGAGCGTGTTCTCGCCGCTGCACGGCAGCATAACTACCGTCCGAACACCCGCGCAAAAGGCCTTGCGACCGGTCAGGCCATGAGCATCGGCCATGTCATTCCGATCAGCCGGCAGGACGCCATGGTGAACCCGGTTTTCGGCGATTTCATCGCCGGTGCGGCCGAAACCTATGCCCGCTTCGGCTACGAGATGATTCTGTCAACCGTGGCAGATGGCGACGAGGCCGATGTCTACCGCAGCCTCAAGGCGCGGGGCGCCGTCGACGGCATCGTCGTCCATGAGGTACGCCGCGAGGACTCCCGGCTCGAGCTGCTGGGCGAGATCGCCCTGCCCTTCGTCGTGCATGGCCGGTCGTCGGAGTATCACGGCGACTACAGTTGGGTGGACGTCAACAACCGCTCGGCCTTCCGCCGTGCGACGCGCTTCCTTCTCGACCTCGGCCACCGCCGGATCGGGCTGGTCAACGGTGACGAGGAAATGGATTTCGCCTGGCGTCGGCGGCGCGGTTACGAAGCGGCGCTAATGGAAGCCGGCATTGCGGTCGACCCGGCGCTCTGCTCCAGTGCCCAGATGACCGATGCCCATGGCTACAGATCCGCCCGCGCCATGCTCGGCCTGCCCCGCCCGCCGACGGCCTTCCTGTCGTCCTCTCTCATTTCCGCCCTCGGCATCCATCAGGCGGTGCAGGAGGCCGGGATGACAATGGGGCGCGACATCAGCATCGTCACCCATGACGACGCGCTGTCCTACCTCCAGAACGGGGGCGATGTTCCGATCTACACTGCCACGCGGTCCTCGGTGCGGCAGGCCGGCCGGCAGGCCGCCAGCCTCCTGATCGAGCGCATCGCCAATCCCGACGCGCCGCACCGTCAGGAGCTGCTCGAGGCGTCCCTTGTCGTCGGCCGCTCCACCGGTCCCGCGCCCGCCTGACCCGAGACTGCCTTCCGGTCGCCACCGCGGCCCAATCCAACGGAGCCACCATGCCGCTGTCCCGCAACGATTTTCCTCCAGACTTTCTCTTCGGAGCGGCCACCGCCGCCTACCAGATCGAAGGACATGCCCATGGTGGTGCCGGCCCGTGCCACTGGGACAGCTTCGCCGCGACCCCGGGCAACGTGGTTCGCGCCGAAGACGGCGCACGCGCTTGCGACCATTACCACCGCTACGAGGAAGACCTTGACCTCATGCGCGACGGCGGCTTCGACGCCTACCGCTTTTCCACCTCCTGGGCCCGGGTCCTGCCCGATGGCCGCGGCACACCGAATGCCGAGGGCCTCGATTTCTACGACCGCCTCGTCGACGCCTGCCTCGATCGCGGACTGAAGCCGTTCCAGACGCTCTACCACTGGGAAATGCCGTCGGCGCTGGCGGATCTCGGCGGCTGGACCAATCCGGATGTGGCCGACTGGTTCGCCGATTTCGTCGAGGTGATCCAGACCCGGATCGGCGACCGCGTCGCCTCGGTCGCCACCCTGAACGAGCCCTGGTGCATCTCGTACCTGTCGCATTTTATCGGCCACCACGCGCCGGGCCTGCGGGATATTCGCGCCACGGCCCGGTCCATGCACCATGTGATGAAGGCCCATGGCCGTGGCCTCGCCCGCCTGCGCGAGATGGGTCAGCGGAACTGCGGCATCGTTCTCAACTTCGACCATACACGCCCCGCCTCCGACAGCCCCGCCGATGTCGCGGCAGCCGACCGCTGGGACGGGATCATGAACCGCTGGTTCCTCGAGGCGCTGGCCCATGGCCGCTATCCCAAGGCGGTGCTCGACGGCCTCGCCCCCCATATGCCCAAGGGCTGGGAGGACGACATGGCCGAGATCGCCCGTCCGATCGACTGGCTTGGCGTGAACTACTACACTCGGCACTTCGCCGCCGCCGCCCCCGAGGGCGCGCCCTGGCCCGCCGTCGAGATGCGCGAGGGCGATCTGCCCCGCACCCAGATGGGCTGGGAAATCTATCCCGAGGGGCTAGGCGAGTTCCTCACTTGGATCTCGCGCGATCACCTGCCGGACCTGCCGCTCTACGTTACGGAAAACGGCATGGCCTGGGCCGACGAGGTGACGGGCGAGCAGGTCGCCGACCCCGAGCGCGAGGCCTTCGTGACCGCCCATCTGGAGGCGGTCCGTGACGCCATCGCAGGCGGTGCGGATGTCCGCGGCTTCTTTTATTGGTCACTCCTCGACAATTACGAATGGGCCTTCGGCTATGAAAAACGATTCGGCCTGATCCATGTGGACTTCGCCAGCTTGCAGCGTCGGCCGAAGGCGTCCTATCTGGCTCTGAAGGCCATGCTGACTGCGTGAAGGACCCCGCCACGATGCACCCTGCCAACACGTTGTCGCTCGTCGCCGATATCGGCGGCACCAATACCCGCGTTGCCCTCGCGGAGGGGCGTCGGGTCCTGCCCGAAACCGTGCGCCGCTACCGCAACGCGCAGTATCCCGGCCTCGAGACGGTTCTCAGCCGCTATATCGCCGAGGAAGGCGATGTGGATTGCGCCGCCGCCTGCGTCGCCGTGGCAGGACCGGTACGCGACGGGCGGGCGACCCTGACGAACGTGGACTGGACGATCGACCGCGAGACGGTGGCCCGCGCCGCGCGGGCCGAGACCGTGGCGATCCTCAACGACCTGCAGGCCCAGGGCCATGCGCTCGGCCATCTCGACTCCGCGAACCTGCTGACGCTGGTTCCGGGACCGGCGCCCCTGCCCCACGAGACCAAGCTCGTGATCGGCGTGGGCACGGGGTTCAATGCCGCACCCGTTTACGAAACGTCCGCCGGGCGGCTCGTCGCGCCCTCCGAATGCGGTCACGCGAACCTGCCCATCCGCACCGCGGAAGAGCTGCGGCTCGCACAGTATGTCTCCTCCGTTCACGGCTTTCCCGGCGTCGAGGATGTGCTGTCGGGCCGCGGGCTTGAACGGGTCTACGCCTGGCTCGGCGCAGAGGCGGGCGACCCGCGCGAAGCCCTCGCAGCCGAGATCATGGCCTCGGTCGGCACCGGCCAGGATCCCCGCGCGGAGGCGGCGGCGCGGCTCTTCACCCGGATGCTGGCGACGGTCTGCGGCAATCTCGCGCTGATCCAGCTGCCCTTCGGCGGAGTCTACCTGATCGGCGGGGTGGCGCGCGCCTTCGCGCCCCATCTGGATGCCATGGGCTTCGACGACGCTTTCCGCGACAAGGGACGGTTCGCGGGCTTCATGTCAAACTTCTCGGTCTCGGTGATCGACGACGACTATGCCGCCCTGATCGGGTCCGCCGCGCATCTCGTGGACCTCATGGCCTGAGCCCCGCGGACCGCGTGCATCTGCCTTGCTGTCGCCGGGCTGGCGGGGTCCGGGACTCGGACACCGGGCACGGTCCGCGCGCCCTTGTGGGTTAAGGGTCGTGAACACTGACACCACCGGGACCACGCGGCCGCGACATGTGGCGTCTCTTGTTGCCTCCCCATGACCCGGCAGGCGACCATCGGCGACGTCGCCGGATCCTCTCGCGTCGTCTGCCTCCCTCAGATGGTTCATCGGAGTCCGCGTCCGGACAGGGGATCGCGGCCCGGTGTCGTTCAATGGAGCCGCGGCGGCGCCATCTGACGCGCCACGATGTCCGTCAATTGCGTCAGGGAAAACGGCTTCGCCAGAAAGAGCGAGTTCGGGATCTGGGAGTGGTTCTCGGCCACCGCGTCCTCGGAATAGCCCGAAACGAAGACGACACGGGTGTCGGGCCGTTCCGACAGCGCCTCGCGGACCCAGGTCGGGCCGTCCTTGCCGGGCATGACCACGTCCGTGACGAAGACATCGACGGCGATTTCGGGCCCTGCGAGCATGTCGAGCGCGGCCTCGGCGCTTTCGGCCTCGAGCACGGTATAGCCCCGCAGGCGGAGCGCTCGGGAGGCGAAGGCACGCACGGGCGCCTCGTCCTCCACCAGTAGGACCACCCCCTCCGCCACATCGTCATCCGCGCGCTCGGGACGGTGGACCGTCTCCACCGGCGGGACGGGGCGGTCGCGCGTGGGGCATTGGGCGGGGAAATAGAGGGTGAAGGTGGTCCCTTCGCCCAAGGTGCTGTCGGCGAAGATGAACCCGCCGGTCTGCTTGACGATGCCGTAGGCCGTCGAGAGGCCCAGCCCCGTCCCCTCGCCCGTGCGTTTTGTCGTGTAGAAGGGCTCGAAGATCTTCGTGAGCACGTCGGGATGGATGCCGCTGCCCTCGTCGATCACCTGCACGGTCACCCAGTCGCCGGGAGGCACCGTGGCCCGGTCCCGGCGCAGCGGCGCCATCAGCCGTTCGGTGCGGGTGGCGATCCGGATGGCCCCTCCGTCCGGCATGGCGTCGCGGGCGTTCACCACGAGGTTCATCAGCACCTGTTCAAGCTGCCGCCGGTCCGCGCGGATCGGTTTCAGCCCCGGATCATGGGTCAGGGTCAGGCGGATCCGTTCGCCCACGAGGCGGTTCAGGAGGTGGGTCAGGTCCGCGAGCGTGTCGCGAAGGTCGAGCGATTCGGGCCGCAGGGTCTGCTTTCGGGAGAACGCGAGGAGCTGGCCCACGAGGCCCGCCGCCCGATTGGCGTTCTGGTGGATCTGTACGAGGTCGCCGTAATCCGGATCGCCCTGGTCCCGCCGCAGCAGGAGCAGGTCGCAATGGCCCGAGATCGCGGTCAGCAGGTTGTTGAAATCATGCGCCACACCCCCCGCAAGCTGGCCCACGGCCTGCATCTTCTGGCTCTGGACGAACTGCATTTCGAGGGATTTGAAATCGGTCACGTCCTTCAGCACTGCGATCATATGCTCGCCCGTCGCGTCCTTCACGCGGTTGAGCGCGACCTGGACGACCGTCTCCTCTGGACGGTTGGTGACCCTTAGGAATTCCGGCGCGACCGGCGCCTCGGTCGCAGCCGCATCGCGCAGCCATTGGCCGACGGGCCGGCCCAGACCGTCGAGCACGTCGCCCAGCCGGAGCGGCCCCGACATGTCGGCCTTGAGAAGAGCCCGCGCCTGGCGGTTCGCCTCGAGCACGTCACCGGAGGCCGCGACCTTCAGCAGCGGCACCGGCAGATCCTCGATCGCCTGCCAGCCAGGCAGCCGGTCCTGAGCCGCCGCCTCCACGGGCAGGAGATAGATCTCCCTCCGGCCTCCGGCGCCCGTCACTTCGGCCACCAGCGTCTCCACCGGACCGTCGGACCCGCGCAGGCGGTGCCGGCCGCCGCTGACAAGAGGCAGGTCCTCGAACACCGCCTCGAGCGATTTCGCGCGTCCACCGATGGCGCGCCGGAACGCCTCGTTCATGTAGAGGATCGTTCCCGAGGGCCCGGCGGTCAGCATCGGCAGGCTCAACGCCTCGGCCGCGCGGGCGGGTCCGGACTTGCCGACCGTCTCGTCGAGTCGCCAGATGAAGGCCTCTGTCCCGATCCGCTGCACGGTCAACCGCACCGGACCGCGCCGCGTCACGATATCCTCTGCCGCGTGACCTTCGGCATTGGCGCGGCTCTGGAGGCGAAAGAGTACGGCGCCGGGATTGGCGAAAATATCCGTCAGCGCATAGCCGAGGGTGTCGACGAAAGGATCGCGGAACCTGTCCCGCGCGGCGGCATTGCGCGCCTCGATATCGCCGTCGCCGGTGGTCACGAAGGCCACGGTGCGGTCCTGCTCGATCAGCAGGCGCGCGGCCTCGAGCAGCATGTCGCGACGCCGGCGCCCCGCGATCTGCCACAGAAAGAGCGCAAGCCCCGCAAACGCGGTCATCGCCGCGGCGACCTGCAGCGCACGGATCTGCAGCGGCTCCGTCGCCACGGCGCTGGCAAGCAACGCGGCCCCCGCGACGAGAAACACCGCCCATGGACGCGCATCGGGCCGAGCCCGTTCGAAAGGCGACGCACTGCGCGCTGCATCTGCTTGCGACACGGTCCCATCCCTTCGATTCGAACCCGCAAAGAAGACCCCAGATCCCTTAACGGGCGATGAACGCCTGCCCGCAATCATGGGGCCTCCGCGTCCACGACGCAACCAAAGGTTGCAACTCACCCGGGCGCGCGGAACACAACGAGAAAGAAGCCGTCGCCACCCGGTCCCGGGTCCAGCCGCAGCCTGTCGATCTCGGTCCAGCCGGGCAGCAGCACCGCAGCGGCCTCGGCGAGACGCTCGTTCTCCTCGGCCAGAACCGAACATGTGGCATAGGCCAGCCGCCCGCCCGGCCCGACATGCTCCGCCGCCGCAACCACGACCGCGCGCTGGATCGCCTGAAGCTCCGCCAGCCGCTCCCGCGTCAGCCGCCATTTCGCCTCGGGATCGCGCCGCCATGTGCCGCTGCCGGAACAGGGCGCATCGCAGAACACGAGGTCGAACGGCGCCTCGGCCGGGAGCGCCTCCGACGCCACCTCGCGGATCGTCACCCCCGCCCGCGCCGCGCGCCCGGCGAGCGGTGCCATGCGGCGGGGCGCGATGTCGTGGGCCACGATCTCCGCCTCCGAGAGATCCGCGAAGGCCAGCGCCTTGCCCCCGGCGCCCGCGCAATAGTCGAGTACCCGCACCGGCGCCTCGCGGCAAAGGCGCGCCACGACCGCCTGGGAGGAGGCGTCCTGCGGCTCGACGAGCCCCCCCGTCAGCAAATCACTGCGCGAGAGCCGCCGCGCGCCCTCCGTGATCTCGACCGCGCTCTCCACGGTCGGATGAGGCACCGCCCCGATGCCTTCCGCCGCGAGCCGCAGTACGGCCTCCTCCCGGCGCAGACGACGCAGGTTCACCCTCAGATGCACCGGGGCACGCTCGCTCAGGACCGCCAGCACCTCCGCCGTACGCGCGCCATAGACCGCCTCGACGGACGGCAGCAGCCAGTCAGGCACGTCCAGCGCCTCGGCGCCCAAGGGCGCGCGCCCCCCGGAGACCTCCTCCGCCGACAGCGCTCCGGGTCCGTGGCCCGCGCCGGTGAACACCTCTTCCGGCGGGGTGCCCGCGGCCCGCATTGCGCCAAGCATCAGCCCGCGCCCCGTCTCTGCGCCGCCGAGCGCCGCATGGGACCGCCTGCGCCGGGCAGCGTCATAGAGGAGATCGCGCACGGCCGCGCGGTCGCCCGAGCCGGCGAACCGGGAGGCCTTCGCCCAGACGGAATAGGCCGCCTCCAGCGGTTCTCCCTCCAGCCACCGGTCCAGAATGCCGATCGCCGCGGCGACGCGGGCGGCGGGGGTCATGTCGGGCCCTCCTCGGCAGCCGCCGCCACGCTCAGGTCTCCAGCCCCTCGAGGCCCAGCCTCTCGAAGTGCGCGAGCAGGGCGTCTTCCGCCACCGTCAGGACGATCCCCTCCCGCAGCGACACGGCCCGGGCGGCGAAGCGCCGCTGCGACGGCAGCCGCGCCCCCTGCCCGGCGATGGCGCCGAGCAGCCGCTCCCCCTCCGCAAGCGGATCCCGTCCGCTGCGCGCCGCGAAGCGCGCGGGATCGAAGGCCAGTACCAGCGCCCCGTGCCGGGGCAGCAGGGCCGCGCCCCCGCCGAAGTCCAGCGCCTCCTTGCTCATGAACTCGCCCAGCATCGCCCCCGCCAGAAGCTCGATCATCGTCGAGATCGCCGAGCCCTTGTGCGCCCCGAAAGGCAGCATCGCGCCCGCCAGCGCCGCTTCGGGGTCCGTCGTCGGACGCCCCTCCGCATCCACGGCCCAGCCCTCCGGGATCGGCTTGCCCGCCCGGCGATGCAGCTCGATCTCGCCCCGCGCCACGACGCTGGTGGCGAAATCGAACACATAGGGATGCGGCCCCGGCCTCGGCCAGCCAAAGGCGAAGGGGTTCGTCCCCAGAAGCGGCCCGGTCCCGCCCGCAGGCGCGACCACGGCATAGCTCGGGCACATCGAGAGCGCGGCACAGCCCCGCGCCGCCATTGCCTCCACGTCGAACCAGAGCGCCGAGAAATGCAGGCAATCCCGGATAACCAGCGCGGCAAGTCCGAGTTCCCGCGCGCGCTCGGCCAGAGGCTCCGCGCCCGCGTCGAAGGCGGGGTTGGCGAACCCTCCGCCCGCATCCACCTCGATGACCGCCCCACCGCCGTCATGAACGCGCGGCACGGCGTCCGGCACCACATTGCCCGCGGCGATCGCCTTGAGACAGCCCTCCACGCGGAAGACTCCATGGGACTTGCAGGCGTCCCTTTCCCCAGCGACGATCACCCGCGCAACCGAGGCGGCACTGTCCGCCCGCGCGCCGCAGCGGAGGAAGATCGCGGCGATCCGGGCCTCGAGGCTCTCGACGGAAACGGGGGGCAGCTCGGCCATGGCATCACTCCTTTCGGGCGCTGCACTCCGCCCGGCCCCACCGGAGTGCCACAGGTCGCCGGGGCGGCGCCAGCCCGCAAGGCGCTCGCTCCGGGGGCAGAGCTGTGGCATTCCCGTCCGGAACCAGCTCCGATTCAGGCACCCATGGCCAGCCCAGACCAGACAGACATCCTCGTCATCGGCGCCGGCATCATCGGCATCACCACGGCCCTCGCCCTGCAGCGCGCGGGCCGCCCGGTGCGTGTGATCGACCGCCGGGGCGTCGCCGCCGAGGCCTCCCGCGGCAATGCAGGCGCCTTCGCCTTCAGCGACATAGAGCCGCTCGCCACCCCCGGCATCATCCGCCGAGCCCCGCTGTGGCTGCTCGATCCGCTCGGGCCGCTCTCTGTTCCGCCTGCCTATGCGCTGCGCATCGCCCCCTGGATGTGGCGCTTCTGGCGGGCGAGCCGGCCTCGCCGTTACAGGGCAGGCGTGACTGCCCAGGCCGCCCTGATGGCCCTCTCCGAAACCGCGCTGGAGCGGCTGCTGCCCCGGGTGGCGGGCGGGCCCTTCCTTCGGCGCGAGGGCCAGCTCCAGCTCTTCGACAGCCCGGCAAGCCATCGCGCCGCAGCGTACGGCCTCGCTCTGCGCCGGCGCCACGGGATCGCCGTGGAGACGCTGGAGAGCGCCGGGGCCATCGCCGAGATCCAGCCCGGCCTCGCCCCCCGCTTCACCCGGGCGGCCTATACCCCGGGCTGGATCAACGTCACCGATCCCGCCGCATGGACCGGGCATCTGGCGGAGCACCTGCGCGCCCTCGGAGGCCACATCGAGACGGCCGAGGTCCGCTCGCTGCGCCCCGCGGGCGAGGTGGTGGACGTGGACACGGACGCCGGGCCTCTGCGCGCGTCATGCGTGGTGATCGCCGCCGGAGCCTGGTCGCACAGGCTGGCGCAGCACCTCGGAGACCGCATCCCGCTCGAGACGGAACGCGGCTACAACACCACCTATGCCGAGCCGCGCATCGACCTGCGTACGCATCTGACCTTTAGCGACCACGGCTTCGCCGTCAGCCGCATCTGCGGCGGTGTGCGGGTCGGGGGTGCGGTGGAACTGGGCGGCCTCGACCTGCCCCCCGACATGCGCCGCGCGAAAACCCTCGCCGCGAAGGCCGCCCGCTTCCTGCCGGGCTTCGATCCCGCGGGCGGCACCGAGTGGATGGGCTTCCGCCCCTCCCTTCCCGACAGCCTGCCCGTCATCGGCCGCGCCCCGCGCGCGCCCCGGGTCATCTATGCCTTCGGCCACGGCCACCTCGGCCTGACGCAGTCCCCTGGCACTGCAGAGATCGTTGCGGCCCTGGCCCTCGACCAGACACCACCGATCCCGATGTCGCCCTACGCGCCGGACAGGTTCTGAGACCGGCCGAGGATACCACCGGCCGCCCGCATACCGCAGCTCATGGCGCACAGATGCCTTCCGCAACGACGTCAGTAAGCCGGCGGGTCGCTCGCCGGAAAGGACTGGTCGGAGGCCTCGTCCACGATGCTCCAGTCCGCGGGCCGACCGGCAGCGGGAAGGCGTCGTTCGCCCACCGCCTTGCCTCTCCGCGACGACGGGGGCCGGGCCGGGTGCCGGGTGCCTCCGCCCTGCCGGGCGGCAAGGCCCCATGCAGTGCCCGCGCCGATCAGGGCGAGCCCGGCGAGAAGAACCATCGTCGCCGTCTCGCGGGAGCGGCGACCACGGCGAGAGCTGTGAAATAGTCTCATGCCGGGCCAAGCGACAGGGCCTCGGGATGGTTCCACGGACCCCCACGACCACCCTTCGCAGCGCAGCGCGACGTCAACCGACGCAGCCCGCGCGACCCTAGTCCTGCGGCCGCTCGAGCTCGGGCAGGGACATCCCCTCGCCCATCTCGTTGTCGATCCGTGCGACGGCGGTTTCGGTGATGTCCACGGCGCCGACCGACAGGACAACGGTCCGGCGGTCGAGGATCACCGCGGCCCCCCGCTCGACCATCAGCTGCCCCAGCACCGGCCTGACCGCGGTGAGAAAGGCCTCCTCGGCCGCCTGCACCTGCGCCCCAAGCGCGCGTTCCTTGGCGTCCTGCTCCTGGCGGATGCGCTGGACCCGCGCGTCGAAGTCCTCGGCCTCGGCCCGGAACGCTTCGGGAGTCATTTCCGCCCGGCGCTCCGTCAGACGGCGCTCCTCAGCCTCGAGTTCGCTCGCGATGCGCCGGTTCTCGTTGGCGAGGTTCTCGGATCTGTCCTGGATGTCCGCCGTCAGACGCTGGCCGAACAGGCTCTCGGAAAACAGCAGATCCGCATCTATGGTCAGGACAGGGCTGCGGACGACCTCCAATTGCTGAACCAAGGGCTCGCCTATCGACAGCTCCGGCGGGGCCGGACCGGCCTCCTGCCCCGCAGCCGAAGCAGCCCAGAGGCAGGCCGCGGCAGGCAGCACCGCCCCGCGAAGCGCGCGGGCCGCCATGGTCAGAAACTCGTCGAGATCGTGAGATCGAAGTCCTTGGTCTTGTCCCTCTCCCGCACGTCCAGCGGCTCGGTGAAGTTGAACCGAAGCGGCCCGAGGGGCGTGGTCCAGAAGATCGAGACGCCTGCGACCGTCCGGGCACTGAACTCGTCATAGAGCACGTTGATCCCCGCGGTGTCGCCCACGTCCCAGATCGCCCCATGGTCGACGAAGACACCGCCCCTGATCCCGTATTCCTCCGGAAGGCCCAGCGGAAATTGCGCCTCGAGGCGCGCCACCGCGTACTGGTTGCCGCCGAGGGCATCGTCCGTATCCGCATCGCGCGGACCGATCCCGCGCGATTCGAAGCCGCGGATGTCCCGGGAGCCGAGGAAGAAGCGGTCCGTGATCCGGCTGTCCCCGTCGTTGTAGGACAGGTTCCCCGCCTCGATCGCGGCGGTGAGCGTCACCTCGTCGTTGAAGACCCGCGTCTGCGCCAGCGCCGAGGCTTCGGTCTTCACGAAATTCGCGTCGCCCACGCCGAATTCCTGGCTGAAGCGCAGGGCGATGCCGGAGCTCGTATCGAGCCCGGCGCGGCGGCTGTCCCAGCTGTACTGATAACCCACCGATTGGGTGGCGACCCGGCCATCGCCCGCATCCTCGAAGATGAGCAGGCTCGCCCGGTCCTCCGGCGGATCCGTCGGATTGCCCTGAACGCCGGTGATGTCGGCGATGTCGAGCGCGTAGAACAGGCCCAGCCGTCCGTTGTCGCTGACCGGAAAGACGATGCCCGGCTGAATGCGCAGCGTCTCGGTGTCAAAGAGCGCGTTGGCATTGTCCGTGGTCTGGTAGCTCGCCCCGAAAGTGAACCGCAGGTCCCGCCCGAGCAGCGCAGGCTCGGCGAAGCTGATCCGGAAATTCTGCCGGTCCTCGCCCAGCGACACGTCGAAGGCCAACTCCTGACCGCGCCCGAGGAAATTGTCCTCCGAAAAGCTCGCGATAAGCGACACGCCGTCGTCGCTGTTGAAGTTGGCGCCGAAGGACAGAGACCCCGTGGGCTGCTCCACCACGTCGACGTCGATCACCACCTGGTCCGGCGAGGAGCCCTCACGCGCGTTCACGTCGGCATTGGCGAAATACCCCAGCGCCCGGATACGTTCGGCGCTTTCCCGGATCGCCCGCGGATTGAACGGATCGCCCTCCACCGTGCGGAACTGCTGCCGGATCACACGGTCGAGCGTCGTGGTGTTGCCCTCGATGTCGATCCGCTCGACGAAGATGCGATCGCCCGGAACCAGCGCATAGGTCACGTTCAGAAGCCGCCCCTGCGGATCACGGTCGATCCGGGGATCGACCCGGACGAAATTTAGCCCCTTGCGGATCGCCAGCGTCTCCAGCCGGGCGATGTCCGTCTCGATCTGCGTCGGCGAATAGATCTGCCCGGACCGCAGACGCGTGGCCGCGGCGAATTCCGCCGGATCGGCGCCGGCGATCTCGGAGACCACGCCGGTCTCGCCGATGCGGAACTGCTGCCCCTCCTGCACGAAGAAGGTCACAAGATAGGCGTCGCGCTCCCGCGTCAGCTGCACGTCGACGCTCTGGATCTGGAAATCGGCATAGCCGCGCGAATTGTAGAAATCGGTCAGCACCTGCTGGTCGAACTGCAGGCGCTCGGGCGAATAGGTGTCACGCCGCACCAGCGCGCGCAGCAGGCCCGCCTGCTTGGTCTCGAGCACCCGGCGCAGACGGCCCTCGTTGAAGGCGCGGTTGCCGACGAAGGTTATGCGCTCGATCTCGGACACGCCGCTCTCGTTGACCTCGAACACCAGATCGACCGTATTGGCGTCCCGGCGAATGATCTGCGGGCGGATGATGGCGTTGACCTGGCCCTCGTTGGCATAGGCCTGCGTGATCGCGGCGGTATCGGCCTCCGCTTGGGCGGGCGAATAGACCCGCCGCTCCTGGCTGCCGAGAAGCGCGCGGATCTGCTCGTCCCGGATGCTGCGGTTGCCCTCGATGCCGATGGCGCGGATCACCGGCAATTCGCGCACGGTGATGGCAAGCGTCGATCCCTGCGGTGTCACCTCGACAAGATCGAACTGGCCCGAGGCGCGGATCGCCTGGGCGGCATCGTTCAGCTCCGCGGCGGTGACCGTCTCTCCGCGCGCGATCCCGGCATAGGCGAGGATCGTCGCATCATCGATGCGCGCATTCCCCTCGATCGCCACCGAATTGAAGGCGTAGGTCTGCGCCATGACCGGACCGGCCAGGGCATATCCCAGCACCAGTGCAAGGACACGATCGAGCTTGAAAACACGCGCCTCGGCGCGACGTGGCGTACGGTGCATCTTCCCCGCCCATCAGACATCCCAGTCCCATGGGTGGTATCGGCATCGTGGGGGGTTGTCAAAACGAGAAGACCGCCTCAGCAGAGTCTGGTGCCTCGGTGCCTCAGCCGGACCTCAGAGCCCGGCGAGCTTGCCGATCAGGGACCCTGCCCACAGCGCCGTGGCGATCGTGGCAAGGTAGATCAGCCGGTCCCAGTTGAGACCGATCAGCAGGCTCAGCCCCTGGTATCCATTGGTCAGCGTCTGCATAGGCTCAAGTCCCGGATCAGCTCTTCAGGCCTCTCCGTTTCTGCCGAAAAAATGTGGCAGGAAAAGGGCCACGGCGGGCTCGTTCAGGGGCAGAGGAACAGATCATTCGCCAGAGCGAAGATCATCAGCGTCAGGATCAGCGAGATGCCCACCGCCATCAGCACCCGAAGCACGCCGTCCGAGGGCGGCTTGCCGGTCACCGCCTCATAGGCGTGGAATACGAGATGGCCGCCGTCGAGCACCGGAATCGGGAACAGGTTCAGCAACCCGACCGCCGTCGACAGGAGCGCCACGAACCAGATGAAGCTCTGTGCACCCTGGCTCGCCATGGCGCCACTCGTCTCCGCGATGCCCACGGGGCCCGCGAGGTTGCAGGTGGAAATCGCGCCCGTGATCATGTACCAGAGACCGGACAGCGAACTGGTGATGATGAACCATACCTGCCCCGCACCATAGGTGATCGCCTCCCACAGACCGGGGGTGGCGGTCGCGGGCTCGAAAAACAGCCCCCCGTTGATGCCGATGAGATAGCGCGTCTCGAACCCGCCTTCCGCACGCGGCAGATCGGCCCGGCGCGGCACCAGCGTGAAATCGAGCACCTCTCCGTTGCGCCAGACCTCCAGCGCCAGCGGGCTGCCGTCGCTCTCGCCGACGATCTCGCGCAGCCGCTCGAACGCGCGGACTTCCTCGCCGTCGATGGTCAGGATCACGTCGCCGATACGCAGGTCCACGTCCAGTGCCGCGGATTGCGGCGACAGGCCCTGCACGATGGGCGGATAGGGATATGGCCCCCGCACGGTCATCTCCTGCCCGTCGCGCAGGATGCGGTAGTCCATGACCGGGTCGTACGGCAGGGTGTCGATGAACGTGTCGAACTCTTCGAGCAGCGGCGTCTCGCGCCCCGCGATCGCCAGCACCTCGTCCCCCGGCTGCAGCTCCTGCACATAGGACGCCGGCAGCGGGTCGACGGCCTTCACCGTAAGCGGATCGGCCGCCCGCCCCTCGATCATCACAACCGCGGCGAAGATCAGGAAGGACAGCGCGAAGTTGAACAGAGGACCTGCGGCGACCGTGGCCGACCGTGCCCAAAGCGGTGCGCCCAGCATCGTCCGCCGCCGTTGCGCGGCATTCAGCCCCGCATCGTCGGACCCCACGCTGGCGGCATTGGCGTCGCCCAAGAACTTCACATAGCCGCCGAAGGGCAGCGCCGCGACCTGCCAGACCGTGCCGTGCTTGTCCTTCCGGCTGAACAGAACGGGCCCGAAACCGAGGCTGAAGACCTCCGCATGGATCCCGGACCAGCGCCCGACGATGTAATGTCCGTATTCATGGATCGCCACGATGATCGACAGGGCGACGATGAAGGCGACGATCGTGAACGCCACGCCGCCGAACTGGGGGAGAAACTGGGAAAATTCCAAACGGTCAGGCTTTCATGTTCTGGGCTGTGCGGCGCGCGGTCAGCCGCGGAGGCCGATGACCTCTTCCGCGACCCGCCGCGCGTCGCGGTCTGTCTCAAGCACCATATCTAGATCGAAACCGGCGAATTGAAGGCCCGGACCGGCCGACATCCTGTCAAGCGTCGCCTCCACGACAACCGCCATGTCCAGAAATCCGATCCGCGCCGCGATGAAGGCGTCGAGCGCGCATTCCTTGGCGGCGTTGAAGGCACAGCCCGCAAGCCCGCCCGTCTCCATCACCGCCCGTGCGATGGCGAGCGCGGGATAGCGCGCAGGCTCGGGCGCACGGAACGTCAACTGACCAATCGTCGCAAGATCCAGCCGCGCGACCGGCAGGGGTCGGCGTTCGGGCCAGTTCAGTGCGAAGCCGATGGCATGACGCATGTCCGGCGCACCGACATGGGCCATCAGCGCGCCATCCCGGAACCCGACCAGCGCATGGACCAGCGACTCGGGATGGATCACCGCCTCGATCCGATCGGGGGCGATGCCGAAGAACTCCTTGGTCTCGATCAGCTCGAGGCCCTTGTTGAACATCGACGCGCTGTCGATGGTGATCCGCTGGCCCATCGCCCAGTTCGGATGGCTGGAGGCCTCCGCCACCGTCGCCGACGCGAGCCTGTCCAGAGGCCAGTCGCGGAAGGCGCCGCCCGAGGCGGTGATCACGATCCGCTCGACCGCCGCGATGTCCTCGCCGGTCAGCGCCTGGAAGATCGCGGAATGCTCGCTGTCCACGGGCAGCAGCGTGGCGCCATGCTGCGCCACCTCGCGCATCACCAGCGCGCCCGCGCAGACCAGCGTCTCCTTGTTGGCCAGCGCCAGCGTGCCGCCGCGGCGGATCACCTCGAGCCCAGGCAGAAGGCCCGCCGCGCCCACGATGGCCGACATCACCCAGTCCGCGGGCCGGGCCGCGGCCTCGATCAGCGCACCCTGCCCCGCTGCGACCGCGACACCTGTGCCAGCCAGACGCTCCTGCAAGGGCGCGAAGAGCTCTTCATGACAGGTCACCGCCACCTCGGCGCCGAACTCCACCGCATCCGCCGCCAGTCGGTCGAGGTTCCGCCCGCCGGTGAGGGCCACGACTTGGAACTCGTCCCGCGACCGCCGCACGAGGTCGAGCGTGTTCTGCCCGATGGAGCCCGTGGCGCCGAGAATGCTGATCCGTCTCAAAATGTGCTCCCCGGCCACTGGAACAGAAGGTCCACCAGCAGCATCGTCACCGCCGCCCCAAGGAGCGCGTCGAACCGGTCGAAAAGCCCGCCATGCCCCGGGATCAGCGCGGAGCTGTCCTTGACGCCCATCCGCCGCTTCAGGGCACTTTCGGCGATATCGCCCAGTTGCCCGGCCAGACTGAGGAACATCGAAAAGACCACCAGTCCCCAGCCCCCCGCGCCCGCCGCGGCAAAGGCCACGCCCACGCCCCCCGCCGCGATCCAGCCCGCCACCGTGCCCGACCAGGTCTTCTTGGGGCTGACCTTCGGCCAGAATTTCGGCCCGCCAACCGCGCGCCCAACGAAATAACCCGCAACATCCGTGACGACCACGACGAGGATCAGCCAAAGGATCCACGTTACCCCGTAATCCTCGCGAAACACCACAAGGCCCCAGCCCGCCGCCTGGATCATCAGCGCGAAGACCCCGAAGGTCAGCCGCTCCCGGCGCGCCGCCAGCATCCCGAGAACGGGCGCGATCAGCAGGAACGGCACCAGCCAGACCCGGTCCACCGACAACAGCCCCGACATCACGGAGGCGGTCAGCGCCGCAAGCAGCATGCCTTCGGTGGGCCGGTCGGGGTGGATCATCGCCCAGCATTCCCAGATCATCACCGCCGTGCAGAACACCGCGAGCATCTGGAACCAGACCCCGCCGCCCAGCACGGCGCCAAGGCCCACCACCACCATTGCCAGGGCCGACAGAAGCCTCGGCCTCAGGTCGGTCCATCGCGCCGGGACCACCGGATCCGAAGGCTTGCGCGTCAAGGGATCAGACCGTGACCGCCCCGAAACGGCGGTCGCGGGCAGCGTATTGCGCGACGACCCCGGCGAATTCCTCGGCGGTGAAATCGGGCCAGAGCGTGTCGACGAACTCGTACTCCGCATAGGCCGACTGCCAGAGCAGGAAGTTCGAAATCCGCGCCTCGCCGCTCGTGCGGATCACGAGGTCCGGATCGGGCAGGAAGCGCGTGTCGAGAAAGCGGGCGAGCGTCTCGGCATCCACGTCCTTGTACCCGAGACGCCCCTGCTCGATCTCGAAGGCGAGGCGCTGCGCCGCGCGGGTCACCTCGTCGCGGCCACCGTAGTTCAGCGCGATCGTGAGGTTGCAGCGCGTATTGCCGGCGGTCAGCAGCTCCAGCTCGTCCATCAGCGCCACCAGCTTGTCGTCGAGCTTGATCCGGTCGCCGATGAACCGCACCCGCACGCCCTCGCGGAACAGGTCCCGCGCCTCGCGCTGGATGTAGCGGCGGAAGAGGCCCATAAGCCCCGCCACCTCGGTCTGGGTGCGCTTCCAGTTCTCGGTCGAGAAGGCGAAGATCGTCAGATACTCGACGCCGATATCGGGGCAGGCCTCGACAATCTCGCGCACCCGGCGCGCGCCGGCATGGTGGCCGAACAGCCGCGGCCGCCCGCGCTTTTGCGCCCAGCGGCCGTTGCCGTCCATGATGATCGCGACGTGACGCGGCGCGCCGCTCGTCATATCCTTGGCCATCCCCCGGGCCTCCACTTTGACCCTGCGGGTCGCTCCGTCATCTGCGCCGGGGACCGCCTGTGCGGCCCCGATGGCTCAGACCTGCATGATCTCGGCCTGTTTCGTCTCCAGCGCCGCGTCCACTGCCTTGATGTACTTGTCGGTCATCTCCTGCACCTCGGCCTCCCAGAGTTTCTGGTCGTCCTCGGACATGCCGTCGGCCTTGGCCTTCCTGATCCGGTCCATCCCGTCCCGCCGCACGTTGCGAATCGCGACGCGGGCATGTTCGGCGTATTGCCCCGCAACTTTGGTCAAATCGCGGCGGCGTTCCTCGTTCAGTTCCGGAATCGGCAACATGATGATCGTGCCGTTGAGCTGCGGGTTGATGCCGAGGCCGCTGTTGCGGATCGCCTTCTCGACCTTGCCCACCATCGCCTTGTCCCACACGTTGATGGTGACCATCCGCGGCTCCGGCACGTTCACCGTCCCGACCTGGTTGATCGGGGTCATCTGGCCATAGGCCTCGACCTGCACCGGCTCCAGCATGGAGGCGGAGGCGCGGCCCGTGCGCAACGAGGCAAACTCCGTCCGCAGATTGCTCATCGCGCCGTCCATGCGCCGCGTCAGGTCATCGGTATCGAGCTCGAACTCTTCTGACATCGTGTCTTGCCTGCACTTTCGTCCGTCCCGTCCTATACCCGCCGGAATCCCGGGTGTATAGGGCCGCCCCCACCGCTGCCTCAGGGCGCGGCAGGAAGGCCGCGTTCAGCCGTGAACGCGGGTGTAAGTCCCCTTGCCGGCAAGGATTCCGCGAAAGCCGCCGGGCTCGTCCAGCGAGAAGACGATGATCGGCAGATCGTTGTCCCGCGCCAGCGCGATGGCCGAGGCATCCATGACGCCGAGGTGCTTCTGCAGGCACTCGTCATAGGTCACGTCGTCATACCGTTTCGCTTCGGGATACTTGTTCGGGTCCTTGTCGTAGACCCCGTCCACCTTCGTGCCCTTGAAGATCGCCTCGCAGGCCATCTCGTTGGCGCGCAGCGTGGCGGCGGTGTCGGTGGTGAAATAGGGGTTGCCGGTGCCCGCGGCGAAGATGCAGACCCGCTTCTTCTCCAGATGCCGCACGGCCCGCCGGCGGATGTAGGGCTCCGCCACCTCGTCCATCCGGATCGCCGAGATCACCCGGGTGAAGACGCCCTGCTCCTCCAGCGCCGACTGCACGGCGAGCGCGTTCATCACCGTGGCCAGCATGCCCATGTAGTCGGCCGTCGTCCGTTCCATTCCCTGAGCCGCGCCCGCAAGGCCTCGGAAGATGTTGCCGCCGCCGATCACCATGCAGATCTCGACGCCGAGATCGTGGACCGATTTCACCTCGCTGGCGATGCGCTCCACCGTGGGTGGGTGCAGGCCGTAGCCCTGATCGCCCATCAGCGCCTCGCCGGAGATTTTCAGGAGAACACGCTTGAAGGCCGGTTTGTCGCTGTCGTCCATGTCGGCTGCGCCTCCTCTTTGCGTCGGGGGCAAATTGTCGGATACGAGGCCCCTGTCAATGGCGCGAGGGCCCGCTGCCGATGCCCGAACCCGGATTCTTTCCGCGATTCAGCGAGATCGCGCTGCCGGAGATCCCAAATGACCGTCCCGTGCTCATCGCGGGGCCGACCGCGAGCGGCAAGTCGGCCCTTGCCCTGCGCATCGCAGAGGAGCGTGGCGGCGTGATCGTCAACGCCGATGCGCTGCAGGTCTTCGACGGCTGGCGCATCCTGACCGCGCGGCCCGGCGCGCAGGATCTCGCCCGCGCGGCCCACCTGCTCTACGGGCATGTCCCCCACGACGCGCGCTATTCCGCGGGGGACTGGCTGCGCGATCTGCGCCCGATCCTTGCCGGTCCGGCCCGGCCCATCATCGTCGGCGGCACGGGGCTCTGTTTCTCCGCCCTCACCGAGGGCCTTGCCGAAATCCCTCCGACGCCCCCCGAAGTCCGCGCCGAGGCCGATGCGCTGAGTCTCGAGGCGCTCATCGGCGGACTCGACGCACCCACCCGCTCCGGCCTCGACCTGCAGAACCGCGCCCGTGTCCAGCGCGCCTGGGAAGTGGCCCGGGCCACCGGACGGCAGATCGCGGACTGGCAGGCCGCGACCTCGCCTCCGGACCTGCCGCTCGCCTCGGCGATCCCGCTGGTCCTGCGTCCAGAGGTGCCATGGCTCGACGCCCGCATCGCCGCACGGTTCGACGCCATGCTGGAAGCCGGCGTGCTCGAGGAAGCCCGCGCAATGCGACCGCTCTGGGACCCGTCCCACCAGAGCGCACGGGCCATCGGCGCGGCCGAGCTCATCGCTCTTGCGGACGGTCTGCTCGAAATCGAGGCGGCCCGGCAGCGCGTCGTCCTCGCAACACGTCAATACGCCAAGCGGCAACGCACATGGTTCCGGAATCGCATGAAAAGCTGGACGCCCATCCCCCTTCCATCCCCCGGTTGACCACAGGATTGTCCACAGCGAATCCCGGTCCGGCCTCGCGAGGGCCTTGAACCTGCCACAGCTCCGGGGCGATGCTCGTCCGGCGCATGACGACCGGGATATCGCCACCATGAACGCGATGAACACGCAGCCGATCCGCGAGGAGAGCCACCTCGATTTGCGCAGTATCGGCAACTCTGCCATGGTGTCGCGCTGGCGCACCGAGGCGATGCGCGCCCATGCCACGCCCCGGCTGATCTTCATCCACAAGGGCCAGGGTCGAATCACGGTGGCCGGGCTGACGTCCGGCTATGGTCCCAACAACCTGATCTTCGTCCCTGCCGGCACGATGTACGGGATCGAGCTCGGCCCCACCGCCTACGGCCAGCTCGTGACCATTCCGCGCGCCATGGCCGACGACTGGCCCGAGGACCCCGTGCACCTGCGCCTGCGCGATGTCGTGGCGCAAAAGGAGCTCGTCACGATCATGGACGGGCTCGAGGCCGAGCTGAGGTCCGACCGACCCGCCGCCGTCCGCGCGGCCCATTACCAGGCCGGTCTCCTGTCGGTCTTCTTCGAGCGCCAGTGCAGCACAGCGGAGCCCGAGTCCCGCCGCGAGACCAGCAGGGCCCGCCTCGCGGCCGCTTTCACCGATCTCGTGGAGCGCGACTTCAGGACCGGGCGGGGCGTCGCGGAGTATGCCCGCGATCTCGGCGTGACCCCGACCCATCTCACGCGTGTCTGCAAGCAGAGCTGCGGGAAGTCCGCGCTGACCATCCTGAACCAGCGAATCCACTTCGAGGCGCGCCAGCTCCTGCGTGAAACCCGCGCGCCGATCAAGGACATTGCCTTCGGTCTCGGCTTTGCCTCCGCGGCCTATTTCACCCGCTCCTTTCAGGCCGCCGCCGGCATGACTCCCTCCGATTTCCGCCGCGCCACCGGGTAGAGCAGCGTCGGTGAAGCCATTGGTCCGCCGCCGCTTCCGTCGCTTTCTGACCCACTCGTGACGGCAGCCTCTGTTGACGCGGCCGTCCAAACAATGCCGAATATGGCGCAGATGGCGCAGGAAACGTCGCAATCGGCCGATGTCCTGCACGGACCCGGTCGCGTAGCGGCCCCGATCGCGGGACAGGGAGACCGAGATGATCCGACAGACCTTGACCGGGGGCCCCGTCCACCCGGCTGCCAGGATCCATGCCGGCGACGCCATCGCCGGAAAGCTCGACCGCCGCGAATTCATGGCACGCACCACCGCCCTCGGCCTCACCGCCGCCGGGGCCTCCGCCCTGATCGGCTTGCCCGCCCCCGCGATCGCCCAGCCCGTCCCCGCACCCCGGCGCGGCGGCACGCTGCGGATGCAGATGGAGGTGCGCCAGCTCAAGGACCCCCGGACCTTCGACTGGAGCGAGATGGCCTGGGTCGCCTCGGGCTGGCTCGAATACCTCGTAGAGTACAACAACGACGGCTCCTTCACGCCCATGCTGCTCGACAGCTGGGAAGTAAGCGACGATGCCACGCGCTACACGCTCAACGTCCGTCCCGGCGTGACCTGGAACGACGGCACGCCCTTCACCGCCGAGGACGTGGCCTTCAACATCCGCAACTGGTGCCAGCGAGACGCCGAGGGCAATTCCATGGCCGGCCGCTTCGCCGTCATCATCGACGACATGACCGGCCAGGCGCGCGACGGCGCCATCGAGGTGACGGACGACCTGACCGTGGTCCTCAACCTGTCCGCGCCCGACATCACGCTCATCGCGGGCATGGGCGACTATCCCGCCTGCATCGTGCCGCAGGATTACGACCCCGCCGACATCCTGTCGGCCCAGAAGGGCACCGGCCCCTATCTCAACGTCGAGCACATGGTCGGCGTGCGTTCGGTGCTGGAGCGCAACGCGGATCACGACTGGTGGGGCTATGCCGCGGGCAAGGGCGGCTGGCTCGACCGGATCGAGTTCATCGACTACGGACAGGACCCGGTGTCCTGGCTCGCCGCCGCCGAGGCCGGAGAAGTGGACATGGTCTACGAGTCCGTCGGCGAGTTCATCGAACTCTTCGACGCCCTGGGCTGGACCCGATCAGATGTGGTCTCCGGCGCCACCATCGTGATCCGCCCCAACCAGCTCGCCGAGGTCGATGGGATGAGGCCCTATGCGGACAAGCGCGTGCGCCAGGCCCTCGTGAAGGCCGTCGACAATACCGTCTGCCTCGATCTCGGCTATGCCGCGCGCGGCGTGCCCGCCGACAACCATCACGTGGCCCCCGTTCATCCCGAATATGCCGAGGTGCCCCGGCTGCCCCATGATCCCGCGGGCGCTTTCGCGCTGCTCGAGGAGGCCGGCATGGCGGAGTTCGACTTCGAGCTCGTCTCCATCGACGACGACTGGCGGCGCAACACCACCGATGCGGTTGCCGCTCAACTGCGCGATGCGGGTTTCACCGTCACCCGCACCGTGCTTCCGGGCAGCACCTTCTGGAACGACTGGACGAACTTTCCCTTCAGCTCCACCAACTGGAACCACCGCCCCCTTGGAACCCAGATCCTCGGCCTCGCCTATCGCTCGGGTGAGCCATGGAACGAGTTCGGTTTCGCCAGCGACGACTTCGACTCGCTTCTGGCAGAGGCCAATACCATCGCCGATGCCGACGCCCGTCGCGAGGTGATGGCCCGGCTGCAGGCGATCCTCGTGGACGAGGGGGTAACGATCCAACCCTACTGGCGGTCACTCTACCGCCACCACAGGCCGGAAGTTCTGGGAGCCGGGATGCATATCGCCTACATGCCGCATCTCTACAGGTTCGGCTTCGCCGCCTGATCCATGGGCAGGGCCGTGCCCGCCATGGCGGGCACGGCCCATTTCTTTGCGCGCTCCGGTTCTGCCGGGGCATATACTCCGGAACCGGAAGCGGAACCGGACAAGGACAGGGGGCCGGATGGGTCTGTTCATCCTCAGACGTCTGGGCGTGATGCTGCTGACGGCGCTGTGCCTCACGTTCATCGTATTCTTCCTTACGAATCTCTATCCCAACCTCGAGAAGCTGGCGAAGACCCAAGGCAATTTCCGCATGACCGACGCGCAGGTGGAGAGCTTCCTCAAGGATCGCGGCTACCTGCAGCCCTCCATCGTCAAGTATGGCCAGTGGCTCGGCGTGACCCCGGGATGGGTGATCGAGGGCCGCGACGGCACGGTCCGTTCGAAATGCTTCGGCGAACTGGAGACCGGAGAGCTCCCGGAGGGAGCGACCAATCTCTGCGGCGTGTTGCAAGGCAACTGGGGCTATTCCACGGTCTTCCGCGAGGACGTGGCAGAGATCATCGCCACCCGCCTCGCGCTCACGGGCAAGCTGATGTTCTGGGTGATGCTGGTGATGGTCCCGGGCGCGCTCCTGATCGGCGTGCTGGCAGGCATGCGCGAGGGCAGCCGTACCGACCGCTCCCTGTCGACCGTCTCGATCCTGACCACCGCGACGCCCGAATACGTCTCCGGCGTCGTCTTCATCGCCGTCTTCGCCTCCTCGGCAGTGGGGCTGAGGTGGTTCAACGGCTCGGCCACCTCGGCGATGGAACAGGCGACCTTCGTCAACTTCACCCTGCCGGTGATGACCATCGCGCTCTACGGGATGGGCTACATCGCGCGGATGACGCGCGCCTCGATGACCGAGGTAATGACCGCGCAATACATCCGCACCGCGCGCCTCAAGGGCGTGACTTTCCGCAACATCGTGCTGAAACACGCGCTGAGAAACGCGCTCATCGCGCCCTTCACCGTGATCATGCTGCAGTTCCCCTGGCTGCTGAACGGCGTGGTGATCGTGGAGACGATCTTCAACTACAAGGGCTTCGGCTGGACGCTGGTGCAGGCCGCCGGCAACAACGACATCGAGCTGCTGCTCGGCGTGTCGGTCGTGTCCGTCTTCGTCGTGCTGGTGACGCAGCTTCTGTCGGATATCGGCTACGTCTACCTCAACCCGCGCATCCGGATCTCGTAGGAAAGGCCCGCCCATGGACCCGCTCACCTGGACCGGCGCGCTCGGGACCGTCCTGAACCCGCTTCTGGCAATCGCCGCCGCGGCCTTCGTGCTCTCGGCCGCGGCACAGTTCATCCTGTCCTTCACGGCGCCCGCAGCCACCCTGCAGGCCAACGCGGACGGGACGCTGGCGCGCACGTCGGGCCTCGCCGGCCTCGCCGGCCTCGCGGAACAGGCCCTGAAATGGAGCCTCGCCGCGCTGATCCTCGTGCTGCTCGCCTATCTCCTGGGCGGCATCGTCATGCCCTACGGCGAGGCCGGCATCATCGGCGCCGTCTCCGCGCGCTTCCTGCCGGTCTGGATCGCGCTCGTCGTCACCTTCGCACTGTCGATCGCCACCAAGCGCCGAACGGGCCTTTACGGCAAGCTCTTCGACAGCACCATCGGCATGATCGGCTTCGGCCTCGTGATGTTCTGGGTCTTCACCGCCGTCTTCGTCGGCCTCTTCGACATGATCGCGACCCACAATCCGCTGCAGCAGATCGTCGCCATGAAGAACGAGCCTCCCGGAACCCCTGTCACCGGCGGCGCCGAGGGCGTCTTCCCCCATTACCTGCTGGGCGGCGACAACCTCGCCCGCGACGTCTTTACCCGCATGGTCGCAGGCTCCGTCGTGGTCATGCAGGTGGCCCCCATGGCCACGGTCTTCGCCTTCATGGTCGGCATCACCCTCGGCCTTCCGGCGGGATACTATGGCGGGCGGCTGGACACGGTGCTGTCGTTTCTCGCGAACCTGATCCTCGCTTTCCCGGTGATCCTACTCTTCTACCTGCTCGTGACGCCGGAGATCGTGCAGACCGGCATCCCCTCCTACATGGCCGCCGTGCTCTTCGTCTTTCCGCTGGTGTTCTGCGCGGTGCTGCTGAACTCGCGCTACTACACCAGGCCCGCGCTGCGCACGCCGCTGCTGGCGGTGGTGCTGGGTCTTCTCTTCGTTCTCTACTTCAGCCTCGTGAACGAGGCCGGAAGCCGCATCGACATCCCGGCCTTGGGCTGGCTCGACCTCTTCGACGTCCCGGGCGGCATCCTCGTCGTGTTCGTCTCGGTGGTTTTCGTGAACTCGCCCACCGTCTTCCGGATCGTCCGGGGGCTCGCCCTCGATATCAAGACCCGCGACTACGTCGCTGCTGCCCAGACGCGCGGCGAGGGGGCCTGGTACATCATGCTCTGGGAGATCCTGCCCAACGCCCGCGGGCCCCTGATCGTCGATTTCTGCCTGCGCATCGGCTATACGACGATCCTTCTCGGAACACTGGGGTTCTTCGGGCTCGGCCTGCCCCCCGAAAGCCCCGACTGGGGCAGCACGATCAACGAGGGCCGCCGGCTGATCTCGATCTACCCTCACCCCGCCCTGCCCCCCGCCTTCGCGCTGCTGACGATGGTGCTGGGCCTCAACCTGCTCGCCGACGGCCTGAGAGAAGAAAGCTTGAAAGACTGATGAGCGTCAGTGGGTTCTTCTTCATGCTGCTTTTCGTAGGCTATTGGTATCTGACTTGGAAAATTTTCAAGCGGTACATGTTTGATCTGAGTGACTTGCAAGGTGCGTTATTCTGGTTTGTCGCGGCCCTCGGCAACGCCATTGTATTGGCAGCAGTTGCCACCATTACCGATGTTGGCTTTGGCGGCGGGAGTGCCTTCGGTGAAGAGTGTCCCAGCGCAGCGACAAGGTTCGGTTGCTGATGATACAATACATTCCCAATCCCAATAGCGAGCCCGCAGCCAAAGAGACGCTTAAGATACAAAGAGCGCGTGGCCGAAATCTTGGCGCCACCCTCCCCATAACGCCACAGGCCCCCACTTTTCTGGCCCAAAATATCCCGGGGGTCCGGGGGCGGAGCCGCCGGCGGATCGCCGCCGAAGGCGGCGATCCCACAAGAAAGAGACCGAGATGACCGACACGCCCATCCTCGAAATCGAGAACCTCTCGATCTCCTTCTTCACCCGCCTGCGGGAGATCCCCGCGGTGATGGATTTCTCCTGCACCGTCCGCCCCGGCGAGGCGATGGGCCTCGTGGGAGAGAGCGGCTGCGGCAAGTCCACCGTGGCGCTTGGCGTCATGCAGGATCTCGGCGTCAACGGCCGCATCGTCGGGGGCTCGATCCGCTTCAAGGGCCGCGACCTCAACGCCATGCTCCCCGAGGAGCTGCGCCGCATCCGGGGCCGCGAGATCGCGATGATCTACCAGGAGCCCATGGCCTCGCTCAATCCCGCCATGAAGATCGGCCGCCAGCTCATGGAGGTCCCGATGATCCACGAGGGGCTCCGCGAACGCGACGCCCGCCAGCGCGCCCTCGAGGTGGTCACCGACGTGAAACTCCCCGATCCGGAGCGCATCCTGCGGTCCTATCCACATCAGCTCTCGGGCGGCCAGCAGCAGCGTATCGTTATCGCCATGGCGCTGATGGCGAACCCGTCGCTGCTGATCCTCGACGAGCCCACCACCGCGCTCGACGTCACGGTGGAGGCGGCGGTCGTCGATCTCGTCAAGGAGCTCGGGCGCAAATACGGCACCTCGATGCTCTTCATCTCCCACAACCTCGGGCTGGTGCTGGAGACCTGCGACCGGATCTGCGTGATGTATTCCGGCGAGGCGGTGGAGACCGGCGCCATCGGCGACGTCTTCGATAAGATGCGCCATCCCTATACCCAGGCGCTCTTCCGCTCGATCCCCCTGCCCGGCGCGGACAAGACCACGCGGCCCCTGAAGGCGATCCCGGGCAACTTCCCTCTGCCCCACGAACGCCCGCGAGGCTGCAACTTCGGCCCGCGCTGCGACTATTTCGAGGAGGGCCGCTGCGACGCGCAGGCAATCCCGATGCTGGGCGTGCAGGGCGACGCGCGGCACGAGACCCGCTGCATCTGCACCCACGAGATCGACTGGGACGCGCCGATGCCTGCCGCCATCCGCGGCGAGAAGACGGAGCCGGGCCGCGTCGTCCTCAAGATGGACGCTCTGAAGAAATACTACGAGGTCGCCGCCTCCGCCCTTTTCGGCGGCAAGGACAGGCGCGTGGTCAAGGCCAACGAGACCCTCAGCTTCGAGGCCCGCGAGAGCGAGACACTCGCCATCGTCGGCGAGTCAGGCTGCGGCAAGTCCACCTTCGCCAAGGTCCTCATGGGGCTCGAGACCGCCACCGACGGGCAGATCCTGCTCGACAACCGCAGCATCGGGGATGTCGCCATCGAGAACCGCGACACCGGCACCATCGCCGACATCCAGATGGTGTTCCAGAACCCCTTCGACACGCTCAACCCCTCGATGACGGTGGGCGGCCAGATCGTGCGCGCGCTGGAGCTCTTCGGTATCGGCGACAGCCAGCAGGCCCGCCGCCGGCGGATGCTGGAGCTTCTGGACCTCGTGAAGCTGCCGCGCGAATTCGCGGACCGGATGCCGCGGCAGCTTTCGGGCGGGCAGAAGCAGCGCGTGGGCATCGCGCGCGCCTTTGCGGGCGACGCGCGGATCGTGGTGGCCGATGAGCCGGTGTCGGCGCTCGACGTGTCGGTGCAGGCGGCGGTGACGGATCTGCTCATGGACATCCAGCGCGAGAAGAAGACGACGCTGCTCTTCATTTCCCACGACCTGTCGATCGTCCGCTACCTCGCGGACCGGGTCATGGTCATGTATCTCGGCCATGTGGTGGAACTGGGCTCCACCGAACAGGTCTTCGCCCCGCCCTACCACCCCTATACCGAGGCGCTGCTCTCGGCAGTGCCCATCGCCGACACGCGGGTGAAGAAACAGCACATCGTCCTCGAGGGCGACGTGCCCTCGGCTATGAACCCGCCGCCCGGCTGCCCGTTCCAGACCCGCTGCCGCTGGAAAGCGCAGGTCCCCGGCAACCGCTGCGAGACCGAGGTGCCCCCCCAGGTCACCGTGGCGGGCGGCCACCAGGTCAAGTGCTGGCTCTCCGAGGAGCAGCGCGCCGGAATGGCGCCGGTCTTCAGTTTCGCCGCCGAATAGCGGCGGTCACCGCAAGGTTGCGCCCATGGTCCCCGCGGCGCAGGATCGGGCGGAGCGGCCCCGCGCGGCGCCTGACGCGGGCCGCGCGGGGCCGGATGCGGAGAAAGTGACCCGGAGACACATGATGATACCGAAGATCGCAGGCGCCGTGCTTCTCGCGGCCGGCCTCCTTGCCGGGCCCGTGACGGCCCAGGGCTTCACCCCCATCCACCACGGCGAGGCGGACCGCATCGCGCCCTATTCCGACCCGGTGCGCGGCTGGCGCATCGCGGCGGGCCGGAACGACACCGGGTTCGCCTTCTGCACAGCGACCCGGGGCGAAGAACAGAACCGCGTCCGCATCGGCACCGACGGCGTCGCCTGGCAGCTCGCCGTCGTGGACGAGGCCATGCGGGTGCCCCGGGACGGGGCGATCCGCGCGGTGATCGACGGGCGCAGCTGGGTGCTGGAGCCGGTGCGCGTCGGAAACTGGCTCATCGCCCGGGTGCCGCGGCAGATGTACGACCAGCTCCGCCTCGGCAGCACCCTGTCGGTGGATGTGGGTGGACGTGTCGTGCGGCGCGACCTCGGCGGATCCCTCGCCGCCATGACGCGGGTCGGCGAATGCCTGCGCCGCAGGGGCATCCCCCGGGGCTGAGCCGGGCGCGGGAACTGCCGGACCGGACGGGCATTCTCCCCCGAAGGAGGCGCCCATGTCCCAGACCGATCTCTCCTGGTCCGTTCCCGTCATGCGCACCGGCTATGCCGGGCGCGGCCTCGTCTATCTCGCCGTCGCCGGGCTCTCGCTCTGGGCGATCTGGCGCGGCGGGCAGGCGCGGGGCACCGGGTCGGCGCTGCGGCAACTGGAGACTGGCTGGGGCGGGACGACCGTGCTTGTGGTCATCGCGCAGGGGCTTCTGGCCTACATGGTGTGGCGCCTTGTCGATGCGCTGTGGGATCTCGAGGCCCAGGGCCACGACGGAGAGGGCGTGGTGGCGCGTCTCGGCATGGTGGTCACCGGCGTGATCCATGGCGCGCTGGGGATCGGCGCAATCGTCATCGCGTTCGGCGCCAGCGGCACCAGCGGCGGAGGCTCCTCGGTGGCGGAGGGCACCGCCGCGGTCATGGCCCAGCCTTTCGGGCGCTGGCTCGTGGGCCTTGCGGGCCTCGCCACCATCGGCGCGGGGATCTACTACATGCGCAAGGCATGGAAGGAGGACTACCGCAACTCGCTGCGCGCCAACCCGGCCACGCTGCGGCTGAACCCGGTGCTCAAGGCCGGCGTCGCGGCCCAGGGCGTCGTCGTGACCATCGTCGGCGGGTTTCTGGTCACTGCCGCCCTGCAGGCGGATGCCAGCGAGGCCGGCGGGCTGGACCAGACCTTCGGCTGGCTTTACGGCCAGCCCTACGGGCAGGTGCTGGTGGTGCTGCTCTGCCTCGGGCTTCTGGGCTTTTCGTTCTTCTGCTTCGTCAACGCCGCCTACCGGGTCATTCCCAGGGTCGCGGGCGACGATGTCGAGACGCTGGGCCGCAAGCTCAGGGACAAGGCGCAGGAGGCGACCTCGACCTAATCGCCGAGAATCACCCGCACGTAGGTCTGCGTCTCGCGGAAGGGCGGGATGCCGCCATACTGTTCCACCGCGCCGGGCCCCGCGTTGTAGGCCGCCAACGCCAGCCGCCAGTCGCGGAAGGTCTCGAACTGCTCGCGCAGGTAGCGCGCGCCGCCATCGAGGTTCTCCGCCGGGTCCCAGACATTGCGCACCCCGAGATAGCGCGCCGTGCCCGGCATCAGCTGCGCCAGCCCCTGCGCACCCGCGTGGCTGACCGCCCGCGGGTTCCAGGCGCTCTCCTGCTGGACGAGGCGCAGGAAGAGGTCGGGCGGGATGCCGTGCTTGAGCGCCGCGGCGCGGGCGAGCTCGAGATAGGGGCCCGAATAGCGCCCCTGATAGCGCACCGATCCCAGATCCTGCGGAGATCCCGGAACCACGACCCGCGGCGGTTGCAGCCGGACCGAGCCCGCATATTGTTGTGCCGCGCGCGTATCCAGAACGTCGAGCTGGGAGCGCAGGACCGCGGCCCGGTTCGAGGTCGACAGGCTCTGTGCCATGCTTTCGCCCGCCACGAGAGCGAGCGCTGCCGACAGTCCCAAAGCAAGTTTCATCCCGTGTCCCCGAGGCGGTTGACCCTGCGACCATAGAAGGCGCCGCCGCCTGCGCCAATCCTCCATGTCCTTTTTCCGCCGCAGCGTGGCGCTCAGGCTCTGTTAACCTTGTCGTGGGATGCCTAGTCTCGCGAAACGAGTCGGAACGGATGCGGGAGGCGGGCCATGGCCGGCAGTGTGAACAAGGTGATCCTTATCGGAAATCTGGGCCGCGACCCGGAGGTGCGGACCTTTCAGAACGGTGGCAAGGTCTGCAATCTGAGGATCGCCACCTCGGAGAACTGGAAGGACCGGAATACCGGCGAGCGCCGTGAACGGACCGAATGGCACAGCGTCGCAATCTTCTCCGAACCCCTCGCCCGGGTGGCCGAACAGTATCTCAAGAAGGGTTCGAAGGTGTATATCGAGGGCCAGCTCGAGACCCGCAAGTGGCAGGACCAGTCCGGACAGGACCGCTATTCCACCGAGGTGGTGCTGCGCCCCTACCGGTCCGAGCTGACCCTGCTCGATGGCCGTGACGGTGGTGGTGCTGGTGGCGGCAGTGGCGGTGGCTACGGCGACGAGCGTGGCGGCTACGGCGGCGGTGATCCGGGCCACGACCGCGGCGGCTCGGGCGGCGGCGGTTCCACGGGCGGCTACGGCGGCCCCTCCGGCGCCGACATCGACGACGAGATTCCCTTCTGACCCCGTCGGGTGCGCGTCCAACGCGCTCCCGCCGCCCCCCGTCCGGGCCGCTCAACCGTTCAGATCCCGCGCCTCACCCGTCGGGCCCGCCTTCAATGCGCCCCCGCGCGGCATGACCCGTCAACACCTCCGTCGAACCCCCAGCCCAGCCGTAGGGTGCGCGGTCATGCGCACCACAGCGCTCGGGCCCGCCAGCACCACACCCCGGCCAAAGCCCCTCAGACGCGAAGTGCGTGGTCATGGGCGTCGCGGCACCCCGTCCGGGTGGCCCCCGTTACAGCCCCGAACTGTCCCGCAGCACCTTGAGCACCGCCTCCGTCGGCACATCCGACGTCACGAAGGCCGCCCCGATGCCCCGCGCGAGAACGAACCGCAGCCGCCCCGCGACCACCTTCTTGTCCTGCCCCATGAGCCCCAGCAGCGCCTCTGCCCCCGGCAGATCACCCGCGATGTCCGACAGATCCGCCTTCATCCCCATCGCCGCGAGATGCGCCCTGACCCGCACCGGCTCCTCCTGCGAACAGAGTCCGAGCTTTGCCGACAGGTCGAAGGCCAGCGCACAGCCGATCGCCACGCCTTCGCCATGGAGCAGCCGGTCCGAATAGCCCGTCGCGGCCTCGAGCGCGTGGCAGAAGGTATGCCCGAGGTTCAGAAGCGCGCGGTCGCCCTGCTCGGTCTCGTCGCGCACCACGATTTCGGCCTTCATCTCGACCGACCGCCGCACGGCGGCGATGAGCGCCGCCCCGTCCTCGTGCAGCCGCGGTCCCGCCCCCTCGAGCCAGGCGAAGAACTCCGCGTCCCCGAGGAGCCCGTATTTCACGACCTCGCCATAGCCGGCGCGGAAATCCCGTGGGGGCAGGCTCGCCAACAGGCCCGTATCCGCAAGCACCAGAGACGGCTGGTGAAACGCCCCGATCAGGTTCTTGCCGGCGGCGGCGTTGATCCCCGTTTTGCCGCCAACCGACGAATCGACCTGCGACAGC
>Ga0076930_100362_pt1 | contig 42945 bp, 49 predicted proteins | sample HotLakConsoUCCRE_FD_71149 | JGI IMG/M metagenome (GOLD analysis project Ga0076930, IMG submission 71149) | Hypersaline microbial mat communities from Hot Lake, Washington, USA - Hot Lake Consortium UCC-RE (version 3) (version 3) ...
GTCGAGCGCGGTCGCAACCCCGTAGGCGGCGATGGCTTCCGCCCGCCGGTCCATCGCGTGGAACGCGACGCCGAGGTTGTAGGCGGTCTCGGCATGATCGGGCCGAAGTGCCCGGGCGCGCGCGAGAGAAGCGACCGCCCGCTCCCCCTGCCCCAAGGACGTGAGGGCGACGCCGAGAATGGCATGGAGGATCGCGGCCTCGGGGTGGCTTTCGAGGAGCGGTGCCGCAAGCTCGACGACCTCGGCTGCACGGCCCGCCTTCGAGGCCGCGGCGAGGGCGGCGAGCGCGGCCTCTTCCCCGTCCGTCCGCCCCCGGGGCAATGACGGCGGGCGGGCCTCGATCACTGCGAGCGCGGCTTTCGCCCGGTCGCTGCCGGGCCAGCGACGCAGCACCTCGCGGTAGAGCGCCGCCGCCCCGTCGGGTGCGCCGGCGGCCGCGCGCGCCTTCGCCTCGCGGAGAAGACGGGCGGCGCCCGGCGTTTTCGGGGAAAGTGTTCCATCGGGCATCGGCGGGGGCTCCTTCGCCCCTGCCCTAGCCCTCCCCGCGTTGGAACGGGGTTAACGCCGCCTCAGACTTCCGCCTTCAGCGCCCCGGCGAGGTCGGTCTTCTCCCAAGAGAAGCCGCCGTCCGCCTCGGGCGCCCGGCCGAAATGGCCGTAGGCCGAGGTGCGCTGGTAGATCGGCCGGTTGAGCGAGAGATGCTCGCGGATGCCGCGCGGCGACAGGTCCATCACCTTCGGGACCACGGCCTCGATCACCTCGTCGGGCACCTCGCCGGTCCCGAAGGTGTCGCAGTAGATCGACAGGGGCTTCGAGACGCCGATGGCGTAGGAGAGCTGGAGCAGGCAGCGCTTCGCGAGGCCCGCGGCGACGATGTTCTTCGCGAGGTAGCGCGCGGCATAGGCCGCCGAGCGGTCGACCTTGGTGGGGTCCTTGCCGGAGAACGCGCCGCCACCGTGGGGCGCCGACCCGCCATAGGTGTCGACGATGATCTTGCGGCCCGTGAGCCCCGCGTCGCCGTCCGGCCCGCCGATCACGAAGGTGCCGGTGGGGTTCACATGCCATTCGGTCTTCGCGGTCAGCCAGTCTGCGGGCAGCGACTCGCGGATGTAGGGCTCGACGATCGCGCGGATGTCCCGGTTTTCGAGCCCCACCTCGCCGCCGACGACCACGAGGCCCGAGGTCGCGAAGGTTTCGCAGGCGACGCGCGCCTGGGGTTCCTCGGCAAGAAACGCGTCGAGCACGGCATCGGAAATGCGGTCGCAGACCTTGTCGGGGTGGCCCTCGGAAACGCTTTCCGAGGTGAAGATGAAATTCTGTCGGCTCATGGGGAGTGCTCCATTGACTTCGCGCCGTCACGCCAGGAAGCCGTTGTGACGGTCGGAGACGGTTACTCTAGGCCCGCGACCTTTGCAACGCGTTTACGCCGGCCGAGAACCACCGCACCGCCGAGGGCCACCGCGAGCAACGCGAAGACCGGCAGGTCGCCGGTGCGGGCGTAGAGCGTGGGCGGCAGGCCGGCGGGCACCGCGAAATCGCCGCTGGCCGCGCGGTCGGCGGAGAGGACACCGGCGGTGTTCCCCCAGGGGTCGATCACCGTCGAGACCCCCCGGTTTGCCGCGCGCACGAGCGCCAGCCCGTGTTCGGCGGCGCGGAACCGGGCCTGGTCGAAATGCTGGGAGGGCCCGGCGAAGGTGCCGAACCAGGCGTCGTTGGTGAGAAGGAGGAGGTAGTCGGGCCGCGCGCCGGCGCGGAAGAGATGGCCGGGGAAGATGCCCTCGTAGCAGATCAGCGGCAGGGCCGCGCCGAGGGGCGTGTCGACAAGCCGCACCGCCGCGCCCGGGGTGAAGCCGTTCGTCGCCGTTCCCGCGAGTTGCCGGATGAAGCCGATGCGCAGCGGAATGTATTCGCCGAAGGGCACGAGGTGCACCTTGTCGAAGGTCTCGCGCACCTCCCCGCCCGGCCCGACGACGGCGAGACTGTTGTGCCAGGTCTCGCCTTCGCGGCGATTGAGGCCGGTGATGAAGGGCGCATCGCCTGCGGCCGCCGAGATCGCGTCGAGCGCGGGGCCGGCGATGTCGAGCGGCCAGACCACCGCGGCCTCGGGCCAGACGACGAGGTCGGGAGCCGGGCCGCCATCCGCCCCCCGGGTGAGGTCGAGCTTGGCGCGGAGGTTTTCTTGCACGCGGTCGGGGGCCCATTTCTCCGCCTGCGGAATGTTCGGCTGCAGGAGGCGGACGGTGCCGAGCGCGCCCGCCGGGTCTGGCTCCGAGGGGGCGAGGAGCGTGCCGGGCAGCGCGGCGAGGCCGAGAAGCGCCGCCGCGGCGAGCGCGCCGGGCAGTGGGCGCGCAAACGCCACGGGAAGGGCGGCGGCGAGAAGGGTGAGAAGCGTGAGCCCGTAGGAGCCGGTGACGGACACCGCGAGGCGCAGCGGCGTGTCGACCCAGATGTAGCCCGGCAGCGCCCATGGAAACCCGGTGAAGACATGGCCGCGGAGGACTTCGGCGGCGGCGAGCGCGAGAGCGAAGGACAACGCCCGCGGCCCCGCCATGCGGGCCGAGAGCCACGCTGCCCCGCCCCAGAAAAGAGCGAGCCCCCCCGCGAGGAGGACGAGCGCGAAGGGCGCCATCCAGCCATGGGTCTCGACGTCGACGAGGAAGGGCTCGACGATCCAGTGGAGCGTGAGGGCGAAATAGCCCGCCCCGCCGGCCCAGCCGGTCGCGAAGGGCCGCGACGCGCGGGAGACGAGCCAGCACAGTGCGACGAACCCGAGAAACGCCACCGGCCAGAGACCGAAGGGGGCGTGGCCGAGCCCGGCCGCGACGCCTGCGAGGGCGGCCAGGAGAACCGGCTTGCCCCCGGTCACGTCAGCCTATTCCGCCGCCCGCATGGCACCCGCGACGCGCACCCGGAGCCTCTTGATGCGTCTTGGATCGGCATCGACCACCTCGAAATCGGGGCCTTCGGGGTGCTTGATGACCTCTCCGCGCGCCGGCACCCGGCCCGCGAGCATGAAGACGAGACCGGCAACGGTGTCGATCTCCTCCTCGTCGGCCTCGTCGACGAGCTTCTGGCCGATCTCGGCCTCGAACTCCTCGAGCGGCGCCCGCGCCTGCACGAGGTAGCAACCCGGCGCCTCCACGGTCCAGTGGCCGCCCTCGTCGATGTCGTGCTCGTCCTCGATCTCGCCGACGACCTGCTCGATGAGGTCCTCGATGGTCACGAGCCCGTCGACCCCGCCGTACTCGTCGATCACGAGCGCGAGGTGGCGGCGGTCGGACTGCATCTTCTGCAGAAGCACCCCGATGGGCATCGAGGGCGGCGCATAGATCAGCGGGCGCAGCATCTTGCGGAGGTTGAACCGCTCGCCGGTGCCGTTGAACCCGTGCTGGAGCGCGAAGTCCTTCAGGTGCACGAGCCCGAGAGGGCTGTCGAGCGTCTCGTCGTAGACCGGCAGGCGCGTCAGGCCGCTGTCGCGGAAGATATCGACAAGTTCGGACTTCGTCGCCGTCACCGGCACCGCGACGATCTCCACCTTGGGAATCATCACGTCTTCCACACGCATCCGGCGGAGGTTTGAGAGGCCCGGCGAAGGATCGCGAGGCGCGAATGTGGCGCCCGGACCCTGTTGCGTCGGGGTGGTCCCTCCGGCGAACGTTCCGAAAACCCGTTCCAGAAAACTTCTTTGTCCCGAAGACTGCGCGCTCCGCGCTGCCTCTAAAGACCCGTCGTGGCCGTCGCCCATCTGACCTTTCCAAAGCGCCGGCAAACCGCCGGCTAGACGTAGGGGTTAGCAACCCCGAGTGACACAAGTATGGCGATCTCCGTCGCTTCCATCAAGTCGGCATCGGCATCGGTTTGATGATCGTAGCCGAGAAGATGCAGGAAACCGTGAACGACGAGATGGGTGATGTGATCGGAAAGTGCAATGCCCGCCGCCGCCGCTTCCGCCGCGCAGGTGTCGAAGGCAAGCGCGATATCGCCGATCTCGGGGTCGGCGGGCGGTGGCGGGACGGCGCCGGGTGCTTCGGGCGCGAGGTCTTCGGCGGGCCACGAGAGCACGTTCGTTGGGGCCGGCTTGCCCCGGAACTCCGCGTTGAGACCGGCGATGCGCGCGTCGTCGGTGCCGAGACAGGCGAACTCGAGCCCCTCGAGGCCGAGATGCGCGAAGGCCGCCGCCGCCGCGCGCGGCGCCAGCGCCTCGAGCCCCGCGTCCGACCAGCGCCCGTCCTCTATGATCACCTCGACGCCCACCCTTCCCCCCTACCTTGGCCGGCGCCCACGCGCTAGACTGCGCCAAGGAGGAACCGCCATGCCCGAGACGTCCCGCACCGCCGAACACTCCCCCGGCCCGTCCCCCGAAGAGGACGAAATCGAGCTGACGCCGATCGGCGAGACCGCCCGCTACGACGCGCTGATGGAGGTGATCCTGAACCGCGCGACGGTGCGGAAGTTCGACGACGCGTATGTCGTGCCCGACGCCCATCACGAGATGATTCTCGAGGCCGCGCGGCACGGACCCTCGGGGGCGAACGCCCAGCCATGGCAGTTCATCGTCGTCCGCGACGGTGCCGTGAAGCAGAAGATCGCCGATTACTTCGTGGAGGAACAGAAGTTCCGCGCGAAGGCGAAGATGAAGTTTCCCACCCCCGACTACCGGGGCCTCGCCACCGCGCCGGGCTTCATCGTGGTCTGCTCCGACATGCGCTGGATCAACGCCTTTCCGGTGCTGAACGACGGCTCCGACCTCGACAGAGCCTACAAGGAGAACGCCGAGCGGATTCTCCTGCAGTCGGTCGCCGCCGCGACGATGTCGGCGCATCTCGCCGCCGCCGCCCTCGGCTACGGCGTCTGGTGGGTCACCGCGATCGGGCAGGAGGAGGCGCAGAAGGCGATGCGGCCGCTCCTCGGCATTCCCGAAGAGGTCTCGGTGCTCGACATCTTCCTCTTCGGCCCGCCCGCGCAGAAGCCCTACAAGCGCTGGCGGCGGCCGGCCGAGGAGATCGTCCACTGGGACAGCTACGACCGCGGCCAGTTCATGACTGACGAGGACCTCGCCGACTGGATCAGGTCGCGCCGCCACAAGGTGATGTACAAGGACGCGTCGCGGATCGACTAGGGGTCACGGCGATCTCCGGAGCCGTCGCGTTTTTTCTCGCCAGAGCCCGCGGCTTTTGCCATGCTGGCCCGTCGACAATCGGGAGGCTGACATGACCAAGGTTCTGATGTGTAGAGATCTCATGCCCGGCTGCGCCTTTCAGGCCCGCGGCGAGACCGAAGACGAGATTCTCGCGGCGGCGGGGGCCCATGCGCAGGAGGTTCACAACCTCGATGTCACGCCCCAACTGGTCGCGCAGGTCAGAAGCGTCATCCGCGACGAGCCGGCCCCTGCATAGCCCTGGCACCGGCAGGGCCTGGCGGCATGACAGGCCCGCACAGGCCCCGATGACCCGCCGGTCCCCGAACGCACCATCACCGGACGGCGCCTCGAATGCTACCGGCGGGTGTCGAGCTACACCGTCTCGGCGTCGTAGGCGTCGATGATCGCGGCGACGAGCGGATGGCGCACCACGTCCTTCGAGGTGAAATAGCTGAACGAGATACCCTTCACTGCGCCGAGGAGCCGCTCGGCGTCGTGCAGGCCCGATGAGACGCCGCGCGGCAGGTCGATCTGGCTGCGGTCGCCGGTGATCACCATGCGGGAGTTCTCGCCGAGCCGGGTGAGGAACATCTTCATCTGCATCGAGGTGGCGTTCTGCGCCTCGTCGAGCACGACGAAGGCGTTCGACAGCGTACGCCCGCGCATGAACGCCAGCGGCGCGATCTCGATGCGCTTGTCCTCGATGAGCTTCGCGACCTGCTTGCCGGGCAGGAAATCGTTCAGCGCGTCGTAGAGCGGCTGCATGTAGGGGTCGACCTTGTCCTTCATGTCGCCGGGCAGGAAACCCAGCCGCTCGCCCGCCTCGACGGCGGGGCGCGACAGGATGATCTTGTCGACATGGCCGCCGAGAAACATGGTCACGCCGACGGCGACGGCGAGATAGGTCTTGCCGGTGCCGGCGGGGCCGATGCCGAAGGCCAGTTCGTGCTCGAAGAGCGCGCGGACATAGGCCTTCTGCGCCTCGGTGCGGGGCTCGACCGTCTTCTTGCGGGTCTTGAGCTCGATCCGCCCGCCCTGGAAAAGTTCCATCTGGTCGCCCGGCGCGTCCTCGCCGGCCATGCGGAGTGCCGCGGCGATGGCGCCGCCGTCGAGCGCGCGGCCGGCCTCGAGCCGGGCGTAGAGCGTCTCGAGCACGCGGGCGGCCTCGTCGCGCGCGCCCGCCTCGCCGTGGACGGCGAGGAGATTGCCGCGACGGTGGATATGCGCGCCCGTCCCCTGCTCGATCTGCGCGAGATTGCGGTCGAACTCGCCGCAGAGGTCTATGAGCAGCCGGTTGTCGGGAAACTCGAGCAGCGTTTCGAGCCCTGTGTCGGGCCCGGCCTCTTCAGGCACGGCGGAAATCGGCAATCAGCGCTCCCGGGTTCGCGTGTGTGTCGTGTCGATGCTGCCAAGCCCCCGGCGCCGGCGCAAGCACACTTGGGCGAATGTCATCATCCTGTGACGAGATATCGGGGCGCGAGGGGCTCGCGACGAGGAAATGGGCCGGCCGCACCGCGAACGAGCGCCTCTGCCCGCGCCATTCCCCGACGCGCCGACGCGAAACCTTCGGCGAAAGAGGCCCGTCGCGACGCGGGCGCCGGCCCGGCGTCGGCGTCGCGGGATCGATTCGTCAACTGGCCGGGACCACGGGGGGGCCGGGCGGCCCCGGTCGCGCGTCTCGGCGCCGCCCTCGCCGGAATGTCCTTTCCGCCCGGGTCGCCGGCTCCGCGCGGAACGCTCGCATCTTCTCGGCGCGCTTTCCCTTCATCGCCCGCCCACGGTCGCGCGGCCACCGGCCGGTCCCTTCATCTTCCCTGAAATACTTCGGGGTGAGGCCCGCCAGGGCCGAGGGGCGGCGCCCCTTGCCGCTTGCGTCAGCGCGGCGCGCCCGCCAGCGTGCCGCCGAGCGAATTGGCTTCGCTCGCGATGATCCGCACCGGCGCGAGGTCGCCGGGCACGATACCCTCCGCCGTGACGTGGACGGCGTGGAGATGCCCGGACTTGCCGACCCACTGGCCGGGCTCGCGGCCGGGCTTCTCGAAGAGCACCTCGACGGTCTTGCCGACCATGGCGTCCTGGGCGGCGCGCTGCTGGTTCTTCAGAAGCGCCTGGAGCCGCTGCAGCCGTTCGGCCTTCACCTCCTCGGGCACCTCTTCGCGCTCGGCCGCGGGCGTGCCCGGGCGGGCGGAATACTTGAAGGAATAGGACTGGCCGTAGCCCACCGTCTGGACGAGCCTCAGCGTGTCCTCGAAGTCTTCCTCCGTCTCGCCGGGAAAGCCGACGATGAAATCGCCCGAGAGAAGAAGGTCGGGACGGGCGGCGCGCAGCCGCTCGATGATGGCGAGATAGTCCGCCGCCGTGTGCTTGCGGTTCATGCGCTGAAGGATGCGGTCGGAGCCAGACTGCACGGGAAGGTGACCCTGTCGAATCGCTGCATCGGCGGCGCGGGCAGCGCGGTCGCGCCGCGCTTCACCAGCCAGTTGCGCGTGAACGAGGGCACGATGCGCCCGCCGATCAGCGCGATCATCACGATGACGGTGGACAGCCCGAGCCGCAGGCCGACGCCCTGCGCGGCATGGATGCCCCGAAGGGCCTCGACGTGGAAGGTCAGATTGGCGAGGGCGAAGACGCCCAGAAGCGCCAGCACGACCAGGTTGCGCCAGTTCCTGCCCGCCACGATCTCGCGCAGGATGACCGCGCCGAGGGCGAGCGGGAAGGAAAGGTCGATCGCCGGGGCGACCCAGACAGGAAGGGTCGCCGAGACGAGGACCGCCGCGCGCCCGGCCACCCAGAGCGCCACCAGCGCCCCGAGCGACCAGCCGACCACCGGCAGCCGCCCCGTCCAGTTCGGCACCGCCGTCAGAAGAAAGCCCGCGATGATCGCGCCGAGATAGCCGAAGAGAAACGCGTGCGCGTGCCACGAGACCGGGTCGAGCCGCGTCGGCAGGTCGAGGGCGCCCGAGAGCGCGAAGACCCAGAGCACCATGGCGAGCGCCGCCCAGAGCGCGCCGAGAAGAAAGAACGGGCGGAACCCGTAGGTCAGCAACGCCGGCCCATGCCAGGCGCGCATCCGTTCGGCTGAGGTCGCGGACATTGGAAGACATCCTCTCCGGTTTCGCTTGCGGTTGCGGCCCGTCCGTCGGCGGTGCCCGTGGGGCGGGCGCGGGCTCGCCGGCGGGCTTTCCATCCTTTAGCCACCGGTGCGGACGACACAGCCGAACCTAGTCGGGGATGCAGGCTTCGAGTTTGCGCGGGCGCAAAGTCCGCGACACTCGCGCGGCTAGCCTTTCGGGGAAAGGAGCCGCCCATGGCAGGAGATGACATCGACGACCCCGATCTGCCGCTCGCCGATCTGATGGGGCGCTGGCCGGCGACGATTCCGGTCTTCCTGCGCCATCGCATGCTCTGCGTCGGCTGTCTCATCGGCCCGTTTCACACGGTGACGGACGCCTGCAGGGAACACGGCGTCGATGAGGACGCGTTCATGGCGGAGCTCCGGTGCGCCGCCCGGTCGATGACCTGAGGTCGCGCCGCCTTCGCGTCAGGCCTCGGTCAGGACGACGAGCGCATGCGGGTCGCAAACGGTAATGCGCTTGCGGCGGCTCTTCACGAGCCCCTCTCTTTCCCACGCGCTCAGAAGGCGGCTCACGGTGTGCAGCGTGGTCCCGGTGAGTTCCGAAAGATCCTGCCGGGTGATGGGAAAGTCGATCTCGATGCCGTCCTCGACCTTGCGGCCGGTCTGGTTGACCAGCCGCAGAAGCGCGTTCGCCACCCGTTGCTCGACACGCAAGGTCGCCATCTCGACGATGCGGTTGTTCATCTCGCCGACGCGGTTGCCCACGGTCCGGTAAGTCTCGGTGGCGAACCCCTCGTACTCGCTCACGAAGGTCTGCCAGAGGCGCATGGGCCAGCTCAGCGCGATCGATTCAGCCGCCGTGATCGCCGTGGCGGGATAGGTGTCGCGCCCCAGCGCCTGGGCGATGCCGAAGAGCTGGCCCGCGGGAATGTGCAGCGCGGTGACCTGTTCGCCGGTGGGGGTGACGCGCACCACGCGGATATAGCCGTCGAGAAGCAGATAGAACCGGTCCGCCGGGGCGCCCTCGCTGAACACCGCGACCCCTTCCTCATGGCGCCGCGACGTCGCCTGATCGAGGATCGCACGGATCTGACGCCGCCCGAGCTTCGAGAACGGCGGCAGATGCGTCAGCAGGCTTTCGTCCAGCCGGGGCAGGACCTTCCGTATCGGACCCTCGCTCATGGCGGGTTTCTGCCACGCCGCGCGCCTCCGCGCCACCGGAGTCGAGACCGAGGCCCGCCCGGGGGAACTCTCCCGAAGTTTGTCCTGGCGCAAAATGGCGGGGCGGGAATTGCCTATCTCTCCCTCGACACCGGTTTTCAGAAAAGGAAAAGCCAATGACCCGCATTCTCGCAACCGCCGCCGCACTCGCCCTCCTGGCAGGCGGGGCGGCGTTCGCCGAAACCCATGAGGTCCGGATGCTCAACAAGGGCTCCGACGGCGCGCGCATGGTCTTCGAACCTTCGTTCCTGCAGGTCGAGCCGGGCGATACCGTGAAGTTCCTCGCGACGGATCGCGCCCACAACGCGGAAACCGTCGACACGATGATCCCCGCGGGTGCCGAGGGCTTCACCGGCAAGATCAACGAGGAGATCGAGGTGACGCTTGATGCCCCCGGCCTCTACGGGGTGATCTGCAAGCCGCACTTCGCCATGGGCATGGTCATGACGGTCGCCGTGGGCGACGTCGAGGCCGCGCCGGACGACTTCCTCGAGGGCCGGATTCCGCGCAAGGCCCTCGAACGGTTCGAGGAACAGCTCGGAAACCTCTGAAGACTTTTCGGACAGGGCGGCCATGTGCGCCGCCCTGCCCCTGACAATGGAGCGAACAATGAACAGATTCGGAAGAACCATCGACACCCCGACAAGCCGCCGGAACGTGCTGCGCGGCTCGGTCCTCGCCGGCGCGGCCGCCGTGACCGGCGCGGGTGCCTTCGCCATGCCGCGCCGCGCGCCTGTGCGGACAGCGCGGGCCGATGCCGCCTCGGCGCATCTTCACAAGGCCGCAGAACAGATGACGGCGGAAAGCGACGCGAAGCCTGCCGATCTTTCGGGTTATACCCGCGTCCGGCAGGAGCTCGTCGCGCCGCCCTTCGCGCCCGAACACGAGCAGGTCGCGACCGGCGGTCCGAAGATCGTCGAGATCGAGATGGAGACGCCCGAGAAGCTGATGATGGTCGACGAGGACACCGGCGCCTCGATCTGGGCGCTGACCTACAACGGCTCGGTCCCCGGCCCGCTCATCATCTGCCACGAGGGCGACATGGTCGAACTGACCCTGCGCAATCCCGCAGACAGCATGATGGAACACAACATCGACTTTCACGCCTCGACGGGCGCGCTCGGCGGTGGCGGCCTTACGCATGTCTATCCGGGCGAAGAGGTCGTGCTGCGCTGGAAGGCGACGAAGGCGGGCTGCTTCACCTATCACTGCGCGCCCGGCGGAGCGATGATCCCCTACCACGTCTGCCACGGCATGAACGGCGCAATCATGGTGCTGCCGCGCGACGGGCTGAAGGACGCGGCAGGCAACCAGCTGCGGTACGACAGCATCGCCTATTTCGGCGAGCAGGACTATTACCTGCCGCGCGATGAGAACGGCGACTACAGGTTCTACGACGCGGCCGGGGACGACTATGCCGACAGTCTCGACGCCATGGCCACGCTGACGCCCACGCACCAGGTCTTCAACGGCGCGGTGGGTGCGCTGACCGGCGACGGCGCGCTGAAGGCGAAGGTCGGGGAGACCGTGCTGATGGTGCACAACTCGTGCAACGTCGACAGCCGCCCCCACCTGATCGGCGGCCACGGTGACTATGTCTGGGAAACCTCGTTCACCGACCCGCCGCTGACCGGCGTGGAGACATGGTTCGTGCGCGGCGGTTGCGCGGTGGCGGCGATGTACACCTTCGAACAGCCGGGCGTCTATGCCTACGTGAACCACAACCTCATCATCGCGGCCCTGAAGGGCGCGACCGCGCACTTCGTCGTCGAGGGCCAGTGGAACAACGACCTGATGGAACAGGTCAGCGCGCCGCGCGCCTTCTGACAGGTCCGGGGAGAACCGACATGGCTGCCACGTCCGACACGAGGAGACCGGCGACGCAGAGCATTCTCTCTGCGCTGGCGGTCACGGTGGTGGCAGCCGCCTTCGGGGCCGCGTTCCTACTTCGCGGCCCCGATGCTGCCTCGCCGGCCTTGCCGCTGATGGCGGAGCGGCCGGTCCTGCTGCCAGATGGCCGCGCCCTTCACGTCCAGAAATACGAGGTGAGCGTGGCGGAGTGGAACGCCTGCCATGACGCCGGCGCCTGCACGCTCGAACTCCGCGCGCGCCGCGGGCACGAGCCCGGGACCCAGCCCGCGACCGGGCTGAGCTACGTCGATGCGGGCGAATATCTCGCCTGGATCAATGGCCGGACCGGGCACGCCTTCCGGCTGCCCACGGCCGCCGAATGGGCCTTCATGGCGCGCGACGTTCTTCCCGACGAGCCCGATCCGATCTTCACCGACCCCGCGCTGTCCTGGGCATCGGCCTATCTCGTCGAAGGCAACGCGCCGCGCGCCCTCAGACCTCGGGGCGGCTACGCGACGAGCCCCGAGGGCATCGCCGATCTCGACGGCAGCGTGTGGGAATGGACCGGAGACTGCTACAACGATGCCGAACGGGACCGGTGCGCGGCGTTCTACGTCGGTGGCGAGCACGTCGCCGCCATGTCCTATCTCGAACGCGACCCCGCACGCGGCGGCTGCGCCGTTGGCACGCCGCCGGCCCATCTGGGAATGCGGCTCGTGAGCGATGGTCGCCCGTGACGAGGAGGGCGAACCCCCCGCGCCGCACCGCAGCGGCGCAGTCCGACGATCGGGGTCGGGGGCGGCCGGCAAACATGCGGCCGTTTGCCTGGCTCCTGCGCTGCCGCTTTCGTGTCGGCCAGCGCGGCCTCGGGATCGGCGCAGGGCGATGGTGCAATGCGGCGCCGCCGGACCCGGGCTTTCTCTCCCGGCCGCCGCAGGATGATGGCACCCTGTCCAGAGGTCTCGATGGCATCCAAGTCGTGAGGCTGGAAAACCGGAGACGAACCCGCTCAGACGGCCTTGCGGAGCCGGATCACCACATCGACGCTGGAGACCTCGGCGCCGTCGGGCGCGTCGGGCAGGCGGATGATCTCGAGAGGTGGCGCTCAGCGACAGCTGAGGCAGCTGGTCTGGGACGCACGGCGCGCGTGTTGGGCAGTTTGCCGGGGCGCCGCGAAGGCCGGGCTTGGGCTCAGGGTGAAACATGCTGCAGACCCGATGAATGTCCGCTCATTCTGCTGTGCTCGCTACGTAGTTGATCGCCGCACGTCTCAAGAGCGATGAGATGGCGTCGAAGTCCCGCTCACCGGCGGTGATGGCCGCAATCCCATGGCACATCGCGATGACGTCCTGAGCGACGGTCTGCGCCTGATCGACGTTGTGTCGCTCGAACAGGTTGAGGACGACGTGAAACATGTTTCCCTTGAACGCCTGGGTTTCGGCGTCCATCGGCAATTGCGCTTCCGCCTGCTCCAAGGCTTCGGTCAATGCCGGTGCGCGAAGGTGGTGTTTCAGGCTCGCGTCAATCATCGCCCCGATCGCCTCGGCAAGATCGGTCGTGTCCACCGCTTTGTGGGCCGCGACCAGATCGGCACCATATCGCGTCGCATGTCGCGGACCAATGCCGCGAGGATGGCCTCTTTGCCCGGAAAGAACTGGTAGAGCGATCCGATGGAGACACCGGCGCGTTGAGCCACCGCGTTCGAGTTCTTCTACATGGCAAGCTTCTTTGTCGCGTATTTCTACTCGGTCTGCGGGTCCGGCATGGACTTGTTGCAGCGCCTGCCCCTCGCAGACTGGACGCTGTGGTTCTTCCTGCCGCATGTCGTGGCGGACACGCGCTCTGCACTCATCAACGCAGCCGAGCCGGTGGGGCTTTCAGGCAGCGCGCGGTTTCAGGCGGTGGGTGGCCTCCCCCGCTTGCTGGCGCTTTTTGCGGGGATGTCCTGGTGGACGCCCTGCACGAGTCAGATCCAAACTGGCACCTTGTCATGGCAAGTGCGATCATCGACGCCGCCAAGAAGCGCGGGTTGGTCGTCGACATGGAGCACGGGCAACTCGAATGGGACGACAGCGACCTCGCAGAAGCCGCGTGATCGCAAGAACCTAACCACGCGCCGGAATGTTCTTGCGTGTTCCGGCGCGTGGCACGTCGCGGGTTTCGTTCACCTTACCACGCACAACTGGCCATCCCTCGGGACGGCGCTTTTTCGTGTCCGGTCTTGCATATTCCTTGCATACCGAAATCGCGCCCGAAGGCGCTTTTTCGCTAACCGCTTGCGATTATTGGTGGAGCCGATCGGGATCGAACCGACGACCTCGTCATTGCGAACGACGCGCTCTCCCAACTGAGCTACGGCCCCGATGGCGCGCTACTTGGCGGCAAACCCCTCTCCTGTCAAGCGACCCGGCGCGTCTTGGCCTCGGCTTCGGCGACGTGCTGTTTCACGGCGAGAAAACTGTCGGGCGTGACCGAGATGGAATCGATTCCCGCCTCGACGAGCACCCTGGCGAATTCGGGGTAGTTCGAGGGCGCCTGGCCGCAGAGCCCGACCTTGGCGCCGGCCTTGTGGGCGCGCTCGATGATGCTCTCGATCATCCAGACCACCGCGGGGTGGCGCTCGTCGAAGAGCCCCGCGAGCCGGTCGCTGTCGCGGTCGATGCCGAGGGTAAGCTGGGTGAGGTCGTTCGAGCCGATGGAGAACCCGTCGAAACGCTTGGCGAATTCCTCGGCGAGGATCACGTTCGAGGGCACTTCGCACATGACGTAGACCTCGAGCCCGTCCATGCCGCGCTCGAGCCCCTCGCCCTTCATCACCTCGAGCACGCGGTCGGCCTCCTCGGGGGTGCGGCAGAACGGGATCATCACGAGCACGTTGTCGAACCCCATTTCCTCGCGCAGCTTGTGAACCGCGCGGCATTCGAGGCGGAAGCCGTCGGCATAGCCCTCGTCGTAGTAGCGCGAGGCGCCGCGCCAGCCGATCATCGGGTTCTCCTCGTGGGGCTCGAACTGGCGGCCTCCGAGAAGATCGGCGTATTCGTTGGTCTTGAAGTCCGACATCCGAAGGATCATCGGGTTCGGGTAGGCCACGGCTGCGATGCGCGACAGGCCGATGGCCAACTGGTCGACGAAGTATTGCGGCTTGTCCTCATAGGCCGAGGTCAGCGTCTCGATCTCCGCGCGCACCGCCTCGTCGCGGATCTCCTCGAAGTGCAGAAGCGCCTCGGGGTGGACCCTGATCGCGTTCGAGACGACGAATTCCATCCGCGCGAGGCCGACGCCGGCGGCCGGCAGCTTCCACCAGCGGGCCGCCGTCTGCGGGTTGGCGAGGTTCAGCATGATGCGGGTCTTCGTCTCCGGCACATGGCCGATGTCGAGGTCCTCGACCTTGAATTCGGCCTCGCCCTCGTAGACGAACCCTGTGTCGCCTTCGGCGCAGGAGATCGTGACCTCCTGTTCGGAGTGCAGGACATGGGTGGCGTCGCCGCAGCCGACGATCGCCGGCACGCCAAGCTCGCGCGAGACGATGGCGGCGTGCGAGGTGCGCCCGCCGTGATCGGTGACGATGGCGCTGGCCTTCTTCATGATCGGCACCCAGTCGGGGTCGGTCGTGCCGGTGACGAGCACCGACCCCTCCACGAACTTGTCGATGTCGCGGACGTGCTCGATGAGGCAGACCCGACCCGTGGTGATCGCCGAGCCGACCGAGATGCCGGTGACCAGCGTCTCTCCGTGATCGCCGATGGAATAGGACTTGAGGTTGCCCGCATCGAGCCGCGACTGCACCGTTTCGGGGCGGGCCTGGACGATGAAGAGCTCGCGGGTGTCGCCGTCGCGGGCCCATTCCATGTCCATCGGCAGTGAGCACCACCTTGTCGAAGCCCGACTCGGTGTCGATGGAGAACATCACCCCCGAGCCGCCGGTGTCGGAGCGCACCATCTGCTGCACACCGACGGACAGGGCGACCGCGAGGTGATCGAACCCCTTGGCCGCGCGGTAGCTGATCGCGCGGTCGGTGAAGAGCGAGGCGTAGCAGTTGCGGCAGGCGGCGAGCAGTTCGTCCTCGCCCTCGACGTTGAGATAGGTTTCCTGCTGGCCCGCGAAGCTCGCGTCCGGCAGGTCTTCGGCGGTGGCCGAGGAACGCACGGCGACCGAGAGGTTCTCGATGCCGGCGCGCTCGGAGAGTTCGCGGTAGGCCCGGCGGATATCGGCCTCGACATCGGCGGGCCAGTCGCCATGGGCTATGGCCTCGCGAATCGCCCGGCCGGTTTCGGCAAGGGTCTTCTTGCCCGCCGTCAGCTCGCCCAGACGGTCGTCGAGCACCGACGTGAGGTCGTTGTCGATGATGAAGCGGCGGAAGGCGTCCGACGTCGTGGCGAAGCCCGGCGGCACCTTGATGCCTTTGGCGCCAAGGGTTTGCACCATTTCCCCAAGGGAGGAATTCTTGCCGCCGACGAGGGCGACGTCTTCGCGCTTGAGATTGTCGAAGAAGATGACGGCGGTCGTGTCGGTCGTCATGAAAAATGCCTTTCGCGCTGATCCCGTGTTCTGGCCGCGATCCTGAGGGAGGATGCGCCCGTCCACGTTGATCGGTATCAATGCCCGGGCCGGGCGTTCCGTTGAATGGTCGCCCGGGAACGGAGGAGACCGGAATGAGCGAACACATGTTCTACCAGCTTGCGGATGCGATCGAGGCCGCACTGGCGATCGACGACGATCTCGCGCGGCAGGCGATCGAGGCGATCGGGAAGATCGACGCGCCCCATGCGGACGCCTTCGTGGGCTCGGACCTCGATTCGACCGACCGTATTCTGGGGCTCGTCTATCACACCCTCCCGGGCTGGACGGTGACCGTGAAGGGCAAGGCCTGGCAGCCGAACGGCCACTGGTCGTGCTCGCTGAGGCAGACGACGAGCCGCGACAGCGACGAATATGTGGGAATCGGTCGGGGACCGACGCTGCCGCACTCGCTGCTGGCGGCGCTTTTCCGGGTGCTCGCACAGCGGGGGTGAGAGCCGGGGGGCGGCCTCGACGGGTGAACGATGTGGTGACCGTTCGGCAGTTGGCGCCGTCCCGGCAGACTGGCGCTGGAAAAGCGCCGCGCCTCCGCGCGTGGCTCGGCGCGCTCGTCGTCATGCTCTCGATGGTAACCGGCGGGCTCTACTTCACACTGATCCGGCCCGGCGGGCTGCACCCCGCCGCGCCCGCCGTCGTCGCGAGCCTCGAGGAAGATGCCGAGCATCCCGTCTTCGGCTATGGTACCCTGACGAGCGGCTTCGTCCGCTTCGTCGTGACCTTCCGGCTGCAGGACACACGGCCGGCGACGCTAAGGGACTATCGCCGCGAGGGTCGCGACATTCTTCCCGCCGAGGGGGCCACGGTCGAGGGCGTGGTCTTCGACGTAACGCCGCGCGAGCTGCGCCGTCTCGATCTCTACGAGCGGCTCGGCGAGCGCTACGAACGCATCGAGGTCGAGCTTGCCGACGGCACGGCCGCCTGGGCCTACCGAAGGCTCTGAAGGGCGCCGCGCCCGGCCTCAATCGCTTTCGACGCGGGCCTTGAACGCCTCGAAGAATTCGGCCGAAAGCTTCTTCGCGGTCGAGGCCACGAGCCGGTTGCCGAGCTGGGCGAGCTTGCCGCCGACCTCCGCATGGGCGGCGTAGCGCAACACCGTCTCGTCCGGTCCGGTCTCCTCGAGCAACACGTTCGCGCCGCCCTTTGCGAAACCGGCGACGCCACCGTTGCCGGCCCCGGTCAGCGAGAACGCCGCCGGCGCCTCGGCGGGGTCGAGCACCACGTCGCCGTTGAAGCGCGCCTTCACCGGCCCGATCTTCAGCCGGACCCTGGCCGTCAGCTCCGTGTCGGACACCTTCGTCAGTTCCTCGCAACCCGGAATGCAGTCGCGCAGCACCCCGGCGTCGTTGAGCGCGTCGTAGACCCTCTGTCGCGGCGCGGCGATGATGATTTCGTCTTGCAGGTCCATGAAGGCTCTCCGGCTGCGCCTGAAGGCCCTCTAGCAGGCGGGCGCAGCGGCTGCCAGTGGCGGCAGAGCCTCCACGCGGCCACCCGCATGCCGCGACGTTCGGAAACCGCGTTTCAAGCTCCCGCCCCCTCTTCCCGCGCAGCCGGCGCGCCTCCCTGGAAGCGGTTCTCGCCCACGTAATCGCAAGGCGCCTCCTGCATCTCGAGGTGCAGGCCCGTGCCACGATAGGGGTGTGCCCGCGCAAGCGCCTCGTCGACCTCGATGCCGAGACCGGGCGCGTCCGGCACCGCGACGAACCCGCCCTCGACCTTCAGCGCCCCGCCGATCAGGGCCGCGTGAAACGCCGTCTCGATGGTCTCGACCATGAGGATGTTCGGCAGACTCGCGGCGAGCTGGACATTCGCCGCCCACTCGACCGGCCCCGCATAGAGGTGCGGCGCCACCTGCGCGCCCGAAGCCTCGGCCAGCACGGCGATCTTCCGGCCTTCCCAGATCCCGCCCGCCCGCCCGAGCGCGGGCTGAAGGATCGCCGCCCCCGCCTTCAGCGCCAGCGCGAACTCCGCCTTCGTCGTGAGCCTCTCGCCCACCGCCACGGGCAGTTTCGAGGCCGCCGCGACGCGGGCCAGTCCCTCCCAGTCGTCCGGCGCCACCGGCTCCTCGAACCACAAGGGGGCATGGGGTGCTATGGCCTCGCCGAGCCGGATCGCGCCGGCCGCGGTGAACTGCCCGTGGGTGCCGAAGAGAAGGTCCGCGCGGTCGCCCACGGCGCTCCTGATCGCGGCGCAGAATTCGGCCGACCGCGAGATGTCGCGCATCGCCGGCATGTGCCCGCCCCGGATCGTGTAGGGCCCCGCGGGGTCGAACTTCACCGCCGTGTAGCCACGTTCAACCGCCTCGGTCGCCGCCTCCGCCGCCATCTCCGCCGACACCCAGAACGCGCCCGGGTCGTGGGAGGACAAGGGATAGAGATAGGTATAGGCCCGGATGCGGTCGTCGACCCTGCCGCCCAGAAGTGCGGAGACCGGCCGCCCCCGCGCCTTTCCGACGATGTCCCAGCAGGCGATCTCGAGGCCCGAGAAGGCGCCCATCACCGTGGGGTCGGGCCGTCCGGTGAAGCCCGAGGAATGCACCCGGCGGAACATCCGCTCGACGTTCTCGGGGCTTTCGCCCTCCATGTGCCGCCCGAAGACATCCGCGATCACCGCCGCCATCGCGGCGGGCCCCACGGCGGCGGCATAGACCTCGCCCCAGCCGGTGATGCCGTCGTCGGTGGTGAGCTTGACGAGCTGCCAGTAGCGCCCGCCCCAGCCGGGTGCGGGAGGCGCCGTGACGATGATGTCGAGGTCCCTGAGCTTCATGGGCCCGACCTCACCACGGGGCGCTGTGGCCGTAAAGGCTCCGGTGCGGAAGGGACGAAACGGAGAGGGTGCGCCTCGGCCTTCCCGCCGGGCGGGTTGCCGGGTCTCGCCCGGGCCGGGACGCATGAAACCCGGCGTTGCGTGCATGTCGGCTCGGGTGCCGGGTTGGATGCCGCAACGTCGGGGCGGGAGCCCCGCGCGTCCTGCTCACCGCCGCGCGACGTCACGCGGCGCACTGCGGGGAGATGTCGTTGCCCTTGGCCGATCCCGCCCCGGCCTCCGAGCCGGGACCTCCGGCGTGGAAGCGGCCCCCGGCGCTCACCGTTCGGGCGCGTCGTCGAACACGATGACATTGCGCCGTGCAGCCCCCGCTCTGGTATCCGCGATCGCGGCGTTGATCTTCTCGAGCGGCCAGCGCGCCGAGATCAGTTCGTCGAGCTTCAGCCGGCCCTGGAGGTAGAGGTCGGCGAGCCAGGGAATGTCGCGCGAGAGCACCACATCGCCCATCCGCGACCCGAGAATGCGGTGGCCGGCATAGACGAATTCCGCCGGCTGGTAGGTCGCCTCGGTGCCGCCGGGCGTCATTCCCACCGCGACGAGCCGGCCGCGCGGGGCGAGATAGGCTTCCGCCGCGGCATAGGCGCCGGCAGCCCCCACGGTGACGAAGACCGCATCGGCGCCCTTGCCGAGAATGTCGCGCACCGCCGCGACCGGGTCGCCGGGCGCGGCGAGCACGCCGTGGGTCGCGCCGAAGTCCCGCGCCGCGGCGAGCTTTCCCTCGTTCATGTCGACGGCGACGACCCGGCGCGCGCCCGCGATCCTCGCCCCCTGCACGGCGTTGAGCCCCACGCCGCCCGCGCCGATCACCACCGCGTCCTCACCGGGCCGGAGCCGGGCGTCGTTCACCACCGCGCCGACCCCGGTGATCACCCCGCAGGACATGAGCGAGGCGGCGTCCATCGGCACCGCCTCGGGAATCTTCGCGACCTGGCTCTCGTCGACCAGTGCGCGTTCCGCGAAGCCGCCGGTGTCGAGGCCGTGGACGACCGGGCCGCCGGAGTCATCCGTAAGCGGGCTCTCCTGCGCGTGTTTTCCGACACAGCCGACGGGGTGGCCGCCCGAACAGGACGCGCAGCGCCCGCAGGCCCGCACGAGGGTGACGAGCACCTTGTCGCCGAGTGCCAGCCCGCGCACCTCCGGCCCGAGGGCCGTGATCCGCCCCGCCGCCTCGTGGCCGTAGACCGCCGGCAGCGTCCCGCCCCAGGACCCGTCCGCCAGCATGATGTCGGAATGGCAGATCGCCACCGCCCCGAGCGCCACCTCCACCTCCCGGCCCACCGGGGTGCGCAGGTCGAGCGTCTCGATCTCGAGCGGCGCGCCGAAGGCGCGGCAGACGGCTGCCCTGATCTTCATCGCCCGGCCCTCCTATTTCGGGACGTTGTCCCGCGCCGATGGGCCGGGGCGACCGCCCGAATGCGACCCGCCGCGACGCGTTTACGCTCTGAGCGCCCTCGGCGACGCAAGGAAGACCGCGAGGCACGCGCCCATCAGCGCCATCGAGACGAGAAACGGCGCACCGGGCAGCGTGACCCCGAGCCGCCCCTCGGTGAAGAGCGCGAAGGTGCCGGTCAGCACGAGCGGCGAAATGATGAGGGCGAGGCCCATCGCGCTCGCCAGAACCCCCTGAAGTGCGCCCTGCGCATCCTCGGGGGCGGCGTCCGACATCAGCCCCTGAAGCGCGGGTGTCACCACCGCGCCGAGCGCCAGGAGCGGGGTCAGCGCGAGGGCGAGCCGCCCGTCGGCGACAAAGGCGATGGCGAGAAACGCGAAGGCGTTGAAGACGAGCCCGTAGACCACGGTGCCGCGCTGGCCGAGCGCGGCGATGACGAGCCGGATCAGCCCGCCCTGGAAACTGCATCGCGGCGTAGGAGGTCGAGAGAATGCCGCCCCAGACCGCCGCCTCGGCCAGGGTGCCGCCGCCGATCTCGCGCAGGAGATCCGGCATCACCGGAATGACGAGACCGATCCCGATCGCGTCGAGCGCGACGGTCACCAGAATGAAGATCAGCGGCAGCGGCATGGTCCCTCGCGTTCCCGTCCATGCCTAACCGGTTTGGTTGCACCGCGGAAGGCGGGCCTCGGGTGCGGGGCGAGAGGTTCGCACATTGAGTATTTCGGGAACGAAGAAGGGCGGGGACCCGCGCTCAGAGCGTGGCGAGGGCGCGGGCGAAGACATCCGGGTCGACATTGCCGCCGGTCGCGACGGCGATGACGGTTTCCGCTTCGAGGGCTTCGGGCAGAAAAAGTGCTGCGGCCAGCGCCACCGCACCGCCGGGTTCCAGCACGATCTTCAGGCGCAGGAACGCCGCCGCCATGGCGCGGAATGCCGCATCGTCGGAGACCGCGAGACCGGGGCCGGCGAGGCGGCGCAGGATCGGGTAGGTCAGCTCTCCCGGCGCGGGGGTCAGGATCGCGTCGGCGGCCGAGCCGGTGGTCCGGTCGTTTCGCAGCCGCGTCCCGGCGGCGAGCGAGCGGGCGACATCGTCGAACCCCTCGGGTTCCACCGTCCGCACGCGCAGGTCCGGCGCGCGGGCTTCGAGCGCCAGCGCGATGCCCGCCGAAAGTCCGCCTCCTCCGCAGCAGACCAGCACCTCGGCCGCCCCGACCCCCGCCTCCGCCGCTTGCCGTGCGATCTCGAGACCGCAGGTGCCCTGGCCGGCGATGACGTCCGCGTGGTCGAAGGGGGGGATGAGCGTGAGGCCGCGTTCCTCCGCGATCCCGCGTCCCAGCGCGTCGCGGTCCGCCGTCTCGCGGTCGTAGGTCACGACAGTCGCACCGAGGGCGGCGGTGTTGTCGAGCTTCAGGCGCGGGGCGTCCGACGGCATGAGAATCGTCGCGGCGATGCCGAGCTCGCGCGCCGCCAGCGCCACCCCCTGCGCGTGGTTGCCCGAGGACATCGCCAGCACGCCACGCCGGGCCGCGTCCGGGTCGAGCGCCGAGAGCGCCGAGCGCGCGCCGCGGTACTTGAACGAGCCGGTCTTCTGCAGGCACTCGGCCTTGACCAGCACCCGCCGCCCGGCGATCTCGTCGAGAAAGGGCGACGAAAGCATCGGCGTGACCGTCGCGTGGCCCCTGAGCCGCTCCGCCGCCGCCTCGATCGCGGCGATATCGCTCACGCCATCGCCTCCCGCCAGGCGGCGATGGCCGCGAGCGCCTCGGGCTCGTCGAGAAACGGCACATGCCCGCGCCCGGGCACCTCCGCGAAGATCATGTCGGGCCGGCGGCGACGCATCTCGGCGGTCGTCTTGCGCGACAGGATGTTCGAGTTCTCCCCCCGGATCAGCGCCACCGGCAGGCCCGCCAGCGCGTCGAACGCCGGCCAGAGGTCGGGGGCGGGGCCGTCGGCGGCCGCGAGCACCGACGCCCTCAGCCGTGGGTCGTAGCGCAGCGCCAGCCCGTCCGGCGTCTCGACGTAGTGGTGCGCCACCTCCTCGGCCCAGCGGCTGTCGGGCACGCCCTCGAACCCCGGCTGAAGTGCGGCCCGCATCGCCGCGGCCTCGGCCAGCGTCTTCTCCTTCGGGGCGATGCCGACGTAGGAGCGGATCACCGCCATCCCCTCGGGCGCGATCTCAGGCCCGATGTCGTTGAGACAGACGCCCGCGAGCCGGTCCTTCGCGGTGAGTGCCAGCACCATCGCGATGAGCCCGCCCCGCGACGTGCCGATGATCGCCGCGCGCTTGAGGCCGAGATGGTCCATGAGTGCCAGCACGTCGCCCGCCTCGACCGGCACGGTGTAGCTCGCGGGGTCGGCATGGTCCGACCGGCCCCGGCCCCGGTAGTCGGGGCGGATCACGCGGGCGCCTGCGAGATGCGGCAGGAGGTAGTCGAAATCGCGCGCCGAGCGGGTGAGGCCGGCAAGGCAGAGGATTGGCGGCCCCGCGCCTTCGTCGTCGTAGACGAGCCGCACCCCGTCGGCGACGGTGAAACTCCCGCTCACGCCGCCGCCAGCGCGGGCACTGTCGAGAGGTCGGCGACCACGTGGTCGGGCCGTGCCGTCAGCCGGTCCATCGGTGCCCCGGTGCGGTTCACCCAGATCGTGCGGAAGCCGTAGGCCGCCGCCGAACACACGTCCCAGCCGTTCGCGGAGACGAAGAGCGCCTCCCCCGGTGCCACGCCCAGGCTTTCGCCCACAAGGTCGTAGACCTTTCGGGCCGGCTTGAAAGTGTGCGCGCCTTCCACCGAGATCACCGTGTCGAGCCACATCCTGAGGCCGGAACTTTCCACCGCCCCCTCCAGCATATCCGGGGAGCCGTTCGACAGGATGGCGGTCGTTCGCCCCGCCGCCTTCAGCTCGGCAAGGCAACGCGGGGCTTCGCGGTAGGGCGCGAGTTCCCAGTAGAGGGCGAGAAGGCGCTCGCGCAGTTCGGGGTCGTCGAGACCGGCCTTTTCCATCGCCCAGTCGAGCCCGTCCTTCGTGACCTCCCAGAACGGCACGTAGTCGCCGGTGACGGCGCGCAGCCAGGAGTATTCGAGCTGTTTCGCCCGCCAGTCGGCGGCAAGCGCCTCCCAGACCTCCGCCAGCGCCCCGCGCCCCGGTTCGCCGGCCACCGTCCGCGCGGCGGACGCCACGTCGAAGAGCGTGCCGTAGGCGTCGAAGATGCAGGTCGTGACCGGCACGCTCAGAGGTTCTCGGCGCGGGCCATGCCGAGCACGTGGTAGCCTGCGTCGACGGTGATGATCTCGCCCGTGGTGCAGGCGCCGAGGTCCGAGCAGAGGTAGGCCGCCGTCCCCCCGATGGCCTCGAGCGTGGCGTTGTGGCCAAGGGGCGCGTTCAGTTCCGCGGTCTTGAAGGTCTTCCTCGCGCCCGAGATGGCAGCACCCGCGAGCGTCTTCATGGGCCCCGCGCTGATCGCGTTCACCCTGATCCCGTCGCGCCCGAGATCGTTGGCGAGGTAGCGCACCGACGATTCAAGCGCGGCCTTCGCCACGCCCATGACGTTGTAGAACGGTGTCACCCGGTTCGAGCCGAGATAGGTCAGCGTCACGATCGAGCCGCCCTCGGTCATCAAGGGGTAGGCGCGGCGGGAAACGTCGATCAGCGAGTAGCACGAGATCGTGAGCGATTTCTTGAAGTTCTCGCGGCTCGTCTCGATGAAGCGGCCGGCAAGCTCGTTCTTGTCGGAAAAGGCGATGGCGTGGATGAGAAAGTCGAGACGGCCCCATTCCGAGCCGATCCGGTCGAAGGCGGCGTCGAGCTGACCATCGTCCTGAACGTCGACATCGACGAGAAGGGTGGAGCCGAGCCTTTCGGCCAAGGGCTCGACACGCTTGCGGAACGCGTCGCCCTGGTAGGAAAGGGCGATCTCGGCGCCCTCGGCGCGCAGGGCCTGCGCGATGCCCCAGGCGATGGAATGATCGTTCGCGACACCCATGACGAGCCCGCGCTTGCCGTTCATCAGCTCTGCCATGTCTTCAGCTCCGGGTACGCGACAGCAGCATCGAACCGTTCGTGCCGCCGAAGCCGAATGAATTGGTCATCACGGTGTCGAGGCCCGCGTTCTCGACAAGCTCCGTCGCGATCTCGTGGGCTTCGAGCGCGGGGTCGAGGGTCTCGACGTTGATCGAGGGCGCGATGAAGTCGCCCTCCAGCATCAGGAGGCAATAGATCGCCTCCTGCGCCCCCGCCGCGCCCTGGGAATGGCCCGTCATCGACTTCGTCGAGCTTATCGGCGGGGCATCCGCGCCGAAGGTGCGTCGCACCGCCTCGACCTCGCCCACGTCGCCCACCGGGGTCGAGGTGCCGTGCGCGTTGATGTAGCCGACCTTCCGGTCCTCGGGCAGGGTCGCCAGCGCCTTCCTCATCGCCCTCTCGCCGCCCTCGCCCGAGGGGGCCACCATGTCGTGACCGTCCGAGGTCGCGCCGAAGCCCGTGACCTCGGCGTAGACCTTCGCGCCGCGCGCCACCGCGCGTTCCAGCGGCTCGAGCACAACCATCCCGGCCCCGCCGGCGATCACGAACCCGTCGCGGTCGGCGTCGAAGGCCCGGGAGGCCCTTTCGGGCGTGTCGTTGAAGCCCGAGCTCATCGCCCCCATCGCGTCGAAAAGGCACGACAGCGTCCAGTCGAGCTCCTCGCCCCCGCCGGCGAACATGATCTCCTGTTGTCCCAGCGCCACCTGCTGCGCAGCCATGCCGATGCAATGCAGCGAGGTCGAGCAGGCCGAGGTGATCGAGAAGTTCATCCCCTTGATCCGGTAGGCCGTCGAGAGGTTCGCCGAGATCGTCGAGGACATGCATTTCGGCACCGCGAAGGGACCGATCCGCTTGGGGCTGCCCTTCTCGATGACCGTGCGATGGGCGGCGAACATCGCACTCGTCGACGGCCCGCCCGAGCCCGCGATGAGCCCTGTCTCGGGGTTCACGACCTCGTTCTCGGTGAGCCCGGCGTCGGCGATAGCCTGCCCCATGGCGATATGGGCATAGGCCGCCCCCGGGCCCATGAACCGCATCAGCCGCTTGTCGACGTGGTCGGCGGGGTCGATCTTCAGCGTCCCCGCGATCTGGCTGCGGAAGCCGTGCTCGGCCATTTCCGCGCTCGCCTCGATGCCCGAGCGGCCGGCCTTCAGCGCCGCCGTCACTTCCTCTGCGTTGTTCCCGATGGGCGAGACGATGCCCAGCCCGGTGATCGCGACACGCCGCATGGGGCGCCTCCCTTCGTCGTTTGTCCCCGTTTACGGGAGGGGCCGGGGGAGGGGCAAGCGGTTAGAGGGCTGGACGGTGCCGGTGCGTATGTCGGCTGTGCGGGACGAAGCGGTCTGTGTTTCAAGACACTCCGACGACAATTGCGGGTGGGAAGTCTGCGACCTAGGTTGTCTGAATGAAACGACCGACCGGATACGAGCCTCTCCATACCCTCAAGCCCGTCACGTCCGATGTGTGGGTCGTCGACGGGGGATGGATCCGGTTCTATGGCCTTCCATTCCCGACCAGAATGACGGTTGTCCGATTGGCGGATGGCGCCATCTGGGTGCATTCGCCGATTGCCGATCTGAATGGCCTTGCAGATGCGGTCGCCGATCTTGGCCCTGTCCGCCATCTGATCGCGCCGAACTGGATACACTATGCCTGGCTCCCCAACTGGCAGTCCCGGTTCCCCGAGGCGACGACCTGGGGCAGCCCCGGTGTGGTGGACCGCGCACGGAGCCGGGGCACAAGTCTCTCCATCGACAACGTCCTGGCCGACCTCGCGCCTCCTGCCTGGGCTGACCAGATCGACCAGCGCCTTGCGGACTCGGGCCATCACCGTGAAGTGGTCTTCTTTCACCGCGCCAGCCAGACCTTGATCCTTACGGATCTGATCGAGAACTTCGAGCCGGACAAGATGCCCTGGTGGGCGCGGCCCCTTCTGAAGCTAGGGCGCGTATGCCACCCGGACGGCAGGATGCCACGCGATATGGCTGTGGGTTTCCGAAAAAGGACCGGCCACCTCGAAGACCTCGTCGAAACCATGATCTCCTGGAAGCCTGAACGCGTCATTCTGGCTCATGGCCACTGGTATGACCGTGATGGCACCGCAGAACTGCGGCGGGCATTCAGGGACCTGCTTTGAGGGGAGGACGGCGCCTGTCGAACCTGCATGGCTTTCCCGATCCGAAACGGAAGGTCCGGTGGGGTTCCAAGCTGCACCTTGCCGCAAGCGCAACGGGCGTCACCGATCCTGACGGCACTTCGCCGCAAGCCCGACCGTCAACTCGCCCAGAGCGCCATGGAGCAGCAGGATGTCCCATGAGAGACACGAAACTTTCCTTCTTGCTGCTCGAGCATCGGGAGAGGTTCGTCCATGATGATGAACGGCGGTCAGAGCAGGCCCGAGCCGCCGCCCGTGCCATCACGCGGGTTCCGACAATACAACCCTGGCATCGTATCTCATGACGCCAGAGACGCACAGTGTGGAAGCAGGAAGGGTATGGCTTTCGCGGGGGTCGCGCCGACGTGCAGACGGCAACCGTAGACGTTGGACAGGATTGCGTCTGTCATCACCTCCCGGGGAGGCCCGAAGGCACGACGCCTTCCCTCCTTCATCAGGAGCACCCTGTCGGCGTGAAGCGCCGTGAGATTGAGATCGTGCATCACGGCAACCACTCCCCCTCCCTCGCGCGCGTATCGCGTCACGATGGCCATGACCTCGAGCTGGTGGGCGATGTCGAGGCTGGAGACAGGCTCGTCGAGGAGAAGCCAGCACGGGCCATCGACGCCGACCGGCCGCCAGACCTGCACGAGGACCCTGGCGAGATGGGCGCGCTGCTGTTCGCCGCCCGAGAGTTCCTGGAAAAAGCGGCCCTCGTAGCCGGCGAGTCCGACCTCGGCAAGCGCACGGTATGGCAGCGAGGCATCCTCCCCGAATGCGCCCGTCATCAAGCCCATGCGCACGACCTCGATCACCGTGAACGGGAAGGCGAGCGTCGTGGCCTGGGGGAGGACGGCGCGGCGGACGGCGAGTTCCCAACCTTTCGCGGTGCGAATGTCGCAACCGCCGATCTCGATGCTTCCCGCATGATCGACCTCGCCGGTCAGCGCGCGCATCAATGTTGTCTTGCCCGAGCCGTTGGGGCCGACGATGGCCATCACCTCGCCGGGCCGGGCCGTGAAGTCGACGTCGTGAAGCACCTCGACGCCGCCGAGGCGGACATGGATGCCGCGCGCGACGATCACAGGTCCACCATTCCGCGGCGGCGCAGCAGGATCCAGAGAAAGACGGGGGCGCCGAGCACCGCCGTCACGATGCCGATCGGGAGTTCCGCCGGCGCTATGATCACGCGGCTTATCATGTCGGCCAGAAGCAGGAACGTGGCGCCGAGCAGGGCCGCGTTCGGAAGCAGCGTCGTATGGTCCGGTCCGGTGGCGAGACGGAGCAGATGCGGAACGACGATGCCGATGAAGCCGATACCGCCGGAGACGGCGACGGCCGCGCCCGTGGCGGCGGCAACCGTAAGTATCGAGATGTTCTTCAGGCGCTGAACTTCAATGCCAAGATGGTGTGCTGTCGCTTCACCCATTGCCAGACCGTTCAACCCCCGGCCGAGAAAGAGCGAGGCGCCAACGGCGAGGAGAATGATCGGGCCGGCGACAAGGACCTTCGACCAGGTCGCGCCGGCGAGCGAGCCGAGCCCCCAGAACGTGAGGTCGCGCAACTGCCGATCGTCGGCGATGTAGACGAGTATGCCCGAGACCGCGCCGGCGAGTGCCCCCAGCGCGATACCGGCCAGAAGCATCGTCGCGACGGACGTGCGGCCCCTGCGCGTGGACACGCGGTAGAGAACCATGACCGATGCCCAGCCGCCCAGGAAGGCGGCGAAGGGCAAGAGCCAGTTGCCGACGGAGCCGATCACGGCGGCTGGCAGCAGGCCGCCGAGCACGATGGCGCCGATCGCGCCGAGCCCCGCGCCGGCGCTGACCCCGACAAGCCCGGGATCAGCGAGCGGATTGCGAAAGAGCCCCTGCATGACCGCCCCCGAGACGGCGAGCGCCGCACCGACGAGGATGCCGAGCGCGAGGCGGGGCATCCGGATGTCCCAGAGCACCACGCGCTCCATCTGGCTCAGGCTGGTGCCCGTGGCGAGCTTGGCAAGCGCCTCCCAGATCGACGTGCCCGATGCGCCGACCGCAAGACTCGCGAGCGACGTCACCCCGAGCAGAGCGGCGAGCAGAAGCGTCGCCCGGCGCGCGAGGGGGCGACGATCGACGGCCACAGCCGGGAGGGCGGCCTCGGACACGTCAGCCGCCATGGAGCGCGTCGCTCAGCGCCCGCACCACATCAGCCGTGCGGGGTCCGAAGCCGAGAAGCGAGAGCCCGTCCATCCGCACCACCGCGCGCGCCTCGGCCGCCGGGGTCGGAGCGATGGCGGGCATGGAGAAAAGCTCGTCGTCTCCGGCGCCGTGGTCGCCTCCCCGGTCCATCATCAGGATGACGTCGGGCGCGGCGGCGGCAACGGCCTCGTCCGTCATCAGCTTGTATGGTAATTGGCGTAGTGACCGATCTTTTCATGCACGGCGGAGATGTTGCGCGTGAGGGCCATCACCTCGCCGAAGGATTCGGCCGCCGGCATCAGCCGGTCGGGATGAGCATGCACCCGGACGGCGCGATGCGGACCCTCGGCACCGACATGGGCCGCGACCAGCTCGGCCTCGGAGATGCCGATGTTCTGCGCCAGATCGCGGTCTCGAAGCTTCGGTGCTTCAGCCCGGCGGGCGCGGATGTCTCGAAATGTCAGTCCTGCCCTGTCGTCCATTGCGCGCTCTCTTGCTGTCGGCGTTGTCCGTCTGGCTGGGCTGCGGATTGCCGCGCCTGGCAAGGGGCGCTCGCCCCAAACTATTCTTGACGTTTTTAGTAAGGCTTTATAACCACCTCAACAAGAAAGTGATCGCTTTCGAGAAAAAACAAACAGAACTTCGCGCAGAGCAAGCCCTTCGCAAGCCTGGAAGCGCACCAGCAAGTGAAGGGAATCAAATGCCATTCGCCCCAAGTGGCGCTCTGTTGCGTGCCACGACCGCCCTCGCCATGACCGCCACGGCCGCCTCCGCGCAGGAGAGCGACTTTCTCGGCACGATCGTGCTGGGAGAAAGCAAACGCGAGGTGCAGACCCAGACCGCCACGCCGCTCACGGTCATCGATCAGCGCGAAATCGACGACCGGCAGGCAGGCACCATCGCGGAACTGATCGATTCGGTGCCGGGCGTCGCTCTCGTGAACGGCTCCACGCCATCGGGCTCGGGGATCAACATTCGCGGATTCGGCGCCAACGGCACCTTCGGCACCGACCAGAAGGTTGCGATACTGGTCGACGGCGCGACCGTCGGTTCCGAGGAGATCTACCGCATCGGAACGCAACTCTTCACCGACCCCTCCCTCTATCGCGAGGTCGAGGTCATCAGGGGGACGGTAGGGTCGTTCGAGTTCGGCACCGGGATCGTCGGCGGCGTGGTGCGGCTCGAGACGAAGGACGCCTCCGATTTCACCGGTGGCGAGCCGGGCTTCGCGTTCGACCAGACCTTCGATGCGTGGTCGAACGGAAGCGGATTCGCATCGTCCTCGATCCTTGCCTGGCAGCCGACGGAGCGGGCGGAATTCCTGCTGAACTACAGCTTCCGCAGACAGGATACGCAGACCGACGGCGGGGGCGACGAGATCGGCAATTCCGCCTACGACCTGCCGTCCTGGCTCGCGAAGTCGCGGCTGCGCTTCGGCGAGGACGACGCCCATTCGCTCGAACTTTCCTACAGCGCGACCACCGCGGCCGAGCGCGACGTGCCCTACGACACGTTCATCGTCACCACGGACATCTTCGGCAACGTGGACCGCGATATCGTCTCCGAGACAGCGGCGCTGACCTACGGCTTCGATCCCATCGGCAACGATCTCGTCGATCTCGAGATCACGCTTTCCTATGCCAATCAGGAGATCGAGCAGGAGTTCATACCCGGCTCGTCCACCCTTCCCACGGCTCCCCCGTTCGGGTTTCCGGTGGTGAATGCAGACCACCAATTCGAAACGACGAAACTCACAGCGAAGAACACGGCCTTCCTGACGACGGGGATGATCGATCACGAACTTCGCACCGGCATCGAAGTGATCCGCCGCGAGCGCCTTGACGCCGCGAGCGCGCCGGGCGGCACGGACAACCGTCTGGCGTTTTTCGCAGTGAACGAGATGAGCGTCGGGCCGAACCTGACGGTCTCGCCGGCGCTCAGGTACGAGACCTCCTCGATCGAAGCCGAACTCGACGACGGCACGGAGGTCGCCTACACGAACGACGCGCTCGTCGGCGGCCTCTCGCTTCGCTACGCCTTCGACAATGGGTTCTCGGTTTTCGCCAGTGGCGCCTATACCGAGAACCTGCCCATTCTCGACGATCTGGAAGATCCCGCCCTTATGGAGCAGTCGGAGAAGGCGCGCACCTGGGAAATCGGCGCGGCATACGACGCAGCCGGTGTCTTCGCGGCGGACGATTCGCTGTCGCTCAAGGCCACGGCCTATGACACGTTGCTCTGGGACGTGACCTCCTACGCCGCCTTCGGCGGCCTGCGCGTCGACGAGGTGGCATTGCAGGGCCTCGAGGTCGAGGCGTCCTACGCCATGGCGAGCGGGCTCTACCTCGATCTCGGCGCCAACATCTCCGTTGGAGAGGAGACACTCTCGGACGGCTCGACCGGCGACTGGCGCAACGGGACCGCCGACAGCGCGCGACTGACCGTCGGCAAGCGTTTCGAAGAGGAACTCGACCTCAGCTGGGAACTCGTCGCGGCCGCCGAAAAGACGATCGGGGAAGAGCGTTTCCCCGGCTACGCGGTGCACAACCTCCGCGCCACCTGGACGCCGGAGCGAGGCCTGCTCGAGGGCACCGAACTGCGCCTCGGCATCGAGAACGCCGGCGACCTCGACTACACCCCTGCGCTCGCCACCCGTCCCGCGCCCGGACGCAACTTCAAGCTCACCCTCTCAAGGACGTTCTGAGATCGCCCATGAAAGCTGTCGCCGCCATGCTGAACATCGAGAGTTCGCCGTTGCCGCCTCGACGGCTGTCGGCGATCAGGCGGCGGCTGCCGTACAAGAACGCGAGCTTGACGCCGTCGACGAAACCGGATGGCTCCCGCCGTATCACGTTCGCCGCCGAGAACGGCCTCGGCGGCCACCCCGATCCCCTGGTGCCGGAGACGGTGATCTTTCGATCACCGCCGTCTCGATGCATGCGCGGCCGAGGCGCCCCGTGACCTCCCGCCCAGCGCTATTGTCGAGAGAATTCGGCGTTTCTCACGACACCTTGCAACATGCACCGGACAGTCCAGGAACAAAGGGAGCGAATATGGTTTTCACAAGTCGCCTGTTTGCCGCGAGCACCGCACTCTTCCTGTCAGCCGCCGCGCTGCTGGCGCAAGGGGACGCCGGCCCCCGGCTCTCGATCGAACTCAATTCCGTCCGCGGCATCGAGTCCGGCTGCGAACTCAGCTTTCTTGCGGTCAACAGCCATCCGCGCGACATCGACTCGGCGGTGTTCGAGGCGGTTCTCTTCGACACGGGCGGCCAGGTCGACCGGCTCACGCTTCTCGACTTCGGGGCACTGCCGGAGGGTCGCCCGCGCGTGCGGCAGTTCGTGCTGACCGGGGCGACCTGCGAGGGGCTCGGGCGGCTGCTGATCAACGGGGCCACCGAATGCGAAGCGGGGGAACTCGGCGGAAGCGCCTGCGCGGGCGATCTCGACCTGAGCACCCGGACGGACATCGAGGTGATCGGATGATCGTGCGTCTGCAGGAGGCAGTCACCCGGGCAGCGGAGCTCGGCGGGCCGGTCGTGCTGATCCTCGGCGCGGTCTCGATCGTGACGCTCGCCATCGTCCTCTACAAGCTATGGCAGTTCGCCGCCGCCGGCGTCGGGCGGCACGCGGCACTCGGGCAGGCGGTTGCGGCATGGGACATGGGCGACCGCGTCGGGGCGCGCGCCGCCCTCGAACATTCGAAGAGCTACCTCAGGCCGGTCATCGACATGGCCATCTCCGGGCTGCGCGACGCCGCGCGGCTCGAGGCCGAGGCCGAGGCGCGTTTCGCCCGGCTCGAGCGTGGCTTCCGTTTTCTAGACATGGTGGCGCAGATCGCCCCGCTGCTGGGGCTTTTCGGGACCGTGCTTGGCATGATCGCGGCATTCCAGGCGCTGCAGGAGGCTGGTGCGCAGGTCGATCCCTCGGCGCTCGCAGGCGGCATCTGGGTGGCGCTGCTCACAACGGCGGCGGGTCTCGCCGTTGCCATGCCGACCTCGGCCGCGCTCAGCTGGTTCGAGGCGCGCATGGAGGCCGAGCGCGTCTTCGCGCAGCGCGCGGTCGCCACCGTGCTGGCGCCGGGCGCCGGATCGGACCGCGCATTCGTCGCAGAGGGCGCTGCCGCCCGTGCGTAAGGTTTGGCGGCGACGTGCCATTTCGATGACGCCGCTCGTCGACGTGATCTTCCTTCTGCTGCTCTTCTTCATGCTGAGTTCCACTTTCACGCGCTTTTCCGAGATCGAGCTGAGTTCGGGGGGCACGGGCAACCCTTCCACCGCCGACCGGCCGCTGTTCGTCCAACTCGCGCCCGACAGGATCACGTTGAACGGCACATCGGTCACGATCGACGGGCTCGCCGAGGCGATGGGTGGCAGAGAGGAAGGAGCGACGCGCCCCCTGCTCGTTGCGCTGAGGGGCGAGGTGACGGCGCAGCGGCTGACCGATCTCCTCGTGGCACTCCGACGCATCCCGGGGGTGCAGGCGACGGTTCTTGGCGCGACATGAGACGGCGACGCCAGACCTCGCGGCGCGAGCCGACCATCGCGCTCATCAACATCGTCTTCCTGATGCTCGTCTTCTTCCTCGTCGCCGGGACGGTGGCCCAGCCCCTCGACGGCACCCTGAACCTCGTTCGCACAGTGGACCTCGACGGCGCCGCGCCGCCCGACGCGCTGGTGGTGCACTCCGACGGACGCATGAGCTTCCGGGGGATCGAGATTGCGTCGATCGAGGCCTTCCTCGCCGCGCGTGCTCCCGGGGACGGGGCCGTGCGTGTGGTTCCCGACCGCGACCTGCCCGCGGCACGGCTCGTCGAGATCGGAGCGGCGCTGAGCGCGGCAGGCGCCGAACGCGTGGTATTGGTGACCGAACGGGGTCTCGAGTGATCGTCTCCTCCCGCGCCACGAAGATCCTCGCCGCAGCCGTTGCCGCCGGCATCCATGGGGCATTCGCCGCGGCACTGGTCTCAAATGCAGCGGTCGAGATCGAAGGGGCCTCGGGGGCCGCAGATGTACGCCTCGGCTCGAGCTTCGCGGACATGGCGGCGGGCACCCTGCCGTCGCAGGAGACCGCGCAGAGGGCGGAGCCGGCTCAACGGCCAGTGTCGACCGACCGCACCGAGACGCGCGACCGGGCCGAGGCAAGGCGACCCGAGCGGCTGCCGGAACCGGCAGGCGAGACAGCGGAGGCCCTCCGCCCCGAGACAGCGCGCGCCATGGCAGCGACGGACCGGACCGAGGCGGTCGTGACACCGCCCGATATGGCGGCGACCGGAACGGCCCAGCCGGCGGTCAGCACGACGATCGACGGTGCCGCGCCGGTCGCCCGGGCCGACATGGCCGAACGTCCACCTGAGACCGTAGCGGTTGCAGCCGGGGAGGCGCAAAACGCACCATCGGCGCCTCGGCCGTCTGCCGTGGCATCACGGGCGCCGGCGTCCGCGCCCTCCGGGGAGCCTCTTGCCGCAGCCGCCGCGCGGCCGGAGCCGTCGCCCGAAGCGCGGGCCGCGCGGCCTGCAGACCCGGCAAAGGCGCCCGAGCGCCTGGAGGCGGAGGAGGACGACACCGCGCCGCCTGTGGCGTCGCCGCGCCCGCGGGCAAGGCCGCAAGCGAACGAGGCGAGGCCCGAGACGCCGCGGCAGGCTGAGGCGCAGGCGGCACCGCAAGGCAATGCCGCGCGCGACGCACGCGCTGGACAGGCTGCGGGGCGTGAGGCGGCGCGCGCGGTGTCGAGCGGCGCAGGCGGCAATAGCCGCGAGACCGGCAACGCTGCGGCGAGCAACTACCGTGGCGAAGTCATGCGGGAGCTCGCGCGCGTGCGCCGCCCCTCCGTCGATGTTCGGGGCGCGGCCGTCGTCGCGTTCCGTGTCGCCGACAACGGCGGACTTGCGGGGCTCGCGCTTGCGCGCAGCTCCGGCTCGGCCCGGCTGGACCGCGCCGCGCTCGAGGTCGTGCAGCGGGCAGCACCCTTTCCCCCACCGCCCCGCGGGGCGCAGCGCAGCTTCACCATCGAGATCACGGGACGCTGAGATCGGAGCTTCATCGGCCGGCTTGTCCGGAGGGGTCTTGAAGGCGAGGCGGTCCAGGCGTGGCGGGTGTCATCAGAAGAGGCAGAGCCGGCGAGACCCAACCGTGGCGGGAGCGGCGACACTTCAATTCCATGAATGGGGACTGAAATCTCTGACAAGTTGCCGGGCCCTGAATTCGACCTGCTGCCGTGCTTGTCTCTCCCCTTCTGTCCGTTCGCTGCGCGGTCAAGCATTGAACTCATCTTGACGCTCCCTCCGAGCGCACCCCTGGCAGGCAATCCGTCGCGCCGATGCCGGACGGATTGCGGAAGGCGGGTGCCCCGAACCGGCGACCGCCCGGCAACGGATCCGAAAGGATCTGCCCCGCGACAATAACCGAACCGTTTACCTGAAACCCGGATCCCCGGGGTTCGCCGGCAAGGCGCATGCGCCTGGCCGACCCCTTCAGGAGGATGTTCACCGGCGGACCGCGCGGAACTTCGCAGTGATGCGAACGTTCCAAGGGATGTTCGAATGGATATCGCGACACAGCGATGCTCTGCAGGTTCTGCTCAACGGTTCGATGGTGGTGATCTGGGTCGCCTACCTGCAGGTCATTCTGGTCAGCCTGAGACGCCAGAGGCGCAGCGAAATTCTCATCAACCTGAGCGTCGGGTCCGGCCTGAGCGCGCGCTGCTTTGTCAGCAACCTCAGCCTCGAGCCGCTCTACCTTCACGACATTCTGGTGGAGTTGACGACCGAAAGCGGAACCTGCGAAGCCGTCATCACGGACCGCTCCGAGATGGCCGCCGAGCAACTGGCCAGGCCGTCTGAGGCGACCAACCAGGGACCCATCAAGAGCGGAGATTACGTCGACATAGGAAGCGTCAGCGACCTTCTCGACCGGGCCTTGCCGACGCTTGGGAACACGAAAGCCGGCGATATCCGGCAGATCCGGATCACTACGGTGGCGAACACATCCTCCAGCCCGGAGCTTGTGGGCGCCTGCCGGACGTATCGTCTGCGCAGAGCCGACGGTGAGACCGATCTGATCCCGACGGAGGTCACCGCAACCCAGATCCGGTCCTGGTGGGGCCGGCGCGCGCTTCGCAGAAAGATGAACGAGCGTCTCGGGAAGATCTGAAGACCTCATCCCCGCTCCGAGATCGAGCGCGGGAAGAGGCGCAATGCCGCCGCAGCGCCGTGTCATCCGCGGGTGCGCCGGTCGACCGGGGCGCCGTGTCGGAGCAGCGTGTCCGACCGGCACCGGAACGGGCCCGACACCGTCCTGGGTGTGCGGGCCCGCCCCTGTTGTGTGCAGACGGAGGCCTGCGCCGTCAGTTCGGGATGATATCCCCGATCGGGTGCGGTGTCGCTGCCGTCTCGGGAGGCAACACCGGGTAGATGACTTGCGGCATCGCGCCGGTCAGCGAGGTCAGGAACGCGGTTATCGCGGCCGTTTCCTCGACGGCGAGCGACGTGCCGAGCTGGGAGGCCGCCATGATTTCCACCGCCGTCTCGAGGTCCCAGACCACGCCGGAGTGGAAATAGGGCGCCGTGAGAGCGATGTTGCGCAACGGAGAGGCGCGGAAGACGTATTCGTCCGTGGCGGTCGCGGTCACCTGGTAGCGGCCCTTGTCGCCCTCGGGCAGAATGTCAGCGCCGGGTTTCTCGATCAGGCCGAACGGGTAATAGCCGTTTCCGCCGAGGTTGACCCCGTTGTGGCACGACGCGCAACCGGCCTCGAGAAACACCTCGAGCCCGCGCTTTTCCTCGCCGGTGAGGGCGTTGTCGTCGCCGTTGAGCCAGGCGTCGAAGGGTGCTGGCGTGATGAGGGTGGCCTCGTAGGCCTCGATCGCCTTGGCGAAGTTGTCGAAGCTGACCGGGTCGTCCTCGCCGGGAAAGGCGTCCTCGAACCATTCGATGTATTGCGGCATCGAGTTCAGCGTCGCGAGCAGGTTGTCGGGGGTGTTGGCCATCTCGACACCGGCCTGCACCGGCCCCTTGGCCTGTTCGGCGAGGTCGGCGGCACGACCGTCCCAGAACTGCGCGTCGTTGAACACGGAATTGAGGACGGTGGGCGAGTTGCGGGGACCCCGCTGCCAGCCATGCCCGATGGAGACCGGCATGTTGTCGTCGCCGCCGGTGGCGAGGTTGTGGCACGAATTGCACGAGAAGACCCCGGAGGCCGACATCCTGGGGTCGAAGAACAGCGCCTTGCCGAGTTCGATCTTTTCGGGCGTGACGATGTTGTCTGCCAGCGCCGGGATCGTCGCGGGCACCGGCTCGAACATCTCCCGCGCCCACTCGCGCAAGTCGTCATCCTGAGCGAGGGCGGGCGGGGCGATGATGACCATACCGGTGGCGGTGGCTGCCAGGATGCGTCGCATGGACGAGATGGCGGTCGCCATAGGCGTTGTCGACCCGGTTGACCGGCGGCCAGAACTTGTCGACCCGAAAGGCGCCCGGGGGAAAGCAGCCTTGTTCGCGGGTATAGGGGCGGTCCCAGTCGCCGACGAGGTCCTCCACGGTGTGGGGCGCGTACCGCAGCGGGCTCGTCGCGGCCTCGACCTCGCCCCTCTCGATGGCGGCGATCTCGTCGCGGATGGCGAGCATGGCCGTGACGAAACGGTCAAGCTCGGCCTTCGTCTCGCTCTCGGTCGGTTCGACCATCAGGGTGCCCGCCACGGGCCAGGACATGGTGGGGGCGTGAAAGCCGCAGTCGACGAGGCGCTTGGCGATGTCGTCGACGGTCACGCCGGCCTCGGCGAAGGGCCGCGTGTCGAGGATGCATTCGTGGGCGCAGCGGCCGTTCCTGCCCTTGAAGAGCACGTCGTAGGCGCCTTCGAGCCTCTTGGCGATGTAATTGGCGTTGAGAATGGCGACGCGGGTCGCCTGCGTCAGCCCCTCGCCGCCCATCATCAGGCAATAGGCCCAGGAGATCGGCAGGATCGAGGCCGACCCGTAGGGCGCCGCCGACACGGGGCCTTCCGTGCCGCCGGCCTCGGGGTGGCCGGGAAGATAGCGCGCAAGATGCGCCTTCACGCCGATGGGTCCCATGCCCGGGCCGCCGCCGCCATGGGGGATGCAGAAGGTCTTGTGGAGGTTGAGGTGGGAGACGTCCGCCCCGATCTCGCCGGGCTTCACGAGGCCGACAAGAGCGTTGAGGTTCGCCCCGTCGAGATAGACCTGGCCCCCGTGGTGATGGGTGATCTCGCAGACCTCGCGCACGGTCTCCTCGAAGACCCCGTGGGTCGAGGGATAGGTGATCATGCAGGCCGCGAGCCGGTCGCCGGCCGCATCGGCCTTGGCGCGGAAGTCGGCGACCTCGATATCGCCGTTTTCGGCCGCCTTCACGATGACGACCTCCATGCCCGCCATCTGTGCGGAGGCCGGGTTGGTGCCGTGGGCGGAGGTGGGGATGAGGCAGACCCGCCGCTCGTGGTGGCCATTGGCGCGGTGGAAGGCGGCGATGGTGAGAAGCCCCGCGTATTCGCCCTGCGCGCCGGAATTTGGCTGCATCGACATCGCGTCGAAGCCGGTGATCTGGCAGAGGATGGAGGAGAGGTCGGTCAGCATCTCGGTGTAGCCCCGCACCTGATCGGCGGGCGCGAAGGGGTGGATGTTGGCGAACTCGGGCCAGGTGATCGGCATCATCTCGGCGGCCGCGTTGAGCTTCATGGTGCACGAGCCCAAGGGGATCATCGCCCGGTCGAGGGCGAGGTCACGATCGGCGAGCCGGCGCATGTAGCGCATCATTTCCGTCTCGGCGCGGTTGAGATGGAAGATCGGATGGGTGAGGTAGTCGGACGTCCTGTAGTGGTGCCCGGGCAGCCGGGTATAGCCGCCGGTGAAGTCGTCGCGCGAGAACTTCAGGCCGAAGGCCCGCCAGACCGCCTCGATGGTCTCCGGACGCACGGTCTCGTCGAGCGCGATGCCGATCTTCGTCTTTCCGACGCGGCGGAAGTTGATCCGCTCGCGGCGGCCCGCTTCCATGATCACGCCCTGAAGCGCGCCGACTTCGACGGTGAAGGTGTCGAAGAAGCACTGCGGCTCGACGGTATAGCCGCCCGCCTCGAGGCCCTGCACGAGCCGCTCGGCCTTGCGGTGAATGCGCTGCGCGATGGCCTTCAGCCCCTCGGGCCCGTGGAACACGGCGTAGAACGAGGCCATGACCGCGAGCAGCGCCTGGGCGGTGCAGACGTTGGAGGTCGCCTTCTCGCGGCGGATGTGCTGCTCGCGGGTCTGGAGTGCGAGACGGAACGCCTTGTTGCCGCGCGCATCGACCGACACACCGACGAGCCGGCCCGGCAGCGCGCGCTTCAGCGCGTCGGTGCAGGCCATGTAGGCCGCGTGCGGGCCGCCATAGCCGATGGGCACGCCGAAGCGCTGGGTGGAGCCGACCGCGATATCGGCGCCCATGGCCCCCGGCTCCTTGAGAAGCGTGAGCGCGAGCGGGTCGGCGATGACGATGCCGAGGGCCTTCTCGGCGTGGAGGGCCGCGATTTCGGTCGAGAAGTCGCGCACGTGCCCATGGGTGCCGGGGTACTGGAAGATCGCGGCGAAGACCGAGGCCGGATCGAGATCTTCCGGCGCACCGACGAGGACCTCGATGCCGAGCGGGGCCGCCCGGGTCTCGATCACCGCGATGTTCTGCGGGTGACAGTTCTCATCGACGAAGAAGGTGTCGGATTTCGACTTCGCGGTCCGGTGCGCCATCGCCATCGCTTCGGCGGCCGCCGTGGCCTCGTCGAGAAGCGACGCGTTGGCGATGGGCAGGCCGGTGAGGTCGGAGACCATCGTCTGGTAGTTCAGGAGCGCCTCGAGCCGGCCCTGGCTGATCTCGGGCTGGTAGGGCGTGTAGGCGGTGTACCAGGCCGGGTTTTCGAGAATGTTGCGCTGGATCGCCGGCGGCGTGACCGTGCCGTAGAACCCCTGCCCTATCATGGTGGTGAAGACGTCGTTCTTGTTCGCGACCTGGCGCATGTGCCAGAGAAGCTCTCGCTCGGACTTCGGCTTGCCGAAGGACAGCGGCTCGGCCTGCCGGATGTCCTTCGGCACCGTCTCGTCGATGAGCGCGTCGAGACTTTCCGCCCCCACGACGCGCAGCATCTCCTCCATCTCGGCCGGGGACGGGCCGATGTGGCGGCGGTTGGCGAAATCGTATGGCAGGTAGTCGGTGGGTTCGAAGGGCATGGGAGCGCTCCTTACTCGGTGAAGTCCGTGTAGGCGTCTTCGTCCATCATCGCGTCGAGCGGCGTGAGGTCGTCGACCTTCAGCTTGAAGAACCATGCCGCGCCGAGCGGGTCCTCGTTGACGAGGCTCGGGTTCTCGACGATGGCGTCGTTCACTTCGACGATCTCGCCGTCGAGCGGAGCGAGGATGTCGGAAGCGGCCTTGACGCTTTCGATCACGGACACCTCGTCGCCCTTGGCGACCCGGGTCTCGACTTCGGGCAATTCCACGAACACGACGTCTCCGAGCTGGGTCGCGGCGTATTCGGTGATGCCGACCGTGACGATGTCGCCGTCGGCGACGAGCCATTCGTGGTCTTCGGTGAACTTCATCTTCGGGTCCTTCATCTAGCGCTTGAAGCGGGCCGGGGTGAACGGGAGCGGGACGACGCGGACGGGCAGGCGCTTGCCGCGCACCTCGCCCTGAAGGAGCGTGCCGTCGGCGGAGTGCCCGGTGGCGACATACCCCATCGAGACGGGGGCCTCGACGCTCGGGCCGTAGGCGCCGGAGGTGACATGGCCCACCGGGGCCTCGCCGCCTTCGGTGAAGATCGCGGTGCCCGCGCGCATCGGGGCGCGGACCTCGGGGAGGAGGCCGATGCGCTTGCGCGCGGTGCCGTTGCGGATCTCATCGAGCACGCGGCCGGCGCCCGGAAACCCGCCCTCACGGGCGCCTCCCGTGCGGCGGACCTTGCCGATCGCCCAGGCAAGCCCGGCCTCGACGGGGCTCGTGGTCTCGTCGATGTCCGCGCCATAGAGACAGAGTCCGGCTTCGAGGCGGAGCGAGTCGCGTGCGCCGAGGCCTATGGGCAGGACGTATTCGTCCGCGATGAGCCGGCGGGCGAAGTTTTCGGCCTCGTGCAGCGGCACCGAGATCTCGAACCCGTCCTCGCCGGTGTAGCCCGACCGGGAAATCCAGAGATCGCCCACGGTGATGACATCCATGAAGCGCATCGGCCGCACCTCGGGCACGATCTCGGCGAGCACGGCCTCTGCCCGAGGCCCCTGAAGTGCCAGGAGCGCGCGGTCGGTGACCGGCTCCACGGTGACACCCGAAAGCGTTTCGAGATGGGCGATGTCATGGGCCTTGCGGGCGGCGTTGACGACGAGGAAGAGGTGGTCGCCGCGGTTCGCGATCATCAGGTCGTCGAGAAGCCCGCCCCGGTCGTCGGTGAAGAACCCGTAGCGCTGGCGGTCCGCAGGAACGCCCAGAATATCCACCGGCACGAGGGACTCCAGCGCCTCGGCCCGGCCGTCGCCGCGCAGGATGACCTGGCCCATGTGCGAGACGTCGAAAAGCCCCGCCTTCGCGCGGGTATGCAGATGCTCCGTCAGCACGCCCGCCGGGTACTGCACCGGCATCTCGTAGCCCGCGAAGGGCACCATCTTCGCGCCAAGCTCGACGTGGAGATCGTGAAGCCCCGTGCGTTTCAACTCGGCCATGCCGCCCTCATGTCTTTCGCCGGAAGTCTTGTGCCCGGCACCTGTCAAGGGCAAGCCCTGCCCGTCGGTGCCCCCTCTGTCCTGTCGCCTGAGATCGTTATCCCTTCGGCGGGTGCGTCCGCACCACTCTCCAGAGTTTCCTCCCGCGACGGTCCTTTTGCCTGAGAGATTACCGGGGCGGTTGCTCCTTCGGCCCGGGGGTCGCGCCCCCATGTCTCCCGTCGCGAGACATGTCTCCGTTAGCGCGCTTCGCGGCGTCGCACAAGGGATTGCGGGGGGATTGCGCGCAGGGTTCGATCGCGAAAGAAAGCGGGCATGGACGGATATGTGTTCGGCTACGGCAGCCTCGTGAACGCGCGCACCCACGATCATGCTGCGCACCCGGCAAGGGCGCGGGGCTGGCGGCGGCGCTGGTGCCATGCGGTGGGGCGAAGGTGGGCGTTTCTCGCCGCGACTCCGGCGCCGGGCGAAGTGCTCGATGGGGTGATCGCGGAAGTGCCGGGGCCTGCATGGCCGGCGCTCGACGAACGCGAGGCCAGCTACGACCGGGTCGAGACGCTCGAGGTCGAGCACGCGGTGCCGGGGGTGGTGCGGGTGCAGCATTACTGGGTGCCGGACGGCAAGCATGTTGTTCCCGAAGCCGCCGAACCGGTGCTCCTGAGCTATCTCGACACCTGCGTCGAGGGCTACCTCGGGGTCTTCGGCGAAACCGGCCCGGCGCGGTTCTTCGAGACGACCGACGGCTGGGAGGCGCCGGTGCTCGACGATCGGGAGGCGCCGATCTACCGCCGGCACACCGCGCCCGGCGCGGCGGTGGAGGCCGTCACCGATGCGGCGCTTTCGCGGCTGGGCGTGCGTCGGCTGGCCCTGACGGCGCATGCGGCGGCGCTCGGCGCCCGCGACGGGCCCTGAAGAGCCGCCCGGCGCGTCGCGTCCCCTCGAGGGCGCCCGGCCGCGCCCTCCATCTGCCCGGCAAACATCCCGGGGGAGGCCCGGACGGGCGGGGGGCAGCGCCCCCTGCCCGCGACGTCAGCCGAGGCGCGGTCTGACCTGCAGAAGCGGCATGACATCGGCCATTTCGGGACCTCTAGCGCGGCCTGTGACGGCAAGGCGCAGAGGCATGAAGAGGGCCTTGCCCTTGCGGCCCGTCGCCTCTTTTACCCGCTCCGTCCACTCACTCCAGGTTGCCTCGTCGTAGGGTGGCTCGCCGAGGAGTTCGAAGGCGGTCGCGACGAAGTCGCGGTCTTCTTCGGGCACCTCCGTCGTCGCCCCCTCGCGGAAGGTGGCCCACCAGCCTTCGAGGTCGTCGAGCGTGGTGATGTTCTCGCGGCAGACCGTCCAGAACCGCTCGCGGAGCGGCTCGGGAACGCCGATGGCCGCGAGCCTCTCGGCGACCGCCTCGACCGGCAGCCCGGCGAGGTGGCGGGCGGTGAGCGGGAAGAGGTCGGCCTCGTCGAATTTCGTCGGCGCGGCCCCGAAGCGGGAGAGGTCGAAGCCCTCGACGAGTTCGTCGACCGAGCCGCGAAGCTCCACGGGATCGGCCGAGCCGAGCCGCGCCATGAGCGACAGAAGCGCCATAGGCTCGACACCGCGCGCCCTGAGATCACGCAACGAGAGGGTGCCGAGGCGTTTCGAAAGCGCCTCGCCCTGCGCGCCGGTCAGAAGCGAATGGTGCGCGAAGGCGGGGGGCGTGCCGCCGAGGGCCTCGATGATCTGGATCTGCGTCGCCGTGTTCGTCACGTGGTCGGAGCCGCGCACCACGTCGGTGACGCCCATTTCGGTGTCGTCGACCACCGAGGCGAGCGTGTAGAGCACCTGCCCGTCCTG
>Ga0076930_100423_pt1 | contig 42872 bp, 31 predicted proteins | sample HotLakConsoUCCRE_FD_71149 | JGI IMG/M metagenome (GOLD analysis project Ga0076930, IMG submission 71149) | Hypersaline microbial mat communities from Hot Lake, Washington, USA - Hot Lake Consortium UCC-RE (version 3) (version 3) ...
ACCGTTCCGCTCAGGCCCAATTTAAGTTTATCTGTCAATTGCGATTCCAGGTTCACCCTGACCGAAGTTCGCTCAAAATTGGTACCCGGAATATAGCCGTCTTCATTAAAAAAGGAACCGGATACGTAATAATTGATATTATCCGTTCCGCCACTTACAGACACCTGGTGGTCCTGCTGACTTCCCGACTGAATTGCCAAATCCAACCAGTCGGTAAACCTGCCTGCCTGTAGGTTTTCGATTTCTAATGGTGCGAGAAAATTGCTGTCAAAACTGGGATCATCTCCATCATAGCCCCTGGATATCCTGGAATAAGCTGCAAATTCCCGCCCATTCATCAGGTTCAGATCTTGAATGGGTTGCTTGACCCCATAATACCCATCGTAACTGATGACGGCTTTTCCGGTCTTGCCCCTTTTGGTGGTAATCAAAACCACACCGTTGGCACCCCTTGAACCATAAATGGCAACCGCACTGGCATCCTTCAATACCTCCATGGATTCAATGTCATTGGGGTTAAAATCACTGATATTGGCACTGGTAGGGATACCATCAATGACATACAGCGGATTATTGGAGGCATTGATGGAGCGATTGCCTCTGATCCGGATTTGTACCGGAGAGCCAGGAGAACCATTGGCCCGGACGATGTCCACCCCTGCCAGTCTTCCCTGGGATTGTTCCAGAAAATTGCCCGCCGGTGTTTCCTGCAGGTCCTCGCTGGACACGGAGGATATTGCCCCTGTGAGATCGCTTTTTCGCTGGGTTCCATAACCGACGACCACCACTTCCTCCAGGTCAGACTGGTCTTCCTCTAAGACTACATCCAGATTGGTTTGATTGGCCACGGTAATTCTCTGAGATTGGTAACCAATAAAAGAGATCAAAATTACCTCGCCTTCATCGGCATCGATGCTGAAATGGCCATCAATATCGGTTACGGTACCCTGATTGGTTCCTTCCACAACGACTGTTGCCCCTGGTATAGGCTGGCCATTGTCATCCATTACCGTCCCCCTAATTTCAGCCCATTCTTCTCCAGGTAGTTCATTGTTTGAAAGATAATCGGTCAGTTTACTGGATGCTATACCTTTGTGTCTGCTCACAAAAATATTTTCATTGACTCTTTTAAAATCAAAATTCACCTGTTCGGTTAGTTTTTGCAGGATGGTTTTTAAATCTGAGGTCATGTCTAAGGTAACCCTGGAATCATCCCAGGCTACCTCCTGGTTGTAGGCAAATACAAAATCGGTCTGCTTTTCCAGATGGGAAAGCACACGGACCAGTTTTTGGTTATTGGCCCTCAGCGTGACCTGATAATCTTCCAGGCCCTGACTGGAGGAGGGTGCTGCCATGATCGCCTGAATAAGCAGCATCTGTAGCAGGAAATACTTCAGGGTTCGTTTGGAGTAAAACACAATTATCCTAAGTAAATTAATTTTCATAATTTTAAATGTTTATTGTTAATAGTTGATGGGTACTACCCGTTACTAGGGTCCGGGGCTGTTACCGCAGCTCCGGATTCATTGTTGGTTATTTTTCCATAGGCTTCTTTATCGATTAAAATTTACATCCCTTATAATATAATGTCATGTTTCTGCCTTCACCGGGTTCATATTCAAAATCCACTACGTTCTTAAGGCTATACAATACATGATAAAGACTTCTATTGATATAGTTGGCCCTCACCAGACAGTCCCCCTCCTTATATCCCTCCAATTCGATCTCCATGCTGTACACTTCCTCCAGTCGCTCCACTACCCTGTCGAAGGGAAGCAAATCAAAACTGATCGACTCGGAACGCCAGGCCAGGTAGTGGTCTATATTTATGGATTCAACCGAAACGTTATGATTTATTTTGTCTACTACCGCCATTTGTCTTGGACGCAACACCAGGTATTGCTCGGTTCCCTCCCGGATATGTTGATTTTCCCTAACTCCTACACTGCCACTGGCCACTGCTATTTCCACCTTATGGTCACGATAGGCATTCACATTGAATGAGGTACCCAACACCTTGGTCTCTACCTCATTTACTTCGACCACAAAAGGGCGGGAGGCATCATGGGCTATTTCAAAAAAAGCCTCTCCTTCCAGGGATACTTTCCGTTCATCGGATCCAAACTGATCGGGAAAACTCAATTTGCTACTCACGTTGAGGTGCACCTTACTACCGTCCTTTAGGGTAATGGTCGCCTTTTGCTTATCATTGGTAACCCGCTCGTCCAGTTGAGCAAAAAAATCAGTATCGGTAGCAGGAACCAAAATAAAGGCAATCATCAGTATTCCAACCAGGCTAACAGTCATTATCCTCAAAATTCCGGATACTGATGAATAGTCCTTTTGGGGCTTCAACTCCAGGTCTATTTTCGCTTTGATGCTCTCCCTGACTTCCTCTGCACTGGCATCCAGCTTCCAATGCGATCCCCTACGTTCCATTCGTTCAAAAATGGCAGCAATCAGCCGGTCTTCACTTTCAGAGGTAAGACCTCGGATCTGCTTTTCCAAAAGGGCTAAAAACTGGTGTTTACTCATTCCTGGCGGTCTATTTAAAAGGATAGACACAAAAGGAAGTTCTATTACGTACGCACATTGCTTATTTTTTCTGGCCTCTATAGGAAAAAATAAAATAAATTATAAATTTAGTGGATAAATTCAAAATAAAAGAAAAGTATCAAGCTCGAAAATGTATGCTTTTCAAGGTATAGTTTCTCCAAAACGGGATTACCAAAAATAAATTTGCTTAAGGTTTTTTTTAATGAATTTCAGGGCCTTGTGGATTTGGGTTTCCACGGTTCTTACAGAAAGATTTAACTGTTGAGCGATTTCCTTGTTGCTCTGAAAATCATCCCTACTCATGATAAAGACCTCCTGGCACCTGGAGGGCAGGCTGCCGATACTTTCCCGAATGATGCGTTCGGTTTCTTTTTCTTCCATCAACAGATCTGCATTCACTTCTTCCACAAGGTTGGGAATATACTCGTCTAAAGGAAGCCCGATCCTTCTGTCCCGGATCAGATTTGACACGCCATATTTGGCAGATTTAAACAAATAATTTTCCAATTGATTGATCTTCCTGACCTGTCTTCTCCGCCAAAGTTTCACAAAAACTTCCTGGACAATATCCTCGCTTTGGTACCTATCACCAGATATTTTATAAACATATAAAAAGAGTCTTTCCCAGTACTTCCGATAAATGCCATCAAAAGCCTTTTTATCCCCTTCATAAAGCTTCTTACAAAGCTCCTGGTCGGTCATTTTGGATTGGGTTTAATAACTTGTATCTGACAATATAATATTTTATTTATATCAATCAAAAAAAACCTTCAGCAGGAATTGTTCCAAGTTCCTGCTGAAGGTAAGCATGATTATAGTAGGAATGATCTTTATGACAACAGGGTTTTGGCACCTGCTTTAGCCACCTCGTGGTCATCTTCTACGGTACTCCCGGAAACGCCGATTGCTCCTACGATGGTCCCCTCTTGATTTTTCAAGACCACTCCCCCCGGGAAAGTAATCAATCCCTGGTTGGAATGCTCAATATGATATAGGGGAGATCCGGGTTGAACCAATGGGCTGAGCTCAGCCGTATCCATGGTAAAGAATATGGCCGTTTTGGCTTTTTTGATGCTGATATCCACGGAGCCTAACCAAGCTCCATCCATGCGTGCAAATGCCGTAAGGTTGGCACCTGTATCCACCACGCAGATATCCATTTTTGTTCCAATAGCAGCCGCTTTCTTTTTGGCTGCTTCAACTACTTTTTCCGCTTCTGACAAGGTAATGTTCATTTTTTCGAGGGTTTATTATTGAAAATTATTGTTTGTTGGTTACTATTCAAATGCATTGTGCTTACACAGGATTGAGGTGTTTTAGGTAAATATACGCATCTCTTTCGGCGAATGCCCGAAGTCAGACCCATATTTTAGTTTCCCATTCCCTGAGGTCCAGCCCCTGCTCCGCCAAAGCTCTTCAGATTATAGGTCAAGGTAAGCATAAAAAACTGCTGCACCACCTGCGTTCGCTCATCTTCTATATACACATCGGTTACATTTCGGTCAATGCTTGTATTCTGATTCAACAAATCAAATACGGTCATTTTCAGTTCAAAATTCTCTGTTGGAGGAAACCGATAGCCCAGATCGGCATTCATCAGCCAGACCGACTGGTCAAAATCCTCGCCTAAACCCTGGTACCACTGGTTGTTAACATTGGTACTGACAAAAAACCCTCCGGCAAAATTCCAGTATAAATCCAGGCGGGTGCTTTGGGTGTAATAATTGTTATTCAGATTTTCCTGTAAACTACTGCGTACGATATTGTAATTTCCTCTGGTAGAAAAATTGAAATCTATGTGTTCACCCAAATTACTACTGATTCCTATTCCCGGCCCCACATACATGTTTCGATTGTAGTTGGTTTGTTCATTAATCAGCCCGGGCCGATTAGAAACGCCAGCTCTGGCACTGAGGTTCAGGTTACTCTGCATGAAATTGAGGGGAAAGCCAAAGGAAAAGTAGCTTCTCAGGTCCCAGTAATTGTCCAGGTTTTCCGGTCTGTTGAGTTGACCACCCTGCCGCAGTAAAACATCCCCCTGTATCAGGGTGTCGCTGCTGGCAATGTATGTAGCGTTGCCCAGGTAATTGCTTGTCATTCTCCCTCCCAGGTACATAAAGAAGGATTTATTTGTCTCAGGATCTATTTTGCGGATACGCGTAAACAAGCGGTGTTCGTATTCCTGGTCCAGGTTGGGGTTGCCTGTTGATATCTGGATGGGGTTGCTGTTGTCTATCACATCCTGCAACTGCCTGACCGACGGAGCATCTGTATCTCCTCGGTAATAGATGCGGATATTGGTGTTTTCGTTGGGGTCGTAAATGAATACCATCCGGGGTACAAAATTCCGGAAGGTACGGTTGGTGTTTTCAAATCCGGGAAACAGGCGGTCGCTATCCAATACCGAAACCTGGTAATCAAAAGAAGAGAATATCCTGATTTTGTTTTTGTTATACCGGTACCCCAATCCAAGTTCATGTTGCAGGTAGGTGTTTTCAAACTCATTGGATAAGGTGGTATCCAGTTCGAAAAGGGTGGACTCCATTTCCCGCTGGGAGACCTCCTGCAGGGTGTTGCCCAAATCATTGCCTACTTCGTATTCCAATCTTATCTGCGAATGATCTGCAATAGGCTCGGTATATTCTACTTCAAACTCATAATTGAAAGAACTTGAACTTCCCAGGGAATTTTGAATGAGGCTATCCCTGAGGCCGGTCTGGTAGTCTCTATTGACAGAAACCAACCGGGACTCATTGCTTCGGTCATCCATGCGTGTATCAAATTTGGCGGAAAGGGTCCGCCCCTCTTTATTGAATTGATACCTGTAGGTAAAATCACTTAAAAACCGAAAGGATTCATTGCTGCCTGAGGTGGTATTTTCCGTCTCATTGATCGGAGTAGTGGGGTTAAAAAGGTTTTGCGCAGATAACAGGTTAAAGGAGGTTCCCTTTTCATACCTGATGCGGGGTCTCCAGATGATGGCATGCTTTTCGGACATGTCATAATCCAGCCGCAGGTCCAGGCGGTGGTTTTGGCTGTTGTTTTCACTATTCCTGATCTCATCATATAATTGCAAGCTATCGCTTGGAAGGATGTATTCCCGGGATGAATTTCGGTTAACCCACATTGCAGCTAACCGCTCAGAAGTAGCTGATTTTTAGATCTTTCAATTTTTTCGATTTCCGTTTTGTGTACTACGGATTTTCGTTTTGTGAAAGGCTGGTGTTTGGTTTGCAGGATATCGTAAATCCGCTTCAGGTTGTCGTTGGGCATGGTACACTTTCGGGTAGTGACTGTTTTGTCGTACGTGTTTGTACCCGATGTGGTGATTACTTTTTGTGTGTTTCCTATTCTTACGATTTCACCCCAGCAGCTTTTGATGCCGTTGTGTTTTAACTGATGCCTCACCGTATTCACCAACCAGTAGGCCAACAATCCAAGATGGAGGTGTGCCATCGTCGCATCGTCATTTTTGTGATAGATCGGCCGTAAATCCAGATCGGTTTTCAGGGTCCGGAATGCATTTTCTATTTCTCTGATGGTATTGTAAATATTCCAGACGACATATTCTTCCCGTACATTCAGGTTGGTTCGCAGAAAATAAACTCCAAGATTTTCGGTTTTTTCCAGATCTTTGTCGGCATCTTTTTTCCACGTGATTTCCTTGGCCAGACCTTTCTTTTCGTCAACGTCCACGGCAACGTCGTAGTAGTGCTGGACGGACGGGTACTTTTGTTTGGCCCTGCCTATCCGCTGGTGGACTTTGTCCGATTTTTTCACACCTCCCTTACTGTGCAGTGCGGTATGTATCTTTTGGAGTTCCTGTTCAAACCTTTTTTCAAACTGAAGCTTCATCCCCTCTTCTTTCTTTTCCTTGGAAAGGCTTTTGACCTCAAGATAATAATCCGTGTTTTTTTCTGTGGTGACCGATCTCAGTCTGATGGTCCGCTTTGATTTCGTGTCCATAAGGGTGGTAAGCCTGCCGGGCACATAGCTGTAATCTTTGAGTTTTGTACGGCTTACACAGAGGTATTTGTAGCCTTTTTTCTCAACAAGTCTGAGGTTGTCCTCCGTGGCGATACCCGCATCGAGAACCACTACGGCGGGGCCGCCGCATGTATGGGAGGCGAGTTTCTCTATCATCGCCGACAGGGTGTTGCAGTCGGCTGTGTTTCCCTCCAGAACGGAGGAGTATTTTATAAAGCCTTCCACGTTCACCACCAGGGCGAGCACCACCAGCTTCGCATCGTTTCTCTTTGACTTGCACCTGCCGAATTTTGCCAACTGGCTGTTCCGCTTTTCACCCTCAAAATAAGTGTTGGTCAGGTCGTAAAGGATGATTTTATCCTCTAGGTCAAACAACTCGTTGGTACGCCTGGACAGGTGCTTTTCGAGTGCATCCTTTGCCTTGTATAAATCCAGGGCGCTTTTATAAAGCCTGTCTTTGGTCACTTTATCGCCATCGTACCCCGTGAGTTCGCACACGGCCGAGTTTTCTTTTATCCAGCGCACGGTTTTCAGCTCGGATGCCGGGTATACCGCACGGCTTACTACCTGTGTGGCAGCCAGCATGGCTTGCTCGGGGGTAAAGCCAAACGAAACCAGCAACGAAGTGAGATTCAGTTTGTCCCAGGCCCGGTAGGCTATGTTCTCCGCTCCAATCTCCCTTGCATTGCTGTGCTGAAGCGTGTCCATATTGACCATGCGTGAGAGTTTCTCTGCTGACTTGATGTCCAGCTTTTTTGATGATAGGATACGCTGCCAAAAATCTTCAACATATCGTTTGACCTCAGGATCTTCTTCCTGATCAAAGAGAGACGTCTTTTGCTCATATTTATCCGTAAGATGCTTCTGGATTTTATTGAGCTGCTCAGGGGTGGCATCCTCCATAAATCCCACATTCAGAATGGTACGGTGGCATACCCTGTTGTCCGCATTACGGTAACTCTCCACCAGACGGTAGTAACCGCTGAGATTTCCTGAATGGGGATGTTTCCGCATGGAGAATTTAAAATACATTCCGTAAAGTACTGGTCTTTAAGCCCAAAATCCAATACCCTCTGTGTACTACAAACCAAATGAAGGCCCAGTGAAGAGCGTGAAAAATTTTGACCGTAGGGGGGTACAGATAATTGACGGATTATAACCAGAAAATAAACTGAAATTTCTAATTTTACGACCAAAAGCTGCAATGTGGGTTAAAAATGTAATTCTGTTTTTTGTAAAAAAATACCTATTTAATTCTTTGTATTTATATAAAAAAATAATTTAATTTCGCATCTGAGTTAGTATAGTTATTAGACTAATTTTTTATCTAAAAGGATTATGAAAAAAAGTTTTTCTATCATCGAGTATCAAGAAGCCGATCAGGATATCAAAGACATCTATGATGACACCAAAAGGACACTGGGCATTCCATTTGTTCTAAACTGGTTTAAATGTCAGGCAGGAAACCCCGCCCTATTAAGGGGGAACTGGGCGAAACTCAAATCCACCCTTTGTGAAGGCACGGTGCCCAATATCATCAAGCAATTGATTATCTATACGGTATCTGCTGAAAGGCAATGCAACTATTGTGCGGAAGCCCACAAGCTATTTGCCGACATGATGGGGAAATCGCTGAGCACAGACCCTGATTTTTTAATTTCTGAAAACATGGATAGTGAACTCGTTCCAAACAGCTACAGGGTTGCCGTGAGGACCGTTGCCAATGCGGCCCTATCGGATGGCCATGTAGAGGAAAAAGATTTTGATGCCCTCATGAACGCAGGTTTTAATGAGGATGAAATTCAGGAACTTTTTGCCCAGGCAGATCTGGTCAATATGCTCAACACCATTGCCAACATTTCCGGGATAAAAATTGATAATGAAATTGTAGAGTTAAGCTATTCCCTGTAAAATGGAAGTTTCCAATCCCTATTTGGGATATAAGATCCTCTTTGAGGCCATGGTAAAATTTTCTGCAGGAATTTCCATGATCAAAAACCTGGAAGAACTGCCTTTGGAAATCAGTTTACATTTAAAATACCTGATAAACTTTCAGGAATTTAACTACTATTTTATTAAAGAAAATAAAGTGGACTGTCTATGGGTAAATCAAACGGGCAAAGCCAGCTATTCTACCTGCTCTCTGGATCAACTGGATGCTTTTTCCCAGCAGGTAATGGAAAGTGGTGTTCCTGCAAGCAAGTACTGCAAGGTAAGCAAAACCAGCATCCATAGTTGGAAATTTTATAATGAAAACAACCATTTCAGCTTGCTCCTCATCAGGTCTCATTCAGACAACCCTTTTGCAGACAAAAGCATTCCGCTGATCAAGGTGGTGAATAAAATATTATCCGCAAGAATAGAAAACCTGAAAATGGTACAGCTGATTCATTTTCAAAACCAAAAATTAGCGCGTTTGACAACTGCATTACAGGCAAAAAATAAAGAAATTGAGGCACTAAACCGCAAGCAGGAATCAACAATAATCGATAAAACAAGCCGCTTGAAGGATTCCAATAGTAAATTAAAAGGGCTGATACAGTTTAATTCACACCAGCTCAGGGAACCCCTTACCAGAGTTATCAGCATGGTAGCCATTAAAGATGACCTACCGGTTGAAGAATACATCAGTGATATTTTACCCCTTCTCTCTGAATCTGTCCTGGATCTAGACCGTGCAATAATTGAAGTGGTACAAAGGTCAGAAATATTTGATAATGAAGAGAATTAAAATTTAACTATACCATCATGAAATCGAGCATGCTCCAAGCAGCACTCAGCACAAACAGTATATGCCCTGATAGCCTAGATAGCCGTCGGGGGGGGGGGAAGCATGCAAGATTCCATTTGGCCACTAAAGATTAATCATATGAAAGTGTTCTTAATTGACGATCAGAAAATTACCAATGTATTGAACCGAAAGTATCTGTCTATGATTCGGGAAGATTTGGAAATATTTGATTTTGATGATCCTGAATTGGCAATGGCCGCCCTGGAAACAGAAAAGCCTGAACTAATTTTCCTGGATTTAAACATGCCCATCGTCAGTGGATGGGATATACTTACCTTCATGCGTAACCGAAAGATTGAAATTCCGGTCATTATCCTGACTTCTTCCAGCAGCCAGCAGGACAGAGAAAAAGCTAATTTGTTTCACAATGTATTTTCCTTTCAGCTCAAGCCTCTGACCAAAAGTGGCTTCAATGAATTGCTAGAAGGGTATTACCTTCATGGAGACTATAAAACCTCCCTTTAAAGTCGCCTTTAGCCAAAAAACACGTTTAGTTGCTGTCCTTTTCCTTCAGGCTTACTTTATCGGTTTTGTTAACAATATCTCTGATGATTTCATCTAGTTCTTCTGCGGAATCCATAATCATTTTTCGGAAATTTTCTTTTCCAAAATCTTTCTCCAAACTTTCCATGGCCATCACCAGACTCATCAACCTGGCCAAAGGGGCCCTTACCACATGAGATTGCATCCAGGCTATCTCCTGTAAGCGCTTGTTTTGGTCCTCTATGGCATGGATATATTGTTCCCTTTCGGTGATGTCATTGGCCAGTACTACTTCTGCCTTGATGCCCTGATAGTCAATCACATTACTCTTGATCTCCACTGTTATGATTTCACCATTCTTCTTTTGGTGTTTAAAAAATAAGGGTCCGGGAGCTTTCTTACCTTCTCTGATGCCTGAAATCACCATCTCAAGCCTGGAAATTTCCTCTATTGGACGAATATCTCTTAAATTCATACTTAAAAACTCTTCCTTTGAGTAGCCATAGTGATCTATAGCCGCTTTGTTTACGTCCAGGAAGTCTAAAGTTTCCATGTCATACAGGTACATGGGTTGAGGACTTAGCTGAAATAGTTCCTTATACCGTTTTTCTGAGTCTTTTAATTGTCTGGAAATGGCGTTTCTTCCAATGCTGTATACAATACTTTTATACAAGGAAGTAGGGGAGAGGTTATCTTTTAGCAAATAATCTGAAACCCCCAAAGTGAGTGATTTCATCCCGAATTCAATATCGGAATAGCCCGTTAAAACCAAAATACTTACATCTCCGGCAAGCTCTTTCACCTTTGAAATAAGTGGTTCGCCCTGTAAATCCGGCAAGGTGAGATCCAGGATGATGGCATCTAAATAGGTGTCCGGGTCAACTAATTTTTCCCTTGCCTCCTCGAATGTATTGACTACGGTGAGATCCAGATTAAGGATTTTCTCATGAAGGTATTCTTCAATGAGTAAAACATCTCCGAGATTATCCTCTACCAACAATAAATGATACCCTTCCTGATCTTTTACCATTACAATCTACTAAAAAAACAAACCTGGTTAAGTCGCTAAAATTACTAACAAATAATCGTTTGCTTTGTTGCTGTTATTTATTCCGTGAAATCAACTAATATTTCAAAAACGCCTTAATTAAGAAAATATTAAATTTAAATCCAACCTTTATATGAATTTTATAAGAATTAATGATCAAAAGTATTGACCCTATCTTTTTCCTTTTTATCAGCAATTGATTTGGGAACAGTAAAGAAAAAGGCACTTCCTTTTCCTTCAATAGATCTAAATCCAATGGTGCCTCCCAGGTTTTCAATTATCTTTTTACACATGGCCAGCCCGATTCCTGTTCCACTATATTTTTCCTTTCCATGTAGTCTGGAAAATAAAATAAAAACCCGCCCTTGAAGGTTTTCAGGGATCCCTATCCCATTGTCTATAACCATGAACTTCCAAAATTCTTCCTCCTCTTCTGCCTTTATGTCCACCTCAGGTACCTGGTCCTCCCTTTGGTATTTCAAGGCATTGTTGATAAGATTATGAAATACCTGATGAATAGGGGCAACCGGGATGTTAATTTTCGGAAACTTCCCCAGACGGATACGGGCATTTTTTTGCTTAATCAACTCTTTTTGAAGCTGAATCACATTCGCCACCAATTCGTCAACAGCTACTTCCTTTACCTTTTCTTCTATCCTACCTGCCCTGGAATAGGCCAAAAGGTCCATGATGATGTTTTTCATGCGGCTTGCCCCATCTACTGCAAAATGGATGTATTGTCTTCCTTTAAGATCAAGTAAAGGCTCATATTTTTTTTCCAATAAACCTAAAAAGCCCGTGATCATTCGCAAGGGTTCCTGTAAATCATGAGAAGCGATATAGGCAAACTGCTCCAGCTCCTGATTGGAACGTTCTAATTCAAGTGCCTTTTTTTGCAGGGCGGAATTTAAGCGCTTCAGATTTTCTTCCTTCTTTTTCCTATCAGTCACATCTCTGGACATGCCCACAAGACCCACTACTTTTCCCTCACTATCCCTTAAAGGCACCTTATTGGTTAGCAGCCAAACCAGTTTACCTTTACGGTCATAATAATATTCCTCCACATTCAACACCGGCTTTCCTTCCCTGACAATTTTACGATCGTAGGCATCCATTCCTGCAGCAATTTCCTCAGGGAAATAATCATATACCGTTTTTCCCAAAGTCTCCTTTTCTGATGCCTGGCCCAAGAGATTTTCATATTGAAACCTGTTATTGATAATATGCTTGCCCTCGGTATCTTTAACATAAATCTGGATGGGCAAATTATCAATGATAGCGCGCAACAAGGACCGCTCCTTCACCAATGCTTCATCTCCAAGTTTTTTTTCTGTAATATCATAGCCCACCCAGATGTACTGGTAAGCCATACCATCATTATCTTTAAAAGGGATCATTACGGTATCTACCCAGAAGACACCCCCCTCTTTCATCTTACCTTTCAATTCTCCCCTCCAGATATCCCCGGAATAAACCGCATCCCAGCAGCCTGTTACCAGGGTTCCCTGGTTTTCGTCATAAAGCACTTCAAGAGAATTTCTGCGCAGGCTGGATTTGTCGAAACCTGAAATATCCTGAAATTTCTGATTGACATACTCTACATTTTTGTCCTTATCCAGGATCATTACCAAACAGGACTCATCCAGGGCAAACCGATAATCTGATAAATCTTTAAGGCTAGCGAGCAGCTGTTCTTCTGCCTCTACCCTATCCGTAATATCATTGATCAAAACCATGGAACAACTTCTTGCGCCAATCTCAACCCGGTGGCCTGTGATTTCCACCTGCATCAATTCCCCTGCTTTGTTTAAATGCCTCCAAACTTTTTGGTGTATTTCACCATAAACATCCTCCCTGCTGGTATGCTTCTCAATCAACGGTATATCTTCCCCGGGTCTGATATCCCTGATGTTCAGTTTCAAAAACTCATCCCTGCTGTATCCATATTTCAACAAAGCCTGCCGGTTAGCATCAATAATATTGAGGGTTCCAAACTCCCAGATAAACATGGGCATGGGATTGTCCTGAAACAGTATATTATAAAGATCCGCTCTGTCTGAAAAAAGCACCTGGTGGTCCTGCAATTCAGCTGACTCAATCGATTCTATGGAACCACAATAACTTAAAGCATTCCCTTCCTGTACAACCTTTCCCCTTAATCTTATTCGGGTACCCGATAGCATTTCCAGCACTTTAATAAAACCCTGACCCGCCTCCAGAAAGTTGTTTAGCGTTTGAGTTAGTATTTTATCAGAATTGGGTCTGAATTTACCCTTGAGTGCAGCAAGAGATAAGGGTTCATTGGGGGGGATTTGAAGTATTTCACTGCCAAGGGTACAACAACTAATGGTCTGCCCGATAGGATCCATTTTCCATGCTCCAATGCCATTAAGTGCTAAGATGTTGTGCCAATCGGTGCCTCCTTCTCTTTGATAAGCCATGGTTTAAGAAAAAATAAATAACGCCCCTGTCCTGACTCTCATTGGCCAAAAGCCCTGCCCGCATTTTCTGACCTAAACCGATCTATGTTACCATTATCCTGAAGGGTGACATAAGCCGTTTTTCCATCCGTCCCTCCAAAGGCAATATTGGAGGGTTTTTTTCCAGATACTGCAAATTCTTTTAATAACTCCCCATCCGGAGACAATTTGACAATGGTCCCCTTTCCATGTCTTGTGATGAACAGGTTACCCTTTACATCTGTACGCATGCCATCCATTCCAAAGTCATCAAAAGTATGGATCAAACGTTTATTGGAAATATTACCCTCTTCATCCAGGTCATAAGCCCAGACGCTCAGCTGGACTGATTCATTGACATAAAGCGTCTTGTTGTCAGGACTGACCTCTATGCCATTTGTGGTGCCCATATCAGTTTCCAAAAGCACAAACTGACCATCCAGACCTACCCTCCAGATTTGCCCGGTACTTTCTCCCCAGTTGGGATCGCTGGCAAATAAGATGTCATTATCCATGATAGCCAGGTCGTTTGGCTGATTTAATCCATCATGGTGCGCATAAACGGAAATCTCCCGGGATTGCATGTCCACTTTCAATACATTGTGACCGGTATAATCTGCTATCAGCATCTCTCCCTGGCTATTGAAGCGAATGCCATTTCCCGTACTACCTTCCGGCAGTGTAACAAACAGGCTGGCCTCCCCGTCGGGAGTAACCTTACCTATGGTACCCGCCTCTCCAAAATTTACCACATAAACATTTCCTTCCTTGTCTACCGCAGGTCCTTCTATGCCGGAAGTAAATTCACCATTGCTGGTAAATGACTCACTCTTATAAAATTCTTCCTGTTCTATCATATTTACAGCATTATTATTTTCGTTTTTTCCGGCACAGGCTACCAGTGTACAAATAAAAAGCAGCATAAACCAGGGTTTTTCTTTTGTTAGTAACATGTAGAATGATATTTATAAAACAAAATTTTGAATTCCTTATGATACCAAAAATAGCAGTAATAAGCCTTCTGGCATAAAGTGAATTTACATAAAAATAAACGATAAATACATGTCATAAGAAGCAAAAATTTCGCTGAGCCAGGGGCTGCCTTCAACCTTTTAATATCAACCAATAGATTGTCCGTCTGAACCTATCTCCGGGGCATTGTCCCTGAAGTATTTGGAGAAAAAAATTTATTGCCATATATTCAATGGTTTTAATGCTTACCATAAATCGATACCCACAAACATGGAAAAGATGAAAAGAAGAAGTACCATCAAAAAATTATTTGCCTCGCTTGCCGGAATTGCAGGAGTAGGAACTGTAGCCCACGCGAATGCCGATGCTGCCCCTGAAAAAGAAGCATTTAACATACAGGAAGAGCAGGATGTGCCCCTATTTTCGGGAGCCACCAAATTGGGAAACACCGTATATATAGCGGGTAAAGGAGCTCATTTTGAGGGAGATATCAAAGCCCATACGGACCATGTGCTCAAGGAACTGGAAAAGGAATTGGTCAAAGCGGGAAGTTCCATGGAAAAAGTCCTTAAAGTAAATGTTTACCTGCATGACTTAAATGATTACAAGGGCATGAATGAGGTTTTCAGGGGAAGGTTCGGTAGTAAGCCACCCGTTCGCACCACAGTAGCCACCTACGGCGGTGTACCTGGAGATTCTCTGGTCGAAATGGACTGCATCGCTTATATATAGTAGCTCTACATTAAATTTAAATCCGGTCTAATAAAACCCAAATTACCTTGAAAAACGAAAAACTTTTCAAATCCATCATAGGAGCAGGACTTTTGTGCCTGCTCCTTGCTTTCATTATGATCATGTCGGGAATGATTGCGGATACAGGTCCGGTCCTTATCCTGTTTTTTGTTTTTCTTGGTATTGGTTTCCGTGGTTTTCAAAAGCTGAAAGGTTTTACCTATACTACCATGATTTTTGCCGGAGTGACGGCAGCCATGTATTATCCGGAATACTTTGTCGAGTACAAGGGATATGCTTACAGTAACCTGATCACACCCCTGATTCAAATCATCATGTTTGGTATGGGAACTTCCATGTCCATAAAAGACTTTGCGGGAGTGGTTAAAATGCCCAAAGGGGTGTTCATTGGTTTACTCTCCCAGTTTACCATCATGCCGGTTTTGGGATTTATCCTGGCTAGTTTAAGTAATTTCCCTGCCGAAATAGCTGCCGGAATTGTGCTTATCGGTTGCTCTCCCAGTGGTCTGGCTTCAAATGTGATGAGCTATTTGGCCAAAGCTAATCTGGCCTTATCCATCACCATTACGGCGATCTCCACCCTGTTGGCTCCATTTGTGACGCCTTTATTAATGAAATTACTGGCAGGAGAATTTGTGGAAATTGATGTACTGGACATGATGTGGAGCATCATTAAAATGGTCATTATTCCCATTGGGGCAGGACTCTTGTTCAACAGATTTTTAAGTGGAAAAGCCAAATGGCTGGACGATGTCATGCCCCTGGTATCCATGATCGGCATTGGTGTCATCATCGTCATCATCACCGCCGCAGGTCGGGACAGTTTGCTGGATATTGGCGGGCTGTTGATCATTTTGGTATTTATCCATAATGTAATGGGCTATAACCTGGGTTTCTGGGTCAGCAAATGGCTGGGACTTTCCGAGAAAGATGCCCGTACCGTCGCCCTGGAGGTAGGCATGCAAAACGGTGGACTGGCATCCGGTCTGGCCAAAGAAATGGGTAAAATTGCCACAGTAGGACTTGCTCCTGCAGTATTTGGGCCTCTGATGAACATTACCGGATCGGTACTGGCATCCTACTGGCACCGAAAACCCCCAAAAGATTAATCCTGATTTTTTATAAGCTAACTACCTCTTCCAAAGTTCAAAACTTTGGAAGAGGTTAAGATTTTGGAAAAGGTAAATGTTTTAAAAAAGCTTAAAAAAAATGCACCCCTATTATTCCATTCCGGGAGTGAAGACCCGTAGTTTGCCATTATTTTGAGCAAACAGGTAATACTTTTTCCCTCCCACTTCCAACTCTTTTATATCTCTGACTTCCCCGGAGACATGCAAGCCTGTAGTACCATGAGACAGGGATTGCCAGGTTCCGGATTCATCCTGAGTAAATACAAATCCGGGATTGGCATCCAGCCTGCCTGTGCTGACCCTGGTCTTGCTCAGATTTCCACCGGTTAGCAAAACCAGTTTTTTCTGAGGCCGAATGTAGGATTTCTCCGCAGCATATAGTGGAGAAAATTGGAGGCTTGCCGGCAGTTCCTTTTCCGTAAATTTCCCCTTACCATCATTTTCCAACAGCAAAGATTCCAATCGCGAGACTTTTAATGTGTCCGCATTTTCTGAACCCAATGCCTCCAAAATATCCTTCAATCCGGCTTGAGCGAATGATTGATAGTCCGGAAATTTACCTTTCATCATGGGTAACTGCCCAATCATTTCATCTCTGCTGAAAGCAAATGAATTGGTGTCTGCCTTATAGTAGGTCAAAATGGGATCGGTACGACCATTGTTATCAAAATCCTTAAAAATTACCTGAATGGGCTGTTCCGGATTGGCCTGGTAGACGGTATTCTTTCCGTAATTACCTGCGAGAATATCCAGATCTCCGTCATCATCCATATCCGCCAGTTGAAGACTCAACCACCAACCTTTGGTTTGTTCGGTCAGCTCCGTATTTATGGCCATAAAGGCCTCTCCCTCCTGCTTGTAAACCTGAATACCCATCCATTCTCCGGCCAAAACCAGTTCCGAGATTCCATCCCCATCGGTATCTGCAAAACAGGCGTCTGTTACCAGACCCGGTGAAAGCAGTTCTTCGCTGTATCGGGCTGTAACGTCATTGTAATGGCCATTACCATCATTTAACAACAGATAACTTCTGGGAGCTTCCGGGTATTTCCCTGGCAAATACCTGCCTCCTACAAATAAATCAGGCTGACCATCCCCGTTGATATCAGCTACCGATACGGCGCTTCCACTGACAGGCATTTCCGGAAGCCCATCATCAGCTCGCTTAAGGTTCCCCCTACCGTCGTTCAGGTACAAGCGATCCTGATAGGCTGGGTGATCCTCAGAAAAATCCACGCCCCCACTGACCACATACAGGTCAGGGTATCCATCTCCGTTGGCGTCTAGCCAGACCGCATCTGTATCAGTAGCCAGACTATCCGCTTCCAGGGCGGCCTGCCTGGATACAGAAAATCTACCAGATGGATCCTGCAAAAATAGTTTACCGGCCTGACCCTTGCCTCCCCCTATAAACAGGTCCTCCAGCCCATCACCATTGACATCCGCAATGGCCAACTTTGGTCCTAAAGATCCCATGGTATGAGGCATCAACCTGTCCTGGGTAAAGTCCAGGAAACTACTTTCCTGATGAACAAAATCCAACCCAAGGGCATCATCTACTTCCACCAGCCATTTTTCCTCCGCAAGCCTGGCAATTGGCTTTGCCTCAGTTTTATTTTCATCCAAAAGAATGCTCTGATTGACTTCCAGATCATGGATTACCTGATAGCCATTTCCGGGCCACCAAACTTCCAGACTGTCAATCCGATCCATACTTCCTAATCCAAAAACCAATTCATGGTCTACTGAAGATTGGTAGCCCCGGACAGGAATCATTTCCTGATGGAAATGTTGACCTCCGGCATGAAGGACTACTTTTGCTCCTATTCCGGATGTATTTCCTTCATTTCCTTTCAGCTTTACCTTAAGGTAATCATGATCAAAAAGCTTCTCGCTGTTGTTGCGGAAGATACTTACGGGATCATTGGTATGGCAAACGATCAGGTCCAGATCACCATCTCCGTCCAAATCTGCATAAGCTGCTGCGTTGGATACCGTTTCCTCATCCAATCCCCATTCCTGGGCTTTATTCTTAAAAGTAAGGTCACCCTGATTGTGATACAGGTAATTCCTCACGTAAATAGGAGGCATTTTATCGATCAAATCTGTAAGAGCCTCTTCTGTCCCTGACTGGTTGGTTTTGATTCTTTCACTGACCATGTAATTTAAAAAATCCATGTCCAGGTAATTTCTGGCATAGCCATTACTGATAAAAATATCCTTCCAGCCATCATTATCAAAATCCGCTGCCAATACCGCCCAACTCCAATCTGAATGGGCTATTCCGCTGTAATGTCCCAGTTCGATAAAATTTCCATCTCCCTGATTGAGCTGTAACATGTTGCGCATGGATTGTGCATGGAAGCCCTTATTCAAAAGTTCCCGGTATTTGTCATAGTTTTCAGGACCAAGAATAGACTTTTGGTTATAATTGAATTCAGGCATCATGTCCATGGTAAGTATATCAGGCCTCAGGTCATTGTTCAGGTCAGCCGCATCAGCTCCCATGGAAAAGAGCGATACGTGTCCCATATGATCTTTGACAAGCTCCTTAAAAGTACCGTCCTGTTGGTTGAAATACAGGTAATCCTCTTCGTTGTAATCATTGCTTACATAGATATCCATCCAGCCATCATCATTAAAATCACTAACGGTGACGGCCAATCCAAAACCAAGAACATTGTCTATAATACCACTTTCCCGGGTGACATCTGTAAAGGAATCTCCATCGTTGCGGTACAATTTATCCCCCAAAAATGCTCCTGATCTCTTTTTATAAGACCCATCAATTCGGCTGAAACCGGCATACTCCTGGGTAGAATGGTTCAATAAAAACATGTCCAGGTCTCCATCATTGTCAAAATCAAAAAAGGAAGCCTGGGTGGAATAACCCGGATCATCCAGACCAAACGCAGCAGCAGCCTCTTTGAAAGTCAGGTCACCCTGATTGATAAACAGCAGGTTTTTCCGGTTATTGGGGTCATTGGCGGCAGAACGGCAAATGTATATGTCCAATAAACCATCTCCATTGACATCAGCCATGGTGGTTCCTGTATTCCACAGCCCGGCAGCTGCCACTCCGGCAGATTCCGTAATGTCTTCAAATTCAAAATTTCCCTTGTTCAGGTATAATTTACTGGCCATCATATTGCCGGTAAAGTAAATATCCGGCAAGCCATCATTATTGATGTCTCCTACCGCTACACCTCCTCCCTGATAAAAATAACCGTAAGTCAATACATTGAATTCATCGGATTCTTTCACGAGGTTTTTGAAATCAACACCTGTTTCACCGGAGGACAATTCCGTAAACAAGGCATTGGGGTTTTCCCTTGAACAGGAAATACCAATCGAGAAAATACAAAGAAAACATAAGGAACGGAAAAGGTAGATCATGTCTTGCCAATTTGCTGTAAAACTAAAAAAAGTGCCGCTATTAACGACACTTTTTTATTAAGAAAGTAAAATGAGATATTATTCGGGCTTGGCATCCCACCATAGCTTGGTGCCATTGGTATTACCACCCCGGCTTGTCAATTCCGAAAATTGTTCAGCTGCTTCAACTGCTTCGGAGTTGTTGTCATATTCTCCCTGTACAAAGATCAACCTGGGCATCACTTCGTCAGCCGGTGCATCTTCATTGTCAGAATTCAATCTGGGATAAGGAGTAGGATAATTCGTCCTTCTCAGTTCTGCCCATGCTTCCCATCCATCAGGATAGATGGCTATCCACTTTTGGGTACAAATTTGTTCCAACTGTGCTTCCTTGTCTCCATTGGTCAAAAAGGCTACAGGTACATTGGAATTGGGATCCAGATTCCACTCAGGGTTGTTTGGAAAAGTGACAGCCTTTGGCGTATTGTCACTATTGATATAAGCCTGAATGGCCGCAGGATCCGCTCCTATTCTGGGCTCAGACATGGACAATTCGATTCCCTTTTCATAAAATTCCTGTGCTGATCCTCCCATGGCCCAGCCTTCCAAAGCACCTTCAGCCAGCAAAAACTGTACTTCTGCTGCACTCAAGACCCTCCAGGGTTCTCCGGCAGCACTACCTCCTCTTCCTTCGTTCAGGAAAATGGTTCCCATATCCGAATGGGCACTGTTCCAGCCCGTCTGACCCAGGTCATCTCTGGAAAGTCCGTTTCTTAGCCCTTTATAGGGAGGACCTTCACCATCTTCCTGGTAATTGACCGTCTCACTGAAATAAACACCTGTACGGGGATCATCATATCCTACCATCACACTCTCCATTAAAGCACTCATACGGAACTCACCCCAGTTGGTAATGATCCAATAAGGATTTCTGGAGTTGACAGTAGTTGTAATAAAAGCACTATCGTCATTGGATTCCATCACCCCATCTGCTACTGCCTTTTCAGCTTCTGATTGAGAAAGAGCAGGATCGATATATTTTACCCGCATCGCCAATCTCAATCGTAGGGAGTTGGCATATGTCAGCCAGCTGTCAGCCGAACCACCAAAAATCTGATCATGCCCGACAAAAGCACTTCCACCGGCATTTTGTTTCAATACAGCAACGGCTTCGTCCAGCTGCTGAAACAAATCCCTGTAAACCTCTTCCTGGGTATCATAAGGTACAGAGGTCTCCCCATTACCAAATGAGGAATAAATGATCGGCCCCCAGTAATCAGAAATCCTGTGGTAGCTTTGTACCTTCCATACTTTGATAAAGGCATTTTCCAGAGGAAGCTCATTTTCCTCTGTAAATTCTTCCACAAACTGAATCACAGGGGCGGCCTGGCCATAGAAGTAATTCCAGGCGCCATTGGACCAGCCTCCTACCTGCACATGCCGGTCGGAGTCAAAGTTTACCTGAGTAGTGGCAAAATATTGCGCATACAAATCAGCAAACAAACTTTGGGCAGTCTGGAATCCTGCTGTACTACCTCCCGGGGCCAGGTACATGGCCCTGCCCTGGGCATTGGCAAATGCCTGGCCTAACAAACCAATATCCAAATTGGATGCTACTATGGCATTAGGCTGGGTATTTAACTCTTCGAAGTTTTCCGTACAGGCTCCCAGTGAAAGGGCTGCAAGGGATAAACCCATCGCTATTTTAGATATTTTCATCATTTTAATTTTTTTAAAATCCTAAATTAAGATTGAAACCAAAGGATCTTGCCGTTGGAGGACCGAATGAATCAAATCCCTGAGCAGCAGCAGAAGTACCCACAGTAACATCCGGATCTATATTTCCTGCCTCGTTCAGGAAGAAGAACAAATTCCTCGCAACGAAATTAATACTTACGCTATTTAATGGCAGGCCTTCTAGTTTTGAAGCAGGTATGGTATAACCTATCACTGCTTCCCTTAACCTAACATTAGTAGCCGAATAGGAGAATACTTCACCGATGGGTGCATTCCTTCCTCCCATGTTTACCCAGAACAATTCTGCAGTGGTTTCAATGTCGTTGGGCACATAGGTACCGTCTTCGGTTTCCCTTACGGCAGTTTCATGTTCCATAAAGTTTTCACCGAATATCAAACCGCCGTCTCTACCCTCAAGGGTCTCTTCGGTCATACCATCAGCATATATGATGGCATTGGTCAGAGAAGCGATGCTTCCTCCCTGCCGGAAATCGATAGTGAAGTTTGCCCGGAAATTTTTATAGGTAAAGGAATTCTGAATTCCTCCCAACCAAATCGGATTGTAATTTGCTACCCTTTCAGTGAAACCAGGAGTAGTTCTGGGAACTCCATTATCTCCTACGATTACCCTTCCTTCGTCATCTCTCAGGTAACCTCTGGAATACACCTCACCAAACATTTTTCCTTCTTCAACCCTGAACTGTCTCAGGAAGTCTGATCCCACCACAATACTTGGTCTTTCATCATTGATCTCATTGACCATGGAAATATTGCGGGCAAAATTTGCCGTAATATCCCAATTGAAATCCTCCCTCCTAATCGGAGTAATGTTAAAAACCACCTCAATGCCTTCATTTTGCACATCTCCACCGTTGGTAAAGAAGCTGGATGCCCCGGAACCTACCGGTAATGCCACGGTAAACAACTGATTAAAGGAATTGGTCTTGTAATAAGTAAAGTCCAAACCCAAACGGTTGTCCAGGAACCTGAAGTCACCACCCAATTCAATGGACTGCGTGGTTTCAGGAAGCAGGTTTTCATTGGGTAGTGTAGTACTCAATGAAAGGTATCCACCAAGGCCACCTGCAGCGAATGCTGCTGTCCTTTGCAGCTGATAAGGACTGGTGTCGTTTCCCACTTCAGCAAAGGAACCTCTCACTTTAGCAAAAGTAAACCAGTCTGGAAATTGCACCAGATCAGAAACAACGGCATTTAATCCTACAGAAGGGTAAAAGAAAGACCAGTTGTCTTTTGGCAAAGTGGAAGACCAGTCATTTCTGGCGGTAATGTCCAGGAAGATGGCATTTTTCCAGGCCAGTTGGGCAAAGGAATAAAGGGAATTTACATCCCTTGGGGAACCTACTCCATGCGTAGAAACTACCTGTTGCGTATTTTGCAAAGCAAAGAAATTAGGAACGATCATGTTCTGACCGGTATTTGAATTCAGGCTTGAATTCCTGTTGATACGACTGTTACCCCCCAGGTTTACATTGAAATACCAATCCTCACTCAGGGTTTTCTCATAGGTGATCAGGAAATCCGTATTGATTTCCATATTTTCAGATTGACCTACAGAAAACCTGCCGTTTTGAGCGATGATATAACTGTCGTTGTACAATTTCTCCTCACTATTTCCAAAAGACCGGTCCATGGCTGCCCTTCCCAAAACAGTTAACCCTTCAGCCAGCTCATAGCTTAAAGAGGTAAAGGCTACAATCCTATCGGAAGTATTCCTCCTCAGGTTCCTGTTGATGGTCCAGTAAGGATTGGCACCGCCGTTAGAGCCCGGGTTGAAATAATTTTGCCGCAATAAGCCGGAAGCATTGGTATATTCGAATCTGGAAATATCCTCTGTTGCAATGTTTCTTGGCAAACGCATGATATGCCGGTTCGGGTTGGAAAAGTTTTCTCCCTGAGCCAGTTGGTTATCAATGTCCTGCCGGATGTAGTTGATTTTAGAATCCAGAGTCAATTTGTCCGTCAGCTTATTCGTCAACCTCAAATTGATACTGTGTCTTCCCAGGGCATTTTCCGGTACTACACCCGCAGCATCCGTGTAGGTGTAAGAGAAATACGTTTGATTTCTTTCGTTTCCTCCAGTAATGGCCAGGGTGGTTGCCAGATTATGTCCGGTCTGATAGAAATCATTGATGTTGTCCGGCTGAGGTGAAAAAGAATAGGTATCATTGGGGCGGTTGGGATCCGGAGACCAGTGTTCTACAGAAGCGCCATCCATTCTTGGCCCCCAGGAAAACTCAGAGCCAGGAGAATAATTGCCATTACTCCCCTGTCCGTATATGTTTTGAAAGTTGGCCAAAATCAAGGGCTGATCAAACATATAGGAAGTGTTCAGGCTTACCTGAAACCCGCCGTCGCGTCCCCGCTTGGTATTCACCACAATCGCCCCGTTATTGGCCCGGCTACCGTAAAGCGCCGCAGCGTTCGGTCCTTTCAGCACGTTGATACTCTCAATATCATCCGGGTTCAGGTTTTCGATTCCATTGGCAGGTACACCATCCACAATATAAAGGGGCTGACTGTCTCCACTGATAGAGCGGTTACCTCTCAGTACCACTCGGGTGGATCCACCAACACCGCTTCCTGAACGGTTGATAGAGAGACCTGCCACTTTACCGGAAAGAGAGTTCATCACATTCAACTCCCTTGCTTCAGATAATTCACGGGAACTCACATCTTGTACTGTGTAAGTCAGTGCTTTCTTTTCTCTTTCCAAACCAAAGGCAGTTACCACTACCTCAGAAAGGGCTGACTCTTCAGCAGCGAGAGAAACATCGATCTCACTGTTGTTACCAACAGTACGTTCCTGTTGCCCATATCCCAAATAGGAGAAAACCAAAACGGTTTCGTCTCCGGGCACATTGATACTGTATTGACCATCAATATCGGTGATGGTACCTGTATTGGTTCCTTTTACCAATATGCTGACACCCGGTAAAGGGGCATCAGCCTCTGCATCGATCACGGTTCCCGTGACGGTACGTTCCTGGGCCATGGCTTGTATAGAAAACAAGGCCAGAAATAAAACAAGTAATCTTTTTTTCATAAGTAAGTGAACAATTGTAATGGATTGGATGATGGAATAACTCCAATGTTTAACTATAACCTAAACTGTCCTCAATCAGACAGTACCTTTCGGATACTTCCGAAGCAATATTTAATTTTCATAAAACAACTCCTATTATATTATTTCCCATATAGTGATTTATTCTTCAAATGGGCCTGATAGACGGTTAGGCTGGGGCGATTAACAGCTAATATTAGGAATAATTTATATTACAAGCAAACCCCTAAGGCCTGAAATAATTTTTTGAAAATTCCTCTTGATAAAAATGTAAAAACCAAACTAATAGTGCCGGATTAAAATAAATAATTTTTTTTTGTTATTGGAATTTTTATCGAATTTAATCGTGCTTTTTTTTATAAAACTATATATTTATTTTGCCGGGAAAGATGGTTTATTAGTTTGTGGAATTTTTTTTTTTAGAATTAATCATATATTTTTACTATTTATGTGAAACTTCTTTACTTTAAATTACGCTTTACACCAATTAATATTCAAAGTTTTGCGCCTATCATGATTCAAAAGCTATCGTCCCCTGCCATTTGTTTATTTCTTTTAGTTGCCATTTCATTTCTATTTTCCTGTAGTTCCTCCCCTTCTCTTCCAGAAGCAGACCCTGATAATGGCAGCCTGAAGTTACCGGAGGGCTTTGGTGCACTTGTGGTAGCAGACAGTATCGGAAAAGGGCGTCACCTGGCAGTCAATAGCAATGGTGACATTTATGTAAAATTGAGGTATGCGGAAGGTATGGGCAGCAATGTGGCCCTTAGGGATACCACTGGGGATGGCAAGGCAGATCTTATCAGGTATTTTGGAGATTATGAAGATGAAGGAAGCCTGGCTAATGGCATGCGAATCCATGATGGGTACCTGTACTACAGCTCGGCAAGGGTAGTCTACAGGAACAAGCTATTACCTGGCCAGCTTGTCCCTGACGGCCCCATGGAGGTCGTACTTACGGATGACCATGAACATGGCATTCATTGGCACATCACCAAGCCTGTTTCCTTTGATCAGGAAGGGAATTTATATGTCCCATTTGGAAGTCCCTCCAACGCCTGCCAGGATTTGGAAAACAAACCCGGTGGCATTCCCGGATCCCAGGGCCTGGATCCCTGTCCCGAACTGATCGAACATGGAGGAGTCTGGAAATTCCCCAAGGATAAAATGGGAATGACCCAGAAAGATGGTGAATTATTTGCCACGGGCATACGCAGCGTGGTGGCCATGGACTTTAATCCGGTAGACAAACACATTTATGTGGTAATGCATGGCAGAGATAACCTGCACTTGCTTTACCCTGAAACCTTTTCTCCCTGGGAAAGTGCTGTTTTGCCTGCGGAAGAGTTTATCAAAGTAAGCCAGGGAGCAGACTATGGCTGGCCCTATTGCTACTATGACCAGATCAAGAAGAAAAAGGTCCTTGCTCCTGAATACGGAGGGGATGGTGAAATGGTGGGCAGGTGTGCTGATATGGACGATCCGGTCATGGGTTTCCCCGGCCACTGGGCTCCCAATGACTTGTTGTTTTATACGGGAGATCAATTTCCCGACAGGTATAAAAACGGTGCTTTTATCGCCTTTCATGGCTCTACTAACCGTTCTCCATACCAACAGTCAGGTTATTTTGTCGGCTTCGTACCCTTTCAAAACGGGCAACCCTCAGGAGATTGGGAAGTTTTTGCCAATGGTTTTGCGGGAAAAGAACTTGTTGTCAATACCAATGATGCTGAATTCAGGCCTATGGGTCTGGCACAGGGGCCTGATGGCTCATTGTATGTCTCTGATTCAAGGGTAGGCAAAATCTGGCGCATTTTATTTACAGGAGAGAAGGCCTCATTTGGAAAGGCTGAACTGGAAAAAATGGAAGCGCAAAAATTAGTAGCCAATATCCGTAACCCTCATCCTGAAGCGGACAACCTGGATAAAGGTCAACTTCCTGAAGGTAAAAAGGTATACAATACCTATTGCTCGCCATGTCACCAAAGAGATGGCAATGGAGCAACAGGCAGGATACCTGGCCTAAGACAAACAGACTGGGTTACAGGAAGCAAAAAACGGCTGATCCAATTGGTACTGGAAGGCCTGGAAGGGGAAATAGAAGTCAATGGAGAATTGTATGACAATGTAATGCCGGCCCATCAATTTTTAAACGATGATCAGGTTGCAGAAGTATTGACCTTCATCAGGCAGAATTTCGACAATAATGCTTCGGCTGTTTCAATAGAAGATGTAGCAAATATCAGGGCTGAAATTTCAAATTAGATGGTTTGATTTTTGGCCCTTGATAGGAAAGAACATGGTCAAAACGAAATCAAGTTCACCAGTTGCCTGTATAAACCCCTTTCCTTCTACCCAAGCCCTGGTACTGGAAATAGATAAAACTTCATTTTTTAATTCCTCTAATTTAAAGGAAAATATTTCACCATCGTAGGACACATCAACCTGATCATTACCAGGGTTTGAACATCCGAATAACGCCAGGATACTACAACAAATAAATATATTTCTCATACCCTGCAATATAGCCATATTGGCTAATTGTTTAAGGACATTTTGGTTGAATTGGAAGTTAAATCGTACAACCATACTCCTCTCAATCAGATATAGCCTGTCAGACCCCAGGAAATGGCGATTACCCTGCGTCCGCATTTGGATACCATCTTTTCGAACCAACGCTACAACGGCCAGAGCCCCTGTGCATGAGCTGATACAGGAATAGCGATTCAGATCAATTCCGACAAAGCCAAATACCCGGTATAAGAAACCAGACAGGCAAAAATCAATGCCGCAACCAAACCCAGGTTCAGCCAAAACCCGGCTTTGTGCCTTCCCATAAGTTCTTGCTGATTGATCAGGTATAAAATACAGGCTATAACCAGGGGCAACACAAAAACAGCTGCTACCTGAGTCAAAATCTGGGCATAAATGGGATTGGCCCCCAGGATGGGTACGGTCAGTCCTACCAGGCAAGCTACTCCTGTCAGCACCTTAAACCGAAGAGATTGGGTATCCAATTCACCCTCCTTATAATCCGCTACCAACAAAGGAGCAACCATCAGAATAGGAAAAACGGAAGACAGCCCCGCACTTAATGCCCCGGTCATAAACAAGGCTACTGCAAATTTACCTGCTACGGGCTCCAGGGTATAGACCATATCCATCACCTTTTCTATGGTCTTCCCTTCTGCATATAAAGCTCCGGTAGCTGCGGCCATGATAGAAAGGTTAATTATCAACATCAAAACAGCGCTGGTAAGGGCATCCTTGGATTGTTCCCCGGTTTGCTCAGGTCCCCAACCCTTTCCCTTCATCAGCAATGGACGAACGACAAAGGTAGGCGCCGCCATGGTAGTCCCTACAAAGGCTGCCACCAGCAATTTCCCTCCACTTACCTCCGGAATAGAAGGAACAAGACCCCTGACCATCTGCGCAGGATCAGGCAGAACTACAAACATGGAAATAATGAAGGAAATACCCATAATCGTCACAAAGACGATCAATACCTTCTCAAAAAAGGAATACTGCCCTACCCACAACAGGGAATACATCAGCAGGATCAGCAAGATCGCAATACCCAATACCGGCCAATAGGAATCACCCGATAAGCTCGGGAAAAACAAGATCACCATTTCATAGATGGCATTGGCACTTAAACCCAGAATTCCGGATAAAGAATTCCATTGCGCCAGAATTATCCCCCCCACTACCAGGTAGGCAATCACCTTCCCTCCTTTCAGTTTTGTTTTAAAACTGTATATAGATGTTTGGCCAGTGATCACCGCATATCTCCCATATGCTTCCATCAAAATCCAGGAAAAAATACAACTCAGTACCAAAACCCACAGCAGCTGCATACCGAACTGACTGCCCGCCTTGGCCATAGAAGTGACACTTCCTGTGCCGATGGTATATCCAATACAAAATATCCCGGGACCTATTCCGAGCATGAAAAGCCATATTTTCTGAAACAGGTTGTTTTTGGAGGAATTATTTGCTGTATCCATGGGCTATGTCTTGGGTTAATTTTTTCGACCTGTTAAATTGAAAATTTATATCCTCAATAAAAAGTAAAAATATCGATAGCTGATATTTTTATAAAATATGCCTTTGTTAAAACATTTATTTTTGCAATATTTCCGTAATGACCTGGTAAAACCCCTACTTTCTCTTCCTCATTTGGCCCAAACCATTCAAATACTAAACATGACTGTTATATATTTGTCCAAATCCCTTAACAAACAGCTGCTCCTGCTTTGTACTGTTTTGCTTTTCACCTTGCCCGCCCATTCCCAGGAAATTGACCTGCTCTTAAAAGGAGGCCGGGTACTGGACCCCAAGAATGAGATCAACAGCATCATGGACATTGCTATTTCGGGCAAAACTATCCTAAAAGTGGAAAAGGATATCCCGGCAGGCAGTGCCAAAAAAACCATTGATCTCAGTGGATATGTTGTGACCCCGGGTCTATTGGACATGCATGTACATGTATTTCATGGCACAGACACGGAAGCATACATTGCGGATGGTTTGACCAGCCTTCCTCCGGATGGTTTTACCTTCAGGTCGGGGGTTACTACTGTAGTAGATGCGGGATCATCGGGTTGGAGAAATTTTCGGGAATTCAAAAAGCAAACCATTGACAAATCCCAGACCCGAATATTGGCCCTGCTCAACATAGTTGGCACAGGCATGTATGGAAGATTTGAGGAGCAGGATGTCATGGACATGAACCCTACCATGACGGCTAACATGATTACCCGATTGTTTCCCGACATCCTGGTAGGCATCAAATCCGCTCATTTCTGGGGAGATTTTACACAGGTAGACCTGGCTGTAGAGGCGGGCACCCTGGCCAATGTGCCCGTAATGGTGGATTTTGGTGAACACCAACCACCCAATTCCATAGAAGCCCTTTTTATGCAGCACCTCCGCCCGGGAGATATCTTCACGCATACCTTTTCCTATGGTCCCAATAACAGGGAAACCATCGTAGATGAAGACCTTAAGGTAAAGCCCTTTGTATTTCAGGCGCAGCAAAGGGGTATTCGTTTTGACGTGGGTCACGGAGGAGGTGCCTTCTCCTTTCGCCAGGCCATTCCGGCCCTTCAGCAAGGCTTCCTGCCAGATGTGATCAGTTCAGACCTGCACAAGGACAGCATGAACGGAGGCTTTAAGGATATGGCCAACCTCCTTTCTAAATTCATGAATATGGGACTCAGCCTGGAAGATGTCATCCTCAGGGCCACCTGGAATCCGGCACAGGTAATCCACAGGGAAGACCTGGGGAATCTGGACCCGGGATCGGAAGCAGACATTGCCGTATTCAGCATTAGGGAAGGAAACTTTGGCTTTCAGGATATCCGCAGGACCAAAATTGACGGAGACAAAAAACTGGAAACTGAACTAACTATCCGGGCAGGGAGAATTGTATGGGACCTGAATGGACTCAGTGTTCCGCATTGGGAAACTGAATTAGGCAGTAAATAAATCAACATGAAAAAATGGCTGCTCATTTTCCTGCTGTACGGCCTTTGCCTGCCATTGCCGGCTCAGGAATTGGACATATTGATCAAAGGGGCTTACCTGATCGATGCAAAAAATGGGATTCGGGACAGCCGGGATGTAGGAATTACGGCTGGAAAAATTGCCAGAGTTGCTACCAGTATCCCCTCAGGTGAAGCAAAAAAGGTTATTGATGCCTCGGGGTTAATCCTAAGCCCAGGATTGATTGACCTGCATACCCATGTTTTTGTTGGCAGCAAGGCAAGGACCTTTGCTGATGGATTTTCAAGTGTATCCCCGGATGATTTTTCCTTTAGATCGGGTATTACCACCATGGTAGATGCCGGAACCTCCGGATGGAGGAATTTTGAAACTTTCAAAAAAAACATCATCGATGCTTCCCAGACCAGGGTATTGGCATTCTTGAATATTGCCGGTACCGGTATGAGTGGAAATCCGGACCAGGAAAACCTGCAGGACATGGATCCTGACAAAGCCTATGAAACCCTCCAACAGTATCCGGACGTACTGGTGGGCATCAAAATCGGTCATTATACCGGGCCGGAATGGATACCCTTTGAAAATGCCCTCAAAGCATCAGAGATGGCCAACAAGCCCCTGCTGGTGGAATGCCACCTTCCCCAATACACCCTGGCCCAACAGCTGGAAAAAATGAGACCTGGAGATATACTAACCCATAGCTTTGAAGAAATTGAAGAACGCTTGCCCATTGTAGATGAGCAGGGGCAATTGCGGAGCTTTGTAAAAGCGGCTTATGATCGGGGTATATTGTTCGATGTAGGTCATGGAGGGGCTGGATTTTGGTTCAGCCAGGCCATACCTGCTGTGCAACAGGGCCTGAGTCCCCACACCTTCGGCACCGATCTTCACCGTTTCAGCATGAACTCAGGCATGAAAAATATGCTGAATGTCATGTCCAAATTTATTAATATTGGAATGGAAGTAGCCGATGTGATCGAAAGGGCATCCTGGCAGGCTGCCCAGGCCATAAAGCGACCTGACCTGGGCCACCTCAGTGAAGGCGCCGTGGCAGACCTGACCCTGCTGAAATTGCATGAGGGGAAATTTGGCTTTATCGATGCCGGCGGAAATAAAATTGAAGGAAAACATAAATTGGAAACTGAGCTTACCATGAAAGGTGGAAAAATCGTCTATGACCTGAATGGATTGGCTGCAAAAAATTATACTTATTGATATGGACAGAAGAGAAATGATTAAAAATCTGGCAATCCTACCCATGGGTGGTGGCCTGATGAGCATGTCACCCTTAATGGGAAGCCAGAAAACCCATAAATCCAGCGGTCCACTTGCCCTGGATGAGAACATTTACCGTTCCCTGGGGATAGAACCCATCATCAATTGCAGGGGGACCTTCACCATCATCGGCGGCTCCATAGAGAGACCTGAGGTGCACCAGGCAATGGCTTCGGCCGCAAAGAACTTCGTGCAATATGACGAACTGGCTTTCGCCATAGGGGAAAGGCTGGCAACTATCACCAAAGCTGATTTTGGCATCATTACAGCTGGCTGTGCTGCGGCCATGAAGCATGCTACTGCAGCTTGTGTTACTGGTGGAAATCCGGAAAAACTGCTCAGGATCCCTGACCTTACGGGATTTGAAAAGACGGAAGTCATCATTCCCAGGCATTCCAGGAATGTGTATGACCATGCGGTAAGGAATATTGGCGTGACCATAGTGGATGTTAATAGTCCCGAAGAACTGGAAAAGGCCATCAACCCTAAAACGGCAATGATTTATCTGATTTCCGGAAGGGGTGCGGATACTGGTCAGCCCTTATCTTTGGAAAATGTTGCCCGTATTGCAAAAAGTAGCAATGTCCCCATCCTTATGGATGCAGCAGCGGAAAACCTGACCATTCCCAGTGTACATTTTGAAAGGGGCGCTACCATGGTTGCCTACAGCGGGGGAAAGGCCATCTGTGGTCCGCAATGCGCCGGCTTGTTATTGGGAAGAAAAGACCTGATGCTATCCGCCTGGCAAGCCAGCTCTCCCCATCACGGCCCGGGAAGAGACAATAAGGTAGGTAAGGAAGAAATGCTTGGCATGCTGGCCGCCGTGGAAGCCTGGACGACCAGGGATCATGATAAAGAATGGGATACCTGGATGGATTGGCTCAACAGCATCGCTGACAGGGCCACAAAAATCAAGGGAGTAACGCATCAAATCAACCAGCCCAGTGGCCTTAACAACCGTGCTCCCATGTTGCAGCTACTTTGGGATCCCGAACTTTTGCATATCAGCGGGGCTGAAGTAGCGGAACTGTTTGGAAGAACTGCTCCCAGGATTGCCGTCGGCAGCCGCAATCAGGATGGCCTGACCTCCATTACGATCAGTCCTAACCAAATGCAGCCTGGAGAAGCTGATGTGGTCGCAGACAGGATACACCAAACCCTTTCTGCTAAAAGAAAAGCAGTTGATACTTCCATGGCTACCCCCTCTGCTAACCTCTCAGGAAAGTGGGAGGTGCACATGTCCTTTTTCAGCAGTAAAAGCACCCATAAATGGTTGCTGGAGCAGGATGGAAATTGGTTAAACGGTACCCACATGAGTGATTTTGCCGATCAGGACCTTTATGGAACCATTGAAGGAAACACAGTTAAAATGCGGAGCAATTTTCGGAAACCGGGGGATTCGGTAACGTTTATGTTTACAGGTAAAATGGAAGGAAATGAAATGAAGGGAGAAGTATTTATGGGGGAATACCTCACCGCTGAATTTACCGCCAAAAGACCGGAAGGCAACCCCAGGAAAGAGAAAATAATGGTGCCCTCAGGACCTCCGCTAGCCACCTGAAAAGCTTTTATCCTAACCCAATAATAGCTGGAGAACAAAACCTTAATAAAAAACACATGAAAAAACTATCTTTATTTACCCTATTGTCCGTTTTTTGTCTCATTTCCTGTGGGGAAAAAGCAACAAACACTACCACCAGCAATCAGGAAAACACTGCACAGGTGACCGATGATGGCATAGATGCCGAACAAAGAATCACAGATCTGGGCATCACGCTGATTGAACCAAACGCCCCAACTGCCAACTACCTCAAAGCCAAAACCGTGGGTAATGTGGTCTACCTGGCCGGGCACGGGCCGGATAGACCCGATGGCACCCAGGTCATAGGCAAACTTGGATCTGATTTGGAACTGGAACAAGGGATCGAAGCCGCCCGCTTCACCGGCATTTCCCTGCTATCCTCCCTGAAAGCTGAAATTGGAGACCTAAACAGGGTAAAAAATATCGTACGGGCGCAGGGCATGGTCAATGCTTCCCCCGACTTCAAACAACACTCTCAAGTCATCAATGGCTTCTCGGATTTAATGGTAGAAGTCTTTGGCGAAAAGGGAAAACACGCCAGGGCGGCCATAGGTATGAGCTCCCTGCCCAGTAGCATCGCCGTAGAAATCGATATGATTGTCGAACTTTACGAGTAAAAAACGAAATTATTTTCTGATACAAACTACTTCAGCCTGAAACTTGCTTTTACTCCGGAGAAGAAGTAAACTTTAGCCCTATTCATTTGTTAATTACTACCAATCAAATCCAATCACCGCATGTCAGTGAATTTGAGCCAATCTGAAACCAGATCAGGAATACTTTTAAAACTATTTAAAAACTGCCGACAACAAACCGAGAGGATTTGCGCACCGCTGGAACTGGAAGATCATGTGCCTCAGCCCATGGTAGACGTTTCTCCCCCCAAATGGCATTTGGCGCATACCACCTGGTTTTTTGAACAGTTTTTGCTCAGCACCTTCATCCCAGGCTATTCCCCATACGATCCCGATTTCGCCTATTTGTTCAACAGTTATTATAACAATGCCGGAGACAGGGTGCTACGTCCAAACAGGGGCCTGATGAGCCGTCCTCCCGTCCGGGAAGTTTTGGCTTTCCGAAAGCATGTGACCGATCAAGTAATGACTTTCATTGCCTCAGGCGAGGCCAGTCAGGAGGCATTGGATATCATCTTACTGGGAATCAACCATGAACAGCAACACCAGGAGCTGTTGGTTTACGATATCAAATACATCCTGGGCCACCAACCTACTTTCCCCGTATATGGAAACGCATACAAACTGACAACGGAAAATCAGCAGCAGCAATGGATCTCCATGAAGGAGGGTATTTATGACATTGGTTTTTCCGGGAAAGGGTTTTGCTATGACAATGAACAGAAACAGCACCGGGTTTTTCTGGAACCCTATCAGGTTTCCAACAAACTGGTGACCAATGGGGAATTCCTGGAATTCATCAACTCCGGAGCTTATCAGGACTTTAACCTTTGGCATGCAGACGGTTGGGATTTTATCCAGGGTCAGGAGCTTAAAGCTCCCCTGTATTGGCACCATACTGCAGGAAAATGGAAACAATACACCTTCAATGGATTTGCACCTGTGGATCCGGAGTTGCCCGTTCAACACATCAGTTTCTACGAAGCCTCTGCCTATGCCGCATGGAAAGGAATGCGCCTGCCTACAGAATTTGAATGGGAAGCGGCCTCGGATCATTTTTCCTGGGGGCAACTTTGGGAATGGACGGGTAGTGCCTACCTTCCCTATCCAGGTTTTAAAAAAGCTCCCGGCGCACTGGGAGAATACAATGGTAAATTTATGGTCAACCAGCAGGTTTTAAAAGGTGCCTCCATAGCCACGCCTGAAGGCCATAGCAGAAATACCTACCGAAATTTTTTTGCTCCTCCCTCCAGGTGGATTTTTTCAGGAATCAGACTTGCCCAAACCTTATGAAAACAAATACATTTGAAAAAGATGTCTTGACCGGTTTACAATCAAACCCTAAAAGACTTTATTCCAAATACTTTTATGACGATAAAGGCTCGTCCATATTCCAGCAAATCATGCACATGCCGGAATACTACCTCCCTGGCTGTGAAACGGAGATTTTACGGCTGCGGGCAAAAGACATCATCCGGAAGCTTCCCCATAAAAGCTATGATGTGATAGAGTTGGGAGCAGGAGATGGAAGCAAAACAGCCCTTTTTCTGGATGCCATGGTCCGGGAAAAGGAAAAAGTGACGTATATCCCCCTGGATATTTCTCCGGAAATCCTTTCGGTAAATGAAAAAATCATGCAGCAAAAACTTCCGGAACTCTGTGTAAAGCCCATTGCCGGTGATTACTTTGAAACCCTAAAAAACATTTCGTCCGGAAAAAACCCAAAAATTATCCTCTTTCTCGGTAGCAACATTGGAAATTTTGAAGGGGAAAAAGCCCTGGACTTTATCCGGTTTGTGAAAAGCTTTATGAGAAAAGGGGACCACTTGATGCTTGGGGTTGACCTGAAAAAGCATCCCAGAACCATTCTGGCAGCCTATGATGATCCTGCCGGCATTACCAAAAAGTTTAACATCAACTTGCTGGAAAGGATTAACCGGGAATTGGACGGGAATTTCAATACAGCAGGTTTTGACCATTATGCCAGTTACGATCCCCTGAGCGGAGCCACTAAAAGTTACCTGATTAGTAATGCAGCACAAAAGGTTCAGGTGGCAGGTCAAACCATTGCTTTTTTTCCGTTTGAAGCCATCCATATGGAAGTTTCACAAAAATACAGCTTGCATGACCTGGATCAGATCAGGCAAAAAGCCGGTTTTCAAATGGACCATCATTTTACCGATAGTAAAACCTATTTCAGCATCAGCCTTTTTGAGGTATAATTTTACTCATCAAACCCGGGCCTTACAAAAAGATCCATATGCGGAAATGCCCTTTCCAAATGGGTTTGTATTTGCTGCAAACTGGCTAAAATCCTGAAAAGTGCACTTTCTTCTTCTTCAAAAAAGCCCAAAAGTGTTGCCCATGCCCGCAGGGAGCGTTCAATAGCAATCCTGGCTATTTTGGCACTGCCATTGTATCCTCGCTCCTTCTCGGGAAGCTCTTTATCGTAGGCACCTTCCAGACCCATCAGTGCCCGGTGGCATTTGGCTGCAATAAAGTGCTGATACCATCGGATTACCTCCAGACTTTCCCTTAGCAGCAATATCTCTCTTTCCCCTTCCTGCATGGTTTTTATGCCCAGCTCCACCTCTTCAAAAATTTTATCGGTGCAGGTTTTTACCTGTCCCATTTCCAGCCACTGCCCCGAGCGCTCCATATAATCCATGGATTTATTTATCAATGGATGTTTTTCTACCCTCGCTTTCTGCTCCGCCCTTTTCTTCTCAAATTCCGGATCCGTTTGTGTCAGGTCAATTCCATTTTCTTTGGCCATTTTATCAAGCATTGCTCTGGCTTCTTCCAGGGTCTTGATAATTGGCTCCAGGGATGTTTCCCATTTCGGGTCATTGGCTGCCACCGCCACCGGCCGGTCCTCTTTTTCCATGGCAAAAACCCTACACCTGTCGGTAAAAACACATCGCTCACACCAACGGTCACAATAATTGTGTACACCCTCAATAAAATGTTCCATGCTATTTTAAACTGATCATTAAGGAATATAATAATTTCAGTCAGTATCCTGAAATTTTAGGGGGAAAAGCTTACATTTAAAGCCCTGAGCAGCTTTGGCGGTAGTCCACTGGAAATCCTCCTGCCAAGAATAGATTTTTTGATCAGCAGTGCCACAAGCGTATTCAGGGGTCCTGGCTTTCCTTTCGAAAAGCGCCTTCAATTGCTAAAATCCAAGTGGTTTGTCGTGGTCTCAGGCAGGCACTTTCAGAATCGGCCAAATCGGCAAAATATTTCCTGAAATTATCAGGGGCCTGACAAGCCGAATGGAAAGTATACAATTTAGGTAAAAAAAATTCCCTTCCGCCAAAGACCTAATGGTTTTGCCGGAAGGGATTATTTGTACATGCTCAACTTTTATTTCTTCCCATAGGTGATGCCCTGCCATTCGTCCGTACGGAATGGATTGGCTGGCAGGCCTTCCTTATTGTAAAGGTTTACATCATCTGGATTATCTGCCCAGGCATACCTGACAGCGACCGGATCAGCTATATCACCTGTTTCCAATACAATCTGGTCTCCGTCCTGAAAACCTTTGACCCAGTGAAACTGCTTGTCGGCTCCTGCCACGGCGAAGCCTTTTACATAGCCATACTTGTCCTTAACCATCAGACCGGAACCCACATGATCAAAACTGATTCTGATCTGGTCGTCCTGAATTTCCATGGATTTATAGGTAGGTCCGCTGTACACCACATCCATGCCGTAGGCAACTTTTTTGGCTGCTTTTGCCAGTCTTTCACCCACGGTCCATTTGTCTCTCGGGTGGATATCATTCGCTTCTCCTTTGTCGATGATCACCGCCTGTGCAGTATTGGGCAGGGATAAGGTCATGCTCTGTGCTTCCCTAAGTTCTGCCCAGTCGCTATCTCCAGGTTCTTCTTTGGCTTGTCTGAAATTGGCCAACTGCACCCATAAAAACGGGAAGTCTCCTTGGCCCCATTGTTTCCTCCAATCTGAAATCAACAAAGGAAAAATTTCCCTGTACTGATAGGCCCTGCCTGCATTGGATTCTCCCTGGTACCAGAGGGTTCCTTTGATGGCAAAGGGGATCACGGGCTCCAGCATGCCAAAATAAAGGCTGGTAGGCCAAAGGTTGGGCTTCCTCACTTCGGGGTCTGAAAAATCCTCAGGCCCTTCAGTTTGATTGCTTGCCACCCGTTCTTTGAAATCTTCGTGTGTCATCAGGGCTTCTGCACTGGTCCAGGCTTCAGATAGCGTGCCACCCCAGTTGATATCCAGCAAGCCTATGGGCACATCCAAATCGGTTTGTATCCTTCTGGCAAAGTAATAGCCAATGGCCGAGAAATTTTCTACTGTTTCAGGGGTACAAACCGACCATTGCGCTTCCGGGACATCATCTATGGCTTCCAGGCTGAGGTTTCTTCCTACTTCAAACAACCGGATATTGGGATGATCGGCCACTTTGATGCTGTCTTCACCATTATTGGTATTTTTCAAGGCCCATTCCATATTGGATTGGCCACCTAGTAGCCATACATCTCCCATCATGACGTTTTCAAACACTTTTGAATCATCTTTGGTATCGATAGAGAGGGTATAAGGCCCTCCATGGGGATAAGCGTCCATTTTCAACATCCATTTCCCATCCCGGTCAGCCCTGACCCGGTATCTTTTCCCCTGGAAGTTTACATTGATCCATTGCCGGGGATCCGCTTCTCCCCATACGGGAATTTCCTGTCCCCGCTGCAAGACCATGTGATCTGCAAAAACTTTAGGCATTTTAAGTGCTGCTTCTACCTGAAAGATCAGGAGGAACAAAGCAGCCAGCAATACTATTTTTTTCATCGTTATCGGATTTAGTTAATTTGAAAAAACACCCGAAAATATACGGATTTTAAATCCGATAATAAAAAGTTTAAGTGATTAAGGCTGGCACAAACCCGTGCCATTCACTACCTGTACCTCATAGATTTCCGGCAATTTACCATACCGGTCCCGGTAGGCTTTTGTGATTTGCTGAACAAAGGATTCTTTTTGGTTTTTTTCAAGCAGGTTAAGGGTACAGCCGCCAAAGCCTCCGCCCATCATCCTTGAACCCAAAACATAAGGCAAATCCCTGGTATAATCCACCAGAAAATCCATTTCCGGGCAACTGACCTCATAGTCCAGAGACAAGCCCTCGTGAGAACCATACAGAAAATTCCCGAATTGGGTCATGTCACGAGCAGCCAGGGCCTCACAACTTTTGAGCACCCGCTCATTCTCCCGGATGACAAAGTTGCAACGCCGGAATACCCTTGCCGGCAATTTGTCTTTGATTTGCTCGAGCATCGATAAATCGATATCCCGCAGACTGTTCACTTCAGGAAAGCTGACTTTGGCCTGATCTACTCCTTCCTGACATTCTTCCCGTCTTTCATTATAAGCAGATTCTGCCAGAGAATGAGATACCATGGAATTGCAAAGCAACAGCTGGTATTCCCCCAACTTAATCGGAAAATAGGCATGTTCCAAAGACCTGCAGTCCAGTCGAATGGCCTGGTCTTTTTTACCCATCATGGAGGCAAACATGTCCATGATACCACACTTTACTCCTGCAAATTCATGCTCCGCCTGCTGGGAAAACTTCAATAATTGCAGCGGGGATAATCCAAGATCAAAAAGCTGATTGATTCCAAAACCCACCCCATTTTCCAGGGCAGCCGAGGAAGACAATCCCGCTCCTATGGGAATGTCCCCACCAAACACACAATCAAACCCTTCCAGGATATGGCCTGCGGACTGCATTTGGGCGGCCACTCCCATGACGAAATTGATCCAGCCGTTCCGGGGTTTCATCTCCTTCAGCAAAAAGCTTTCTTCCTCCCCAAAGTCCAGGGAGTACACCCGGCATTTTTGGCTGCCATTTTTTGCAAAGCCCAGGTAGATGTATTTGTTAATGGCTGCAGGGAGCACAAAGCCCTCATTGTAATCCGTATGCTCTCCAATCAGGTTAATCCTTCCGGGGGAGCTTACCAGGAGGGGTTCCTGTTGGTATTTTTCCTGAAAAAGTTGGGTGATATGTTTGGTAATAGACATGAAAAGGGGGGTTGGGTTCAGAATTACTATTCCTGAAAGATGGTAAACAAAACGGTTTCACCTACGACCTCCAGGCTTTTCCTATCGATAAGGTCCATATTGTCCTGATGGGTATGGTGGTAGTGGCCAAACCCGTAATCCGGACTGAATTCGATGATATTGATCATGGGAATATTGGCATCCTGATTGACAAACAGGTGATCATCTGTGATGGCCTCCGTACGGCGCATGGGAAAGAAATCCCCATATCCCAATTCATGGGCATAATTCCAGACCCGGTCCACCAGGTTTTTGGCATATTGGATGGAGTAACCTTCTTTATAAAAACGGGCGTTTTTACCACCTACCATATCCAGTAAGATCCCATAAAAAGCCGTATATCCACGGGCATGTGGGTTTTTGGACCAATGCTGGGACCCCAGGCACCACCAAACCTGGCTACCATCCCTGAAATTCCGGTGCTCCGGCTCCCCATCGTCTTCACCATCAAAGAAAATGATATCAATTCCTACGTCGGGTTGCAAGGTATCGGTATGCAACACCCTGGCGATCTCCAGGAGTACGCCCACTCCGCTACCCCCATCATTGGCCCCGTCAATGGGTTCATCTATGCGTTCCGAATCCTTGTCTGCAATTCTTCTGGTATCCCAATGAGCCGCCAGCAAAATCCTTTTAGAGGCCTCCGGACGATAACTTCCAATGATATTCCTCAATTGCAGCTCCTTCCCATCATAGGCCCGGGCGGTGAATTCCTGTTCGCTCACTGAAAAGCCATAAGCCGCCAATTTGCCGGTTAACCAATCCCCGGTTTCCCGGTGAGCGGGGGTATTGGGTACCCTTGGGCCAAAATCAACCTGCTTTTGCACAAATGAGTACGCAGAATCTGCATTGAAACCCGGTACCGGCTTATAGGATACTTCCTCTGCTGCCTGCTCTTCCCGGATACTTTGCTCTCCGCAGGACCCATACAAAAGCCCCAAACACAATATGACAATTTTACTCTTCATAGGCCCAATCCACTTTATCTTTCATGTCCTTGATGATCAAACCAGCGGATTTTAAAGCCCTGCGGATTTCATCTACCTGATGGTATTCCCTGGCAGTTTTTGCCTTTCCGTACAATTCCAGGATCACTTTGAGCAGGTCCTCCTGGTGATCACCCTTTTCCTCAAGGAGTCCCAGAATATCCGTTATAAATGAATCAAAGGTTTTAATCAACGCTTCAAATACCTTTTTTCCCAACTGCGCCGGATGGAGTTGGCCGGTATACAGGCTGTTGATTTTCTTCAGCAGGTTAAACAAATGACCAATGGCCTGTGCGGTATTGAAATCGTCGTCCATGGATGAAAAGGCATCAGCAATGCTTTTCTCTATCTGCTTAACCTGGTTTTCATCCGGAGAAACTTCCGGATCCGCCTGGTAGGTAAGTAATTTTGCGATGCGGTGCCCATTGATCAGTTTTTTATATCCTTTCTGTGCAGCCTGCAGGGCCTGGTTGGAAAAATCCAGCGTAGACCTGTAATGGGCTGTCAGGATAAAATACCGTACCGTCATGGGACTGTAAGCCTGTTCCAGTTTATCGTGTTTACCGGAAAACAGCTGCTGCAGGGTAATGAAATTACCCAGGGATTTGCCCATTTTCTGACCATTGATGGTGATCATGTTGTTATGCAGCCAATACCTGGCCGGGTCTGCCTGGTGGCAGGCGTTGCCTTGGGCAATTTCACATTCGTGGTGGGGAAACATCAGGTCCATCCCGCCCCCATGTATATCAAACTGGTTGCCCAGGTATTTGGAACTCATGGCGGTACATTCCAGGTGCCATCCCGGGAAACCCAAACTCCAGGGCGAATCCCATTTCATCAGGTGTTCCGGAGAGGCTTTTTTCCACAGGGCAAAGTCCAGGGGGTTTCTTTTTTCAGATTGCCCGTCCAACTCCCGGCTTCCACTCATCAATTCCTCTACCACCCTACCGGATAATCGCCCATATTTTTTGGTTTCATTGTATTTCAGTACGTCAAAGTAAACACTTCCATTTACCTCATAGGCAAGTCCCTCTTCGAGAATTTTCTCCACCAACTTGATCTGCTCCGGGATATGACCGGTAGCCCTGGGCTCAATGCTGGGCCGGATGGTGTTCAGCAGCTCCATGTCACGGTGGTAGGAAGATGCATACTGCTGGGCTACTTCCATGGGTTCAAGCTGCTCCAGCTTGGCCTTTTTGGCAATTTTATCTTCTCCATCATCGGCATCTGCTTCCAGGTGCCCTACATCGGTAATATTACGAACGTACCTGACCTTGTATCCCAGAAAAGAAAGGTACCGGTAAACTCCGTCAAAAGTAACGGCTGCCCTTGCATGTCCCAGGTGGGCATCTCCGTACACGGTAGGTCCGCAAACATACATGCCCACATGTGGGGGACTGATGGGCTCAAAAAACTCCTTTTTTCTGGATAGGGTATTGTATATTTTTAACTTTTTGGATTGCATGGGGCAAATTTATCAAACTTTCAATACTTTTTTTAGGAAAATAATTTTATTACATTTGTGCTAGAATTAGTTAATGATCTAAAGAGGGGACAGGCAGTCCCCTCTTTCATTATCAATCCATTTGGGAGCAAAGCCTGAAGCAAGTAAGTAAAAAGATATGAATTTGAGGCAAACGATAGAGGAAATAGTGGAGAAGCATCTCCCTGACAGCAGCCATTTCGTCGTCGACATTCTAATCGTAGAGAAAGGCCCTAAAAAGTCCCTCAAAATTCTGATCGATGCGGACCATGGCATCAATATTGACACTTGTGCACTGGTTAGCAGGGCTGTAGGAGAAGAAATTGAAGCCAAGGAACTGATGGATACGGCCTATATCATGGAAGTATCCTCTCCGGGGGTGGATTTTCCTTTAAGCTCCAGACGGCAATACCAAAAAAATATGGGCCGGAATCTGAAGGTAATCCTGGCCAACGACCAAACCATTGAGGGAAAGTTAACCGAAGTCGATCAAAGGGGAATTTATATATTGATAAAGAAAAAAGAAAAGGGGAAAAAGGAAATTGAGGAAAGCCTGAATTTACCTTTTGCCCAAATTAAAAGTCAACACAACCTACACCGGTCATAGCTAGTGCTGAAACAACACGTAATGCGGTGATAGAGAAAGGGCTGCAGTTCAGCACCCCCGTAGAACGCTTCAATGCAGACATTTCGAATGCCCTAGGTACAAACGCGTGGCCAATCGTCGGTTATACCTATTTTGTGATTCGCAAGAACACAAGAAGACCAGGAGCGACTTGTCAAAACAGATTTGCAACTTTTGAATTCTTAGAATGGTATTATACTGCGGGCACAATCGTCGACGAGATCGCAAACAATTTGGGTTTCTCGACTTTACCAGAAAATGTAAGAGACATTATTGTTCCAGCTTTGAGGGAACAATTTTTGTGCGACGGAGTTG